>Ga0335073_10000647_pt1 | contig 45417 bp, 42 predicted proteins | sample Lox_Sample_22_FD_207093 | JGI IMG/M metagenome (GOLD analysis project Ga0335073, IMG submission 207093) | Soil microbial communities from Loxahatchee National Wildlife Refuge, Florida, United States - Lox_Sample_2.2 | ecosystem: Environmental > Terrestrial > Soil > Wetlands | place: USA...
GTTCAACAACCCGCCCACCAGGATTGCTTCTGAAAGAAAGGTTTTCATAACCCAACTATACGACCGGGAATTATGAGAACATCTTTCACATCCCCTGCCAAGTAAATTTCAGGAAACGACTTGCATCGCGGCGAATTCTCCGTTTGAACCGTGGACATTGGACTTGTGACATTTGATTTGATGTGACAATCTCGATGCATGGCAAGACCTGCTTTGGGACGCGGCCTCGGCGCGTTGTTGGGCGGCAGCCCGGTTTTGACCCAGCCTGCCCCCGCGCCGGGTGTGGCATCTTCCCCTCCCGCCCCTGCCCCGATCACAATCGCCACCGCGGTTACCGATATGCGGGAACGGGTTCAACGTGTGCCTCTGGACCGCATTCGGCCCTGCCCGCTGCAACCGCGCAAGGATTTCTCGCCCGAAGCGCTCCGTGAACTGGCCGATTCCATCCGCGAACAAGGCATCGTGCAACCGCTCATTGTCCGCGACCGCGACGGATATTTTGAATTGATCGCCGGCGAACGCCGCTGGCGCGCCGCCCAGCTTCTCCAATTGCCGGAAGCGCCCGTCATCGTCCGGGAAGCTGATGATCGCGCCGTGCTCGAACTGGCGCTCATCGAAAATCTCCAGCGCGAAAATCTCAACGCCATCGAGGAAGCCCACGGTTACGCGCAGCTCGCCGAACAATTCCAGCTCACCCAGGAGGAAATCGCCGGCAAAGTCGGCAAAAGCCGCGCCGTGGTGGCCAACGCCCTGCGCCTGCTGAAACTGCCATTGCCGGTGCGGGACTTCATCCGCGACGGCCGCCTTTCGGTGGGCCATGCCAAGGTGATTCTGGGGCTGACCAATGAGAAGGACCAGAAACTGGTCGCCGAACGCGTCATCAAGGAAGGCCTGAATGTCCGCCAGACCGAGGGCTTGCTGGTCAAATTGCACAAACGGGGCGCGCGCCTGTCGGCGACCAGGCCTGAGACCGTTGCCGCCCCGGCCGGCGACCCGCACGTCGCCCGGCTCGAGGACCGCCTGCGCGAAGTCTTTGCCACCAAAGTGCAGCTCCACTACGCCGAAGGCAAAGGCACGGTGGAAATTTCCTTCTTCAGCGACAAGGAACTGGAACGGATTCTGCAAATCCTCGGCGTCAACCCGGATTAAAAATTGCGCGCGTCATCCGGTTTTTGCAAAATCTTCAAACGAATGAACACGCCTGAATTGCGTGAACAGTGCGCTCGGCAATTACTTGCCGGCGCCGCCACCGCCGCGCGCCTGACGGCTTTCGTGGGTTTGGACGGTTTTGTGGATGAAATCCTGCACGTCGTGGACAAGCGCGACAGCGAGAATTCATTCCAACGATTGGCGACTATTCCAAAACTGGCCGAACGCCTGGCAGCGGCCGCAGGCAAAAGCACCAACATCGAAATCGTCAACCAGGTCACCAAGCTCGGCGGTAACGGCCCCATCATGGCCAACGCGCTCGCCGGTTTCGGCCTCAAGGTCACCTACCTCGGCAATCTGGGCTGGCCCCATTTGCATCCGGTCTTCGCCGACTTCGCCAAACGCGCCGACGTCCATTCCATCGCCGAACCCGGCCATACCGACGCTCTGGAATTTGACGACGGCAAAATCATGGTCGGCAAAATTCAGTCACTCAACGAGGTGAACTGGGCGAACATTCAGGCGCGCTTTGGCCGCGATGAGTTCACCACGCGATTCACCGGCGCCGATCTGGTGGGCTTTGTGAATTGGACCATGTTGACCCACATGGGTGAAATCTGGGAGGCGACGCTCAAGGAAATCTGTCCCGGTATGAACGGTAAACGACGCGTGCTGTTTTTCGACCTGGCCGACCCGGAAAAGCGCAAATCCGACGACATCCGGCAGGCTCTCAAAACCATCGCAGCATTTGAAAAATACTTCGACGTGATTCTGGGCCTGAACGAAAAAGAAGCGCACGAAATCGGCGAAGTTTTGGGATTGCAGGCGACCGGCAAGTCCGCGGACGCGCTTTCCGCGCTGGCGCTGGAGATCAACCGCCTGGTGCCGGTGAACACGCTCGTCGTTCATCCGGTGAGCTATGCGCTGGCCGCCAGCAATGGCGCCGTCTCGCTGGCGCAAGGCCCGTTCACTCCCAAGCCCGTGATTACCACCGGCGCCGGCGACCATTTCAATTCCGGGTTTTGTCTCGGCAAATTGCTGGGCTTGGACAATGCCCAATCGGTCCTGACCGGCGTTACCACCAGCGGCCATTACGTTCGCACCGCCCAAAGCCCCGGCATCCCGGACCTGGCGAAAATGCTCCGGTCCTGGCCAGAAGAAAGTGATAGTTCTCACTCGGTATGATCCTGCCAGTCGTCAAATACGGCCATCCGGTGCTCCGCCAAAAAGGCGCACGCATCGAAACCATCACACGGGAAATCAAAACGCTGGCCGCCGACATGCTGGAAACCATGCACGCCAGCAGGGGCGTCGGCCTCGCGGCCCAGCAAATCGGCCGCGCCGTGCAATTGACCGTCATTGACGTGCGCGACGTGAAAGACCGCCCTTCCTGGCTCGAACTCGACGGCAAAACCGCGGACGTGAATGCCTTCATGCCACTGGTTTTAATCAATCCCGAAATCACCCCGGTTGGCGAGTTTGTTTCTGGCGGCGAAGGTTGCCTGAGTTTCCCGGAAATTTTTGGGGAGATTGCGCGGCCCGAATCCGTGGACGTGAAGGCGTTGAATGAAAAAGGCAAGCCGGTCGAATTTCGCGGCGGCGGGCTACTCGCGCGGGTGATTCAGCATGAGGTGGACCATCTGAATGGCATTCTGTTCATTGACCGGATGGACAAGGCGACCAAAGAGGAATTGCGTCCGCAACTGGACGCCCTCCAGGCCGCCACGAAAGCCGAGTTGCAGAAGAAATAATCCCCAACGCGCCTCGTAGCCGCCGTTCTCATCCTCCTGCCATTTGGGCAACAGCCCGGTTTAAAACCAGGCCCTCCGGCGCGATGGCTCCTGCTTGTCCGACGCTCCCAAGCAGTGGGCTTGCCGGCGCTACTGGTTCTCCTCGGGGGTTTTCCGGGCATGGACCGCGGGTATGGTCACAATGAAAGTGGAGCCTTCCCCGGGTTTGCTTTTGGCGGTGACATCACCGCCGTGATAGAGCGCAATCTTTCGCACGATTGCCAGCCCCATGCCGGTTCCTTCATACTCGTGGCGGGTGTGCAACCGCTGGAAAGCGTTGAATATGCGATCCAGATATTTCTCGTCGAACCCGATGCCGTTGTCGCTCACGGTCAAACGGCACAGTTTCGTTTCAGTCGAGTCGGGGTCGGGGATAATCTGCGCCACAACCTTTACCACGGGCGGGACTTCGGGCTGGCGAAACTTGAGGGCGTTGCCGATTAAATTTTGCAGCAATTGCCGCATCTGCAACGGCTCCGCGTCAATGGCCGGGAGCGCGCCCAGTTCTATCCGCCCCTTGACCTGTTCGATGCGGCCTTCCAAATCTTCCAGGACACCGGTGGCGGTTTCCGCCAGATTAACCGTCGTGAACGGTTGAGCCTTGGTTGTCACCCGCGAGAAAGCGAGCAGGTCGTTAATCAGAACCTGCATCCGGCCGGCCGCCTTTTGCATCCGGTTGAGATAGTCCGCCGATTCAGGTGCCAGGCTGGCATTGAGTTCCTTGAGGCGTTCACCAAAGACGGTGATTTTCCGGAGGGGTTCCTGCAAGTCGTGGGAAGCGACATAAGCAAAATCCGCCAATTCACGATTGCTGCGTTCCAACTGGGCCGCCACCCGGCGCAACTTTTCTTCGCTCTGATGCAGGGCCTCCTGGGCCATCTTCATCTCGTGAATGTCACGGGTGACTCCCACCGTGCCCAAGATGTTGCCCTGATGGTCACGCCACAGAACTTTGCTGCTGATAGACCAGCGTTTGGGGCTGGCGGGGTCCCGGGGATTATTCTTGTATTGTTCCTGATTGATCACCGGCTCGCCGGTTTCAATGGTCTTTTGCTCGTCGAGATAGAATTGCGCGGCCAGTTCCCGGGGAAAGAAATCAAAATCAGTCTTCCCTTTCATTTCCCCGGGCGAATCCAGCCCGAAGGCTTTCGCGTGCGTGGGATTGTTCAAAACAAACCGTCCTTGTTTGTCCTTGGCATAAATCTTGTCCGGCAAATGATCAATGACCGTGCGCAGCAAATCCCGCTCCTGGACCAGTTCCGCGATGAGGCGCGCCTGCTTTGCGTTTTCCCGCGCCAGTTGCGCGTTGACTTCGGCGTTGGGGGAGTTTTCCATTCCGTCCCTCGAACACTCCTTGCGCACGGCAGCGCCCGCCCCGACCAACGGAACCTTGATGTCGTTATCGGCTGTATTCATAGGTAAAACGCGAACCGTCCGACTGGTGAAAGCAGGATTAGCGCCATCCGGCATTCAATGGATTATTATCAGTCTTTCGAATTGCTAATCTCCGGTTTGCCGGTGATTGGTTGAGCTTAATCCATTCGCTTTTGTTCTTCGCTTGAAGCTAAGGGGCAATACGCTGCGGAAAACCAGTCAAAATAATTGCTGACTTCTGCACGGCAACATGGAATTTATGCACTCTGAACATCTTCCGGTCCGGAGCCGGCTCCGCCCGGTTCGAGCACCAACGCCGGTCAGTACACCTTCCGCAAGTTTGAAGGAAGGATGTTCAGTTCCGAGCGGTATTTGGCGACGGTGCGGCGGGCGATGGTAATGCCCTTGTCGCCGAGCATTTTCACAACTTCCTGGTCTGACAATGGTTTGGTGGGTTCCTCGCCCTTGAAAATGTCAGCAATCATGTCCTTCACGCTCGTGTTGGACACGCCGTCGCCGGTGGCGGTTTGCAGCCCGGCGGTGAAGAAAAACTTCATTTCGAACACCCCTTGGGGCGTCTGCATGTACTTGGCGGAAACGGCGCGGCTGACGGTGGTCTCGTGAACGCCCACCACTTCGGCCACCTGCGCCATCGTCATCGGTCGCAAAAAAGCGACGCCCTTTTCCATGAACTCGCGCTGGCGTTTGACGATCTCCCTCGCGATGTTCAGAATAGTCTGCTGGCGCTGATGGAGGCTCTTGATGAGAAACTTCCCGGCGCGAATTTTTTCGCGGATGTAATTTTTTACCTCAGGCGAATTCTCGCCTCCCGACATCAGGTCTTTATAGACGTTGCTGATGCGCAGGTGGGGAATATGCTCGTCGTTGGTGGTCACCACGAAATCGTTGCCGGCTTTTTGGACGAATACTTCGGGCAGGACATAGTGGTCGGTGTCCGGCAGGAACGCCCGGCCGGGACGCGGCTCCAGGCGGCCGATGCGTCCCAGGGCGTCCTGAACTTCCTCCACCGTATGGCCGGTGCCGCGGGCGATTTCGGGGATGCGACGTTTGCCGAGGGCGTCCATGAAATCGCGCACGATGCGGTATTCGAGCGAATCCACCCGGCCGGCACGTTGCAGTTGGAGCACGAGGCATTCGCGCAAGTCGAGCGCACCAACCCCCGGCGGATCAAACGTTTGAATAACGTTCAACACCTCTGAAATCTTCCCCTCCGGCAGGTTGGCGGCGGCGGCCATTTCCTGAGGGGTGGACTTGAGGTAACCGTAATCGTCAATGTTGCCGATGATCAGTTCCGCGATGTGGCGCTGTTCCTCGTTTAAATCCGTTTCCCGCACCTGATCCATCAAAACCTGCGCCAGCGTGGTGCCGGCAGCCAGTGAATCAAACATGAACTGGCGCTTTTCCTCATCTTCGGCCGACTGCCGGATGGGAATGTTGGTTTGTGCGAAATGGTCGCGCCACTCCTGATCGAGTCGGACCAGCCGGTCAAATTCCGCCTGAAAATCGTCCGGCGTGGTGTCGTTGCTTTCACCGTTTCGCAACAGCGCCGTGTCATTGAGCAGTGTCGTATCGCCAGCACTCTCCGCCGCCGGTTCCGCCGGTTCGGCCGGTGCTCCGGTTTCCTCCTCCTCGGCGGCGGACCGGTCGTTGAGATCCGGTTCAGGCGAAGACACCTCCTCCAGCACAGGATTTTGTTGCAATTCCTGTTCCACCAACGCCTTCAATTCGAGCGTGGGCGCTTGCAACAACGCAAGCGACTGCTGCAACTGCGGCGCCAGCACCAGCGATTGAGTGAGGCGGGCTGATAGTTGTAAACTTTGCACCATCGGCAATTTTATTTTAGCCCAGTTCCATTAAAGCACAAGCAAAAATGGCACAACATTCGCTGCATCATTGGAATTTGTGGAAAAACTGGATTTTATCTCCGTTTAAATCCATCTTTCCTTCATGAAATTGATTCTTTCGACGCATAATGTGACTCTGACCAAATCCCTCGAAGATCATGTCGTCGGCCGGCTGCATAAACTGGATCATTTTGACAATCGCGCGGTGGACGCTCGCGTCACGCTGGAGCATGACCATACGCGGGCGCCGGAGAAACAGTTCAGTTGTTCGTTGCGTCTGAGCGTGCGTGGCCCGGATCTGTTCGCTGAAGACCGCGAAAGCGACCTGTATGCCGCGATTGACCTGGCAACCAAGAAAATCGAACAGCAGATTCGAAAACGCCACAACAAGCGGAACGCGAGAAAGCGCAGCCTGGCCGCCCGCACCAAATCCCGCCGCCAGGAATCGAATCTTTGATGATTCTCCGCGCCCGAACGATCCTGCCCGTTACCCGGCTGCCCATCGAAAACGGCGCGGTGTTCGTTGCCGGGAATCGTATTCGCCGTATCGGTTCCTGGTCCGATTTGAAATCGGAAACCGATGAGGATATTTATGATCTGGGTGACATGATTCTGCTTCCCGGCCTCGTCAATGCCCACTGCCACCTTGACTACACCGACATGGCCGGCGAATTGCCGCCGCCCAAAACCTTTACCGACTGGATTCCGCTGATCACCGTCGCCAAAACCGCGTGGAGCTACTCCGACTATGCGCGTTCCTGGTTGCGGGGGGCCCGCATGCTGGCGCGCAACGGGACCACGACGGTCGCAGATATCGAAACCATGCCCGATCTCCTGCCGGAAGTCTGGGACACCACGCCCCTGCGGGTTTTTTCCTTTCTCGAAATGACCGGTATTCGCGCGCGGCGGGAACCGAAGGAAATCCTCCAGGAAGCCCTGGCAAAAATTGACTCGCTGTCCCATGCGCGGTCCTCGGCTTTTCTTTCGCCGCACGCCCCCTACTCCACCCTGCCGGAACTGCTCCGGCACAGCGCGCGGATCGCGCGCCAGCGCCGCTGGCCGCTGTGCACACATGTCGCCGAGTCCGAGCAGGAATTCGAAATGTTCACCCGCGCCGGCGGCATGATGTATGAATGGCTGAAACGAAATTTTCGCGACCTGAGCGATTGCGGGCTGGGGTCGCCCGTGGAACATCTGGCCCGCAATAAAATGCTCGGCAAGAACCTGATCGCCATCCACGCCAACGTGTTGGGGCGCGGCGACGCCGCCTTGCTCGGCAAACATGGGGTGAACGTTGTTCATTGCCCGCGCAGCCATGCCTATTTTCGTCACCCGCCGTTCCGGCGCGAACGGCTGACCAACGCCGGCGCCAACCTTTGTCTCGGCACCGACAGCCTCGCTACGGTTCGCATGGTCGGGAAACAAAAACCCGAGCTGAATATGTTCGAGGAAATGCGCGCGCTCGCCGACGCCGATAAATCCATTTCGCCGGCGGAAGTTTTGCGGATGGCCACCGTGAACGGAGCACGCGCGCTGGGTCGGCGACGACAAATTGGCGAACTTCACCCCGGCGCCTTCGCCGACTTGATTGCGATTCACGCTTCCGGAACCAATGCGGACGTGGTTGAAGCCGTGCTGGCTCATGACGGGCCGGTGCCGGCGAGCATGATCGATGGCCGATGGGTGATCCGCCCGGAATAAATCGGCGTTGTCGTCGGGCGAGGTTGCTGACCAGCCGGCGCACGAGCGCAACCGCCCACCGGAAATCCCGCGACTTTTGCCCCACCCCCGAACGTCACCCGGACTGATTTTTGCTCGTCTATCATAAATCGTAAATCGTAAATTTACGGCGTGCGTTCTTTTGATGCAGAACTGTGGCAACGCCTGGACGCCATTTGTGGCCAGGGCTTGCTGCGCGAACTCCGCCGCGTGGACTCGCCGCAAGGCACACGCCTCCGGGTCGGAGGACAGCCGCTGCTGACTTTTGCATCGAACGATTATCTCGGGCTGGCCAATGACCCAGTGATCAGGGAAGCCGCCATTAAAGCGGTGGAAAAATTCGGCGCCGGCGCCGGCGCGGCGCGCCTGATTTGCGGTTCGCTGGCGCCGCATCACGAGCTGGAGGAAGCACTCGCCCGCTTCAAAGGCGTCGAAGCCGCGCTGAGCTTTTCGTCGGGCTACGCCACGGCCGTGGGGACCATCGGCGCCTTGCTGGCCAAGGACGATATCATCATTCTCGACAAACTGGTTCATGCCTGCATCGTGGACGCCGCCCGGCTCAGCGGCGCCAAAATCCGTGTCTTCGCGCATAATGATCTGGACGACCTTGAATCCAAACTCAAATGGGCCAATGGGAGGGTCGCGCTACACGAGCCCCAAACCTCGACACCGACAATTTCAGGGACTCGTGTAACTCGTCCTTCCGGGCAAAAAAATAATGTGCTCGTCGTAACGGAAAGTATTTTTTCCATGGACGGCGATGCCGCGCCGTTGCGGGAAATCGTCGGGCTCAAGGAAAAGTACGGCGCGTGGTTGATGGTTGACGAAGCCCACGCGACCGGCCTTTATGGTAAACACCGCCGCGGCCTCGCGGAAGAACTTGGGGTGAGTGACAACATCGAAATTCAAATGGGCACACTCGGCAAGGCGCTCGGCGCCAGCGGCGGATACATCAGCGGCTCGCGCCCGCTGATTGATTTTCTCGTCAATCGCGCCCGCAGCTTCATTTTTTCCACCGCCCCCGTCCCCGCCGCCGCCGCCGCCGCCCGGGCGGCGATTGAATTTGTCGAATCGGCGCAGGGCGAGTTGCGGCGGCAATCGCTCTGGGCACGCGTCAGCGAATTTCAATCGCACCTCACCAGCCGCCAATCGCCCATTCTCAGCGCCATTATTCCGTTCATTGTCGGTGACGAAGCCAGGGCGGTCGAAGCTGCCGCCCGATTGCGCGACCGAAATATTTTTGTTCCGGCCGTCCGATATCCAACCGTCGCTCGTGGCCAGGCACGCCTGCGAGTGAGCATAACGGCCGCCCATACGCCCGAAGACATTACCGGATTGATGCGCGCGCTGGAGACCCTGGATTTTGGTTTTAAGCCATCAACGCCATGAATAAATTTGCCCAACTCGACCGCCAATTCGTCTGGCACCCCTTCACTCAGATGCGCGACTGGCTGCAAAGCGAGCCGATAGTGATTGCGGAAGGCAAAGGCGCCGTTTTGCGGGATGTACAGGGCCGGGAATATCTCGACGCCAATTCGTCCATCTGGACCAATCTCCATGGCCATCAACATCCCAAAATCGACACCGCCATCCGGCGGCAACTCGGGAAAATCGCCCATTCTTCAGCGCTGGGATTGGCGAATGAGCCTGCTTCAGTGCTTGCTGGAAAGCTCGTGGAGGCGGCAAACTCATGCGCGGAGGCGGATGAGTCGAGAACCCCATCGTCCGCCTCGTCACCTCGGCGGCTACAAAAGGTTTTCTTTTCCGACGACGGCTCCACCGCCCTGGAGGTCGCGCTCAAGCTCGCCTATGAATTCACCCGCCGTCAACACGGCAAAACGGCGGGGCAGGCGTCCTCCCGTGCCAGGCAGCCAAAATTCCTCTCGCTGGAAGGCGCGTATCACGGCGACACGGTCGGCGCAGTCGCACTCGGCCACATTGATTTGTTTCACCGGGGTTACTCCGGATTGTTGTTCAGGACGGACAAGGTCATGGCGCCGTATTGTTATCGGTGTCCGTTCAACCGGGCCGGTCCCGAACGCGCCGAGGCGCGTGAATATCGGAAGTGTCGCTGGGAATGCATCGGCAAGGTGGAACAGCGTTTTTCCGCGCAGAAGAAAAAACGGAATCCCTACGCTGCCCTGGTGTTTGAACCGTTGATGCAAGGCGCGGCGGGGATGATCCCACAACCGCAGGGCTGGTTGCGTCAGGCCGCTGACATGGCCAGGGCCCATGGCGCACTGCTGATCGCTGACGAGGTGATGACCGGGTTCGGCAGGACGGGCTTTGTAGCGGCGACTTGCGACCGCCGCACTTCTCCGGGTGATTCCGGCGGCGGTCACAGACCGCCGCTACAGCCGAACTTATTCGCCTGCCAGCACGAAGGCGTTCAGCCGGATTTTCTTTGTCTGGCCAAGGGTTTGACCGGTGGTTATCTGCCGATGGCGGCGACGTTGACGACGCAGAACATTTTCGACGCCTTTCTCGGCAAATACGACGAGTTCAAAACTTTTTTCCATGGTCACAGTTACACCGCCAATCAATTGGGCGCAGCGGCGGCACTGGCGAGTCTGGAAATGCTGCAAAGTCCGGAATCTGCCCATGCACGATCGGCGCTGGAGAAAACCTTGCGCCAGGAGCTGGAAACACTTTGGTCGTCGCCGAACGTCGGCGACGTCCGGCAGGTCGGTCTGATGGCCGGAGTGGAACTGGTGAAAGACTGGCAGACGCGCGAGCCGTTTGCGTTGCCCGAGCGTGCCGGCATCCGCGTCTGCGAAGCCATGGCCCGGCGCGGCGTGCTCACGCGCCCCATTGGCAACGTCATCGTCCTGATGCCACCCTATTGCACCACCCGCACTCAGGTCAGGCGCATGGTCGCCGCTTTGGCTGACAGTGTGGAGACCGCTTTGCGCGGCTGATCCATACCGGGTTTGATTCAAATTGTGGTTTAGGGGTTTTTGGCAGTTATCGGCGGATGATTATCGCTGCCCGGCCACCCCGTCAAGCGCCGCCGAAGCGCGGGATGTCCTGATTTGAAATCCGAAATTCCGAGATGGAGCGCGCGCCCCGAAACCATTCGGGGCTCGTAGCAGAGCCGGCCAATTTCTGCCGCTGCGGATTGAGGACAATTCGCGTTCCGGGCAAATCAGGACGTCACCCAGGGCGCCCTTGTCGCGATCAAGGACCAGGCTGCTGTTTTGCCAATAATGCGGCGCTGACAACAAGAATTGTCCAGCCAGCGGAACCAAAAAACTTTAACCGGGTCGAAGTTCGGTTATGATGGAATTTTACTGTGACCCGTTGTCTCAAGGCCGGCCCGGCAGGATTGCCGGCCGCCGGCATGAAGAAACCGCGCGATGCGCGCCTGGATGCGTTGCGGGGTTTGTTTTTGATCATCATGGCCGGCGTGCACGTGCCCACGCCATTGTCTCACGTGTTTCAGGATCCATTGGGTTGCAATGGCGCGGCGGAAGGGTTTATTTTCCTGAGCGCCTGCCTGGCCGGGATCGTTTACGGGCGAACCTATTGGCAGTCAGATTGGGCGGCAATGTCCCGTCGCACCTGGAAGCGGGCGTGGCAGATTTACCTTGCTCACCTGGGCGTGCTGTTGCCCGTCATATTGAGTGTGTGGGTCCTGGCCCAGGCGATGCCGCCGCTGGCCAATCATTTTTCCGACTTTCTGGTTCATCCCTGGGGCAGCCTGGCGCTCATGCCGCTGTTGCTGCACCAGCCGCCCCTCTTCGACATCCTGCCTCTCTACGTTATTTTTCTTGGCACGACCCCCTGGCTGCTGGCCCTGGCGCGCCGACGCGGCTGGGGAATTTTACTGGTCATCTCGGCACTGGGCTGGCTGGCGGCGCAACTCAAATTAGATGCCCGTCTCATCAGTGACCCAGCGCGCTGGATGCCGCTGCGCTGGGGCTCTTTTGATCTCCTCGCCTGGCAATTCCTGTGGGTGTGCGGCGTGGCGATGGGAGAAACTTCGTTGCGACGACAAATCGTCGGGCCCCAATATCGCACGGCGCTGGTTGCCGCGGCTTCAACCATCGTGTTGGCCGCACTGTCATTCCGCTGGGGATTCTGGCCGCAGGCGTGGCGTTATCCCGACATCTATCTTTGGATGGACAAGTGGACGCTGGGCCCATTGCGGGTGCTCGACTTCAGTGCCTGGGCCGCCCTCCTGCTGGCGTGGAATCCTCACCTTTCTCTCCGCTGGCTGGCGCCGGCCGCGTTGCTGGGGCGAAATTCGCTGGCCGTATTCTCCTTTCATCTGCCGCTGGTCATTGCCGCGACCACTTTCATCCAGATGGTTGCGCTGCCCAACACGTGGCAGACGGTCACCGGCCTGCTGGTGATTGCCCTGCTCTTCGCTTGGGCGGCCGGGTGGGAACGCTATAAACGCCGGCGCGCCAGAACGCTGGCGGCCAAAAACGTCAAGCCCTCGTTTCCGCCAACTCCAGCAACCGTGTAAATTGTTCGCCCGTCACCGGCATGACGGACAGACGGGATTGCCTCACCAACTGCATCTCCTTCAGAATGTTGTCGGCTTTGATTTGCGACAGCGTCACCGCTCTCACCAACGGCCTGACCGGCGCCAGGACGACCGCCGACCAGTCCTCCTGGTCGGCGGTCGGATCGGGATAAGCCTCTCTCACCACCCGCGCCAGACCTACGACCGACCTGGCTTCGCCGCTGTGATAAAAGAGAACCAGGTCGCCGGCTTTCATGCCCCGGAGATTTTTCCGGGCCGGAAAACTGCGGACGCCGGTCCATTCCGTGTTTCCGTCCTTCAAAAAGTCAGACCATGAATAATCTTCCGGTTCCTGTTTTACGAGCCAATGGTTCATTTACGATCTATGATTTACGATTTACAATGACGGCGTGAGCTTGACAGAAAACCTGGAAAAAATCCAGCAACGGATCCGCGTCGCCTGCGAACGCACCGGGCGCGCTCCCGACTCGGTTGCCTTGCTGGCCGTGACCAAAAGCCAGCCGCCGGAAATGGTGCGCGCGGTCGCCGACGGCGGTCAGCTTCTTTTCGGCGAAAACAAGGTGCAGGAAGCGAAGGCTAAAATTCCGATGTGTCCGGGCAAATTGCGCTGGCATTTCATCGGCCACCTCCAATCCAACAAATGCCGCGACGCGGTGGAATTGTTCGGGATGATTCAGAGCGTGGACAATCTGGTACTGGCGCAGGAAATCAACCGCCGCGCCGAACAGGCGGGCAGGACCATGCCGATTTTACTGGAGGTGAACGTGGCGGCCGAGGCGAGCAAGTTCGGCTATCAACCGGAAAAACTGTTGTCTGAACTGGAAATCCTCAATCAATTGCCGCGCCTGGAGATTCAGGGTTTGATGACCGTGCCGCCGTACGTCACCGATCCGCAAAAGGCCCGGCCGCATTTCCGGCGCCTGGCCGCGCTGAAAATTCAATGCGAGCAAAAGCTCGGCGTTGCCCTGCCCCATTTGAGCATGGGCATGAGCGGCGATTTCGAGGCGGCCATTGAGGAAGGCGCGACCCTGGTGCGCATTGGCACGGCTTTGTTCGGCCCCCGCAGCGCGGGAAAGACGCGTGCGGCGGCGGAGTGAATTTATGCTGCATTTTCCGCCGGAGGGTTTATCTTGGCAGCAATGACTATTGAGACGTACAAGCGGGAGATTGCCGAAGCCGTCAGGGCTTACGAGCGTTACATTGTGTGCCTTGACAAGACGCCCGAAGATTTCGAGGCATCCCTGACCTCGCTGATGACCAAGGCCATCAAGGCCTACGAAAACCGCGGCGAAGGATTGCGACACGGCATCGCGCTCGACAAGCAGGTGACCATCATTCTGAGCCAGAGCGATGAAGCGCGCCCGCTGTGCGGCATCTATTTCAACCTCCACTCGCCTTATCGAAAGGCGGCACTGCCCAAGACTGTCAAGTCGTTCAGCGACAAACCGCGGGAGTAAAGGCGCGGACCCCGGGCTTATTGGTCGCGCACTTCATCCCCCGCCTGGGCAGTTCCGGTCATCAGGTCCGCTACAATGTCATTGTCACGCTGGGGACCGGTGATTTTGACCTCACCCACCTTCAAGCCGTTGCGGTACAGAAACAGGGTTTGATTCATGGCCGGCATCCGGCCAACCGGAAAACTCAGCACCACAAAGCGACCAGCGGCATTATAGGACGCGACATTGGCCGTGAGCGAATTGTCCGGCGTCACAATGGGATTCAACGTCGGCGTCGGCTGGGCCGGAGTGGCGGGCGCAAGATAGGCATTGGCCTCGGGCGGTTGAACCGGTTGGGCCTGGTGGTGATGGAAAAGGGCGCACCCGTTTGCCAGCATCGCCGCCAGGAGCAAAAGGCCCAGACTCGAACATTTCATGGCCACAGTTAAGCGCGCAGCGGGGCGCAGGTCAATTCACGATTCGGTAATCACGGTGTCGTCGTGTTCATACGCCGGCGCGCAGCAACACAGCAACCGCAGCGTTTCCGACCCGGTATTCCAAAGCTTGTGTCTTTGTCCGGGCAAAATCGCCACGGCATCACCGGCCTTCACCTCGCGGCTTTGACCCTCAATGCGCATCCTTCCGACGCCGTGCGTGAGGTAGTAGATCTCCTCGGTCTTGACGTGATAATGCTCCTGCGTCGCGCCGCCGACGGGCAGGCGCGCCTCCGCGAGGCTTTGCTGGCGGATGGCCGAGTTGCGGTGCGCCAGCAGTTCACGGATTTCCGAGCCATCCTTCGTGATGAAGGGCGGAACTTCGTTGAGATTTTTTATGTCCATATTTGTACTTGATTTGTGTGGATCGCGCCCGTTCCCGGCCTCATCCTCGAATTCTTAATTGATTCGATGACGAGAACAACGGCAGGGGCGAGGACGATTCATTTCATAAATGTTCGGAAACTCCGGAGATCTTCGACCAATCGGTTTGCCCGATGATGACGCCGGCCACAATCAAAATCATCGCCGCCCAAAACGTGGGGGTGACCGGCTCGTGCAGGAAGAAATGGGCCCAGGTCATGGTGCTGAGCGGGATCAGATTGTTGAACAGCATCACCCGGCTCGTGCGCCAGCGGCGGAGCGCGGCGTTCCACAGCGCGTAGGGAATCACCCCGCCAAACACAACGCAAAAGGCCAGCACACCGAGGGACTCCGGGCTGACGGGCAGCCCGCGCAGGGCGATCTCGGCCAACCCGAACGGCAGCAACAACACCCCGGACATCCACATCGTGTGAGCCGCGACTTCCGTCCCACCCAATTGCACGCTTAAGAAACGCATCTGCCGGCTGAAATACGCCCACAGGACACTGCACACCAGGCCGAAAAATTCCCCGAGCAAATCCGGCCTGACCGATCGCAAGGCCGGCCATAACAAGACCAGCACGCCGCTGACCGCCAGCAAGGCTGCGCCATACCGCTTCGCACTCGACCAGCTTCGTTGCGGCCGCTCCTCCCACAACAACGCCCAGACCGGCGACGCGCCAAGGTACAACGCCACATGAGACGCGCTGGTCAGCCGCAATGCCCAGTTGAAGGCGACGATATACACCGCGAGGGTCAGGCCGCCGTATAACCATAATTGCCGGCGCAAGCCGGCGACCGGTGTGCGATATTCGCCCAGCCATGATGTGTAACGCAGCACGGCCAGCAATATCGCCCCGGCCAGAAGAAAACGGATACTGCCGGTCCAGAGGGGCGGCCAGGCCATGACCAGCCATTTGGTGCCGGCGTTGTTCCCACCCCACAGAAAAACGGTGAACAGGAGGCTGCCGGCCACCGCCGCGTTGTTTTTGGACCGCGACACGGCGTGAGTTAGCCTATGCTCGCGCGGCTTGCCAATGAAATTTGTGACCGCCATCGGGACACCCGGCCTTCGAGCCAAAGTTTTGCCTCTCCGGACCTGTCGGCGCGGCCCTAAACCTGGCCAATCCGCCGGCAACCTCACTTCCGCAATGGCCGCTGAATTCACCAACCCGTAACAAAATGATTCTTGATGTTGAGGGAAACAGGGGCTTTAATCGGACCATTGAAAGGAGGTGCGGTTTTAATCAAGCCGTGGAATCAATGCAAATTTCAGATATGGTCGGTAAGCTTTTATTTCCGAAACAGGATCGCTGGGAACGAAGGCATAATGCCAGACTTCTCCTGGTTGCCGTGTCCATTATCCTGGTTCTTCTGGTCGGCCTGGTGTTACTCGTCAAAGGCATATGCCAGCACAGGCCGAATTCGGCGCCCCGATTGATTTTTCACTCGCCGGTTTCATTCTGACGTTGTTTCCTGATGGGCATGGACCATTCGCCCGGTTTTCTCAAACTTGTCAACGACGCCAAATCGCGCGTCAGCGAACTCACCATCGAACAGGCGCGCGAACATTTAAAACAAAATCCCGGGGCGGTCTTACTGGACGTGCGCGAAGACCACGAATGGCGGAAGGAACACGCCGGCGAGGCCGTGCATCTCGGCAAAGGAATTCTGGAACGCGATTTGGAGAAGTTGTATCCCGACCCGGCCACGGAAATCATCATGTACTGCGGCGGCGGATTCCGGTCGGTACTCACCTGTGACGCGGCGCAGAAGATGGGCTATCGCAACGTCCACTCGCTCGCCGGCGGCTACAAGGCGCTCGTCCAGGCATGCTGGCCGATGAAGAGTGAGGCGTAATTTCGGGTTGTGGTGGAGATGGGTGGGGCGAGGCTACTGACGAGCCGACCTTGGACTGCGACGTCACTTCGCCGTTTCCAAAGCACGGACAGGCCCAAGCACCCCCAAAAAACCGGTTCGCGTGGACGTTCCCGCCATCAGCGCCAAGTCAGTGAGTAACGTTTCGTTTATTATGCCTGGCCACCAAAATTCAACTTCTTAAAGAATTGGATTTCGCGGCCAAAGCTCTTTTCCGAGTCCGAGGCGTGAATCATGTTGAACAGAAATTGATCATCGCCCGGCTGCTGAAACTTCAACCGGTACGAGGCATTCGCCTCCCTGGCACCCGGGAAGAAGTCGCCGCGGATGGTGCCCGGCTCCGCCTTCCAGGGCATGGTGGCGCCCACGGCCTGGCGCACCTTCCGGATGGCGCCGATTCCTCTGAAATGGATGACTTTCACCGGGCCGTAGGCCATGTATTTGGAAGTGCCGTCCAGACACGGCGGCCGGTCGCCAATGGCCGGAAAATAAAATTCCTTCCACTTTGCCTCCGGCAGGTTGTCGTTCCCGGCGAGCGTGCATTCCGCGACCACGGTCAGTCCCAACGCTTTCAAGCGATTCTCGACCTGGCCATCCAGCTTGCGCCAGAATGAGTCCGGTTTGATAATGACGAGTGTGTCTTCCGGTTTACTGTCGGCCATAATTATATGAGATTTTAATTTGCATTGGCAGTTGGCTACAGCTCGGTCTTAGAGGTCACAATCATATAGCCTGGACCGGTAAATTCAACGCCCTCAAAAAATCGTCAGGCTAAAATTGTGCTGAAGGAATTGCTGCAATTGTTGCATGTCAATTGACACTCAACCCTCAAGTAACCGGCGAACGAGGCTGCTGTTGCAATCTGTCGCCGGAATGGTGCAGCCGCATCCAGAGGAACACATTAAAGTCTGGCGCGATTATCCGCGGCGACCATTGCGGGCTGAACATTGCGGCGGAAACACACACGGTTGAGCGCGTTGGCAAGGGCCACCACCTTTTCGCGCGTGCATTCACCCATGAAGCAGACCTGAATCCAATTCTTTCGGCGCAGATATTCGCTGTGGCAACTGAGCAGATAACCGGCCTGCTGCATCGCTTCGCCGGTTTTCGTCGAATTCATTTCCGGCGGCAGCGCAATGGTAATAACCGCCGGCGACAGCAATGTACCGGTGCCAATGGGATTGAAGCCCATTTCCGCCAACCGTTCGCGCAACCAGGCCGACCATTCGGCGGATTCGGCGAAACGCCGTTCCCAGTTCACGCGTTTCACCGCGGCGTGCAACGCGTGCAGCAGATTCGATGAGAACGTAAACGGCGTGCCGTCGTGCTGCGCGTTAAAGCCGAGGTCGAGATATCGCGGCAGTTTGTCCGCTGCGGCGGGCACGTCGTGATGGTAAAAGACCATTGAAAGCCCGGGATAGGCGCGCAACCCTTTGCCGCTGGAACCGGACGCCAGGTAAACTCCGGTCAAGTCCACCGGCATCGTGCCAACAGTGCTGATGCAATCAAGACACAATAGTGTCCCGTGCCGCGCGCAGAGTTTTTTGAGGGCGTCCAGATCCGCCAACAAACCGGTGGATGTCTCGCAGTGTGCGCACCACAACCATTTAATTACCGGTTGGCGATTGACCATTGACGATTTTCCGGATTTGGAGGGCCTGCCATGAGTTTCAGCGGCAGTAACAAAATATCGTCTTTCCACCAGCGCCAGATCCAGAGGCTTGCCCCAGTCGAATTTCAATGCGTCGAATTTCAAATTGAACCGCCAGGCCTGGTCCATGAGCCGTTCGCCGAATTCACCGTTGCTCAGAATCAAACCGCGCCCTTCGAGCAGGGAGAGCTGCGCGGCCACCACGTCGTTGGCCAGCGTGCCGGAACCCATGAACAGCCCGACATGTTTCGCCCGGACGAGTTCGCAGAGGATTTGCCGGGCTGATTGAAAATCCTTTTTGAAGCTGTCGCCGCGATGCGATTCCGGCGCCTGCTCGAAGGCGCGGCGCACTTCGCGCCGGATGGCCACCGGCCCGGGCAGGAAGTTGACCGCGCTGGGCTGAAACGAACGCGCCGGGGACGAGCGCAGAAATTCGCGCGCCGTCACTTCGAAGGTTTCAAGGGTGACGTACATCGGCTGAAATTGCGCGTCGCCGCTGCCAACGACCGGGCCGAACGGGACGAAACCAAGGTGCTGGTACAGTTTGAACTGCCGGGTGGTGCCCGAAATGATGGCGAGGTCGTATCCTTTTTCAACGCCATGCTGCCAGAGCAGCGCCAGAATGCCCTGCAGGATCTGGCCACCACGCGCGCCGCGGAATTTCTTTTCCAGGGCGAGCAGCCGGATTTCGCAGATGGTCCGGCCCCGCGGCAGGTGGGCATCGAGGTCGGGCAATTTCTGGTCGAGCGAGAACGGGCGATGGCCGCGCACGGCGAGCATGCCGACGAGTTTTTGATTTTGCAGACAAATCAGATACGTGTTCTCGGTGTGAAATTTGTCCACAAGCCGGCGGGAGGCGGACGGGTGATGTTGGGGGATTTCCTCGACAAAGGTCTTGTAATTGAGCCGGTGAATTTGCTCAAATTCCCAATCCTCGTTCGCGAATTTAAAGACCAACGGTTCCTGGGCGCTCATAATTTTGGCTGTTCCGGTTTGGTGGCTGCGGTGCGACGCGCGGCCAACATGGCAAATTCTTCAGTCAAATTCTTCCGGTGCGCAAACAAAATCATCGCCAGCAGCAGCGCCAGTGAGGTCACGGTAAAGTTATCGCATTTGAAATACCAGGCGGCCATCGGCAGACAGGCAAAGGCAAACATGGCCGGCAGAAGCGATTTGCGCAGGAACACGAATCCGGCCAGGAACAACACGGGAAACATCAGCGCGACGCGATAATCAAAAACCAGCAGGGCGCCCAGGGAAGTCGCCACGCCCTTGCCACCGTGAAAGCGCAGTTGCGCCGGCCAGATATGCCCGAATACGGCCGCCAGTAGCGCGAGCATGGCGAGCCGGTTGTCTCCCGTCCATTCCCGGGCAATCCATACCGCCAGCGCGCCCTTGCCGAAATCACCCAACAGCGTGATGACAAACCCGGCCTTGCCCAGAACGCGTCCGGCATTGCGGGCGCCAAGGCTCCCGCTTTCCATCGTCCGAAGGTCTTTGCCCGTGCGGGCCCGAATCAGGTAGTAACCGGTCGCGAAGCATCCCAGCCCATAGGCTTCCAGCACGCAGCCGGTCACCTGGTGCCAGTTTGCGGACTGCAGTTGTTGGATCCAGTCCATGGAGGCAGTCGCGTCTGACGTTTTGACGATTCTACTTCAAGCCCGGCGTTTTTGGAAATTAAAAATTTTTCCGGCGCATCAATTAATTCAATGCGCGGCGCGCGGCGCGCCCGGAACGGGCGGCCATTCCGGCAACACATTTGGCACGGGCAAAAACAGGGGATAGCATTTCTCCTTGAAGCCATGTTTTTTTTGGCGCACATTGCCGGTGCCAGGGCCCATGGAATGTGGACTTACGAACCCCGCCAGGGCCGGAAGGCAGCAACGGTAGTCTGCTCGACATCTGCCGTGGTCACCCTGGCCTTGGAATTTACGATTTATGATTTGCGATTTACGATTGCCAAAAACCGGGCGCCGTGCGCAAATCATAAATCATATATCGTAAATCATAAATTCGAACCGTCGTGGCCTATCAAGTCATAGCCCGGAAGTACCGCCCGCAGCGTTTCAGTGACGTCGTCGGTCAGGAACACGTCACCCAGACGCTCACCAACGCCATCGAACAAAAGCGCATTGCCCACGCCTACCTGTTTTGCGGCCCGCGCGGCACCGGCAAGACCACCATTGCCCGCATCTTCGCCAAGTGCCTGGACTGCGAAGGCGGACCCAAAATCAATTTCAGCGACAAGGACCCGCGGTGTATTGAAATTGCCGAGGGCCGGTCGCTGGACGTGCTGGAAATTGACGGCGCAAGCAACAATGGCGTCGAGCAGGTGCGCGAACTCCGTGAAACCTGCAAGTACGCGCCCGCCCATTCACCGTTCAAAATCTACATCATTGACGAAGTCCACATGCTTTCGACAGCGGCGTTCAACGCGCTACTCAAGACTCTGGAAGAACCGCCGGAGCATGTGAAATTCATGTTCGCGACGACGGATCCGGAGAAGGTTTTGCCAACGATTCTCTCGCGCTGTCAGCGGTTTGATTTGCGCCGCATCCCCGCCGCGCTCATTGTCAAACATCTTGCCCACATCGCCAAACAGGAAAAAGTCAAGATAGATGAATCCGCTCTTTACGCCATCGCCCGCGGCGCGGACGGCGGCATGCGCGACGCCGAATCCACACTGGACCAGCTGATCAGCTTTTGCGGCGATAAAATCGAGGAGACGGACGTGTTGACGATGTTCGGTCTGGCGGCGCAAAGCCAGATTCTGGGTCTGAGCCGGGCCGTGTTGGATGGCGAAATCCCAACCGCGCTCGGTTTATTGAACGAACTCGCGCAAAACGGCAAGGACCCGGGGCGATTACTCTCGGATTTGTTGAACCATTTCCGCAACCTGCTCATCTTCCAGGTCTCGCGCGGCGACTTGAAATTGCTCGAGGTGTCAGAAGTCGAGGCCGCGGCCTTAAAGGAGCAATCCGCGCTGGCCAATACGGAATCGCTCACGCGCCTGCTCGAAGTGCTTACCGACTCCGAATTGCGGCTGCGTGACGCCGCCTCCCGGAAAATCCTGCTGGAAGTCGCGTTGCTCAGGGCGATTGAAGCCCGCAACGCCGTCAGCCTCGATTCCGTTTTGCAACAGCTCAATCAATTGCGCGCCCAGGGGAGCGGAGGCATCCAGCCTGCAAGTTCCGGCGATGTCCCGCCGCCGGCCCTTTCTGCGCCGCGTCGGGCACCAGCCCGGCCTGAAACCCAGGGAACAAAGCACAACCAACGGCTTGCCGACACCGTGGCCGGCGCTCCCCTGACAAATACCGAGGCAATGCCCGCCTCTGCCGACTTGGCCGGCCTTTGGTCCAGTCTCATAGAAGCGGTGGGCCGCGCCAGTCCTTTCACCCGTAGTTATCTGGTGGACGCCAACCCGGTTTCGTTTGAGAAGAATGTCCTGACCATCGGCTTTGACCCGGAATTCGAGGACCATCTTGGATTGGTGGACAACGCCCGCAACCATGCCCTGCTCCAAACAAAACTGGCGGAGTTGGGTCATGCCAACGCCCAGATTAAATTCGTCAAGGTGGAAACGCCCGCGGTCCGCGCCCCGCAGCCCGCTGACGCCGCACCGGTCGTTCCCGTTGCGCCCGCGTGCACTCCTGCCGCCACGGCGCCGGCGGCCAGGGGAAAATTGTCAGCGGTTGCCTTCAACAAGAATGATTTCAAAAATGATCCGTTGATCCAAAAGGCGCTGGAAATTTTCAAAGGCCAGATCGTCGAAGTCCGGGCATAACTTTCAACCTTCAACCCTCAATTTTCAACCAAACCGATGTCCAGTATAGGCAAACTGATGAAACAGGCGGCGCGGATGCAGCAGCAGATGGAACAGGTCCAGGCGCAATTGGCCGCCCGCACCGTCGAGGCGACCAGTGGCGGTGGTGCCGTCAAGGTGGTCGCCAAATGCGACGGCTCGCTCGCGTCCATCCGGGTTGATCCGCAGGCGCTCAATCCCTCCGATGCGCAATTGCTCGAAGACATGATCTTGACCGCGGCGAACCAGGCGCTGGGCGAGGCCAAGGACATTGCCAACACCGAGATGGGCAAGGTCACTTCCGGCCTGAGCCTGCCGGGGTTGGGATGATTTGTAGCGGCGCTCTATGAGCGCCGCAAAATTGCGGCGGTCACAGACCGCCGCTACAATACATGCTTCCCGATTCCATCACCGCCCTTATTTCGGCACTGGGTAAACTGCCCGGCATCGGGCCGCGCTCTGCCGAGCGTATGGCCTTGCAGCTGGTCCAAACCGACCCGGCGGCGGTGAAACAATTGGCGGACACCATTTTGCTCGCCCGCGACAAAATCAAATTCTGCGACGTCTGCGGCGCACTGACTGAACAATCGCCCTGCCCCATCTGCGCCGATGCGCGCCGGGAATCTTCAGTGGTGTGCATTGTTGAGCGCGCGGTGGATATTTTGAGCATCGAAAAATCCGGCGCTTACCGCGGCAAATACCACGTGCTGGGTGGGAAAATCTCGCCGCTGGACGGCGTGGAACCCGGGGACCTGCGCATTGCCGAACTGGTAAAGCGCCTCGAGCAAGAGCCCATCAGGGAAGTTGTCATCGCCCTGAGTACGGACGTGGAAGGCGATGCGACCAGTCATTATCTGGCCAAACGGCTGGCCCGCCCGGGGCTGAAAATCTCGCGCATTGCCTATGGCTTGCCCGCCGGCAGCGGATTGGAGTTTGCCGACGAATTGACTGTGAGCCGCGCGCTGGAAGGACGCCGGGAAATGTCTGAGCCCTGACGAATGACTAAACCATAATGCCCGATCAATTCCAAATGATGAATGACGAATGGCTGGGTCGGCATGAGTTCGATTCGGCATTCATTGCAGGCCATTCCTTCGCCAACGGGATTCGGGCATTGGTCATTTCAACGGAAAATCCCCCCTGATGAAAATGATTTCACCCCAAGTCGTCGTCTTCGATCTTGGCAAAGTTCTGGTGGATTTCGATTACAGCATTGCCGTCTCGCGCATCGCCGGGCAGAGCGCCCTGTCGCCGCCCGAGGTCGCGCAGTTCTTCCTTCATTCCCCGCTGCTGGTGGACTATGAATCCGGCCGGCTGACCCGGCGGGAATTTTTCCAGCAGTCACAACAGGCCACCGGGTTTCGTGGCACGATGGATGAATTCGGCGACTTCTTCGCGGACATCTTCACGGAAATTCCGCCGATGATTGAACTTCATGCCGGCCTGCGGCGGCGGAATATCCCGACCTATATTTTCTCCAACACCAATGATCTGGCCGTCGAGCATATTCACCGGAATTTTCCGTTTTTCCGGGATTTCGACGGTTACATTTATTCCTACGAAGTCGGCGCGATGAAACCCGAGGTGAAGATTTATGAATCCTTGGAAAACCTGGTCGGGCGGCGCGGGGCGGAAATCATTTATCTGGATGACCGGCCGGAAAACGTGGCGGGCGGCGCGGCGCGAGGGTGGCGGGCGATATTGCACGAAACGCCGGATAAATCCCGCGCTGCGCTCGAAGATTTCAAATTGCTGTAGCCGCCGAAGTCCATGCACCTGACATTTAACATTTGCGCGCCGGGCTTGAAATGCGAACCAGCCTCGTAAATCGTAAATCCAATGTCGTAAATTTAACCGCGTGGTTTATGCCGCTCCAAACCGACTTCGAGCGCGATGTCATCGAATTCCTCCCGGGTAACTTCCTCCAGTTGCTTGCCACGCGCCTTGAGCTTCTCGTTGATTTTGATGGCTTTGTCGGTCATGCGCTCGTGGGTTTCCTCCGTGCCGCCGACGAGCGCAAAGTTGTCCCCGGTGGTGATGCGCTTATGGCCGTCGGAATCCAATCCGAGGCCGAGGATCACCGCTTTGCGTTTCTTCTTTTGCAGTTTGTCTGACATCAAGCAAGGCTAGGGGCGAAAGCAACCACGGTCAAGCGCGTCCATGCATGCCTCAGAGCTCTGAAGGCAAACGAACAATGCAATGATGACAAGAACAGGATGTTCTGATTTCATGTCGGGGCGCTAATCCAATCCGCCTTAAATGGGAACAACCATCCCACGGCTGAAATTGACGCTGGCGTATCCAGGCTTTACGCTGTCGCAGAGGTATGAGTGAATTGCAGAATTCCTTGTTGGAACTGATAAGGCGCACATCAGCGGAAATTCCCGACGATGTGCAAGAAGCGATCGTTTCATCACTGGAACAGGAGAAAAAGGGGACCATTGCCGAAAGCGCGCTAAAAATCATTGACCGCAACATTGAACTGGCGAAACAGAAGTCACAGCCGATTTGCCAGGATACCGGCAGCATCCTGTTTTATGTGGATTGTCCGATTGGCTACGACCAGATCGTATTTGAGGAAACGGCGAAGGAAGCCGTCAAGCTCGCGACTAAGAAAGGTTATCTCCGGCAGAATTCCGTGGATTCGCTGACCGGCAGGAACGACGGCACCAACGTCGGGCCCGGTGCGCCGACATTTCATTTTCATCAGCAACGCTCACCGGAAGTCAGCGTGCGGTTGGTGCTCAAAGGCGGCGGCTGCGAAAACGTCGGCGCCCAATACTCGCTCCCGGACGGCCGGATCAATGCGAACCGCGATCTGGATGGCTGCCGCAAAGCGATTCTCGACGCCGTGTTGCAGGCGCAGGGCAAGGGTTGCGGGCCGGGCATTCTCGGCGTGTGCATCGGCGGCGACCGCGCGACCGGCTATGAGATGAGCAAAACGCAGTTCCTACGGCAAATTCCCGACCGCAACCCGAATCCGGAATTGGACAAACTGGAGCAGGACATCTTGAAAACGGCGAACGAACTCGGCATCGGCCCGATGGGTTTTGGCGGCAAGACGACGCTGCTCGGCGTGAAAATTTGTGCCGCCAACCGCCTGCCGGCGTCCTATTTCGTCAGCGTCAGCTACATGTGCTGGGCGTACCGTCGTCAGGGCGTAATGCTGGAGGCGCAAGGAAGGATCGCCAAGTGGCTTTATTAAAGAAGAACGGTGAAGCAGTTGGTTGCATGAATGTATTCACCCGGCAAGAAGGACGGATATCCTTTAGCGAAGACGTAATCACAGAGGGCGACGCACCAAACATAATGGCTCCATTTGTGAAGGTATGGAATATTAAATCCGCGAGTTGCTGAATATTTTTTGATATACGGCGCAAATTAAATAACTAATACCATGATAAAATTAATCCCTCCCTTCACCGAAGACAAAATCCGGGCGTTGAAAGTCGGCGACGAGGTGTTGATTTCCGGCGTGGTATTTACAGGGCGTGATGCGGTCCACAAGTACCTGCACGAAGGCGGCCAGTTACCGCCGGAAGTGAAGCTGCGCGACGGCATTCTGTATCATTGCGGCCCGGTGGTGATGAAGCAGAACGACGGCACGTGGAAGGCGACCGCTGCCGGCCCGACCACGTCCACCCGCGAGGAGCCGTATCAGGCGCGAATCATCAAGGAGTTCGGCATCCGCGGCGTTATCGGCAAGGGCGGCATGGGCGACAAGACGCTGGCCGCCTGCCGCGATTACGGTTGCGTCTATCTGCACGCCATTGGCGGCGCGGCGCAAGTGCTGGCCGAGTGCATCAAGAAGGTGCGCAACGTGTATTTTTACGAGAAATTCGGCGCGCCGGAGGCCATCTGGGAATTTGCGGTGGAGGATTTTCCGGCGGTGGTGACGATTGACGCGCATGGCAATTCGCTGCACAAGGAAGTCTTCGCCAAAAGCCAGGCCGAACTGGCCAGACACATCTGACCATTTTCGATTTAGGATATCCGATTGACGCGGCGCCTTGAAATCAGCCTGCGGCTCGCAAATTGGAACCCAAAATGACGTAGCGGCCTTCGGCAGAAAGCCGCATTCGTCAACTCCCAAATGTCTGCGGCGCTCTGCCGAGCCGCCGTTACCGATCCAGTTCCAGCGGTTTACTTTTTCTCCGCCATTTCCTGGTCGCGCTCTTCCATGGCGGCCTTGCGTGACAGGCGCACCCGGCCCTTTTCGTCCACGCCCAGGCATTTGACCCAGATTTCGTCGCCCATCTTGACGATGTCCTCGGTCTTCTTGACTCGGAAATTGGCCAGTTCGCTGATATGCACGAGGCCGTCCTTGCCGGGCAGAAATTCGACGAACGCGCCGAATTCCTTGATCGTGACCACCTTGCCACGATAAATCTTACCGACCTCGGCTTCGGCGGTCATGCCCATGATGGCGTCCCGGGCAATCTTCATGCCTTCGGGCGACACCGAGAAGATGTTCACCGTGCCGTCGTCTTCGATGTCAATTTCGCAACCGGATTCCTCGACGAGCTTCTTGATGTTCTTGCCACCGGGCCCGATCAGCGCGCCGATCTTTTCCGGATTGATCCTGATGGTTTCAATGCGCGGCGCGTACTTGCTGATTTCCTTGCGCGGCTCAGCCAGCGTTTTGGCCATCTCCGCCAGGATCTGCAACCGGGCGACGCGCGCGTTCTCGACAGCCTCGGCCATCATCGCATGCGGAATGCCGCGCAGCTTGAGATCAAGCTGGAACCCGGTGATGCCCTTTTCCGTGCCGGCGATCTTGCAATCCATGTCGCAATACGCGTCCTCCCAGCCGATGATGTCGGTCAGGAGCCTGTATTTCGCAATCTTGTCGTCCTCGCCGTAAGCGGTGCACAGGCCGATGCTGATGCCGGCAACGGGCCGGAGCAGCGGCACGCCCGCATCCATCAACGCCAGGGACCCGCCGCAAACCGTCGCCATTGAGGTCGAGCCGTTCGATTCCATGATCTCGCTCGTGACCCGGACGGAATAGGGATAATTCGCCAGCGGCAGCATCGGTTCGATGGACCGCTCCGCCAGCGCGCCGTGGCCGATTTCGCGGCGGCCCGGGCCGGAGATGCGGCCGGTTTCGCCCACAGAAAAATTCGGGAAGTTGTAATGCAGAATGAATTTCTTTTCGCTCTCACCGCCGGTGTAGGAATCGAATTCCTGAACGTCGTCGCCGGTGCCGAGCGTGGCGAGTGTGACGGCCTGGGTTTCGCCGCGGGAAAAAATCGCCGAGCCATGCGCGCGCGGCAAGATACCCACCTCGCTGGAAATCGGGCGCACCACGTCAAAGGCGCGGCCGTCGAGGCGTTTGCCGCTGTCCAGAATCAAACTGCGGACAGCCTCTTTTTGAATGTAATAAAAGGCGTCCTTGACGACGAAATCCGTCACTTTCTCCTCGCCGAATTTTTCGACGAGCTTCGCGCCGACTTCGTCCTGGATCCCTTTGCAGGCGGCTTCGCGCGCCAGCTTGCCGGGCGTCAGCAACGCGGGCACAAATCGGTCGCCGGCGAGCTTCTTTGCCTCCTGTAGAATTTCGTCGGGAACAATCGTGAGTGCGATTTCGCGCTTCTTTTTGCCGGCCCGCGCGACCAGTTCCTTCTGGGCAGCGATCAGCGGCTGGCAGCATTCCTGGCCGAATTTCAAAGCGGCATTGAAATCGGCCTCGCTGATTTCCTTGGCCGAACCTTCATACATTACAATGTCGCTTTCATTGCCGACATAGACCAGGTCGAGATCGCTTTCCTTCATTTCCGAATGCGTCGGGTTGGCGATGAACTGCCCCTTGACGCGGCCCACGCGCACTGCGCCGAGCGGCCCGGCCCACGGGATATCGCTGACCATGAGCGCCGCGGACGCGCCGACGATGCTTAAAATGTCCGGGTCATTCTCGCCGTCCGCGCTCAGCACGATGCTCTGAACCTGGACCTCGTTGTACATGCCTTTGGGGAAAAGCGGACGAATCGGGCGATCGGTGAGGCGCGACGTGAGGATTTCCTTTTCCGTCGGACGACCTTCCCGTTTGAAGTAACCGCCGGGGAATTTTCCCGCGGCGGCCGCCTTTTCGCGGTAATCCACGGTCAGGGGAAAAAACTCCTGGCCTTCCTTGGCTTTGGTGGCGGCCACGGCGGCTACCACGACAATGGTTTCGCCGAGTTGTACGGTGACGGCGCCGTCGGCCTGCTTGGCCAGTTTACCGGTTTCAATAATGACTTGTTTGTCGCCCGCCTGGGCGGTGATTTTCTCTGACATGTTTCAGCTTTCCCGTCATCGCCGGAGGAACTTCAGTGAACCCCGCTCTTTTGCTCAAGGGCGGGACTGAATGAAATTTCCCTGGGGATGACGAATTTTTCATACGCGATGTGTTTGGTTGGGGAATCGAGCCGTTCGCGTGTCCGGCTCAAATCCGAAAGCGGCGGGTGGCTGGAGGCGAAAGGCCAAAGCCGCGCTGCCGCAAATCAGTGGCGCAATTTTAATTTTTTGGTAACGGTTTGATAGCGCTTCTTGTCCTTACTCTGCAAATAATCCAAAAGGCGGCGGCGCTGGCCGACCATCATCAGCAGCCCGCGGCGCGAGCTGTGGTCCTTTTTGTTGCCCTGTAAATGCTCGGTCAAATGATTAATCCGCTCCGTCAACAGCGCAATCTGCACGTCCGCTGAACCAGTATCCTGGGCGTGCAATTTGAATTGTTCAATCGTCTTCGCCTTTGCTTCCATAAATTCTAGAGCGGCGGAGTGTAACCGGCCGTTCCCCCGGTGTAAAGGCCTTTTACGGGTATTTCTGCCACAAATCCGGCTTAAAACCGTCGATTTCTTCAACGGGAAGCACAGCGCCAGCGCCAAACCAGCCGCCGCCTCGTCTCCCGAGTCAGCTTGAACAGCTCCGCCATCCGCAGATGTTGCACCCAGAAAATCCTGCCGTTGGCGGCCTCGGCGACGACCAGATCGCGCCGGCGCCGGCGTGGAATTTTTTGGTTCGTGAATAAATCCTGGAGTTTCACCGCCGAATCAAGGCCGATGGGTTGAAACCGGTCCCCCGCCCGCCAATGACGCAAGGTAATCTCTTTGCCCACCCTGTCCGCGTCAAAATATTCGCAATCCGTTTCCCTGCCCAGGGTCAGATTTCTCTTTGCACTTTCGAATTTCCAACGGAATTGGATGCCGTCGAAAACCACCTGCCCGGCTTTATCCGTCAAAGGAACCCTGAGTTCACCGGCTTTGAATCCGACGGGTGCCGGCGTCTGCAAACGCACCCGGCCGGCCGGATCGCATGTCACCGAAAGACCCGGACCGACACTGACCGCCACATTCGGCGAACTCCGCAACCGCTCAACCAGCTCAAAATCCGCCCAAACGCCCAGGTTCGCCAGTTGCATTTGTAACACCCGCCGCTGAACCCCAACGGCCAGCCTGTCAAAACCGGAGGGAACGACGTGAGGAGTCTCTGATTTTCCGCCTTCCGCCTTCCGTTTTCCACTCTTGATTTGAGCTTCGTCACCTCGGCTCCTACTGTCCATGCTAAGCCATCGTCGCGCCGTTTCACCCACTGCCTCCGCTTCCGCGCCGACGAGTTCCATCACCCGCAAAATCGTCCCGGTCAGTGCCGGCTGATAACGTCGCCGGAGTAACGGCAGCAATTCGTTGCGCACCCGGTTGCGCGGCAGGTCCAGACCCGCATTCGTCGCATCTTCGCGAAAGCGAATTTTGTTCTCACGCGCGAAATCGCGCAATTCGGCCTTGGTCACATCCAGCAACGGGCGGATGAGCGCGATTTTGCCGTCCACCGGCGACGGTGAACGCCATTTCATGCCGGACAGGCCTTCGCCGCCCGCGCCGCGCAAAAGGCGCAAAAAGAAGAGTTCAACCTGATCATCGGTGTGATGCGCCAGCGCCACCACGGAAATTTTCCATTCCCGGGCGACCCGCACAAAAAATTCATGTCGCAACTTTCGGGCGGCCATTTCAATCGAGAGCCCGGATTTTTCTGAAAACTTGCGGACATCAGCCCGCGCGCCCGCAAACGGCAATTTCCACGCGGCGGCCGTTCTGCGTACGAGCTTTTCATCGGCCTCACTGCTCCGGCCACGCAATTGGTGGTTGAAATGGGCGACGGTCAGCTTCCAGCGATGGCGTAAGGAAAGCGTGCGCAGGACGCCCAGGAGGGCCATGGAATCCAGCCCGCCGGACACCGCCACCAACACCGGCTGGCCGCGTTGGAGCTGACGCCGGTTGACGATGTTTTGTTCGACGCGTTGGGACAAATCGGCCACAGCGCCATGCTACTTCACCAACAGATTGAAGCAAGATTGCGGCGACAAACATTTTGGATCCAAGGTGGAGCGGGCGTACTCGCGAGCCGGGCATTATAAAAAATTTGCCTCACAACTGCTGCGCCGTTAACGTCCATGTGTGGCCGTTAAATTCACCATTCTCGGCAGTGGTTCCGCCGGCAACTGCGCTTATATCGAGACCGATGAAGCCCGCGTGCTCGTGGACGCCGGGCTTAGTCCGCGCCAGATCCGTCAGCGCCTCGCCGGCATCGGGCGGACACCGGAAAATCTAACCGCCATTCTCGTCACCCACGAACACAGCGACCACGTTTACGGCCTGACCGGTATCGCGCAGAAGCTGAACATTCCGATTTATTGCAATCGCGCCACCAAGGAAGCATTTGAGTTCCAACTTCAGACCAGGTTCAACTGCAATCTGTTTGAAACCGGCGCGAGCTTTGAAATTGCCGACCTGCTCGTGGACACATTCGCCATTCCGCACGACGCGCAGGATCCGGTTGGGTTTCTGATTCACACCGCCGCCGGCAACATCGGGTTCGTCACGGATCTCGGCCACATGACCAAACTGGTCATTGAACGCATTCGCCCGGCGAACGTGCTGGTGCTCGAATCCAACCACGACGTGAAGATGCTGCGGGAATGTCCGCGCCGTTCCTGGAGCCTCAAGCAACGCATCCTCGGCCGTCATGGTCATCTCTCCAACGAGGCCGCCGCCGAAGCCGCCGCGCACATCATGTCCGCCGACCTGCGCCATCTTTACCTCGCCCATCTCAGCCGCGAATGCAATCGTCCGGAATTGGCGCATTACGTCATGGCCGAGCAACTCCATCACATCGGCGCGAACCATGTTAAACTGCAACTCGCCGCACAGGATGTGCCGTGTGCGACGTTGGAATTTTAAGATTCCAAATTGGAATCTTGAACAATTGGTTGAAGGTCAAATACTTGCTAAGCGTCTTGTCGGATAAAATGGCTGCATTAAACATTCAGAAAATCTCCGCGTTCGATTCGCCCGGACTCCAGCCCTACGCCACCATGAAGCGTCCGCTGGAACACGAGCGACAGGGCATTTTCGTGGCTGAAGGAACCAAGGTCGTGCGACGGCTGCTGGAAAGCCGGTTCACGGTCGTCTCCGTGGTGTTACCGGACAAATGGCTGGACGAGTTCCGCCCGTTGATCGAGGCGCGGCTGGAGCCCATCACCGTTTATCTCGCCGAAAAGAGATTGCTCGAAACGCTGACCGGATTTTCCATGTTCCAAGGCGTCCTCGCCGTGGGAAAAATTCCGTCGCCGGCGACGCTGGATGAAATTCTGTCGAACAATCAAAAGCCGCTGCTGCTGGTGGCGGTGGACGCCTTGACCAACGCGGAAAACCTGGGCGCGCTGGTCCGGAATTGTGTCGCGTTTGGTGTTCAGGCGTTGATTGTCGGCGAAACGTCGAGCAGCCCGTTCCTGCGGCGGGCCGTCCGCAATTCCATGGGCACGATTCTCCAGTTGCCCGTGATCGAACTGGCCAACCGGAGGGATGAGTTCTACAAGTCCCCAATGCCCCAACCCAAGTCAGGGACCCGCGTAACTCGTCCCTCCGAAACCTTGGCGCAAACACTCTGCCACTTGCGCCAACGCGGGGTCCGTTGCATCGCCGCGCACCCGCACACGGACAAAAAGATTCTGTCCCAGGCAGATCTCTCCGGCGATTGCTGCCTTGTTTTCGGCAGCGAAGGCGATGGCATTTCCCCTGCGGTGTTGGCGGCGTGCGATGAGGCGGTGGCGATTCCGATGCCGCCGACGGTGGATTCGTTGAACGTGGGCGCCGCCGCAGCCGTTTTCCTTTACGAGGTTAGCCGACAGCGGAATAAAACTTGACGCAGAGACGCAGAGAAGCGAAGTCGCATATTTTTACGTTTCATTGCGTCTTGGCGTCTTTGCGTGAAAAAACTTTTCATACACTTCGCGGATGGCTTTCCGCCATCCGGCCAGCGCACTTCTGAAATCCTCAGGCGTGGCAAAGCCGCAGCGGACGGAGACGCGATAATACGGCGCCGGATCGTCCGGCAGAACGATTTCACCTTCATAGCTCCACCGGCGCAGGATGCCTTCAACGAGGCGCAGTCGGCGATAGGCGTCGAGCAGTTTATTTGCGTCCGGCAAGAAGCCGGCGTCGCGCCCGCGTTCGAGTGCGCGGAGCGTGTTTGGTTCGTGCCAGCCATTTTCCAGACAGAGCGTTTGCGCGATGAATTCGGCATCCATCAAACCCCCTTTGCCGGTTTTGATGGCTAAATCATCCTTGCCGCGCGGTGTGCGCTCCTTTTCGATGCGCATCCGCATTTCGTGAATCTGCCTTTTCCAGTCCGGCGTGTAACACGCCAGTCTTTTGGAACGCCGGGCGGCGCCCCGGCCCGTTGCCATTCCCACCGTCTGCGCCGGGCCGGGGCAATGTTCGGCGTCCTGAAAGTCCGCCAACGCGTTTGCCAGTTTTTGGAATCTTTCGCCCAGCGACAAATCCCCGGCCACCGGCCGCGTGCGGGTGAGCGCCTGGATTTCCCAAAGCTGCGCGCGTCGGCGATAGTATTCTGCATAAGCGTCCAGCGCGTTGACGAGCAGTCCCTTTTCACCATCCGGCCGCAGGCGGGCATCCGTATGGAAAACAATCCCCTGCCCCGTCCGGCGCGACAGCAACTCCATAATCTCCACCGCCAGCCGTTGCAACCCCGGTAAATCCCTCGCTTTCGCGTCCGTCACGAACAAAATGTCCAGGTCGGAACCGTAATCAATTCCACAGCCGCCCAGCTTGCCAAGGCCGATAATAACCAGGGGCGGCCTTTTGATTTTATTTTTGCGCATGACGACTTCGAGCGCGTATTGCAGGCAGGCGTCGGCCAGCATGGACAGTTCGGCCAGGTTCTGCTCGAAGTCAGCCAGACCCAGAATGTCGCGCAGCCCAAGCCGCATCAATTCGGTCTCGTGATAACGACGCAACCAAAGAAACTGGTCGGCATCCTCCCGGCCATAGCGCAATTCCTCCAAAATTTGCTCTGTCGTCTTGCGTTGGCGCAAGCGGCCACCCGCCACCACGTCGTCAATCAAATCCGGCGTGCGGATGGCGATTTCTGCGAGAAACTCCGAACGATCAAACAGCATCAACATCAGCTCGAACAGCGCCGGATTGCCGGTCCACAATTCCAGCAACGGCACCCGGGCCGCATAGGCACTGATGAAACTGGCCAGCCGCGTCAGCACCCGGTCGGGATCGGAAAGCCGGAGGTCGGAAAGCCGGAAGCCGGAGGTCTGAGGCCGGAGGTCGGAAACGGCTTTCCTGGCTCCCGCCTTCTGTCTTCCGTCTTCCGTCTTCCGTCTTGGGCATAACGCCAGAAATTTCGGAATCAATTCGCGCGCCAATTCAGCCGTGCGCGGTGAAACGTGCACGTCACCGGGGCCTTCGGCAAATTCCTTGAACACGCGGAACGCGGTCGCCGGCTCGCGAAAGGAGTGCGCCGCCAACAAGGCTTCCCATTCCGATTCGGCGCCGTCAAATTCCGGCGGCAACCCGGTTCCGGCGCCGGCCGATTCGCCTTTCAACAACCGGTCATAAATCCGTCGCACGTTGCCGGTGTGGGTTTGCCAGGCCGCCTCAAATTTTTCCAACGATTTGAAATCCATCAACCGCGCCAGTCGCAACCGCGCCCGCTCCTCCGCCGGAACGGTGTGCGTTTGGAGGTTGTTTTCCATCTGGAGACGGTGCTCCAGGTCGCGCAGGAAACGGTAGGCCGCGCCGAGCTGTTGCGCCTCGTCCCCGGCCAGGAGATGATATTGCGCCAGTTTGTCGACGCATGGCAGCGTTTGGGGCATTTGCAGAAACGGTGAACGACCCGCGTGCAAAACCTGCAATGATTGAACGACGAACTCGATTTCACGGATGCCGCCGTGGCCGAGTTTTACGTTGCGCGCCAGTTCGTCCTCACCGACCACCTCGCGTTCGATTCGGCCCTTCACCGCTGTGACCTCGTGCAACACGCGCTCGGTGATGAAATGCGGAAAACGAAACGGCTGGATCATTTCAATGAATTCCGCCGCCAGCACCCGGTCGCCGGCCGCGGGCCGCGCCTTGATGAGCATCATGCGCTCCCACGTTTGACCGAATTCGGCGTAATAATTCTCGAAACTTTCGAGCGAACGGACCAGCGGGCCGGCATCACCTTCGGGCCGCAGGCGCAAATCCACGCGATACAGAAAACCGTCGGTTGTCATCCGGGAAACTTCGGCATTGAACGCCTCGGCCAGCTTGCTGAAAAACTGGTGGTTCGACAGGACGGCGCGCGCCGGCACTTTGGCCGCGGGTGGTTCCCTGAACACCTCGCCTTCGTCGTCATAGACAAACATCAGGTCCACGTCCGAACTGTAATTGAGCTCCTGCCCGCCCAATTTGCCCAGGCCGAGCACGGCGAAGGAGGTCGGTTGCCAATGACCATCAGTGTCCTGATGAAACGGCCGGCCCAACCTGGCGGTCCATTGGAGCCGGACGATTTGGAAAACCGCCTCCAGACAAGCGTCGGCCAGGTCGGAAAGTTCGCGGGTGATTTCCACGACGTGGCTCAGGCGAGCTAGATCACGCGTGGCAATGCGGAACTGCTCGCGTTGTTTGAATCGGCGCAGCCTGGTCAAGGCGGCGGAGTAATCCTGCGCTTTCAATGCTGGCCCCAGCAACCTTCCCAATTCCTGTTGAAAACCCTGTGCGCGGCGGGGAAATTTGAGTAGTTCGGCGTCAAGCAATGACAACCAGTCAGGATGGCCCAGCAGCAAGTCACCGAGCGCCTGTGAGCCACCGGATAATGCGGCGAAGACGCGCCGGGAATCGGCCGGGAGCTTTTCCAGTTGAGACCGTGCACCCGCCTCAACGAGCGAATCCAGCAAACGCCGCGAGCGCTCCGGGTCGGCGGACGTTTTCAGCACCTTGGTCCAAAGCGGATTTTTCACGATAGGACATACCAATCAGTCCGATGGCAGTTGGCAAATTTTATTTCCAAATCTTCCAAGGGGATTTGCCGGATTTCCAGAGATTGTTCAACAGCTCGAATTCGTGCGGCGTGTCCATGTGATGCCAGAAGCCTTCGTGGGCATACATCATCAGCTCGCCGTCCCCGGCCATGCGTTGCAACGGTTCACGCTCCAGCACCAGATCTTCGCGGTTGTTCAGGTAACAGTCGAACACTCCGGCGTTGAAGATGAAAAAGCCGCCGTTGATGTAATGTGTGGTCTGCGGCTTCTCCTGGAACCTGACGACCCGGAAATCTTTGACCACCAATTCTCCGAACCTTCCCGGCGGATGGACGCCGGTCAGCGTCGCGATCTTGCCCTGGGATTGATGAAATTTCTTCAGCGCACCGATGTCGATGTCACCGACACCGTCGCCGTAGGTCAGGGCAAATACGCCGTCCGATTCCAGATAACGCCGGGCGCGCCAGAGCCGCGCGCCGGTCATGGCGTTCTCGCCGGTGTCCACCAGCGTCACCCGCCAGGGTTCGGAATTTTCCTGATAAAAGGTCAGACAGTTGGAGTCGTCCCGGCTCAATTCCGCCCGGGTGGCGCCGGGCGCGTTCAGGAAAAAATTGCGGATCACATCGCCCTTGTAGCCCAGCAGCAGCACAAAATCATGGCAGCCGTGCGCGGCGTAAATCTTCATGATGTGCCACAGGATCGGGCGCTCGCCGATGGGCGCCATCGGTTTGGGGATGACGTCGCTGACTTCGCGGAAACGTGTGCCCTGTCCGCCGCAAAGAATGGCTGTTTTCATGGCCTTAATACTCGTAGAAATTTCCGCGTTTTTTCCGCGCCTTACCAGAAAGTGTTCTGTTCGTGGCAGCGGACGCAAGTCCGCTTAATTTGGAACCGGTACAGTTTGGTGGGACGAGGCTGCCGACGAGCCGGCTCGCGAGGACACTCGCCTCACCGAAAGCTGTAAAATGTACCGCTACTTTCATTTCGTCGCACTTTTCCCAAGTCAGAGCCGACTTACGCGGGCGGCTGCTTTTTAACGGTTGTCAAGCTCACACCGGCACGGTTTCAAACCGGATGTCCGTCTCGGCTGCTGCCGGTGGCGGTGGAATTTTTATAAACAAACCGCGCCAGAAACCCAAGCCGTAAAGAATGTTGGTCAGAACCATCAACGGCAGCGCCAGCATGGCCAGCGCCGGATTACTCCACGCTGCCACACAAATTGTCTGGCCTGACACGGCGAGGAGATAGAGCGTCAGGGGCAGCAGCGACAGCAGCACCACCGTTTTCATGGACCAGAAGGCGGCCAGGACAAACGGCAAGGCAATCAAATAGAGGCAAAACAGTGGCGGGATAAAATTGGTGAGCATGTAGAGACCCGGATACAGGCGAAATTGTTGCGCTCGGCCGCCGCCATAGAAGAGCAACATTTTCGCATAGGCGCGAAGCGTCCGCCGCGGGCGGCGGCGGGAAAGGAATTCGGGGTCGTAAAGGAGTTTGCCGCCGCGCTGTCTGACGCCGTTCATCATGGCATTTTCTTCGTTGGGCCAAAGTTTGGGATCAAAACCTACTTCCATGACCGCGCTCCGCCGGGCAATCAAATGGCTGGAAATCAATTGTTGCTCGCCACATTCACGGAGTTTGCCGACGGGACGATACCGCGTGCGACTCGGACCGAAGGCCAGCCAGGCGCCCATCACCAGACCAATAACCCGTTCAAAAAGCGGGGCGTCATCCGGGCAGATGTTCGGGCCGCCGATGATTTTCACCTGTGGGTCGGAAAAATGGTGAACGGCGCGCTTTACGTTGCCGGGCTCGGCGACTGAATCGTCATCCAGAAAATAAACCAGTTCGCCGCGAATCGCCTTCAGGCCGGCGTTCCGCTTGACACCCGGTCCGATGGTTGGATCCGTTGTGCGGACGATGACGATTTCGAGTTTATCGGGTGGATAATCGAATTGCCGGGCCGCAACGGCGGCCTTCACCTCTGCCTTATTCGGACGGACGGGAATCAGCACACTGACCAGCGGCAACGTGTCGTTCATGATGCCACGCGTTATAAAGTTTGAATCAGGAAGTTCCAAGTCAAAACGACCCGCCAGGAAAGCCTGCCAGCGACGGATGGTGGAGCCGAGGGGATTCGAACCCCTGACCCCCACAATGCCATTGTGGTGCTCTACCAACTGAGCTACGACCCCATCCGGAGTTCAAACACTCTATTTAGCCAATCAACTTTGTCAAAGCAAAACGCCGTGCCTTTCAGAGGGAGCGAACGGAAGCTCCGGAGATTATTCGCCTCGCAAACCCCCTGAACGTTCGTTGATCCTCGGACCCACGCGCTGAAGTTCCTTCGCCAGCGACAGAAATCTCGCCGAATCCGATTGAACGATTGGACAAGCGGCTTCTCGTTCATACCTGCAACATAAATGAGGCAGTTGCCTGTCGCTCTGACACAGGTCAAACGCTTTCCCTTCCAGTTTGGTAAGTTTCCAGGTGGTTCGCCGTGGGTAAAATTAAGTTAGGACCGGTTACCCCGTTAATTGAACAAAATCATGGAGTTGCAATCAAAACTGCTAAAGGAGATTGATGCGCGGAATGGGAAATTGTTGATATGACCGCGAAAAAAATCGAACAAAAAAATGAAAGGGAATCCGCTCTACCCCCGGTCGGATTGAACGTGTGGGTCCAGTGTGATGGCTCTCGTTGCCTGGCGTATCGGACCAAAGACGGAAAATGGCTGACCGCCTTCGGCAACAAGGAGGTAAAGGACGTCGTCCGTATTTTGCCGTTGGATTAACCCGGCAACAATTTTAGATTCAAAGGGAGTACCGATTGCCCTCCACCCGTGGTTGATCAAGTGGAGCGAGGACCCGGACGAGCCGCCAACGCTCCGGTCTGACGTGCTTTGGCCGGCCAGCGAGGGCGCTCCTCCCCCGGAACGGCAAAGTGACCCGGTCCACCGCCTATTCGACCTTGTACCCCAGTTCGCGGAAATGCTGGAGCTTGTAAAGGAGCGCTCGCCGGCTGATGCCCAGGGCCCGGGCGGTTTCGGTGCGATTGAAATCATGCTTCTGCAGCGCCTGCAGGATGGCCTGCCGTTCGATTTCCTCCAACCGCGCCGGGTCGGCGGCCTCGGCGGTGACCGGCTGTTCCGCCGCAGCACGCACGCGTGCCGGCAGATGTTCCGGCAAAATCAGTTCGCTGCGGGACAGCAACACCGCCCGCTCCATGGCGTTGCGCAACTCGCGCACGTTGCCCGGCCAGGGATAACGCTCCAGACAGGCTGTTACCGTCTCCGAAAACCGCGCGCGGCCTTTGGTCAATTCTTCGATGAACCGGCCCGCCAATGGTAAAATGTCCTCGCGTCGCTCGCGCAACGGTGGAATGTTCAATTCCACCACATTCAACCGGTAAAACAAATCCTCGCGGAATCGGCTGTTCTTGACCTCCTCCTCCAGATTGCGATTGCTGGCAGCAAGGAGGCGGGCGTTGGTGTGGATTTCGCGGTTTGAGCCGACGCGCTGGAACCGCCCGTCCTGCGTCACGCGCAACAGCTTGGCCTGAAGGGGCGGCGACATCTCGGCCACCTCATCCAGAAAAATGGTGCCCTCGTTCGCTTCCTCGAACCGGCCAATGCGCTGGGCGCGCGCGCCGGTGAAGGCGCCCTTTTCGTGCCCGAACAATTCGGCTTCGAGCAATGTTTCCGGAATGGCGGCGCAATTGATTTTAACCAAGGGCCCTTGCGCGCGCGAACTCCAGGCATGAATCACATCCACGACCACTTCCTTGCCCACCCCGCTTTCGCCGGTGATCAGCACCCGGGTTTCGGACGGCGCAATCAGCGAGGCATCCCGGAACACGGCCTGCATGAGCGGGCTACGGGCAATCACATGGTCCGGCAATTTGTATCCCGTGTTGTATTGCAGGAGAACAGGCTTCGAAATGCCGATGGCCTGCCGCACGGAATTGAGCAGCTCATCGAGGTCAATCGGCTTGGGCAGGTAATTGACCGCGCCATCGCGCATGGCGGCGACGGCGTCGCGGATGTCAGTGAAGGCGGTGACGAGCAGCACCGGCAGGGTGGCGTGTTCCTGGCGCGCGCGCCGCAGGGTTTCCAGGCCGGACAGTCCCGGCATCCGCACGTCGGAAATCATCATGGCAAATTTGCCCGTGCGCAGCATTTCCAGGGCGCGCTCGCCAGAATCCGCCAGCGCCGTTTCAAAACCCTGGCTGCGGAGAAAAGAATTGAGCAGGCTGCGCTGACCGGGATCGTCGTCCACAATCAGGATGCGCGAGACTTCGGTGGAATGGTTGCGGGTTTCGGCCACGACTCAAAGCTATCCCATTCAGACGCTCCGTTTCAAGCGGCGGATACAACGATGTCGCAGTCAGGAGAAACAGTCATCCCAGCCGCCAAATCAGGCGGCGATTTTCAAGTGGGTGATGCGGAACAGGGCGCCTTTGGGCTCGTTGGCCAGACATTCAATCTCCCAGCCGTGCGCAAGGACAATCTGCTGTACCACTGCCAGGCCCAGGCCGGTCCCCTTTTGATTGGTGGTAAAATAGGGTTTGAAAATTTCCTGGCGATGTTCAGGCGGCACGCCGGGGCCATTGTCACGAATTTCCAGCGCCGCTTCGGCGCCATTGATGCGCTGCGTTGAAATTTGAATCTGGCCGTTCAGGTCCACCGCCTGAACGGCATTCAGCACCAGATTGAACAGGACCTGGCGAAGCAGGTGTTCGTCGGCTTTGATGGCCACCGGGTCACCGCCGGCCTCGACCCGGAGTTTCTTCTCCTCGATGTCATGGGCCAGGGTACGCACGACTTCGTTGATGGCGGAGTTGAGCGCGATTTTGGAGCGGCGGACCTCGCGCGGACGCGAGTAATTGATGAATTCATTCAACTGGGCCGTGACCTTGTCGGTCTCGTTCACAATCGCGCGCGATTTTTCCTGGATTTCCTGCGGTGACACGGCGGTTTGTTTGGAAAGCATCTGGGCCATGCCGCGAATGATGTTGAGCGGATTGCGGGTCTCATGGGCGAGCCCGGCAGCAGCCAGGTTCATCTCCCGGAGATGCGAATTCAATTCGCTGGCGCGGACGAGGCGGATTTGGAGTTCGGAGGTTTTGGATGTATTGCGCCAGGCCAGACCGATGCCCACCACGGAAATGCCCGCAAAAAGCGTCACGATGCATCGCAGCCAGGAATCATAGGTGCAGGTGGCCCGGTAATTTTTTGTGGACATGGTCATGACCAAGCCGTGCAGTTCCTGCTTTTTAACCAACGAATTAAATTCCGCGTCGCTCATCCAGCGCAACCAGAACGGGCGGCGCCGCTCAAGTCTGTCCGGCGGCGGGGGCGGCGGTCCCGGCGGTTCCGAGCCGCGCTGAACAAAAGACAAATCGTTGCTGCGGTCGCCGCGCGGCATTTCGTTGGTAACGAGTTGTCCGTCGTCGTTGGTGATGACAACGAAGACATTGGAACCTTGAAAATCATCCGGCCCATGGTCGCGGCGCGGAAATTCCCGCCAGTCTCCGCGCGGGGCGTTGGTGAACGTATTGGTCAAGCTTTGGAACGACGGAAGAACCACCGTAGCGTTGGTCTCGCCCTCGGGGTTAACCTTGACTCCGGCAATGGCGGTGACAAACGTGACACTTTCGGCGCCCCAATGTTCGCCTTCCTGCAGCAGATTCTGTTGCTGAAGATTCACGGGCCGGCCGACCGAAACTACCGGATTGCCGGCGGTGTTCAACAGGGCGATGGACAGCAACTCGCTGGAGCCGACCAGTTCATTGGTGCGCTCGTTGACCAGTTCTTTGAGCACGGGTTCCAAGCGGTCCTGAAGCACGGCGTCGCGGAAACTCATGGCGCGGATGACGGCGCTCAGGGTGTTGGCGATTTCCGTGGAGCGGTTGCGCAAATCGGTCCGGGCGGCGTCCTTGATGCGCACGTGTTCCTCGACCTGCCAGCCGGCGACCAGCAGCCAGACGCCCAGAAGGAATCCGTAAATCAGCAGGCGGCGGGTTGGTTTCATGGGCTGGTTGACAGGTTATCGTTCATTTTTGCGGGCGGCAACGTTTCCTACGGGCCTTTCCTGGCCGGCACCCCTTCCAGGAACTGGTTCAACTCGCCTTCCGAAATCGAATTGGTGATGAAGCCGGACAGGCGGCTGGGGCTGCCGGGCAGTCCGGCCAGTTGCGTGGGCGCCTGAACGATGTGTGGCGTGACAAAAATCAGCAGTTCCTCCTTGGTGGCGCTCTTGCTCTTGGATTTGAACAGGTTTCCCAGGATTGGAATATCGCCCAAAATGGGAATCTTGCTTTCGCTGGACGACTGGTCGTTTTGCATCAGACCGCCAATCACGACGGTTTGCCCGTCCGGCGTCACCGCGACGGTGTTGGCGGAGGTGACGTCGAGATAAGGCGCGGTGACACCGGGAGAAATGGTCTGGGTCAGGGTTGGATCCACCGACGAAGATTGCGGTTGAAGGATCATCTCCACGGTGCGGTCCGCGAGGGAAATGAAGGGAGTCACGTTCAGGATGATGCCCACGTCAGTGTAGGTGATGTTGTTGACCGGAACGTTGGCGTTGACGCCGGTGAAGCTGACCGAAGTCACCAACGGGACGGACTGGCCGGAAACAATTTGCGCCATCTGACCATCACTCGCGAGAACAGAGGGCCGGGAGAGCACCTGCGCCTTGCCCGACTGGGCGATGGCGCGCAAGGTGGCCTGGTAATCGCTGCCCAGCACCTGATACAGCCCGCCGGCACCGGCCGTAGACGTTGGCGTCGGAAAAGAGGAAAACGATTGTCCCAGCGCGTTGAAATTGGTCGCCACCGAAGTCAGCCCGCTGAGGCCGAACGTGTTTAAAGCATTAACCCCCGGATTGCCGCCGCTGGTATAGCCGCCTTCGACGCCGATGTCCGACGAATTGTTGTGCTGCACCTCCAGAAAGACACAATTCAGCAAGACCTGCGGCACCGGGCGCTCCAGATTGTATATCACATTGCTGATCTGTTGGGCGGTTTCCGCGTCGGTAACGGCGACAATATTGTGTGTGTTTGGGTCCACGGCGAACGTCGCGGTGCCCACCGTGCCGTTGTTGTTGTAGTTGCCGCCGCTGCTGCTGCTGCTGCTGGCGGCATTGTTAAAAAAGCCAAACGGCCGGAAACCAGGGAAACCGCCGCCAGCGGTGCCGCCTCGTTGTTGTGCTTGTGCAGGCAGCGCGGCACTACATAATATCATCAGCAGGCCACCCAGGTGTTTTTCCCATCTCCATTGTCGTGTTTTCATAATTTACCTTTGCGAACAGTGGTTGACTTTTAATCAGGTTAAAACTGTGGGGTGCCAGTGCTGCCGATTCCCCGCCCGTTCGACCCGCCAAACCCGCTGGTGGTGGAAGACGAAGAAGTGCTTCCCTGCGAGTTGTTGTTTTGAATCGCGCGATTTTGCAATGCACTGTTCTGGCTCGAAGAACCCGTGCTGCTGGCGGACGAGCCGCCGTTGCTCTGGAACATGCCTTGCAGGACCTGCACGGCCTGTTGCGGGTCGCCGGTGTTCATGTGAAACACATAAACGTTTTGGTCACGCGGCGACGGAACATCGAGTTGCTCCATCATTCCGGCAATCTGGTCCATCAAATCCTTGGAGGCGGTGACAATCACCGACTGCGTGCGGGCGTCCGCCACGGCAATGACCTGCGATTGCTTCTGCATGGCGGCGCTTTGGTTGTTATTGGCGTTCTGCGCGGCCATCATACGCGCGAAAAACCCGCCCGGGCCGCCGCCGCCACCGAAGCGGATCGGAGCCTGGCTCTGGCTGCTGCCACTGGTGTTACTCGGAAAAATCTGGCCCAGTTCGCTGGCCACGTCGGTTGGATTGGCGTATTTCAGCGGAAAGACCCGGATTTCAGTTTCGCCCTGGGCGCTGTTGTCCACGGCTTCGATGATCTCCATCAAATGCCGGATGTTCGATTGAGTATCAGTGATGACCATGGAATTGCCGGCTTCATTGGCGACAATGGTGGCCTGGGGCGAAACGAATGGCGAAAGATCCGCCGCCAGTTGCTTCGCCTGGACATAACGGACCGGAATGATCTGGGTAACCATTTCGTCATTATCGGGAACGAGGTTCGGGTCGTTGCCGATCTTGACCGGGATGTCGCGTGTCTTCGCATCCTCCTTGGTCATGATGGTCAACGTCTGGCCGTTGCGAACCGCGGCGTAGCCGTTCTTGTTCAACACGGCGTTCAGCAGATTCACCGCCTCGTCCCTGGTCACCGGCCGGTCGCTCCAGACATCCACGTGTCCGCTGACCTGCGTGTCCATGACGATGATGAACCCGGCGGCCTTGCTGAGATAATTCAGCACCATGTCCAGCGGCACGCTGCGGAAGTTCAGCCACAGCTGATTGGTGTCGGTGACACGCGGGGCCAGATTGGAAAAGGCCGACGACGAAACTGTTGGCGCCCTCTCCGGAACGCCCGTCGGCGGGGCATTGGTGCCCGCCACCATTGTCGCGGATGCAACCGGCGGCGCGATGCCGCCTTGCTGGGCGTTCATGCGGTAAGTTCCGGCGGCGAGGACCGCCATTAAAAGGAATAGTATTATGGTTTTCATTGTCCTTGTCTCAACTGTTGTTCTTCCTGTGCGCGCCGCTGCATCAACCGCGCCAGCGCATCGTCGGCCCCACCGGCCGGGGCGGCCGCTGAAGTGTCTTCCATTGCCGGCGGAGGCGGCGCTCCAGCCCCGGATGCAGACGAATCATCAACTTCCTCATTGCCGGCCTGCGACCCGGTCATCATCGGGAAATTGTTTCGGCTTGAACCATAACGCCGCGAACGTCCCGAATAGGCTCCCGCGGCCAAGCTGGTCGCACTTCCCGTGCCGGCATAGGAAGCCCGTTCGGCCGAAAGTGACCACCGCCCGCTGTCATCCCGGCGCATTTGCGCGGTGATTTTCAAGTTCGTCTCGTTGGTGCCATCCGAGAGCGTGACCGAATCCAAGGTGACGGCAGTGACCTTGAATCCGGCAATCTGGCCGCCCACCTTCAATGCCTGGCGATATTCGTCACTGGTGCCGTCAAAAAAGGCGATGTCGCCGCCGGCATAGAACAAGGTGCCGACCAGTGAAAAGGAATCCGCCACGCGCACCGCCCGCGCAGCGCGCTCATGCGGCAGGCGGCTCTGGTTGAAAATGTCCCGGTCCGCAATGATTTTGAAAGAACTGAAATCCAGGCCGGGCGGCAAATTGGTTTGCTGCGCGACGACCGCAACCGCGGTGGCCATCAGCGCGCCGAAAACAAAGGCTCGCGTTCGCGCCGGCGCCAGCGGCGCGCCAGAATCAGGTTGTGACCGTTTTGCGTTCATTGTGCTTGCGGTGTCAGCGCCAGGGCGCTGACTTGCAGGTCGAGGGTGAACTGTTGCCCCAGGTCGTCCCGTGCATTCAGGGCCAGAGATTCGAGCCGCAACGCCATCGGGCCCTTTTCCACGTCATAAATAAACCGGCACAACGTTGCGAGGTCGCCGGCTGCCTCCACCCGACAATCCAGCGTTTTATAGTCCTGCGTATCGCTCTTCCATTGCGGCGTGATAGAGGTGATGCTGGCGCCGCTGTCCTGCGACCAGCCGTCAAACGCCTTGAGCACCTCTTGTTCGGCCGACGATGAATTGGCGGGCAGCGTGTTGGTGCTCATCCGGCTCCAGCGGTCGCGGATGGCGTCTTCACGCTTGATCAGCATCCGGCCGTTGTTCACCTCCAGGCGCAGTTTGGCGACCTGTGCCTGGCGCGTTTTCCACCATTGCGCCAGCGGCTCAAAAACCACCCGGTCGCAGAAAAAGAGCGCGACGACGGCGATGGTCACCGCCACCAGGACCTGCTGGCGATTTTCAATTTTCATTGTCGCCTCCCTCTTCATCGCCGACACCGTTGCCCCAGACGAACGAAAACGAGAATTGTCCCGGCGATTTTCCGCGAATCTGGTCTACTTTCAGATCGTTCACTCCGCCGGCGGTTGCCAGTTGCTTCCACATGGCCAACAGGGCGGTGTTGTCGCGGGACACACCCGAGCAGGTCACCACGTTTCCATTGTGAATC
>Ga0335073_10000648_pt1 | contig 45407 bp, 40 predicted proteins | sample Lox_Sample_22_FD_207093 | JGI IMG/M metagenome (GOLD analysis project Ga0335073, IMG submission 207093) | Soil microbial communities from Loxahatchee National Wildlife Refuge, Florida, United States - Lox_Sample_2.2 | ecosystem: Environmental > Terrestrial > Soil > Wetlands | place: USA...
TTTCATCCGTAGGCACACATTGGAGTTCGAGTGCGCCGGGGAACTTTGAGTTGACGCCACGGAGATAGTCTTCAGGGTCAGCATTTGACTTCGTTCGATTTGCAATTTGCGTGAGGATTGCTCGATTGGTTAGCTCTTGAGCGAGTGCATATTTAACTCGGTTCTCTTTGCCGTAACCCCTCTTTTCCAGTTTCGAATAAGGGAAAATATGGTCGTTCTCAAGCTGATACTTTTTGCCCATCGCCTGTCGAATCGCAAGCCCAGTCGAAAAGCAAATCGCACCCTCGCTCTTGAAGTACCATCGCATCAGACCAAACAACGGATGCGAAACAGCACGTCCGACGAATTCATCCGGGACAATGGGAAGTCGGCGCTCCTCAGCAATGGCAGCTAACAACTCATCGAATGGGTTCTTAGATTCTGCCACTGTTCTAAGGTCACGATCCAATTTTTGAGGGAGTTGGCTGACGTAACGAGTGCGAACCTGCGAATAGTAAAACCACTTCACCAACTTCCGAATCTCGACATCGTTGAGATGATCGCCCTTTCGATCAAAACAGTAAACAATGATCGGGACGAGTGCATAGACCGAATTAATCTCATCAGTGTGGTCGATGAAAGCATTTGAACGTAACAAGCTGACTACATAATCGAGGATCTGTTTGTCGAGGACGTTCCACGCATCACGTAGCTTCTGCTCGTTATCCGAGGCGTGTAGCTTACGCATATCGGAGCCCATGTGGTACAGGCATCCCAAAAGCACATATACAATGAAATCCAGCTTAAAAACGAAGCCAACGTCAGCAAGCTCTGAAAGTCTTTTCTTGAAAATGTCTCTTGCCTGCGGCCAATATCCCGAAATCTGAGCGAGGGCTAGTTCGGCATCAGTCAGGGCTACCCCGCTTGCGTTAACTTTGTAGAAGATGTCGATAGCTTCACGAATGGATGCTTTTATCGGAATCGTTTGTTCCGGGAAATCCCGATCCAGAATGTTCTGTACTGCCTGCAAATTGTCGTCGATCAGGTCTTCCCTTTTACGATCCACCGTCTCGCCCCGTTGTTCCAATTCCCGGTAAATGTCTCTGGCCCGAACTGATTTCTGAAAAATGTTTGTGATGTTCCGCCAAAGAGTATCCTTCTCCATCTTCCGCTGTGAGTAGTATTCGAGTTCAAGACTCTGGACATGGACGTAAAGCCCACGGGTGTCATTGGTGATTTCAGGAAGAGTGTAATAGGGTGGGATTTTTCCACGAATCAGCATGTAGAGAGTAGTGATTCGTTGTTGTCCGTCCAGTAGGATTCTGACGGCTCCCTGCTTCTCGTCATATTTGTGAGGCCCCTTCAGTTCCGGGGGATCACTGGTCTCCCATGTCAGCATCGTTCCAGTGGGATACTGCTTAATCAGCGAATCCAGCAATTGCTTCGCATCGTCACGTTTCCAAACGTACTCACGCTGGAATGCGGGAATGAAAAGTTGGTTCTCATCAATTTTGTCGAGAATAGTCGAGATTTTCATGTTCGTTTCGCCCCCAAGCGATTCGCCCTCTGGGTCTTATGGTGCGCCCAACACTATTACACATGGCAGGCGTAGTTGTGCAGGAACGGGTTAGAATGTCAGACTTCATCGGCACTGACAACCACTGCGAACGACGTTCCGATTGCCTCAAAATGTCTTTGACCACAGCGGACCTTATCCGCCTCGGTCGTGCGGAGCTTGAGAAAATCCTTTGTGCTTTTCGTCTCCCTGACCAAATAAAGAGTTTCTTCGTTGTGCTTGAGAATTGCCCAGTCCGGGTTGTACTTGCCGATAGGAGTCTCGACCTCGAACCAGCGCGGCAGTTTCACAAACAGCTTGATGTCCTCTCTGGCATCGAGCTTTTGTGCGAATTCCCGTTCGACCTGAGAGTCGTAAACGATGTATTCGTAAATCGAATGATCCACTTGCAGCGCCGTCAAGTAGTTGATTAGCTCTTCATTCTTGAATAGCTCCTGACGCCATTCGAACTCAGGCTCAGACGCGGGAATGCGCTCGTATTTAATCCCATCCACAATTAGCTGATGCAATTCAGACTTTAGGATCGCCGCGACCGAGTCCATGAACCGCTGAGGATTGATGAAGAACTCCGACAGTCGCCCTGATTCCTTGAGAATTCGCACAAGCGTCGAACGTGTAAGCTCCGTCTCGCTCTGCAAGTAAGCGAGGATGTCCGGCAGCGAGCCACGGTACAGAACGGTCTCTGTCTTCGCAGCAACAGCACGCGCTTCCACGCCAGCGTTCGTGACTGAAAGCTCAGCCGTAGTGAAGTTGACTTTGGCAGCTTCCACCTTAGGCATCTTGCGAAGCGCCTGCACTGCCCGGTGGACTAAATCGTCAGTAGTGAATTCAACCTGATACGTGGTTCGCGGTCTGATGCGCCCCCACAGCGCTTCGAAGTCGGGACTCAACTGAACAGCCTTTTTAAGCTTATTCAAGCCTTCCTTCCGGTTATCTCTAATATGCCGCTCAAGCTGGTAGTTGCTCAGGACGTCGATAATTTGGTTCTCCAGTGCTTTGTGTGACTCAGGCAGGTTCAATGTGAACCCATCTTTCTTGGGATCGAACTTCGGTTGAATCTTGCCGTCAGCGGCAAGCATGCCGTTCGCAACAAGGGTGTTCCAAATCTCGCCAGCCGCTTCCTTCCCGACTGGCTGTTCCTTGCCATCTACCACTTGAGCCATCTTGATGAAAGCCTGTATCGGCACTTTCCCAAATGTCACCCCGCAATCATCCTCGTACTCTGTTTGGAGCTTGCGGGCAAAATCGTCATAGCTCTCATTGGCGACTACAAACAGTTTGTTCACAGATTCATCAAAAACGCGAACTCCGTCCTGATTCACTGGCAGACGAAGACCCCGACCAATTTCCTGCCGCTTCTTCATAGCGCTCTGTGTTTCGTTAAGCGTACATATCTGGAACACATTGGGACTGTCCCAACCTTCTCTCAGCGCCGAATGGCTGAAGATGAATCGTAGAGGCTCATCCGTAGAAAGAAGCCGCTCCTTGTCCTTCATGATCAGGCTGTATACGTCATCGTCTGCCTGTGTGTCGCCCTTGGTGTCCTTCAAGATGCCTTTCTTATCTTGCGCGAAGTAACCGTTGTGCAGACTGTTGATAGGCAGTTTGAGCCATTCAAGCGAGCCAAACCGTGGCTCTTTCGCAAGTGTCTTCAGCGTTTCCTCGAATTCCTGCGCGAACTTGCCAGCTACGGGCTGACCTGCATCGTCGTAGCTGCGGTAATTAGCCACTCGGTCGATGAAGAAGAGGCTGAGAACTTTCAAGCCGAGAGTGCGCACCTGAAGTTCTTTCAGCAAGTGCTTTTCGACGGTTTTTCGAATCTGTGCTTTCCACACATCTTCCCTCATCCCGCCTTGTTCCTCGCCGAGCCGAAGTATCAATCCCCCATTGAATTTGACGAATTCCGCACCCGGAGTGCCGTCGATCTCCGTGACCACGAATCCATCTTTGTACTGCGCCCGGTTTTGAGATATTTCGTAAAGGTCGTACTCATTCTTGACCGTGACGGACTTTTCTCTTGCGCCGTTGGGGGTCTGCAACTGAATTCGCAGCTTGGCTTTGATACCGTTCTTGATGTCGATCTTTTCTACGCGCACGAAGGCGTCGTTCATCGCACCTGACGTGATGGCGCTATCGACAATGATTTGCTTAACCAAGCGCAAGTCAAAAGCTCGAATCGGGTCGAGCCGATACACTAAGTTGTATGGATTACGGTGAGTCGCGGAATACCGCAGTGTGCAGAGGGGATTCAGGGCTTTGATAGCCTCCTGCGCCTTTTCTGTGTTGTCTACGCTCTGAGGCTCATCAATTATGACGATAGGTGCTGTTGATTGGATGAATTCAATAGGGCGCACGCCGCTCGTCTGGTCGCGATCTTGATAGATAACGTTGCTCTTGTGTTCTTCTTCCGTTCCCGTGAAGTTCTTGCGGAAAGCGTCAATGTTAATGACTAGAATTTGAATCGTGTTACTGGATGCAAATTGCCGAAGCCGACTGGCTCTCTTCGCATCGTACACATAAGACTCGAATTCGATGTTGTTGTACAGCGCTCGAAAATGCTCACGCGTAATCTCAATGTTTTTCAGAACGCCTTCACGGATCGCCACGCTCGGTACAACAACAATGAATTTCTTGAACCCATAGCGGCGGGACAACTCGAAAATCGTCCGTAGGTATACGTAGGTCTTCCCCGTTCCGGTTTCCATTTCGACCGAAAAGTGGGGGCAGTAGCGGAGAAACTCGCCGTAGCGAGAAATCGCCCAAGATTCCAGAGCGGCGGTGGGATCGCTGATCTCGATTTCGTTTCGCGCTTGTACAACCCGAACATTTCGGCGCAGGTCGTCAGCACCTAAAGTCAGGCAATTTCTAATTCCAATCTCGGTTTGCGCTTGGCCCGCGAACAGTCCGACACCTTCTCGCTCCTGAATTACTGCGAATTCCGGCTGCTCAAGTGGCTGCCCATCGAAGATGTCAACGATGGCGGCAACGGCGTCGATCTGATATTGCTGCTGGGCGTCGAATTGAATCTTCATTTGTTAGACCGTTCTGAAGCTCGTCACGCCCTTGCTCTTCATGATCTGAACAGCATTGGTTTTTAACTGGTCGTTTCCTGCGAATCCTTCATCTAGCAGTATGACTCTCTCCGATTTCTTTTCCGCTATCGCCCTAATCAGTTCGAGGGTCAGATCCTTTTCGAGACAAATAAGCATTGCATCGCCCGAAATGCTAAAAACCTTTTTGTTTGCGATTGTCAGGGTGTCAATTCTGGTGCTCAACGGAAATCCGCTTTTTATGAGGAGTTCCCAGAGTAAATCATCTGCACTGCGGTTCGGTCGAATGTGGTTTATGAGCAAGTCCATCTGGCTGGTCAGAGCGGACACCCCGTCACTGCCATTCACAACACTACGGTTAAACTCTGGATTCCAGAGAGTGAAATTGGACTCGTTCAGTCGAAAAACCCTGAAACCACGATCCTGCGCCGTGGTCGGGGTGAAGTTTAGTTTCTCCTTGGCTCTCTCATTCAATCTCATTGCGACACGGCGAACGCGTTCTTTTGTGATCTCCGCAATAGTCTTGAAACCCGCCTTCCACTCGGTTGACTCATCCCAAGTTCCGTCCGGTCTCTTAGTGCGAGTAGGCTCTGGCAATTGAATGAGAATAAATTTGCGAGACCCATTATCTCTAGCGTTTAAGTCAAGAACACCATGACCTGTGCTGCCTGAACCAGCGAAGAAATCGAGTACGATGTCATTGTCCTTTACGCCAGAAATCTCGCACAAATAAGAGATGAGAGTCGAAGGTTTTGCGAAATCGAATGGGATGTCTAGCTCTCCCAATTCGTGCGAGCTAATCTGATTAATGTGGTCTTCGATGAGGCTATTGGGTTTTGCTGATGCGTTCGCAATTACATCGTTCAGATAGGTTTTCGTAAAGACGTTCCACTTGACTTCTGCTCCGTTAGCATCCACAAGGTTGGACGATCTTGCTTTTCGAATAACGAGACTCTGTTTGTCTGAAAGATATTTGGCTTTAGTCCACCGCCATACCTTGTCGTCCGCCGTCTGCGGCACCACGAACTCGCCATCCTTATGGACTTTGGGGAATGTTGTGCCCGGTGGAATCAGCAATGTGCCATCTGGCGCTTCGATGTAATAACGCTGATTTGTACAACCCCTAAGAGGGTCGAGGCTGGTCATGTAGAGTCGCAGCAGTTGATACTTCTCTCCTTTGCGCGGCCCGTCATCATCAACAAGGTCGTACGACTCGTAATTTACGCCTCCAAAAAAGGGTACACACGCTGTTCTGTCCTTTGAATATGTCACCACATAATCGAAATTTGGAGACCAGTAGTCTCCCTGATTATTAGCCTTCTTTGAGACTCTTGCGGCACATCCGAGAAAGTTCTCTTCGCCAAAAACGTCATTACAAATCTTCTTCAGGTTATCGACTTCGCGGTCGTCAATACTGATGAAAATGAGACCATCTTCCTTGAGGAGATTGCGAGCAAGGTAGAGTCGCGGATACATCATGTTCATCCATTTGGAATGAAAGCGACCGTCAGCCTCGGTATTCGTTGAAAATTTCCGACCTTCAGTATCCACCTGCCCCGTGTATTCCAAGTATGTTTGCAGACTTTCCGAGTAGTTGTCTGGGTAGATAAAATCATTCCCGGTGTTGTAGGGCGGGTCGATATAGATCATTTTTATTTTGCCCAGATACGCTTTTTGCATCAGTTTAAGGACTTCAAGGTTGTCACCTTCAACGATTAAGTTGTCGGTCACCTCGAATTGCAGGCTCTCTTCTGGAACAGGGAGCAGTGTGCCGAGGCTAGGACTCTGGATAGCTTTGAAGCAGTCCGCCTTACCCGCCCAGTTCATTCCGTAACGTTCCTTGCCCGAATCAGCGATTTCCCCAAGCACACATTTCAGGCGGTCAAAATCAATCTTCCCGCCTTCCGTGCGCACCTCTGGAAAAAGACGGACAAGTTCTGCTTGTTTGTCGCTGACGATGTCATGCGACCGCAAATCCACACGTTCAGGCTGTTCGGTAGACGCGGGTTGTGTGGCAGTGCTCTGGGCGTGCGAATCGGTCATCGGTATTCACCTAATTCAAATGCCAGCGAATGAGAAACAACTCTTCCTGCTGGGTCTGCTGCTTGAGCCGTTGGCTGATCTCGTCCAACAGCCCGTCCTTCTTCAGTTCTACCTGTTGGGCGGCATCATCATACTCGCGCCACGCCGCATTACGCTTTTCTTCCAGTTGCCGAACTTGGCGCTGCAACTCAAGTTTGGTTGGCAGATTTGGAGCACTCCGTGATTCTTTTCGGGTCTCCTTAATCTTAAGGTCAAGGTCATCGAGCGTGGACTTCAGCGATTTGCGATGATCCTCTGCCCAACGATCCAGCTTGTCCATCTCGACCTCAAAGAACGCCCCGTTTCGCTCAGTTAGCTTTGCGGCAGTTTCGTTCTGCTGAATCCGCAATCGTTCCTCGATTAGCGCACGAAGATGTTCAGGTACGGAGCCGCACGACGACGGCTCTTCCGAAGCCCGAAGCGAGAAGAATCGGCGGCACTGTTCCCCATCAACCGGGGTGCCATCGGCACAGACGCCACCCAAGAAAATGAAGTCTTCGGCTTCGAGCGCCGTGACGCTCTGGCAAACCACACGCATGAACCCGGTCTTCCCGACCAGTGGCTCAAGTATCGAGATTTTCTTGCCCGAATGAGAATAGTCGAATGTGAGCATCTTCGAGTCGGGCTTAAATGCCTTGCATTGCTCGATGATCTTTTGAGCGAGTGGATGACCCAAGCGATACAGGTTCGCGTCCTCGATGTCTTTCCCGCTCCGATACGGGCCGGGATGAATCTGCTCGTTGGGAAAAGGATTTTTGATGAGCGTGAATCCGGGTTCGCCATCCTCGAACTCTGCATAGGGTTGAAGATAGAAGCGAGTCAGTTCCCACAGCCAATGGTCAAACCTGTTTTTGACTTCGTTACTCTCATGATCATTGATCCGAAGTTTCTCATGAACCTCTTCATCGAAGTTTTCGAGGAGCTTTTGGCGAGTCTGCTTTATTCGCTCGTCAATCTGTATTTCCATCTCCTGTTGTAGCTGGTCGAAATTGAACTGAATCTGCTCTTCAGTTCGGCATTTCTGATAGATGTCGCCGATCCTCTTTTCAAAGTCGATACCAGAGCCGATGCTGCCCAGCACTTCATCGCTTGCGCCGAAGACGCCGCTGAAGAGCTTGAACTTCTCATCTAAAAGCTGGTAGACCCGCTGGTCGGCAGCATTCTTCTTGTTCAGGAAATTAACGACGACCACATCGTGCTTTTGACCGTAACGATGGCAGCGCCCGATGCGCTGCTCAATGCGTTGAGGATTCCACGGAAGGTCGTAGTTGATGACCAACGAGCAGAACTGAAGATTGATCCCCTCAGCGGCAGCCTCAGTGGCGATCATGATAATCGCTTCATCACGGAAATACTCGACCAATGCGGCCCGCATGTCAGCGGTCTTGGAACCCGTTATGTAGTCCGTACCTTCGTGCTTCTTCAACCAGTTCTGGTAGATTTCCTTCGATTTTGGATCGTTGTTGGAACCGTTGAACAGTACAACCTTGCCTTGATAGCGGGATATGTCTTCAAGAATTGAGCGGACGTATTCCTGAGTGCGGGTGGACTCGGTGAAGATGATCGCCTTCTCCCTGCCGCCTTTACTCTTGGCTTCTGCAAGACCCCTCTTCAGCGCCGTTTGCAGCCTTTCGCCCTTGGAGTTTTTGGCAATCGAGTTTGCCAGTTCTGTAAACAGACGGAGCGACTTTATCTCTTCCGCCACTTTTTCTAACTGATCAGGGCTGAGGACTCGTGGGTCGGATTTCTTGTCGTTCTCGCTGTCGTCCTCCTCCTCTTCCCATTCATCTTCAAGTTCTTCAAAGCTCTCGAAGGTCTCAGCGACCTCTTGGGGCGGCTCCACGACGGGCTTCTGTGACTCGGTGGCTTTTTGGAGCTTGTCCGCCAGACCTTGCAGCGTCCCGGCTATTGCGAATGTCGATGAAGCCAATAGCCGTCTAAGAATAAGAGTCATTAACTGCCGTTGACTCGCTGGGAGTGCGTAAAGATTCTGACGTTGCAGGTAATCGGACACCAGATTGTAGAGCTTCTGCTCTGGGTCGCTGGGGATGAACTCTTCCACCAATGCGATGCGGTTCGTAAATGGAATGTATTCGAGCACCTGACGGCGCAGTGTCCGCTGGCAGATCGGCTTCAGTCGTTCGCGCAGCGCTCGAAAGTCCGCATCAGATTCGGGTCGGGAGAATTGACTGCGGAAGCTCTTGATGTCTCCGAAGGTGTGCTCGTCAATGATGCTGACCAGCCCGAAGAGTTCGAGGAGCGAATTCTGAAGAGGCGTTGCAGTCAGAAGCAGCTTATCGAATGGGGCAAGGGCGCTCTTGATCGCATTCCCGATCTTGTTTGTGGGCTTGTAAACATTTCGGAGCCGATGTGCTTCATCAATGACGGCGAGGTTCCAAGGAACTTGACGGATGTACGGCTCTTTCGAGCGGGCGAACTGGTACGAACAGATGACGATCTCAGAACGGTTAAATGGGTTGAGGTTCCCTGCTCGGATCTGCTCATTGAAGGTCTTGGTCTCCAGAATCGCCGAGGGCAGGAAGAACTTATCGGAAAGTTCCTGATGCCACTGTTTTCGGAGGCTCGCTGGAACGATGATGAGAATCTTCCGTTTGCGTTCAGCCCATCTCTGGGATAGGAGAATCCCCGCTTCAATCGTCTTTCCCAGCCCAACTTCGTCGGCGAGGATCGCTCCCTTTGATAAGGGGGAGCGGAAGGCGAACAGGGCAGCTTCGACCTGATGGGGGTTCAGGTCAACCTGAGCGTCAGCGAGGGAAGCAGCCAACTTCTCCATGCTGTCCGAGGCGCAACGCTTCGTTAGCTCATACGCGAAATACTTTGCGTGATAGGCGGTACACATCGTGGGGCAAAACGCAATGATACATCCAGTGCTTGCGTCTCCCCTCAAGGCGCAACGTAAACCCTTATGTTTATCACAAAACCGAGTCCTCATTTGTGATTTTTAGGTTTTTTGAGAATTCGGAATCCGGGGGGCAGTAGGCATGGTCAGCAGTTGTCCCGGTTGATCTAGTGGGTAGAAACCGAGAGCCGCCGTCCAGCAGAGCCGAGGAACGGCGGCATAAACTCAGCGTTCAAACGAAGGAACTATGGAAAGCGGCTCTGGGCGACGCCACAGGAGAAAATTTTTACCTAGATTCCATGACGACCCCGTCGGGCACTTCCGGGTCGTGGCCCGACGGAGGCGTTCGGGAACTGAATGCCACGCCCTCCTTCCCGCTAACGCGAGTCGGCTTTAGGGACTAGCACATAAACGCCGGGTGGCGTGTCGCACCTGAATTGCTCCAGTGGGGGTTCCATTTGTCGTTCCCCTCGGATCGTTCGGAACCACGTCCCGGAATTCGTTCCGGTTCCGTCCTCCCCTACAGCGATCCTTGCCTCCAATGGCTGTTGCTAATAGCTCAACACTTTTACCGCCCGATTCGGTTACTGCCGTGAGAGCCCCATGACATCGGCAGGACGGCGCACTAAATTAGCAATATATTTTGCCAAGGTGCACCTCCTAGTAGCTCGGCTCAACAGCCCGGTTGCTACTTACCGAAATGATAGAACAAAACCCATTCGCCCGTTTTGGGGTCTTTCTCCATCATCCGGTAGAGGTCTTGCTTCGTTCCAATTCCAATGTCTTGGTACAACCCTGTTCTTGCCTCTATATCGCGCCGGTTAACATGCTGTCGATACTTCTTATACGTTTCGAGTTTTGTCTTCCCTCGAACAGTGTCCCCGAATCCGCCCACTCGAAAACCCCCTCCTCGACACTAGCACTACAATAGAGTCAGTTTGAAGTCGGAGCGCGGCGACGCCGATCAGTTAGCCCCATGTCCTCTTCGAGGCTTCGTATCTCTTTAATTCTCTCGCGGCCCGCTTTCCACGAATTCTTGCCACGACAACCCCAACAAAACCGCAAACGATCATCCCGACAACGATAGCCCCCCGCCTTCCGATAAACTCCCTACTTGCCCATTCTGCAATCACTCCGAATCCAACCCCAAAAAAGATTGACGGCCACGCCGCTCGGATATACTCGTCTATCGTCATCGCCGCATATATTACTCCAAAAGAAGCAGCTCGATTCGGGAGGGTACTTCGGACCCAAGGTATCGCGTTAGTGTCACATTCAGAATCTAGGTCTACTACGTGGCAATGCATTGCCAAACCAGTATCTACCGCGCACGTTTTTTTATTAACCTTGGGCACTACATCCTGTCGATGTGCGGCAGTAAGACCTTGATCTCCGTCCACGGCAGTTTTTGCATCTGTCGCCGGTATTCACGTTCGGCCAGCTTCTCTACTTGCTCGTTGCTAACGTCCTGCGCGTCACGGAACTGGGCCAGCTTCTTCCGTTGCTTGGCTGTGCCGTTCGCATAGGCATCCTCTACCGTGGATTGTTGCCCGAGATATGCGAGTACCTTTTGGCGAACCTTACCGTGGACACGTACGCTCTGGCATAGGTAATATCGCCCGTTCTGCTTCTGCCGGATGAACATGACTCACCCCTGCTGCAACCGCCGGGCCAGCGTGTCTTTCGGCACGTTTAGCTCTGCGCTGATCTGTCTCCACGATGCGCCCTTGTTGCGCATCTTCTTGGCCTTGTCAACATCGAACACCACTTCTGGCCTACCGAAGCGTACGCCCTTGCGCTTGGCTGCCTTCTGGCCTGCAATCACACGCTCCCGGATGGTGCTACGCTCCAATTCCGCGACTGCCGCCAGAACGGTGAATACCAGCTTGCCTGTCGGCGTAGATGTGTCGATGGATTCCTTGAGACTGACAAAGTCAATACCTAAGCTACCGAATAGCTCAAGAGACTCCAGCAGAAACCGCGTAGAGCGAGCAAACCTGTCGAATCTCCAAACCACTACCACATCGAACTTGCCTCGTCTGGCGTCGGCCATGAGCCTGTCGAGTGCTGGGCGTCGGTCTTTGCTGCCCGTCATCACGTCCTTGTAGGTTTCTACGATCTGCCACTTGCGGAACTCGCAATACTCCGGCAGATCGTTCTCCTGCATGTCCATGTGCTGCCCGTCTGTGCTGATCCTGATATAAACCGCTGCCCGTCTCGGTTTCATGTTGCACCTCGACCCCACCTATAAACCCGTCTGGCACGAATGTGTCGCAGAAAGTCTCCAGAACTATGAAATCAGGGCGAATTTAGTGCTTGACAGGTGTAGCACAACTTATAAGATTTGCGACATGCAAAACGTACATTTTCGTGTGAGTGGAATCAGCGGTTTGCAAGGGCAGCTCCACGTAGACTTTTGCGACGGATGGGCACTACATTTCCTTGGGTACAGGGCCCCTGTACCGGGGTAGTTTCGCTGCGTATTAAGCATGGTATGGCGGACACCACCGTTGCGGCGGGGTGTCGGTGCCCCAGAATTTCTCTGCAACTCTGAGGCTGTCTACAGCTTTCGGGCTCACTGTTCTTTCGTATCGGACGATGTAGAAGTCGCGGCGACGCCAACGTTTGAGATACGTGGTTTGGTCCACCGAAGGTGTTCAGTTCGGCTGCTCTGCATCAGAGATCATTACAGATTCACATGATGTTCCCACGCCACGCACTGGGGTGTTTTCGAATCGAACTCCTCTCGTCGGCGCAGCCCGCCTTTGCTTACATCAATTCCTAACCGAAGACACTCCCGATGGGGGGGCATCTGTGACATTGGGTGCGGAATCGGTCTCAGTTGTGTGTCGATGAGGGAAGGACGTTCACATGTTCCCTTAAGTTCCTTATAATTATGGGGCGTTGATGTTCCTCAGGATGACTGGCGGACCTCTGCTTGAGGATGCCTCCCTGATTTGTTTGGTTAAAAACCGTTCGCCCTTGGCCGCCTAACAGCCAAGCTCCGGGAACCACGACGAAATTGTAGTCGAGTCGATGATCCCTTCCGCCGACAGTCCAAACGATTTTGCAGCCTCGCGCTCGCTATCATATCGCCGCGATGTCGTTGCTCGACTCAATTGCAACAGTCCTGTCTTTGGATTCCAACGAAAAAACTGAAAACGATACTTGTGCGGCCCGTAGTGTTCCACGTCGTCTGTGGAGTCAAAGTACCAAAGAGCCAAGGCTACAGAACCGTTCACACTCCCCAAATAAATTCCGCCCTGAGTTGCGAAGTTTAAGACATGTGACGACAAAACCCGAATCTTGCCATGTACGAACCCAATTGGAATCGTCTGATAGGCACAATCGGAAGCGCCTTGCGCCTTCGCTATGCCAAGGATAAGCGGATCGGGAAGGCCAGCAACGTGGAGCACGCGGAAACGGATCGAGCCTAGATTACCTGCGCGGAAAGAGTTATCCGACTTGTCTGCAAATATCGTGGCTAAGAGTCGTCCGGTATCGACGTTTTTGAACTTCAGATTCAGCCAACCGTTCTCTGGTTCCTCGGCGGTGATTCGAACGTGACCGAAACCGCGCATTTCCACGTCCTCACTCTGCGTCGTCTTTGCTTCTGCCTTGTTATGAAGAACCGAAAGCATTGCAACAAAGATCAGTGCCTCGACAATTCGCGTGTGCCGAGTCATGCTTCACTCCTCCGAAATCTACCTCTGTCAACTACTGGCGTTCGGACTCTCCAACACAGTATAGCTGCAGTACACGCCTGACAACACGGTCGTCTGCGCCGAGGCCCATAGATTCGGCAAGCAAGGATAAGCCGCGATGCTCTCGCGCATCGTTCCCCTCCACCGCAGTGGGAAGCCGCCGTGCTACGGCTCGCCGAAGAGCGAGTGTCGCACTTCAGAAAACTGGTTGAGGACCTGCGCGGCTCGTCAACGAAGTTCTAGTCCCGCCCAAACTGAAACTGCTAGACTTCGGCATTGCGAATTAATGTTTTCGTTGATACCATCTTTCCGCCTGCTTCAGGCATTCGTCCCGCACTTCCTCGGATAACGATTTGGCGAGCCGCTTTCTGTGCAGACGAATTGAATTTCTGCGAACAAACCAAACAGTGTATCCGGGGAGCACATGAACAGAACTTTGCGCCGAACGAAAAAAGACTTCACTTGTTAAGGGGCAGGGAATGTGTCGCATTCAGTTCTTCAAATTGGTCTTTACTATCGCAACCGTACTTCTTGGTACCCTGATCTGCACGCAGCATGTGACTGCTGACGAGGACAAGTACACGTGGTGCAAGGCGGATGAAGAACAATATCCCAGCCAGAACCGTGTCTTCTACAGCGACGCTTTCCCAGAAGACGAGCACAAGACTCAGGTTGACTACATGAAGGCATTCGGCGACTACGTCACGTCACACTATGGAGTGCAAAACCAGCCAACCTGTCATTGGGAGTACGGGCGGAGAAGCAAATCGGAAGCAAATGCCGACAGGGACTCAGACGCGAGCCGTAGTCGGGGTAACCGTCAGAATGTTATCTTTACCCACTGGACCTACTGAGAAGGGGCACTACATGCAGCTAGATAGGCCCTCTGCGATTCAAACTCATGGGAGGAAGACATGACCAAGCTCCTTGGCATGCCATTGGCTATTCATCGCATCCTGTTTTCTGTGACGTTGCTGTCGGCGGTGTGGGTTGCTTGCCTTCGTCCGTGTCACGCACAGGATCAGAATAGGGGTGACGAATTGTCGGCAGATGAAACGCTGAAGTATCTTCAACAAAAACTCGACACTTATGGTGTAGCAAGCTGGTACGCTGGGCTTGAGTGTTCAGGTTCGCAACAAACATTGGAGATTTCTTCTGATCGGCGGTTCGTTATCTATACTGTCACGGAAGATTGGACGTCTGGTTCTCGCAAAAACAAGTGCTTACATTCCAGTTATCAGATTCCAGTAGCAGAGCTACGGACGGGATCAATCGGAAGGTACCCAAATCCAGAGGCTGCTCACGGTGGATTCCAAAGGGGTGCATTGACGACCGGGGATTCGTATCGCTGGCGTTTGCAGGCAGTGACTAGCATCGTTTTTGCCTGCAAAGACCGCGAGTGTGTCAAGTGCAAGAGTGATTTAGGCGGCAAGGATCATTGGGAGAGCGCAGGGATGGATTTTTACAATGCACCTGAAGAGCAGATTGATCGAATAAGTAGAGCTACGGCGCATCTGATCGAAGCACTCAAGAAGGAACCTGCGAATATCCAACAAGACAAGAACGATCCGTTCGCAAGATGAAGCAACCAATTTCGTATTTCGATTGCCGAACACAGAAAGAGGACGCCTTGAGCAAGCTGTTGATCGTCAAGACACTCGATCTATTGAAACTGGTGGGTCCGATCATCGCTGTGGTGGTCTCGGTCTCTTTATGCTTCGGGATCGGAGCGCTCGCCAGAAATCCCCAAAATAACGACGGCGCAGTCGTCGTGAACAAAGCGTCGAAAGATGCGGCAACTAACGACGCGATCTTGGCTTGCGGGAGCGATTGCGAAATCGTCATCACATTTCAGAACTCGTGTGTCGCATACGCGGCTGACCACAAGGCAAACAGCACGGTGTACGGCTATGGACAAGCGGGCGACGAACATACCGCTGGCGAGCGGGCGCTAGACCAGTGCCAGTCTCGCGGAGGCAGTTGCACGGTCATGGCGTCCGGGTGCGACGGGAATTGATGAGGGACAACGAGATGCGAAATTTGGGGCGTAAGACAATCGTTATGATAGCCTCTCTCATCGTTGCTGTGGTGGGAGCCTCCGCCGTGGCACAAAGTTCTAAGCCCAAGCCTTCGACACAGAACTCGGCACGTAAAGAGAAGCATAGCAACGACGAGATCGCTGATTGGATCATTTCGCACACAACCATTCCTGGCCCGATATATGGGGAGGAGGGTCGAGCTAGCACGCTTCAGACAGTCGTGACGAAATATCCGGATGCGTGTACCCTGCGCATCAAGACGACATATGATGACTTCTTCCCCCATGAGAAAATCCGAGACGTTATGTTTCAGCATATGGAGAGGGATTTCAAAGTACCGATGGCCAGCATTGACCTCGATCGCTTGGATTGGATGAGTGGCGAGGGTGCCTGTCCTAGGACGTCATCGGCTCCGCCAGGATTCGTCTGCACGAGAATTGACCTCTGGTCCAGAGATGACAAACCGTCTTTTTTCGTATTCCTTGGGAAGGTTGATAACGGAATACCACAAGGGAAAGAGATCAACGAACCGACGGATTATGTCCATTTTTGGGTACAGGACGCGGCGATGGCGAAACGAATGTTTACTGCTCTCACAGACCTAGTTATGCAGTGTGGTGGTAAGCCTGCGAAACCGCCCGAACCGGAAAAGAAAGAGATTTATTGAAGTGGAAGGTCCCACACAGAGCCCTCGCCGCTCTTTTTGGTCACGCACGGTGGTGGTGCTATTAGCCGCTTACTGCTTTTCTCAATCGAGTCAAGCCCACTCGAAATCATCGAAGGCGGATTCCATCAGCAAACAGAAGCACTCCAATGATGAGATTGCCGACTGGATTATTTCGCGGGCGAATTTTTCGTCTTGTGAAGGATCGTGCTATCCCCGATTCTCAACGTCCGTCAGCAAAGTTCACGATGCTTGTACGCTACAGGTGCAAACGTCGGAACTGATGTACGGGCCTCCGCCGGACGACAAAAGCCATCAGCAAATAGAGTCTTACGTGTACAACTTGCCACTCGCAACGATAAATCCAGACCGGATAGAAACCGGAACAAGTGGGCATCCAGACGCTCAGTGGGTCGCTATTTTCGTCCATACCACAAATGACAAACCTACGTTGACGATAACGACAAAGTACGTGAATTTGGAGTTTGAGGAGGGCAAAATGCAACAGTATCCCATCGACCAAGGCTCCAACAGTGTGCCCGCAGCATCGTTCTACGTTAAAGACGATGCGGTAGCGAAACGACTAACGAACGCTTTCAAGGACCTGATCACACAGTGTGGAGGCAAGCCAGACAAGAAGGAGATTTATTAAGTACAAGCTCGACGACATCAGCAGCATCGGAGAATGGCAATGAACGTCCATACTCGGTGGTTGCACCTGTTCGCGGTGGCGTTGGTTTTAAGCGTCAATCTCGCTTCCCAATCCGCTACACCTCAGCGGAAATCGCCCGGTGCCAAACCACTGAGCTTCTTTGTAGGTAGCTGGGTTACGACAAACTCATCAGAGGAGAACGCTCCAGAATGTGGAGGAAAGCGGAGTACCCAGACGCACCTGAGGATAGTCGTGGCTCCGCTAAAACCTGATGAATTGGAGGTCACCGAAACGGCGTCTAAGGAGACTCGCCTTGACTCAGATACCATAAACTGCAATCCACGGCTCTCCAACATTGCTCAGACGATTAAGGGCCGAGTTCTGAAGGCCGACTCGGACTTCAAGTTCATTTATGACAGTGGTACCTGTGAAATCGTGAACGAGAACGTTTCCCGTGACGGGAGCTACCATGAGCAAAGAGTTGGCTGCACGCCAGACCAGAGAACGTATACGATAAAGGTTCTCTCTCAAGACAGCATTGTGCTGGTCTATAAACCCACAGGAGAACAATCATCGACATTCCAACGCGAATGACTGTCCGTCCTTAAGTTAAGGTATTACCGGAGAGAAGCCATGCTGACACTAATCTGGGTTGCGCTCTTAGCTTTGCCGTTCGCTGCCACATCTGCGGGCAACTGCCAAGAAGCCAACAGCTTGACGCAAATGGGATCGGACATCTTGCAAGAGAACGTTCTGCCGGGTTTCTCGGCGAGCGCTCAAGACGAACCGAAGGGGTGCTGCTGCATCATGAAGGATTCGGGGCCCCCACCGACATGGTCTTGCCAAGGCGTTACGCCGAGCACGATGGAAACAAAACGTCAGTGCGCCGAGGACGCTGACGCGGCGAGCACAAAATACAAGTGGCACGAGGGTCCGTGTACTGATAACGACTAAAGCTGGGTCAAGAGGAGACGATCATGTCACGATTGGCGACAGCACTTTTCTTTACCGTGTGGGCGATCCTTTCGCTTGCGCCAACAGCTTCGGCAGATGACCAGAAGTATTACTACTGCGAGTACAGGAACGAATTTAACGGAACTGACTACTATAGTTCTGTCTTCCAAGCCCCCGAAGACGACAACGTGTATCCAGAGTTGAGTAAGTACGCAGGACCCTTCTTTGACTATATAAAAGCTCACTATTCGATCACAACGGCGAAAAATGGGGCAAGCTGCTTGGGCGAGAAAGAGCGAGGTGCTGCGAAACAAGATCGGGATAAAGCCTTGCAGGACAGCAACCGACGCCAGAGAAAGGTGATTGATACTGGTTGGAGCTACTGAGGATCGACAACAGTGGTCTCACGTCATTCAATGGTGTAGATCAAGTCGGTTGCAATGCTCCGCGCAAGCCAGTACCTCTAGCTCTTACATCTCGCACGGAAGTCCCGCTACGAGGCAGCGTGCGAGGGTGTCGTGCCACGCCCGGTAATGCCGGAAACAAATCCAGTGCGTACTCGGGTTGCCGTTGTGTCCGATATGAATGGTGCCCGGTTCGGGGTAGCCGGGGCAGCACATCGTAGCAGGAATCTTGATCGTCTGTTCGTCGTTCACAGAACATACCACTCCGAATGCAGTGACCATCGGCTGCAAGAGAGGTACTGGGGTTGAGACCACTGATGGAAGCACGCTGGGCAGACGCCTGCCGCATCTACACATACAAATCACAGTTCGTTAACACATGGCAGCGTCCATCGTGCTTTAGCATTCCCGATTCGAATTGAACTTGGACGTATCATAGTCTATCCACATTATCGGCTCCAGAAGTCCTCGCAACAAATTTTGTCTCCGGCCTTGCGTAATGGCGCTTTAAACTGCCTGAAAGAAGAATAGTAGGCTCACTCTAAAAACGACCCATTCCGCTCGCCACAGCCTTCGCGTTGTCACTTGTAGACACTCAACTGAGTTTCTACACTCTCCCGAAGCGGTGAAGCTCCTGTAAGCCATCCTCGCGTGCGATGCCCGTGCGTGCGCCCGCATGTGCGTTACGTCACATCCTTGTTCCTTTCCTTTATGAAAGTATTCCCTCAACGGTCTGGACTGTTCGCGGGACCAGCGTGAGCTAAAAGGGTTGAGAATCGAGTGCAGTCTTAGCAGTTTCCGAGTGCAATAACAGCGGTTCCTAACGACCGTAACTGCACTATGAGCGATAAAGAATCCTAAGGCATTCAACACGTTACGCAAGGGCACTAATCATTTGCATGTTCCATTGGATACCAGCGAATCCCAGACGCCTTCTAGTTTATGAATACTAAGTTCACATCAGAATACAAATTCCCTACGTTCTCGGTAGCCGTATCACACATCTTCCGTCAACCCCTTTCTAGCTATTACGCGGAGGAACAGCTTCAGTTGACCGGTTGTGACTTGGCCACCTATCTGATTTGTTCTGACCTAGCGAGTGGTCGAAAATCTGGTCTGATTTTCGAGTTGTCCGCCGAGCGGGTTGCAACTAAAACCGGGTACTCTCTCCGGCAAAGCAAGTCCTCCCTTTCTCGGCTGCAAGCGAGCAAGCACATTCGGAAACTCCCCAGCGAGAGGCTCGGGGCAGCGAACTTCTATCAGGTTTGTTCGCCGGTGACTGGTCAGCCACTGGCGGAAGGAGTGCAATCCGGCTTGAAACTGGTACTCGTGAGACTCGGGATGAAATACCTTCAAGTGCCAAAGACATTGCTGGACCATTTGCCAACGATGAGCGGGGTTGAGTTGCAAGCTGTCGTCACTCTTCTAAAGATGACATACAAAAAACCAGAGCAAAAAATCAATGCGCACACATGGGCGCTGAAGGCGAAGGTCGCCAACGTCAGGGATCTTCATGCCGCGACAGCTTCAATGGGCTGGATAGCCGAGATACGCCACGAGCCGAGAGCAACCGACATCTTTGTGAGCATGAAGAACCCCGTTACAGGTGCTCTGCTAGCGGATGAAGCTGACGCACGGCTGGATGCCGAGATGAAGGCGGACTTTGCAAAGTTTCACGCTGAAGAGAAAGAGATTCCACGCCCTTACTCTTCTCATGAGTTAGCCAGATGGATCAGGGAGTTAAACCTTTCGATTTGCCACGAAAACGATAGCGGCGAACTTATGATGTTTTGCCCCTCCTGCGGACATCGAGGTCGACCGACACTCGCCATCAACTTGGAAAAAGGTGATTACGGCATCTTCTACTGTCACCGCTGCGAATTTGGCAGGAAGAAGCATCTACCTCACCTACTCGACACTCTCGGAATCGACCGGAAGGAAGCATTCGACAAGCTCGAAGAATTAGCTGGCAAGAGAAGTGATTCGAACGGGTCCGCGATGCCGACAGATTCAATGACGAAAAACAGCCAACCTCGATCGATTTTACCGGGAACTTAGATTCGTCTCTGGGAACGTCCGGTTTGATAGATTTGCAGTTGTGCCCGTTTCTGACCTGTGCTCATTACGGTAATCGTATGAAAATCTCTCATGCCCGGATTCTTGATCAGTACACCGTACACTGATTATCTAGGGTGTCCGCTACTTAGCGTCCGCAATATATCGGGAAGGGTATGTCGGGAAGGAAGTATCTTTTCAGCTAGTCGATTCTCCGTTTCCTTCACCGTGGCGGTGACGGCTTGTACATAGTGCAACTGCGCTGTTTCGACCTTCTTGTGACGTAAAATGACAGAGACGTCTTTGGGCGAACCGTACTGCTGCGCGTGCGTTGCGACCGTGCGCCTCAGTATTTGAAAATTCACCTTCGGAATTCCTGCCATTTTGGCCAGCGGATTTAGAACTCGCTTCTGATAGTTCTCCTTCGTGATGTAACCGCCTTCGCTGTTTGGAAAGACAAAATCGGTCGGCTCGTTGTACTTCGCTTCCGAGCACCACAGGACAAGAGCCATCATGGCAGGCTCGGGTAGATATGCAGTCAAGTAGTCTCGATCACCTTCCTCAGTATTCTTCGTGAAGGGTCGGAACTGGCCACGGTACACCGTCTGCTTGATGGTAATCGTGTTATTCACCATATCGACGCAGTCCCAAGTCAACGCAAACAATTCCGAGGGTCTGAATGCTGCAAGGGCCATCACGGTCAGGAGCGTGTAATCCCGAGGGTAGCATGCCGCTTCCTCTATGAGTGCAGTCAGTTGTTCGACTGTCAAGTAAGGTTTGGCTACTGGCCTTAGGCGTGGCAGCCGGAGCATTCGCCCGGGGTCTCTACGTAGGAACTCGCGCTCTGTCGCCTCACGTAAAATCGACTGCAAAAAATTGCGGCAATGCCGGACTAACGAACCACTTTTCTTACTCGCCAGATCGTTCAACCAAACCTGCATCTCAACCGTGTCCATATCTTCTAAAGCAGTTGTACCAAAGCGATCAACCACGAACTTCAATAGCTCTCTGTTTACCGCTTTGGTTGAATCACGCCATGTCCCTTCTCGCATGGGTTTCCACTGAGTTTCAATGAATGCACCCATCGTCATGCGGAAATCTCCGGTGACGCCCAGTTCCTTAACAAGCCGTTCACGCAATTTGTTCTTGGCTGCTGTCTTTGTCATGCTTGCCGGGCCGATCTTGAAACATTTCTGGCGTCTCTTTTTGCGGCCACTCGCCGGGTCCATAATCCAGACAGAATAATGGCCCAGCCAGCTTCCACTTTTTCGAGTTAAATATCCGTCTTGTCGTTTCAACGCACACCTCCACTCAACTGATCGTATTCTGCTGATCTATTGCTGAGCTGTGACGCGTGTACTACTCGTAAGTGATTGGAATGATGGTGGGCAGTGCAGGACTCGAACCTGCGGCCTCCTGCTTGTAAGGCAGGCGCTCTAACCAACTGAGCTAACCGCCCACTGTGGGCTTTGCTCCCGCCGCAGCCAAGGAAATTGCGTTTGCGGCGCCTGTTGTGATTCTCCCATGCGAAGAATGAAAGTGTCCAACTCCGTCGACAGCAGGAGTCAGTAGTCAGGAATCAGTATTTGAAGATCAGTTGTCAGTTGTCTGTTCTCGGTTCTCGGCTCGCGTCTCAGTGCATGGCTCCTGCTAGACTGGCGCGTGCGGCGTTTGATCGTCAATGCGGATGATTTCGGATTAACGGCTGGCGTGAATCGGGCTATTGTTGAGGCGCATAGTCAGGGGATCGTAACTTCGGCGACGCTGATGGCTGGCGGATCCGCTTTTCGGGATGCGGTGCAAGTTGCGCCAGAGAGTATGTCGATCGGCTGCCATGTGCTGTTGGTGGATGGACGGCCGGTGACGAGTCTTCCTGTACCTTCATTGACGAATACTAGCAGTGGCGAGTTCGAGAGAAATATTTCCGGCTTTGCTGCACGCGCGCTGAGCGGGCGAATTGCAGCGAAAGAGATCGAGGCGGAAGGCGGCGCGCAGATTCGCAAGCTGCAAGCCGCGGGAGTGAAGGTTTCGCACATCGATACGCATAAACACACGCATATTTTCCCGCAGGTGCTGCGACCGCTGCTGGCTGCGGCGAGAGCTTGCGGCGTGAGAGCGATTCGAAATCCTTATGGAAAGATCGGTTGGGGAATGATTGCGAGCAGTCCGCGGCTCTGGAAGCGATATTGGCAGACGCGGGCGCTCCATGTGTTCGCGGAGAAATTTCGACGGGCAGTAGGCGATGCTGGAATGGTTACACCGGATGGAAGCCTGGGAATCGTACTTACAGGAGCGCTCGACGAGCGAACGTTTCAGTTGGTGCTGGAATCGATTCCGGAGGGAACGTGGGAACTGGTGTGCCATCCCGGGCACAATGACGCCGAGCTGGATAAGGTCCGCACCCGGCTGCGAGAATCGAGGGAGACGGAGTTACGATTGTTGACTTCGCCGTCAGCGCGGCAAATCCTGGCGGAGAGCGGAGTGCAGTTGATCTCCTACGACGACTTGTAACTGGGCGTGCGGTTCTACGGCGTAATGTGAAACACCGTCCCAAGGCCATCGAAGCCCCCCATCGTCATGCTGCCGTAAACATCATCAGCCGAGCCTAGAACTATACCCGCGGGGAAGAACCCGTCTTGGTTGAAGCCGTTTATCTGCTCCTGAAAATCGAAAAGATCGGCATAGTTTCCTGCGGTATCAAGTCTGAACAAGAACCCAGTGCCGTTGGCACCGCCCATCCATTGCGCGCCATACAAGTTGCCTTTTGGGTCTCTCGCCAGGAGATTGGTAACCAATGGATTAGAACCGGGGATCTCGGGAGTAAAGGTGAACAGCACGCTGTAAACATCGGTGCGGGTGTTCAACTTGAAAATCGTCCCGTAGCCACAACAGTTGCCTTGGAGGTCTCCGCCTCCTGCTGCAATACCGTAGAGATTGTCCTCAGAATCGATGATTACACCCAGGGGACCTGAGCCGTCTGCTTGTCCGGTGAACGTGTACAGTACGCTGAAGTTGCCGTGGACATCTACCTTGAAAATAGTTCCACAGCCCGAGGCAGTATCATTGCGACCATTGCCCACCGTGCGGCAGGAGCGGATGCCGCCAAAGACGGCAGCGCCGTAGAAGTTGCCTTTCGAGTCTCTCACCAGGCCGTTTTCAGGATACATTCCGTCGGTTCCGGTGAAGTTATGGACGATGGTGAACTTTCCGTTCGGCGTCATCACGAAGAGAGTCCCACAACCCAATTCTTCACGATCCCAACCACAATTAGGCGTGCCACCGTAAGGGGTCATGCCGTAGAGATTGCCTTTCGCGTCCACCACAACGGGAGCGTTCAGGGAACCAATGGGGGCGGGGAATGATGTTTCCTGACCGCCGGGAGTAAGTTTGAACACCACGGATTGGTTAAAGGTGCCGACGCCCTGGGTTGTGCCGTACAGGTTGCCACTCGCGTCTCGGGTAACGGCCGCAACCGGATATCCGCCGTTGGCTCCGCCCAAGAAGTCGTAGAGTATGGTCTGGTTGCCGGCGGGGTCAATCTTAAACACCATTCCGCAGCCGAACGCGCAATTGTTGAGGCCACCGCCGCCCGCCAAGGCAGTACCGTATAGATTGCCTTCCGGGTCACGGATCAGTGGACTGGGATTCGTGCCGTCGGGTGCGCCAGTGAAGGTGTGCAGGACAGTATAGGTTTGAGCTTTCGCAAGCGGTATGGCAATGGCAAACGGCAACACTGCGAGCAAGATGCTAACCAGCAGGTGTGGTTTTTTCATGGCTCGTCTCCGTCGACTATAGCCACTCGAAATGGCCACGTGGCTATTCGGCAGCAAACGATAACAGCGCCGCACAGTGAGTTTGTCACGAAAATGTAAAAGGAAAGTCAGAAATAATGGCTAATGCTTCTCGGAATGAGAACGTGGTCGGGCTGGCGGAATGCCGGATGGACACGTCCTTCAGGCATTTCCAGCACTTACGTTGGTAACCAAGCAAGGTCACCGCACGGCGTTATCATACGTTGAGTCCCATGTGTTTGTGGACGTGACCGTATGGAGAAGACGCTGGATAGCACAGTCGCCGAACGTTTGCCGGTCCGGGTGTGGGGTATGGATTCCGATGGACGGCCGTTTTTTCAGAATGCCACCGCCGCCGAACTCACGCTGGAAGGCGCACTCATTGTTGGCATCAATCATCCGCTGAAAGCCGGCGACATTATTGGAGTGCAGCACGAGGACCGGAAAGCGCGCTTCAAGGTTCTAGAGGTCGTGCAAACCGGGGCGTTGCGCAAGATCGATGCTCACGTGCAAGTTCTGCCGGGACAGCGCAGCCCGTGGCATGAGATCGCCGTACCGGGTAAGGTGCAGGAATTTATTCCGGGGAATAAACGGAAATTTGCCCGGCACAAAGTGCTGTTTCCTCTCGAAATCAGCTTTGAAGACGCTCGCCGCACCCATATTCATACCAGTGCGACCGACATCGGTGGCCGCGGATGTTATGTTGAAACCCTGCTGCCCCTTCCGCTCGGCACGCGCATTCGCATCCTTTTTTGGATCGATGAAGAGAAAGTTAAGACCACGGGAGTGGTGCGGGCGAGCGATCCGGGTGTGGGGATGGGCATTGAGTTCACCGACCTCGACAACCATGTGCAGGAACGGCTGCAAGCTCACCTGGATACGCTCGATACCGGCTTTGCGGCTGGTGAGGCGGCAAAAGGCGCTAGCCACCACTAAAGGCTCCCTTCCGAGTAGGTTAAAAATTGTAAATTCTGAATCCGGTTGCCGCCGTTCCCATCGAACGATAAGACTTATACTGGGACGAGGGCCAAGATACGGATGAAGATTGGAATTACCTGCTATCCGACATACGGCGGCAGCGGCGTAGTGGCGACCGAACTTGGCCTGGAGTTGGCCCGGCGCGGACATGAAATCCATTTTATTTCCTACGCCCAGCCGATCCGACTCACCGAACTAAACCCTAACATTCACTACCACGAAGTCGACGTTTCTCGGTATCCGCTATTCGACTACCCTCCTTACGATTTAGCGCTCGCCACGCGGATGGCTGAAGTTTCGGAGCTCTATGCTCTGGATTTGCTGCATGTGCACTACGCGATTCCGCATTCGGTGAGCGCGCTGCTGGCGCGGCAAATGCTAGCCGCGAAACCGAAAGGGCAACGGTTACCTTTCGTGACCACGCTACACGGGACGGACATCACGCTAGTGGGACTGGATCGTTCCTATTTGCCGATTACGCGTTTTTCCATCGAGCAGAGCGACGGGGTGACGGCGATTTCGAAGTATTTGCGGGAACGAACGATGCGCGAGTTCGATGTCAAGAATCACATCGAGGTGATTTACAACTTCGTGAACTGCGACAGCTATTGCCGCAGCTGTGGATCGAAGGAAGAACGAGCGGAGTATGCGAAAGACGACGAGCGGATTCTGGTCCACCTATCGAATTTCCGGCCGGTAAAGCGCGTCACGGATACGATTGAAATTTTTGATCGCGTGCGCAAAAAAGTGCCGGCAAAATTGTTGCTGATTGGGGATGGGCCAGACCGGTCGCGGGCTGAATGGCTAGCGGTACAGAAAGGCCTTCATAACGATGTGATCTTTCTCGGCAAGCAGGACGACGTTGTCGAAAAGTTAGCGCTGGCGGATGTGTTTTTGATGCCGAGCGAACTGGAGTCGTTCGGATTGGCGGCCCTGGAAGCGATGGCATGCGAGGTCGTGCCGATTGCTACACGCGTGGGCGGTGTACCGGAAGTGATCGAGCACGGCCAGAGCGGTTATCTTGCCGCAGTCGGCGATGTCGAAACCATGGCCCATTACGCTATCGAGCTATTGAGCGATGAGAGCCGGCTGCGAACCATGGGAAAAGCCAGCCGCGCCGCAGCTCAGTCAAAATTTTGCGCCTCACGGATCATTCCGCAGTACGAAGATTTCTATCGGCGTACGCTGGAGCGTTCCTCGTAAAGCACCTCCGGGATGGAGCGCTCGGTTTGCAGAACGGGCATGCGGAGGCGAATGAGCGTGCCTTTGCCTTCGTGGCTGTCGATGGTCATGCGAGCGGTGTCCCCATAGAGCACTTTAAGCCGTTCGGCGACATTGGCCATCCCAATTCCCGTCCCCCCCAGGCCAGTGGGTTTTTCCAAGAGATGGGCGGCGCCCATGCCGACGCCGTTGTCCTCGACTTCAACGATCAATCGGGAATTCGTGAGGCGGCTGCGCAGGAAGATGCTGCCACCTTCGATTTTCGAAGCCAGCCCGTGCTTCAAAGAATTTTCGACTAAGGGTTGCAGCAACATGCTGGGGACCATGACATCAAGGGAGGCGGGATCGAGTTCTTTGATGACCTGCAACTTGTCGCGGCCAAAGCGGACGACTTCAATATCGAGATAGTTATCGATGAATTCTAGTTCCTCGCGTAAGGGGACGAAGGCGTCTCCGCTGTTGAGAAGGCGGCGCAGAATTGTGGCAAGTTTGAGAATCATTTCGCGAGCGGTATCGGGATCGAAGCGCACCAGCGAAGATATAGAGTTCAACGTGTTGAACAGGAAGTGAGGATTGATCTGATTTTGCAGCGCCTCCATGCGGGCCTGAAGTAATAGACGCTCCTGTTCCTCGAGCTTGATCTGGATGCGGACGCTATTCCAGATTTTCAGCTCCGTGCCAATCACCATAATGGAAGTGGCGTAGATCAGAACTTCCACCCAAATATTGGGACTTTCCAGCGAATAGGTGGCGTTTGGAAGAACATGCAGCAATTGCTTGTGCACGAAACGCAAGGCGATGATGGTCACGAAAAACATGACCTGCCAGTCGAAGCGACGGGGGGCGGGAAGATTGCGGCGAATCCAGCGATAGATGCTGAGATCGATGAAGGGAGAAAACGACCAGATTTCTTCCTGATCGCCCGCGAGAATGCGGAGCTGGCCGGCAATGAAGCCGCAAAACATGTTGAATAACGGCGTGGCCCATTCACCATGAAGGAGGGCCGGAAAGCCGATGAAGGCACCGCCCGCGATGCCGGTGAAGCGTCCGCCGATCAGTCCGAGCAGGATTGTAGTTTCGAAAGAGAGATCGCCGGCCTGGAAGCTGGTTGCGGTGAAGCGAATCCAGGTGCCGAGGGCCATCGGAATGCCGATCCAGAGGATTAAGTAGATCTGTTGCCGGAGGGTACGCTGCTCGCGAAACAGCAGCCGCTTAAACTCAATGGAGCGGACCAGTGCGCTGGCGAAAGCCGCGGCGACGCCGAGCTTAATCAGAAGATTTACGAGGATGAGGCGTTGTTCCATTCTCGAGTAGGCGGAAAGTACCGCTTTCGAGAATGTAGCACGAAGCCCGCCTCGAAGCGCAGCGGGAAGCGAGCTTTAACTTGGAGTGTGTCGAAGGGGAAACCTTATGCTTTTTCCCACCAGTCATCTTCCTTCAAATGGCTGGCCGTATATTTTTCTACCTGGTCCTCGTAGACGAGTTCGAGATGCTCGTCGCAACTGGGATCGCCATCGAGCACTCGCGTCGCGGGCTTGCCGCAAATGATGCAAACTAATCCGGCCGCAGCCGTTTTTGCTTCGGGTTTCTTTACTTTGTTCTTCGACGCCATAAGCCACCTCTACGGAAAACCTCACGCACTGCGGTCGGAGTCCGGGCTGCCATGCAAACCTAGGCTAAAACCGCGTGCGCTTCCGGCTCAAGAGCCGAAATGACCTTAATCGGAACATTCAGCGCGTGGGAAATCGGGCAGCGGGTTTTTGCGGTCTTGCAAGCGTGATGAAATTTCTCGGCATCACGTTCCGGGAGGGCGGTGCTGGCATGCAACTCGATCCCGGTGATCTGCCAGCGTCCCTTGTGCTCTTCGAGCACCAATTCCGCTTCGGTTCGGACGTGTTCACTGCGAATGCCCGCCTTGGCTAATTCCTGCGTGATCATTAATGACATGCAGGAGGCAACTGCAGCCGCCAGCATTTCCGAAGGGCTGGTGCAGGGCTCATTGCCGGTGCTCGAGCCAAACGAATACAGAGCTTTGGACATAATGCCGCTGGTTGTCGAGACGGAGCCTTCTCCGGCCGCCGGACTTCCCTTCCAAGTTGCCACCGCGCTGCGAATCATAAGCACCTCCGAGGTGTCTATTCTTCTTATAGGCGGGGACGCACTGAATCGCAGTGATTCGCGTACCTATGGAAGGTGACCTGTGCATGGTGCGGCAGTGATCAGGAACAGAGCTGAGCCGCTAACTGGTTCAGGGTGCTTTCCAACTGTTCCGGTTGTAGAGGGCCACCTTGAGCCATGTCTTTGCTGCCACCGCCGCGCCCGCCCAGCTTGGCAAGAGTTTCTTTGATCAGCGCCGACATGTCGAAGGGCTGGCCAGCAGATTGAGCAAAAACGATGGCGGCCTGGCCGGAAGTGCTGGCCAGAAGAGCAATCGCGTTTGAGCTGTGGCGCGTGAGTTTCTGGGCGAGCAATTTAATGAAGACAAGATCGCGATCGGCGAAGATTCGGGTCACGACTCTACGACCATTACGCTCAGGAGTTTCGCGCAGCAATTGCTGGGCGTAGAACCCAGCTAACTCTTCTAAGAGCTGTTCGCGGGACTTGCGCGCGACGCGAGTTTCTTCCTGCGACTTGCGGATTTGGTGGGGGACGTCCCAAATGTGGCTTGAGAGTAAGCTGGCCGATTCGGTGAGTATGGCGAAGTCGTGGCGAGCCGTATTCACGGCTCGTTTCCCGCAGACAAACTCGACACGCCATCCCTGGCGGACCTTCTCGATTTTGCGCAGGAGGATGGTACCGATCTGGCCAGTGGATGCGACATGGGTGCCGCCGCAAGCAGTTAGATCGAAATTCTGAATGTCGATGAGGCGCAGCTTGTCGCGTTCGACGGGCGGTAGCTTACGCAGGCCGAGACCTTGGGCCTCTTGCTGAGTTACAAACCGAATCGAAACCGGCCGATCTTGGGTGATGACATCGTTGGCCAGGGCTTCGGCTTGCTCGGCCTGGGAGTTAGAAAGATTCGTCGTGTCGAGATCAATGGAGCAAGCATCGTCGCCCATATGGAAAGAAACGGTGGGCATGTTGAAAAGTTCGATGAAGGCCGCGGAAAGCACATGCTGGCCCGAGTGCTGCTGCATGTGATCGCGGCGGCGGTCGATGTCGATGGAGCCGTGAAGACGGCTTCCCTGCTGAATGTTGGTCGTGGCCTCGAGAAAATGAAGGATGGTGCCGCCGTCGCGCTCGGAGACTTCGGTGACGCGGCTTTTCTGTTGGGATCCGGCGGGCTGAAGCCATCCGGTGTCGAAGACTTGTCCGCCGCTGGTGGGATAAAAAGCGGTGCGATCGAGAATGATTGCTGGACGCGAGTCGGAAGTGACATCCACGACTTCGGCGTCGAATTCGTAAAGGAATGAATCGTGATAGTAGAGGTGGTCGGTCATGTCTTTAACTGAAAACTACGAGCTTACGGCTGATTGCTAGTACGGCCCAATAATTCCGCCGATCTGGCGTGAAGCGGGCTGCTTGGGCTTGCGCTGGGCCTGAATCACGTCGAGATATTTCAGTCCGGAACCGGTGTTGAACAGAGCGACAGTATCGCTCGCGGTAAAGAATCCGTTAGCGCGCAGCTTGCGGTAGGCCGCAAGCGATGCCGCTCCCTCGGGGGCGGCAAAGACTCCCTCCGTGCGGGCCCAATCGCGTAAGGCTTTCATAATGTCATCATCCGTGACTGAGATCGCAATGCCGCGGCTGTCCTTCAGAATCTTGAGGATTAGGTAATCCCCATACGCTTTGGGAACGCGCAGGCCGGCAGCCAGGGTCGAGGCATTCGGCCAGAACTCGGAAACTGGCTTGCCTTCATCCCATGCTTTAACAATCGGCGCACAACCCGCAGCTTGCACGCCGACCATCTTGGGGCGCTCGGCGCCGATCCAGCCGAGTTGCTGCATCTCGTCGAAGGCCTTCCACATTCCAATAAGACCGACACCGCCGCCCGTTGGGTAGATAATGCCTTGCGGCATGCGCCAGCCAAGCTGTTCGACGACTTCGTAGCCCATCGTCTTCTTACCTTCGACGCGGAATGGCTCTTTGAGCGTCGACACATCGAACCATCCTTCTTTGTCTTTGTTTTCGGCGACCATGCGGGCGCAGTCGCTGATAAGGCCGTCAACAAAGGTTACATGCGCGCCATAAGTTTCGCACTCGATGCGGTTGGCGAGGGGAACATCTTTGGGCATGAAGAGGTGGGCTTCGATCCCTGCGGCAGCTGCATAGGCCGCGAGGGCACTGGCTGCATTTCCGGCCGAGGGTGCGGCGAGTTTGTTGAGGCCATAAGCGCGTGCCATCGTCACCGCGGCTGACATACCGCGGGCTTTGAACGATCCGGTGGGATTCAGCCCTTCGTCTTTGATGAAAACGTTCGGATATTCGCGGCTCGGCAGCATTGGCGTGAAACCTTCGCCGAGAGTGACCGGCTTGGCGTCGGGCAGAATATCGGCATAACGCCACATGCTGGCGGGACGGTCGTAAAGAGATTTAGTTGTAAATTTTGCTTTCAGGGCGGCGATATCGTAGCGCACGTACAGCACGCCGCCATCTTTCGGGCAGACGGTTTGCGGACGATCAGCGGCAATGTGCGAGGCGCACTTGGTACATTCGAGGTACGCAATGGGGGCCAAGAAGCGAGTTTAGCATCGCAGCGGAATGCGTGCGGACAGTCCTGCGCAGCAGAGTTCCGCACTCGCCGTGAGACTATCTTTGAATGAACCGGACCACGAATCATTTAATTCTCCCGCTCGACTTTCCGCCCGAGCTAAGTTCTGCAGCTTTTGTAGCGCACAGTGAGGCAGCATGGCCGACGTCGCTAGCCCCTAAAGCGGTGGAGTGGCTTGGTTTGCATGGCTACGCAGTCCTCGGAACGGAGCTCTGGCTTATAAAAGAAGGAGCGATTCATCCCTTGCCTGTTGGGCTGAGCGGAATGGGGGAGGTGCATGGGAATTCCGTCGACCGCGAACAAGGTGAATCTTGGGAAATGTTCGTCACTCGTGCGTCTGCGCTGACGGCTGCTTTCTTGCGGTCATTCGATCCGGCGCAGATTGTCGAGCAAGGCGAACTGTATTTCAACGTAGTCTGGGTTGAGGAAGAAAAGTTCAACAAGCTTGGTTCCGGGTCCGTATAGACTCTACGTCTCGAGGACCAGCCGCTCTGTCTGAGAGGTTCCCTACGGCCGGAGGACCGCTTGTTTCTTCAGCGGAAATTGCTGGTCGAGATCGAGATTCAGTTCCAGCACATTCACCCGCGGCTCGCCGAGGAAACCGAATTGGCGGCCTTCGGTATGCTTGGCGATCAACTGCTGCAACTGCTCCACTGTGGCACCACGCTCTTTCGTCACGCGCTGCAGCTGAAATTCGGCCGCCGCCGGAGTGATGTCGGGATCGAGACCGGAGGCGGAAGTAGTGACGAGGTCGATTGGCACAAGCTGGCCGGGATTGTCGACCCCGGCATCGGTGACGCTGGCTTTCACGCGATCTATAAGCTGGTGATTGGTTGGTCCAAGCTGCGAACCGTTAGAATTTGCGGCGTCGTAGCCATTGCCGGCGGCAGAGGGCCGGGAGTGGAAATAGCCTGGGCCGGTGAATGCCTGTCCAATAATGCGCGAGCCGATGAGCTGGCCGTTCTGGACGATGAGCTGACCGTTAGCTTTGTCTTTGAAGAAAAGCTGCGACAGGCCGGTGACCACCAGCGGGTAAATGATTCCCAGCAGGATCGTGGTCACGATGGTCATCAGGATCGAGATCAGTAGATTTTTTTTCATAACCCTTCTTCAGCCTCAACTTTGTTGCGCCTCATGGGCGCGTTTCAAGCAAGCTGCCGTTTGCGGCGCGGCTGAAGCCGCGCCCTGCCAAGGCTAGCGGTGTTTCGAATAGCAGGTCCCTCGACCGCGCTTCGCTCGGGATGACAACCTATAAACGTCATGCCATACCCACGTGCGTAATCAGCAAGTCGATCAGCTTGATTCCGATAAAGGGCACGATCACGCCCCCGAAACCGTAGATCCAGAGATTGCGGCGGAGTAGGGCGGCTGCGCCCATGGGACGATATTTCACGCCGCGCAGTGCCAGCGGGATTAACGCGATGATAACCAGCGCGTTGAAAATGACGGCAGACAATACGGCCGACTGCGGCGTCTTGAGTGCCATGATGTTCAGCGCATTCAGCACGGGGAACGTTCCTGCGAACATCGCGGGAATGATGGCGAAATATTTCGCCACGTCGTTGGCGATGGAAAATGTGGTCAGCGCGCCGCGGGTCATCAGCAACTGCTTGCCAATTTCGACGACTTCGATCAGCTTCGTCGGATTGGAATCGAGATCGACCATGTTGCCGGCTTCTTTCGCCGCCTGGGTGCCGGTATTCATGGCGACGCCGACATCGGCTTGAGCGAGCGCGGGGGCGTCGTTGGTGCCGTCGCCAGTCATCGCCACCAGCTTGCCTTCTTTTTGCTCCTTGCGGATGAGATCCATCTTGTCTTTCGGCGTAGCTTCTGCGAGGAAATCGTCGACGCCAGCTTCGCGAGCGATAGCCGCAGCCGTGAGCGGGTTGTCGCCAGTGATCATCACGGTCTTGATGCCCATGGCGCGAAGCTGATCGAAGCGTTCTTTCATGCCACCTTTGACGATGTCTTTTAGCTGAATGACGCCAAGGACGCGGCGGTTTTCGGCGACAACCAGGGGCGTGCCACCGGAACGAGCGATGTTCTCGACCGTGGTCTGAACTTCTTTGGGCATTACCGTGCCGTGCAGAGCGAGGTATTTGGCGATGGCGTCGACGGCTCCCTTGCGAATTTCGCGACCTTCGAGGTCGACGCCAGACATGCGCGTGTGCGCGCTGAAGGGAATGAACTGCGCTTCCTGAGAGGCGAGTTCACGTCCACGCAGGCCGTAGCGCTCTTTGGCAAGCACAACGATCGAGCGGCCCTCAGGAGTTTCGTCGGCGAGCGAGGAAAGCTGTGCGGCATCGGCCATTTGGGCGGCGGTGATGCCGGGCGCGGGAATAAATTCCGAAGCCTGACGATTACCCAAAGTGATGGTTCCGGTCTTGTCGAGCAAGAGCGTGTTGACGTCGCCGGCGGCTTCGACGGCGCGACCAGACATGGCGAGGACGTTGTGCTGTACCAGGCGATCCATGCCAGCGATACCGATGGCAGAGAGCAATCCGCCGATGGTTGTTGGAATCAGGCAGACGAGCAAGGAAACCAAAACGAACACGGTTTGCGGCGAGCCAGAGTAGATGGCGAAGGGCTGCAGCGTTACGACGGCGAGCAGAAAAATGATGGTCAGGCCTGCGAGCAGAATGTTGAGCGCAATCTCGTTGGGAGTTTTCTGGCGCTCGGCACCTTCGACCAGGGCGATCATGCGGTCAAGAAAAGTTTCTCCAGGATTCGAAGTAATTTTTACTTTGAGCCAGTCGGAGAGAACGCGAGTACCACCGGTAACGGCGGAGCGGTCGCCGCCAGCCTCGCGGATGACGGGAGCGGACTCGCCGGTGATCGCGGACTCGTCGACCGAAGCAACGCCTTCGACAATTTCGCCGTCGCTGGGGATGAATTCGCCGGCCGATACCATTACCATGTCGCCAGCGCGCAGCTTAGAACTAGCGACTTGCTCGGTCTTGCCATCGCACAAAAGGCGATTGGCAATCGTCTCGGCGCGGGCTTTGCGGAGAGTTTCGGCTTGGGCTTTGCCTCTGCCTTCCGCCATAGCCTCGGCGAAGTTGGCGAACACCACCGTGAACCAGAGCCAGAAGGTGATCTGGAGATTGAATTTGAACTCCGCGCCGCCCTTGAAGAGCAGAGCGGTGGTCACCACGCTGCCGATCTCGACCACAAACATGACGGGATTGCCCATCATCTTTTTGGGGTTTAGTTTGAGAAAAGCGTCCCAGATCGCGCGCCGGACAATCTTCCACTCCCAGACGGCCTTCTTTCGCGGCCTCGACGGAGAGTGTCCCATGCGAACTGTTGGTACATGCGGAATTGGGGGTGTCTGTGTCGTCGTCATACGTCCTCTAGAAAGTCTTGCCCGCATTCAGTAGCAGGTGCTCGAGAATCGGGCCCAGGCTCAGTGCGGGGAAAAAAGTAAGCGCGCCTACGATCAGAATCACGCCGATCAGCAAGACAGTGAAGAGCGGCGTGGTCACGGGAAATGTACCCAACGACGGCGGAACGTATTTCTTCTTTGCCAGATTGCCGGCGATGGCCAGCATCGGGATGATCATGAAGAAGCGACCGAGCAGCATGTCGAAAGCGATGGTGGTGTCGTACCAAAGCGTGTTCACCGTCAGACCGCCGAAAGCTGAACCATTATTGGCCGCGCCGGAAACGAAGGCGTACAACATCTGGCTGAAGCCGTGGGGACCGGGGTTGGAGATGCTGGCAGTGCCAAATCCCTCGACCGAGGAAATTGCGGTGAACATCAGGATGACGAGTGGGAAGACCAAGGCAACCAGCATTGCCATCTTGACGTCGTAGGCTTCAATTTTCTTGCCGAGATATTCCGGCGTGCGGCCGACCATGAGGCCGGCGATAAATACGGCGAGCACGATATAAATCAAGATGCCATACATGCCGGCGCCGACCCCGCCGAAGATGACCTCGCTGAGCATCATGTTGATGAGGGGGACCATGCCGCCGAGCGGCATATAGGAATCGTGCCAGCCATTGATGGCGCCGCAACTGGCGTCGGTAGTGACGGTGGCGAACAAAGTGGAATCGGCGATGCCGAAGCGGACTTCTTTGCCCTCCATGTTGCCGCCGGATTGGTTTGCGGTGACCTGCTGATTGGTTCCCGCCAATAAAGGATTGCCGCGAGCCTCGGCCCAGTAAGCAACTGTGACACCGCTCAGGAAGAGAATTGCCATGGCTGCCCACACGGCCCAGCCGTGGCGTTGCGATCCGGTCATGCGGCCCAGAGTGTAGGTTAGACCCGCAGAGACAGCAAAGATGCAGAAGAGCTCAATCAGATTGGTGAACGGAGTGGGATTTTCGAACGGATGAGAGCTGTTGGCGTTGAAGAAGCCGCCGCCGTTGGTGCCCCATTCCTTGATGATTTCCTGCGAAGCGACCGGGCCTTGGGCGATGGTCTGAGTGCTGACCGTATCCATCACGGGCTTGCCGTTCGCATCGGCCACCGGCTTTCCGTCAGAGCCGAGGTGCGGAATTTGTTGCGACTCGGTTAGCTTGGCGGTGTCGTAGGGGCGGAAGTTCTGCACGACGCCTTGCGAAACGAGCAGCAAAGCGCCAACTATGCTGAACGGCAGCAAAACCCACAGGCAGCTGCGAGTGAAATCGACCCAGAAATTGCCGATAGTCTCCATCTGCCGCCGCGCGATGCCGCGGATGAAAGCGATGGCAAGTGCGATTCCGGTCGCGGCTGAGGCAAAGTTGTGATAGGCGAGGCCGGCCATCTGGGTGAAATAGCTCATGGTGGTTTCGCCGGCGTAGGCTTGCCAGTTGGTATTGGTGGTGAAAGACGCGGCTGTGTTGAAAGCCAGATGCGTCGGCGTCACTCCCCCGAACTTTTGCGGATTGAAGGGCAAATAACCCTGCAAACGCTGGATCAGGTACAGCAAGATCATAGAGACCAGGCTGAACAGCAGCATCGATGCGGCGTATTCGGTCCAGGGCATTTCGTGGTTCTCGTCTACCCCAGTCACGCGGTACACAAGCCGCTCGATGGGACGCAGCACGGGATCGAGAAAGGTCTTCTCCCGGCTGAATACGCGGGCCATGAAGACGCCGAGCGGCTTGGTGACGGCGAGGATCAAGGCGAGAAAGACGAGAATTTGGAGCCATCCGTTGGCGGTCATATCAGAACTTCTCCGGCCGCAGCAGCGCATAGACCAGGTAAACGGTGGTCAGTGCGCTGATAACGAGCATGATGATTGATTCCAGGTTCATATCGTTTCCTCACTTCACGCGATCGCAGAAACGGACATAGGCGATCGAAACTACGAAGAAAGCAATGGTGACTACGATCCATAGAATGTCTTGCATGGGTGCACCTCAATTCAGATCAACTGCAGATCCCTCGCTGCGCTTAGGATGACAAACAAGAATTGTCGAGAAACCGATTCCTCGCAGCTGCGCTCCTCGAAATGACAATCTTGTAAGAACCAATGCTCCTCTTAGAACTTCACGAGGATCGCCATGGTGCCGCGGTCCTCCGTATGGCGCAAATCGGGCTCCCAGCCCGGAACCACGGATCCTGGAGCCCCGGTGTTCCCACCTGGGGGCGTTATCCCGCCGGGCCCGCTGAAGTAGGGCACGTTGGCATGGCGATGATTGAATTCCCAGCGGAACGTGATGTACTGGCTGGGCATGTAGTCGTAAGTCGCGGACATGTCCCAGGCTTTGAACGGATCACCGGGATTTTCTGGAAAGTAGGCCGTGCCCGAGGTGGCAGTGGCGCCATTGATGGGCGGCAGCAAAACTAAGTAGCGTCCAGGATTATTGATCTCGCCTCCGCCAACCGTAAATCCGTAGCGGTCCCGGTGAAACCACCAACGGTTGTAAGCCATGAAGCCGAGGAAACTCTGCTTGTAGGCAATGATCTGACCTTGTGCGTTCTTGCGATTGCCGGTGCAATTGACGCCGGCACCACTCTCGCAGCCGGCGTCGCCGGTAAGGGAGAACGCCATCTTGTCCAGAAACTTCTCCGGATGGTCGTAATATTTCACTTCAACGCTGTTATCCGTGTGATAGCGGGTGCGATTGGGAAGGCCCAGCGCATCTGCCCCCGCTCCGTAGTTGTTGGTAAGCATGGAGAGCCAACTGTAGGGGCGATACAAGACTTGACCGCCAAATCCCAATCTGCCGTTGTAGCGGGCGTACGATTGCCATCCGTTGATGATCCAGGGCTCGATTTTCAGCTTCTCAGTGGGAAACATTTGAATCCGCAACCCGGTGAAGAACCAAGGTGTATTTGAGGAGACGTAAGACGGCTGATAGGCCCAGTTGTCGAAGTTGTAGAAACTGAACAGACCGATGTATGACAAGAAGATTCCCGCGTCAACGTTGACGCCATGCATGACGTCCAAGTGGTAGCCACCGTAGGCTTCGGAGACATAGCGGTAGGCGTCGGCTAGGTCCCATTGCCCCCGCGAATAGCTGGCATCGTTGCGCGGCGTGGCCGTTGAATAAAGGCCAATTTGGCTCAATACCCGGGCGCGCACGTTGTTGTAGTGAAAGTCCCCACCGATGCCCAGATCCGTGAGGCTGACCTCGTTCGAACGAAACACTTCGCTCGAACCGCCGATAGTATCGTCCATGGGATGATTGAAATCGTAGTGGTAGGCGACGTCTGCTCTAACTTCGGGAGTGAAAAACTTCGAGTCAAAAACAACATCCTTCGTTCGCGGGTTTCCGTTCAACCAGGTCCAGTCCGCGAATGCAAAAGGCGCAGCCTTTTCTTTCTTCTCAGGAGGAGTGTTTTCTGGTGATAACTCGGCAGACACCGTGGGCTGCGAGCTTGCGACGGCAGCATCCGACGTGGGGGTGGACGTTTTTGCGGTGTGATCCGCTGTGTCGGGTTGCTGCGACGCTTCGCGCTGCTTGAGCTGATTTTCCAGCTGCTCGATGCGCTTTTTCATGGCATCGAGCTCTTGTAAGACTTCTTGCGAAACTTGATTATTGTTTGCGTTCGCCTGCGAGCTGCCAGAACTAGCCGCGTTGCTCGTTGCCTGCTGGCTATGAACTGGAACCGTCAACGATGTCGCAACCAGTGCAATCAGGGCGATGCGCTTACCTGCCTTTGCCGGAAGTTTGAGGGTATCCGTATTGATATTCATCACTATGAGTTCTCCTCGCTTCTTGGGGGGAATGTACTTCGAGAAATAAACCTCCACAGCACGAGATGTCATATTCTTTCTTTCCCTGACCAGTGCCCACAGCACGCGCAGCATAAAACTCACTGCGCCGACGCAGAGAAACACCATCACGATTTGCGTGATCTTCATTGCGGACACACTTGGTCGAAGGGTTCCAGGAGAGATTTAACAGCTCTCGGCATAAAAGTGGGATTAATAGTTCATAAGGAATTCGTAAAGATGCTGGATAAGTCACGCAATCTGGAAGCACCAACGATCACTGCACTTCGGTGCGGTGAGGGTCGAAGCTGTAAACCACCCATGGTTCGGTGCGGATGTAGTGCGAGCAGCCTGCCGCTTCGAGCTTTTTTCGCAACTGCGCCATCACTCGCAAGAAATCGGATTGCCGAATGAGATTCCCTCCGCCCCAGCGCGTGGTTAAGCGTGTCTGCGGCGTGATGATGCTCCTGGGATGGCCAATCATGAAGACCAGCATCTCGAACTCTTCCTCGGTCAAATGCAACTTCTGGCCACGGATGGTCACCTGATGAGATTGGAGATGGAGGCGGAAATCACCAGTGACGATGACGTCCTGATCGGCTGATCCTCCGGCATCGGGCGCGTTTGTGAGCGCATGTAGTGCAGAACCGCGGATGCTCCAGCTATTCCCCACCTCAACCTCCATAAAGAGAAGCGTTTGCTAAGCCCTAGCAACCCCAATCGGCTTCGCCGGGCTTGGCGAAGTACTTGCGGAAAGGATCGTTGGGCGACGACGTGGCAGAGAGCTCCAACAAGGCCAATCGCGCCGCCGCTACCATCAATTTGCGCTCATGCTGGGAAGTTCGCTCCCAGGATGACGAGGCTTCCTCGCTACCCTTACCGTTGCAGTGAAAATCTTCGGCCAGAGCTTCCCGATAATGATGGAGCAGCTTGGCCAATTGTTCCGCAGAAACATCTTGGATTGTGGACATAGACTCCTTGGCTTTCGTGCGGTCCGATGATCTGTTCTTTCCGCTTCGTTGATTGGATAACGAAAGCCATAAAGATTGAATAAAGAGTTCGTAGAATATTCGTAAGGGATGCAAAGGATTGAGAAAGTGGTGAATACTGTGAATGGAAACAATAGAAGGCGACGACAGTTACTGACGAACCTCGATCTATTCTCCCTGCTGCACAGGCGACACACTTTCAGGTCGCGCGGGCGGTATCTTCGGGAAAATGGGTCCTTCAACGTGCACGGCCAGTATTATAAGAATGAAGGGTAGATTCTTGAAATTATCGAAGTGGGAGCCTCGGAATCGACAACGGGTTGGAGTCCGGGCCCGGTGAGTTACAGTTCGTCAGAATCCATAAATGACTGAGGATTCCTCTGGCGACGGCCGCTGGCCTGATTGGCCCCGAGAGCGTGGGAAGAGATCGTAAGGATTGTTGATGGCTAGGTGTCGAAATCTTGGCAGGGTGGGACGATAAACGAGGACATGGTGAAGCCGAAAAAATGGAGGACGCTCATTGAGGTAGGGTTCATTGTGTTTCTCTTTTATACGAACCTCCTCATGGGAGAATTTGAGCGTTCTGGTCAAGGACTAAGGAAAGGAATCGTCTGGGCACTTTCTGACATCTTTACGAAGTCCAACCTGGCCATTGCGGCGATTGGCGCCGTGGTGGGATATGCCCTCATCGAACTTCTGCGAAGTAAGATTCCAGACTGAGCAGTAGCTTAATAAGCCCAGCGCAGCAACGTCGTCCCTACGGTGAATCCCGCGCCGACCGAAGCCAACAGAACCAGGTCACCCTTTTTCAGCTTGCCTTGGGTGCGTGCGGTGTTCATGGCAAGAGGAATTGTCGCCGATGTCGTGTTGCCGTAACGGTCGATATCGATAATGACGCGCTCCATTGGCATTTCCAAGCGGTCGGCGGTAGCAGTGATGATTCGCTTGTTGGCCTGATGAGGAATGAAGACGTCGATATCTTTGCCGGCGAGGCCGTTGCGTTCGAGGAGCCGTTCGCAAAGTTCAGCCATCTTGCGGACGGCAAATTTGAAAACGGCCTGGCCATCTTGATGGACATAATGCATCTTTTTATCGACGGTTTCATGGGTGGATGGATTTAAGCTTCCGCCGCCGGGCATGTACAGCGAACAACCGCCCGAGCCATCGACTTCGTGAAGAAAATCGATGATTCCGTTGGAATCGTCGGAGGCTTCGAGAATGACTGCGCCCGCCCCGTCACCAAAAATGACACAGGTGGCACGATCGGTATAGTCGATGATGGAGGACATCACGTCAGCGCCGATGACCATCACTTTCTTGTGCGCGCCGGATGCGATAAAGCGGCTCCCGACCTGGAGTGCATAAACAAACGAGGAACAGGCAGCGTTCAGATCGAAGCCCCAAACTTCTTTGGCGCCGAGTTTGTGCTGCACCAGGCAGGCGGAGCAAGGAAACAACATGTCCGGGGTGACGGTGGCGACGATGATTGCGTCGAGATCGGAGGGCGAAATTCCACGTTGGGCTAAGGCTTTCTTGGCGGCTTCAAAGCCGAGGTCGCTGGTCGCGACTCCCTTATCGACGATGTGGCGTTCGTGAATACCGGTACGTTCAAGGATCCATTGATTGGTGGTGTCGACCATTTTCTCGAGGTCGGCGTTGGTCAGAAGGCGGGGAGGAACATAGGTTCCCAAAGCGCTGATCTTGGCGCGCAGAATTTCGCTCACTCAGAGTTTCTCCAGTTGTAAGAATGAAAGCAGATATTGTTACGCCGTTTGTCCATCGAGCGCAATGACCTAAGGCCGATTGGCGGTGAATTGCGCCTGAGAGGTGCGCGGCGGCAATCGAGGTGATTCAGCCAGGCACCGGAGACCCACTGCACACGCAAGAGCCCGTTACCGTTGCTTCCTTCCGGACCTGGCGGGGTTGGCGGGAAAACGTCGCGCGGGACCGATGCCTGACTAGCTATTTTAGCATTCAGGAACAGTCGTGCGGATGATGGGCGCTAGGGACCGACTTCAAATACCGATCCCATACCGAAATTTCCACCTGCCTTCGTCGTGCCGTACAGATGCTTTCCAGCGGAATCCGGGATTACAGCTCCGAACGGGCCCGCATCAACATTAAACCCCGTCAGGGTGGTCATCTTCGTTCCTATGACTTGAAAAACTGTTCCGAAGAACTGGCTCCCCCCACTTGTCGTGCCATACACCGCGCCGCTTCGTGGATCGAACAATACACCGGCGGTCGGTGAAGCCCCATTCGAGCCGTTAAATGAAAGCTCTTGCAGATTTCCTTTAGGGGTAAGCCTGAACACCGTGCCCAGATTGCTTGGCCCGCCTTCATTAGCGGTGCTGTAGATGCTTCCTGCCGAATCTAAAGCAACATCACCTAGCAGGTATCCTCCATAACGCCCGGACGGAGTTTGGAAGCCATAAAGAACGTTTTCCGTCCATCCATTCGAGCCCGGACTCAGCTTGAACACCACGCCGCCGCCTCGGTACTTGCTGCTACCTCCTGCCGAGGTCGTTCCATAGAGATTTCCGGACTTATCGAATGTTACGCCCGCTTCGGGGGAGTCACCGTCCGGACATATAAGACCATTGGGCTGAGGACAGAAGCTGTATAGAAGCGTTTCGATCCAACCGTTGGAGCCCGGAGATAGCTCAAAGACAGCGCCGCCACCATTAGCGCCGCCGATTGGAGTCGTCCCATACAGATTGCCGGCACTGTCAAAGATCACCTTGCCGTGAGGTTGTGCACCGTCAATGCAGTTATCATCGCCCGGTATTTGACAGAACTCATACAGAACAGATTCGGTCCAGATTCCGCCGGGAGTAGCCGGATGCATCAACTCGAATACCGTGCCGCATCCAGGGTAGCCGGGTGGGCACTGCGGTCCACCGCCGCCGATCGTAGTACCGTACAGATTGCCTGCATCATCCAGGACCAACGCCGCCGCCGGATTTGTACCGTTCGGGCACCCGGGATCGCAGAAGCTATACAGTGTAGATTCAGTCCATGTCCCGTCTCCGTTTGGAGAGAGCTCAAACACGCTACCCCAGCCGTTCGCACCGCCCGACTCTGTCGTGCCATAGAGGTTTCCGGCTTTGTCGAAAACGAGTGCGCCAACCGGTGATTCCCCATCTGGCGTGCCGGCGAAGCTATAAATAGTGGTCAACTGTGCCTGTCCAAGCGCTATTCCGCAGCTCAGGAGTGCAGCGAGAAGATACGCAATCAGGGTTTTCATATAAAACCTTTTTGTAAACACGAGAACCTTGAGAATTTTACGCGACCAGCACCGCGCGTAAAGAGAGACGAAAGACTCATTCGCGGCCCAGGGGCTGGGGCTAAGCGCGCAACACGCTTTCACTCTTGCCGCTGCGCGTCATGAGTTCGCGAATCGCATCTCGCGGCGACTTGCCTTGATGCAGGATAGCGTCCATTTGCTCGGTGATGGGCATTTCGACCTGGCGCGAGCGGGCAAGCTCGATGGCGGCATGAGTGGTGAAGACGCCTTCGGCGACCATGCCATGCATGTCACGAATAATATCTGGCAGCTTACGGCCTTTGCCGAGTTCGACACCAACGCTGCGATTGCGGGAAAGCCCTCCGGTGCAGGTGAGGACCAGATCGCCGAGGCCGGCGAGACCTGACATGGTTTCCTGACGTCCGCCACAAGCGACGGCCAGACGTGAAATCTCGGCCAGACCGCGAGTGATCAAAGCGGCGATGGAATTGTGGCCGAGGCCCAAGCCATCGCAAATGCCGGCAGCGATGGCAATGATATTTTTCAACGCGCCACCGAGTTCCACGCCGATCACATCGGTATTGGTGTAAACGCGAAAGCTGGTGTCGCTGAACTCGCGCTGAATTGTCTCGGCGAGCGTGGGATCGTGCGACGCAATGGTGATCGCGGTGGGATCACCGCGGGCCACTTCCTTGGCAAAAGTCGGACCACTCAAGGCGCCAATCCGGACCGAGAAGCCTGCCTGTGATGAGACAAGCGAGGAGATGACCTCTGTCATGCGCAGGAGCGTGCCTTCTTCCAGACCTTTTGTAGCACTGACGAGCAGCATCGTGGGCTTGAGGAATGGAGACATTTCCTGAAAAAGACGGCGGCAATGTGGCGAGGGCATCACGCTGATGGCGATGGCAGCATCCGCGAGACCTTCTTGTAGATTTCCAGTAACCGTGACGCAATCGGGAATCGCGTATCCCGGGAGAAATTTTTCATTACTGCGGTGGGTCGCGATGGAGTCGCGAACCTCGGCTTCGTGCGCCCAGAGGCGAATGTGATGCGCTCCGCGGCGTCCGAGCGCGATGGAAAGAGCGGTGCCCCATGCGCCGGCGCCGATAATGGCGATCTGGCTCATCCCCGCCTCCGTTGAAAACGCGGTTCGGTGTGGATGAAAAGCCGGTGAATATTTTCATGATGCTTGGCGACGATGAGCAAGCAGGACACGGTTATGAAAATAAACATTTCGGGCGGTTCGATAGAGCCGTGGCGCAGCCAGACGACCAAGGGAAACGAAGCGACGGTCAGGACTGAGGCGAGAGAGACATAGCGAAATGCCAGGAAGATCAGCACGAAAATGCCGACCATGATGAGAATCGTCTTGGGGAACAATACAACGAAGGACCCGAGGCCGGTGGCGACACCTTTTCCGCCGCGAAATTTGAGCCATACGGGGAAGATGTGTCCAGCAATGGCCGCCAGAGCGGCGAGACCTAAGAGAACAGTTTGATCGGGAAATAAAGCTCGAGTGATCAGCACAGCGGCTGCGCCTTTGCAGGCATCGAGAAGCAAAGTCAAAACGCCGAGCCAGGGAGACGTGCGGGAAACATTGGTAGCGCCGATATTGCCGCTGCCACTTTGGCGAATGTCTTGGCCATAGAAAACACGAACCAGAACGTAGCCGAAAGGGATGGATCCGAACAAGTAGCTGTAAGCGGCGATGACAATTGCGGCCATGAATTCTACATGCGACTTCAGTATGACTCTACGTTAAAGCGAAGCGAGCGATTTTGGTATAGCGCGCCCCTCCGCGCAGAAGCTGACTTTCAAACAGGAAAAACTCGCGGGCGCTCATGGTACCAAACTCGGGCGCAGGCAAAGCAGTGAGCTTTTCCTGGAGCAGTTGAAAATTCTTGTTCGGCTCGTCGCCTTTGCGCCACCCTGGAGCGCCGGAGCGGTTGCCGCCACGAGCAAGCGTGAGGTGCGGACTGAATGCGTGCTCTTCCTTTGTGACTCCGACTGTGGAAGTGGCATTGTCGACTGCGGCCGCGAGGGTTGGGAGTTGGTCGTCCGCTTCGATGCCGATCCAGAAAACGCGAGCCGATTTTGGCGTGGGAAAGAAGCCATAACCGCGAATAGTGAATTCAAAGGACGCGGTCTGCACAGTGGACAATGCTCGCTTGATGGCCTCAATGCCGTCAGCGGATTTTTCGCCAATGAATTTCAAAGTTACGTGCAGAGAGTCCGGCCGAACCCAGCGGGCGTCAGGAGCGAATTCGCGAACTCCTTCCATGAAGCGCTGAATGCGCTCGCGGATTGCGGGATCGATATCGAGGGCGACGAAAATGCGCATACCAGCTTCTAGCTGCCAGCTCCTTTCCTAGCTTACAAACACCAAGCTAAGTGCTAAGAACCGCTACATCAGTTTTCTTCTCACCATATCGAGCGCTTGCTGGCTGGCGAAGCGACGGATGCGCTGACGATCTCCAGGAAATTTGCGTTCTATGACTTCCGTGCCGCTATTGCTGGCAAGGGCGTGAAAGACAAGGCCGACGGGCTTCTCCGGGGTTCCCCCATTCGGGCCTGCAATGCCGGTGATCCCAAGCCCTAGCGTCGAGCCACAACGGTTGCGAATTCCCTCGGCCAGCGCAGCGCCGACTTCCCTGCTTACAGCTCCAAATCGCTCGATCAAATGCGCCGGCACGTCAGCAAGTTCGGTTTTCAACTCGTTGGAATAAACAACCGCGCCTCCCAAGAAATAACGCGAACTCCCGCTGACCGAAGTGATGCGCTCGGCGAGCAAACCTCCAGTGCAGGATTCGGCGACGGCTAGAGTTGCTTCACGCATTTGCAAGAAGTTTCCTACAATTTGCTCGATGGAATCGCCGTTGTCGGAGAAAACGAAGTCGCCAAGTTCTTCTTCCAGTAGACCCACGAGTTCATCGACTCGCTCCTGAGCAGCTGGAAGCGAAATGCCGCGAGTTTTCAGATGCAACTGGATTTCGCCGGGACCCGCGAGGATGGTGGTTTGCACGTCGGTGAATTTTTTATAGATAGGTGCGACGCGGGCGTCGCATTGAGATTCACCCATGCCGGTAATTTTCAGTTCGCGAGTGGCGATGAATTGCGCCGGGAGTTTGGTTCGAAGACGCTCGACGCACTGTTCTTCAAAAAGGGCCTTCAATTCGTGGGGGGGGCCGGGCAAGAGAATGATGATTTTGTCTGTACCGTCGTATTTGCCACTGATCCATTGGCCTGGAGCAGTGCCATTGGCATTGGGAAGGACGGTGGCGCCGGCGATGACGTCGGCTT
>Ga0335073_10000649_pt1 | contig 45392 bp, 36 predicted proteins | sample Lox_Sample_22_FD_207093 | JGI IMG/M metagenome (GOLD analysis project Ga0335073, IMG submission 207093) | Soil microbial communities from Loxahatchee National Wildlife Refuge, Florida, United States - Lox_Sample_2.2 | ecosystem: Environmental > Terrestrial > Soil > Wetlands | place: USA...
TGAAAAAGGGGACAGACCGCTCTGTCCACGGCCACGGTCGCACGCGGCAGGAATAACTTACAGGCGGGGACAGAGTAGTCTGTCCCCTTTTTCAGCACCCTGCTAGACCACCGGCTCCGCAACGCAAGCCTGGCGGCTTACGCCACGTCAACTGCCTTAAGGCTTCTCCGGCCATTGGTGTTTGGGGTAGCGACGAGACAATTCTCGACGCACCTGGGGATATAAACGCTCCCAGAAGCCGGCCAGGTCGGTGGTCACCTGCACCGGGCGATGATTGGGCGCGAGCAGATGCACGACCACCGCGGCGCCGCCGATGCGCGGCGTTTCGCGAAGGCCAAAAAAATCCTGCAATCGCGATTCGATCCACGGCGCTTTGTCCTGCTCATAATGAACCTTCACTTGCCGTCCGCCCGGCAGGCGCAGACGCTCCGGCGCGAGTTGATCCAAACGCGGCGGCATCAGCCGGCCGATCAGGCCGGTCATTTCCGCAAAACTCGATCGCCCGCGCGCCAATTCGCGAAGACCGTTCGCAACGTCGATGGTTATGCCCACAAACGCGGCCCGCGCGCAAAGCTGGTTCAGCTCCTCGCGATCGACGAACCGGCCGCGATCCGATTCGAGGGCTTTTTCCGCCAGAATTCGCGAGGTCTCTTCCGAAGCCGGCGCCGGCGCGCGCGTTTCTTCGATCACCAGTTGATCGTAGAGCAGCGCGCTGACCTGCTCGACACGTTCCGCGGTACGATTCCATTCGAGACTGCACCGTTCCGTGGCCTGATCGAGCAGCCATTCCGGCTCGACCGGCGCAGTCAGGCGCACCAGCGGCAATCCCAATTCGCGCCGTTCTTCGACGTCGATCGCGATGACGAATTCGTGGCGGGGGTGCCCTATGGGTTCGCGCCATTTCGCCGCGCCGCCGGAAGCCAGCAGCAATTCGTCGTCGCGACGCCGCCGCGCCACGCGATCCGGAAACGCGGCCAGCACCGCTTGCAAAACCTGATCGTCCGCTCCGCGATCGCGCGCCGGAATCAGCCGCCGAAGCTGCTCGAACACGCGCCGCGTCTGCGGCTGCCAGTCGCTTTCAGCGAGCGTCAACAGATCGGAAGAACCGCGCTCGCCGGTGCTGAGCACCGCGGCGATGGCGCACGCCGATTCCGCGACGCCGCGCCGCGCGCCTTCGCTCACCAGTTTGGCCAGACGCGGTGGAAGCGGCAAGCGGGCCATTTCCGGCGTCGCCTGCAAGCGATCGAGCAGCGCGCTAGCCGCCGCGACGGCCGAATCCGGCGGCGCTTCCAGCCAATCGAGCGAATCCATTTTCATGGCCCGAAGCTGCAACAGGACCTGCGACAACTCCCGCCGCCGGATCTCAGGAACATCGGACACCGGCCGGCGATGAAAATCCTCGGCCGTGTACAGACGAATCACGCGCCCTGGCGCGGTGCGTCCGGCGCGTCCGGCGCGCTGCGTAGCCGAGGATTGGCTGATGCGCTGCACGTTCAGCGAAGGCACTCCCGTCCACGGCGAATCGATGGCGACGCGCGCCAGGCCGCTGTCGATCACCGCCGTCACACCCTCGACGGTCACGGAGCTTTCGGCGACATTGGTGGCAAGAATCACCTTGCGGCGGTCCGCGGGAGTGACGGCGCGATCCTGTTCTTCCGGCGTCAGATCGCCGTGCAGCGGAAGCACCAGCAGGCCGAATCGCTCGATCGCCCGCGCGGCATTGCGAATCTCCGCGGCGCCGGGCAGAAATACCAGCACGTCGCCTTCCAGCTTTTCTTTCAACAATCGGTCGAGCGCGAGGGCCACCTGCTGCTCCAGCGGATCGGCGGAATGCGGCGTGTATTCGGTCCGCAAGCCGTAAAGTTTTCCCTCGGATCGCAGCACGGCGCAATTGCCGAGATAATTTGCCACGGGCGCGGCATCGAGCGTCGCCGACATCACCACGATTCTTTTCCCGATGCGCTTCAGCAGCGCCAGCGCGAGATCGCTATCGAGGCGCCGTTCATGAAATTCGTCGAGCACGACCGTATCCACTGCGTCAAGCGCCGGATCTGTTAGCATCCGCCGGGTGAGGACGCCTTCGGTGAGAAATCGCAATCGCGTTTTCGCGCTGCCCACGTCTTCAAAGCGCACCTGATAGCCGACGGTTTCGCCCACGCGCTCCCCCATTTCGCTGGCCACGCGCCGCGCCGCCATTCGCGCCGCCAGCCGCCGTGGTTCGAGCACCAGCACCTCGCCGCGACCGAGCGCCAGCAGCGCCGGCGGAACGCGTGTTGTTTTGCCGGCGCCCGGCGGCGCTTCGATCACCAGGTTTCTGGCGCGCCGCAGCTCTTCGACGATCCGCGGCAGCAGATCGTCCACCGGAAGCTTCATTCCGCGATCACCGCGCGAATGGTGTCCGGCGCGTTTCCTTCCAGGCGGTTGTTTACGAAAATATAAGCCGCGCGCCGCTCCTCGCGCATGCGCCGGATCAGGGCGCGCAAGGCGTCGCGTGCTTCCGGATTCTCGTCGCGAATGCGATCGTACGGCGTGAACATCGCCACCGCATTTTCGTAGGTTCGTCCGGGACGAAGCAGTGCGCGGGCGACGGTGAAATCGGCCGGGAATGCGTCCGCGATGCCTAACTGCTCAGCCAGCGGCGGCATGCGGGTCCAGGAGTTGAGCACGTGCGCGGCGCCGCGCGCCCGCAGCGCCTCGAAATAGCGCGGCAGCAGATATTCGCGATTGCGCACCTCCACGCCATAGTGAAACGACGCCGGCAATTTGGACAGAAACGCGTCAAGCTGATCGAGAAACCGGATCGGCCCCGCGGAGCGGTTGGGCGTTGTCCCGCGCGGGCCGAACTCGAAAATCAGCGCCGCGATCCGCCCGGAATATTCGGCCAGCGGCTCCAGGAACAGCGCGGCCAGCGCGTCCGCGTTGAGATACGATTCATTGCGCAGCCCCGCGCGCGGCCCATAGCGGGCGTGTTTCGGAAAAATTTCGCAGGTGACTTCTTCGGGAACCTTCAACGCGAATTTCAAGGAAGCCGGCGCGGACGCAAACAGCTTTTTCCAAAATTGCGGCGTTGGAAACTGATAAAAAGAGAAATCGCCGCAAACGACGGGAAAGGTTTCGGCGTATTCGGCGAGGCATTCCGCCTCGAACCGTTTTTTTGAAAATTTCCCGCGCGCCAGGTAACGGTCCGGGGTATAAATCTGCCCCAGCCAGCCTTCGTACTTCCAGGAACTCGTGCCGATCCATATGTTTTCGGCGGCCAGGCCGCGTAGCTTCCGGGCCAGGCCGGCGCGGTCAAAAACAGGCTCGAATAATGACAAGTTCATGGGCGGAGAGAGAATTCGTCAATTCCGATGAGAATATGGCGCGGCGCGCCGCACCAAAATATATGGCCTCAGTCACGGTCCACGATCTCGATCTCTGGCAGGACTCGATCACCCTGGTCAAGGCGATGCGGGACGCGGTTCAAAACTGGCCGTGCCGGGAGGCGGACGGCCTGGCCGCGCAAGCGCTGCGCATCTCGGTTGCCATCCCCGTAAGCCTGGCCGACCGCCGCGGCCAGCATGATCCCGCGCAAGGCCGGCGCTTCGCCCAGATGGCCATCGGCTCGGCCTGCGAACTGGACACTTTGCTGCTGATCGCGGCGGAACTCGGTTATCAGGATGTCGAAGAGATCTCGCTTCTGCGCCGGAACCTGGCTCTTCTGATGCGCCGCATTGAAAGTTTCATCTGCGCGCAGGAGTGGAGGCTGCGTTAAGAACCGGCTCACCACGCATGCGCCGACCGGTTGTAATACGGATCCGCGCCCGCTTCGATCACTCCGCTCGGCAACACGCGAATCGCCACCGGCGCCGCCCCGTTATTCCAGCGCGACGCAACGCTGGTGTGATGCCCCTTGGCCGCCAGCTCCTCCACCACCAGCGGCGACATACGCTCATCCAGAATCAGATCGCCGCGGTTCCAGGCGTGATTGTCGAAGCTGGAAATCAGGTGCCGCGTCTGAAAGCGCGGCGCTTCCACCGCGTTCTGCGGATTCATGTTGAACTCCATGATGTCGAACATCACCTGGACCAGCGCCTGGTCCTGATCGTCGCCGCCCGGGGTCGACAGCGCCAGATACGGCCGGCCATCCGGATAGGTCACGATGGTCGGGCTGAGCGTCACCCGCGGACGCTTGCCGCCAGCCAGCTCGTTGGGATTCCCGGGAATTAAAACGAAGCTTTGCGCGCGCTCCGTCAGCGCGATTCCGGTGTCGCCGGCGACCACGCTGGGAAGCCATGCGCCGGAAGGCGTGGCCGAAAATTCCATGCCATCGCGATCGATCGCATCCACGCAGGTGGTATCGTGCGCCATCAGCGCATCGTCGATTTTGTAGTGCGTCGCCGCCGACTCCGAGGGATGCCGGCCGATTTTCCCGTTAATTTTGCCGGGCAGAAAATCCTGCGAGGCGCGCTCCGTAATCTGTTTGCGCCGCTCGTTGCCATAATCTTTCGAAAGCAGAATATCGGTGGGAATATGGTTGAATTTCGGATCGCCGTAATAGGTGTCGCGATCGGCGTAAGCGAGCTTCAGCGCTTCCACCAGCCGGTGAATATATTCGGCCGAATTGAGCGGCGGACGCGAATCGAAACCCTCCATGATGTTCAGCGTTTCGATCATCGCCGGGCCCTGGCTCCAAAAACCCGGTTTATAGACGTGAAAGCCGTGATAGGTGGTCGAAACCGGCTCTTCCACGTCCAGCTTGAAGGAGGCCATGTCGTCGTAGCGCAGCAGACCGCCGTTGGCCTTCATGAACGCGTCGATTTTCTTGGCGATCTCGCCGCGATAAAAATAATCGCGCACGGCGTCGATCGCGGCCTGGCGATGTTTGCCTTCGGCCAGCGCTTTTTTCTCCGCTTCCGCCATTCCGCGCAGGGTACGCGCCAGATCCGGCTGGCGGAAGATCTCTCCCACCTGCGGCACGTGACCGTTGGGCATGAAGTGCGCCTTCGACGTCGGCCACAACTCGAAAAACTGGCGGCTATAGGCGATGCTCTGCGCGCGCATTTCATCGATCGCGAAGCCGTCGGCCAGCTCGATCGCCGGCGCGGCAATTTCGTTGAACGATTTCGTTCCGAAATCGCGCAGCGCGAGCAATCCCGCATCCACCATCCCGGGAACCAGCGCGGGCATGATCCCGGCCACCGGAATAATCCCCTTCAATCCGCCCGGCTCGGTTTCAAACAGCTCGCCGATTTTCAACGGGCGGGTGCGAAACATTTCCGCGGTCGCCATTTTCGGCATGGTGCCCACGCCCGCAATGGAATAAACCTTCCCGGTTTTGGTGCGGATCAAAATCGGCGCTTCGCCGCCCATCGCGAAGTGTGAAAATTCGGTCACCGACGCCGCGAACATCGCCGCCACACCCGCGTCCACCGCGTTGCCGCCGTGATAATAGATGCGCATGCCGGCTTCGGTCGCGTACTCGCTACCCGCCGCGACGGCGCCGTGGGTCCCCAGCACCACCTGCCGCATGGGATGATCATCGCGCCGATATTGCGCCCCGCAAAGGCCGGCGATGGTAAGGAAAACCGCTAACTTCTTCATCATGATTCTTTCTTGCGCGCTCCCTCATTATAATGGTTCGCGTGGAGCCAACTCCGCCGCGCGAACCTCGCCCGGACGAAAACGAACCGATGCTTTATTGTCCCGTTTGCAGCCGCCGCCTGACCGAGCGCAAATGCAAACTGTTCTGCGAACAATGCGGCTATTATATGAGCTGCGCGGATTACTACTAGTGGCCTTCGCAGATTGTGGCGCACGCACTCCTGCGTGCCGCGTCGAGACTCATCTCGACGCATAGCCCATGTACGAAAATGAGCGTCGGCAAGAGTGCCGACGCGGCAAGTGCGTACGCCACGAAAGCCATTAGGAGAGTTGCACATAAAAAAGCGAAAATAGTTTTGATGAGCGAACTACCCAGCATTCTCGAACGATTCCGGCGCGGCGCCGAACTGCTCGCCGTCGCCACCACCGGCGCGGCCGGACCGGAGCTCGATTTCAAACCCGAAGGCAAATGGAGCGTGCGCCAGATCGTCTGCCATCTCGCCGACGCCGAAGCGGTCGCCGCGATGCGCCTGCGCCAGATCATCGCCGAAGAAAATCCTACGATGATCGCCTGGGACCAGAACGCCTGGGCGGACCGGCTGGATTACAGCAAACGCAAAATGTCGCAGGAGCTGGAACTGTTTCGCGTGCTGCGCGCCTCGAATTTCGAACTGATCAAGGATTTGCCCGAAGCGGTCTTCTCCCGCACCGGTAAGCACTCGACACGCGGCCCGATGAGCCTGCTCGATCTGGTGAAGCTGATCGCCGAGCATGCCGAAGGTCATGCCACGCAGTTGCGCGGAGTCCGCACGGCGTACAAAGAGCATCGCGCGAAAACGGTGGCTTAAGCCGCTGTGCAGCCGCATTTCGACGGCCGCCGTTTCTTTAATCCTGACCATCCTCAGGTCCGCGGAGTGGCCGAGGTTTTTCGCTGGAAATTCACCAGCCGCGCCGAGCCGTCGCCGCGTTTCATTGACGACGTGCAGCCGTCGATTCCGCCGCGTTCGGTTGAAGGCGACGCGCTGCGCGTCACCTTTATCAATCACGCCACGGTGCTGCTTCAGCATCGCGGGTTGAATATTTTGACCGATCCGGTCTGGTCCGGCCGCGCGAGTCCGTTTACCTGGGCGGGGCCACGCCGCCATCGCGCACCCGGCGTACGATTCGAGGATCTGCCACGCATCCATCTGGTCCTGCTCAGCCACAATCACTACGATCATCTCGACCTGGCCACGCTGCGCCGGCTCAGCGCGTCGCGGTTTCTTGTCCCGCTGGGAGTCGCAAAACTGCTGGAACGCGAGCGCATCGGTCCGGTTCAGGAACTCGATTGGGGTGAATCAACGAAAATCGCGGATGCGTCCATCCACTGCGTTCCCGCGATGCATTTTTCCGCGCGCGGGTTGTTCGATCGTAATCGCACGCTATGGTGCGGATTCGTCATTGAAGCCGCGCGAATGATTTATTTCGCCGGCGACACTGGCTTCGGCGAGCATTTCGCGCAGATCCGCGAACGATACGGCGCGCCGGACCTGGCCCTGTTGCCGATCGGAGCCTACGAACCGCGCTGGTTCATGTCCGCGGTGCACATGTCGCCCGAGGACGCCGTCCGCGCGCATCGAATCCTCGGTGCGAAAACGAGCATCGCCATTCATCACGCGACGTTTCAATTGACCGACGAAGCCATTGATACCCCGAAGCGCCGCCTGATCGAATGCGCGCCCGGCGATTCGTTTCTGCTGCTGAATAATGGCGAATCGGCGGCATTGAATAAGCGCGATTAGCGGTGGAATATCCTGGCAGCGATCCCCGCGCTTTCGAGAGGCCGGATCGTCCCCCGCCATGACTGGCGGGGCTGTGACGCCCTCCCCTTGAAATTGCGGTATCATGCGGTTCTGCCTTTGCATGCCGAAAACGAAGTTAAAAACCCCTGTGTCCGTTGAGCCGCCGGTCCCGGCGGCGACACCGCTTTCGCAAACTCATCTGCCGCTGCTGCTCGGATTATTCGTCGGCAGCGGATGCGCCGCCCTCATCTATGAAGTGGTCTGGTTCCAGTTGATTCAACTGGTGATCGGATCGTCCGCCTTATCGCTCGGCGTGCTGCTCGGCACTTACATGGGCGGAATGTGCCTGGGCAGCCTGCTTCTCTCCCGCTATGTCTCCACGCGCGAGCATCCGCTGCGCGTTTACGCCGCGATCGAAGGCGCCATCGGCGTCTGCGGATTGCTGGTTTTGTGGGGCGTCCCGCTGATCGACAAAGTTTATGCCGCCATCGGCGGAGAAGGCATGTTCGGCATCGTGCTGCGCGCCGTGGTCTGCGCCATCTGCCTGCTTCCGCCGACGCTGCTGATGGGCGCATCGCTGCCGGCGATTGCGCGCTGGATCGAGACCACCCCGCGCGGCGTCGCCTGGCTGGGATTTTTCTACGGCGGAAATATCGCCGGCGCGGTGTTCGGATGCCTGCTCGCCGGATTCTATCTGCTGCGTCTTTTCGACATGCCGACCGCGACCTACGTGGCCGTCGCGGTCAACGCCGCCGTCGCCTTCCTCAGTTACCGCCTATCCAAGCGGGCGCAATACATCCCCGCCGTCTCTTCCGCCGCGCCGTCGCGCGAAAGCGGCTCGCGCGCGGTCTATATCGCCATCGCGCTTTCGGGAATGTCCGCGCTCGGAGCCGAAGTGGTGTGGACGCGTCTGCTGTCGCTGATGCTGGGCGCGACGGTGTACACGTTTTCGATTATTCTTGCGGTATTCCTGATCGGATTAGGATTCGGCAGCGCCGTCGCATCGCAATGGTCAAAGCAGCTCAAAAGTCCGCGCGCCGCGCTGGGCATTTGCCAGATGCTGCTGGTCGCCGGCATCGCCTGGACCGCCTACACGCTGGCTGTTTCGCTGCCGAACTGGCCGGTGAATCCGCTGCTGGCCAAAAGCGCGTGGTTCAATTTCCAGCTGGACCTGATGCGCTGCATCTGGGCCATTCTTCCGGCCGCGTGTTTATGGGGCGCGAGCTTTCCCTTGGCCCTGGCGGCCGTGGTCGCGCGCGGGGAAGACGCCGGGAAACTGGTCGGCGAAGTTTACGCGGCGAACACCATCGGCGGAATCGCCGGCGCGCTCGGCTTCAGCGTCATATTTATTCCCTGGATCGGCTCGCAGGGTTCGGAGCGATTGCTGATCGCGCTCGCCGCCGTCGCCGCGCTGGTCATGTTTCTGCCGATGTGGAACGGTCTCGCCAAATCCGGCGTCGCCGCGCTGATCGCGTCGCTGGTCATCGGCGTGTGGCTGATCGCGTCGGTTCCCGAAATGCCGTGGGTCGCCATGGCCTACGGACGCCGCATGATGACCACCAGCGATCCCGGCCGCCCGCTGTACGTGGGCGAGGGACGAAATTCTTCGATCGTGGTTTCCGAATTGCCCACCGGCCAGCATTATTTTCACGTCAGCGGAAAAGTGGAAGCGTCCACCGAACCCTACGATATGCGTCTTCAGCGCATGCTGGGCCATCTGCCGGCGCTGCTGCATCCGGGGCCGAAATCGGTGCTGGTGGTGGGATTCGGCGCGGGCGTCACCGCGGGAACTTTCGTCCTGCATCCGACCATTCAAAAAATCACCATCTGCGAGCTGGAGCCGCTGATCCCTCCCGTTTCCACCGAATATTTCCGCCCCGAAAACTACAACGTATTAAACGATCCGCGCACCCAAATCCACTATGACGACGCGCGGCATTTCATCCTGACCTCGAAAGATAAATTCGACATCATCACCTCGGACCCGATTCATCCCTGGGTGAAAGGAACCTCTTCACTTTATTCCAAGCAATATTTCGAGCTGGTGAAAGAACATTTGAACCCCGGCGGAATCGTGACGCAATGGGTCCCGCTGTATGAAAGCGACGAAAATACCGTGCGCAGCGAGCTGGCCACGTTTTTCGACATTTTTCCCAATGGAACGGTGTGGGGCAACGATATCGACGGCGACGGCTACGACGTGGTTCTGCTCGGCCAGGTGGCGCCGCTGAAGGTCGACCTGGACGCGCTGCAACAGCGCTGGGAGCGTCCCGATGAGCTGAACGTGGTCCGGTCGCTGAGCGAAACCGGTTTCACCACGCCGATCAGTCTGCTGCGGACTTATGCCGGCCGCGCCAGCGATCTGGCGCCGTGGCTCAAAGGTGCGGCGATCAACGACGACCTGAGCATGCGCCTGCAATACATGGCCGGCATGGGATTGAATTACGACGAGCCCGCGGTGATCTACAGCGACATGCTCGGGTATCGCAAATTTCCCGACGATATGTTCAGCGGCGAGTCCGTCCGCATTTCCTCGCTGCGGATGGCGATTTCCATGTCGGGCCGAAGGTTGTAGCGTAAGCCGTCAGGCTCGCGGCTCGAGATCGAACGCTCAGGCAGCGCAAGCCTGGCGGCTTACGCCACTTTGAAAATCAAGCTCGAACACGTCACGCCCGCTTCCGCTTTCTGAAGCTCCGAAATATCCACCGTCATCACTTCGAATCCCGCGCGCTCCAGCATTTCGCGCGTCCGTGGAAACGACGCCGGCATGATGATTTTCCCGCCGATCCGCAGCACGTTCGCCGCGCCCGCTTCCTCGCCGGCGATATCGAGCATCTTCAGCCCACCAAACGCTTCCACCCCGATCGAGCGCCGGTTCAGCAACACGGTGTCGTCCGCAACCGGGCAGATCGCCGACTTCAAATGCAGACACCCGGAAACCTCCACGGGAATCACCGTATAGCCGAATGGTTCAACCATGCTCGCCAGTTGTCGCGCGCCTTCGCGATTGGTCCGCCGGGAAATTCCGCAGAAAAGCGTCTTGCCCAATCGCATCACGTCTCCGCCTTCGATGGTCGCCGGCTCGCGGATCGATTCCAGTTTGCGAAACGGACGCAGCGCCTCGGCCAGCGACTCGCCTTCCCCGCGCCGCGACGCCGCGCCCATCCGGCATATCACCGCGATTTCATCCAGCACAATGGCCGGATCTTCTACAAATAATCCATCGGGAAATTCGGGATGGGCCGGCAATGAGGTCACGGGTAATCCGCAGCGCTCCAGAACCAGCTCATAATCCCGGTGCTGCGCCGCCGCTGTGGCGATATCGATGGGGATTCTGGGTTGATATTCCAGCGCACAGCGCGCCAGCGCCGCACTCACTCCGCGGGTAATCGCCATCCACATACTTTTTTAGAAACCCGGTATTTGCTATTCTACTTTGGTAATTTTTTGTGCGGATTTTGATTATCGACGACGACGCGGAGTTATGTGCTCTCCTCCGCGAATTCCTGCTGCGAGAGAACTTCGAAGTGGAGACCGCGCACGATGGAACGTCCGGGCTGAAGCGCGCCACCGCGGAGCCGTTCGATCTGGTGGTGCTGGACCTGATGCTGCCCGAAATCGACGGCTTCGCGGTGCTGCGCCAGCTGCGCCAGAGCAGCCGCGTCCCGGTGATCATGTTGACGGCCCGCGGCGACGATGAAGACCGCATCGTGGGCCTGGAACTGGGCGCCGACGATTATCTTGCCAAGCCGTTCAATCCCCGCGAGCTGGTGGCGCGCATCCGCGCCATCCTGCGCCGCGCCGCCGCGCCGCGCGGACGCATCGAGGTGAACGGCGTGCTGCTCGATCCCGGCACGCGGGAAGTGACCTGCGATCGGCGCCCGGTGGTTCTCACCACGCTCGAATTCGACATCCTGGAGCTGCTGATGCGCTCGGCCGGCCGCGTCGTTTCCCGCGACACGCTCATGGGCAGCATGTATAATCGCCGGGCCACGCCGTTCGACCGCTCCATTGACATGCACGTCAGCCATTTGCGGCGGAAGCTCGAAACCACGCGCCCGCTGATTAAAACCATTCGCGGAGTCGGATACCAGTTCTGCGCGTCCTCCGAGGAAGCCGCCGAGAGCGCGGCCACCTGAGTTCCCGTCGTGAGCCTGTTCAGCAAGATTCTGGCGTGGTTCGTGGTCGCCGTGCTCATCACGCTGCTCGCGACTTCGCTAACCTCGATCCTCAGTTACAAACCAAGTTCCCACCTGCACGCACCGTTTGCGCTGATGATTGCACTGGAAGGCGTGGAGGCGCGGCACGCCTGGGAGACCGGGGGACGCGACGCGCTGCGCCAGACGCTCGATCGCTTTCAAGGCGTCACGCATGCCTACGGAGCCCTGTTCACGGATGCGCGGGGCATCGATCTGGTCAGCGGGCAACCGCAGGCGGCATTGATCGGCACGGCCCGCCGCTACCCGACATTTTTTTCGTTTCAGCGGAAGGGGCTGGTGTTTTCGCGTTTTTCCTCCGACGGCAAGTACTGCTTTTTCCTGATCATTTCTCCGGCGCTCCTGATTTTTTCGAATTTTCAGCCGGCGCACCTGCTGGTGATCGTGATCGCGGTGGCGCTGTGCTACGCGTTGGCCCGCCATTTGACCGCGCCGCTGCGCAGCCTGCAAGGGGCGGTGGAAAAATTCGGTCACGGCGATCTGAACGCCCGCGCCTCGGAATCGCGCCGCGACGAAACGGGCGACCTGGCTCGCACCTTCAATCGCATGGCGGAGCAGATTCAGAAACTGCTTTCCGCGCAGCGGCGTCTGCTGCTCGATATCTCGCACGAGCTGCGCAGCCCGTTGGCGCGGCTGAACGTTGCGGTCGAGCTGGCCCGTTCCAGCGATTCCGGGACCGTCCCGCTCGACCGCATTCAGAAAGAAGCCGACCGCCTGAACGACCTGATCGGACAGATGCTCGAAGTCGCGCGCCTCGAAAATGATCCGTCAAGCTGCAAGCTGGAGCGGCTGCGCCTGGATGAACTGGTTGGCGCGCTGGTGGAGGCTTGCTCGATTGAGGCGCAGGCGCGCCGCTGCATTCTCACCTGGGAAGCGCCGGCCGCGGTTTCCATCGACGGAGACCGCGAGCTGCTGCGCCGCGCCATCGAAAACGTCGTGCGCAATGCCATCCGCTACGCACCCGTCCGCACGAAAGTGGAGGTGGCGCTCGAAAACGGTAATGGAACGGCGCGGCTGAAAATCCGCGATTACGGCCCGGGCGTGCCGGAGTCCGCGCTGATCCGGATTTTCGAACCGTTTTACCGCGTCGAAGCGGACCGCAATCGCTCGAGTGGCGGCTCCGGTCTGGGCCTGTCCATCGCCCGCCGCGCGGTAGAGCTGCATCACGGCAGCCTGCACGCCTCCAACGCAGCCCCCGGACTGTTGGTCGAAATCGAGCTGCCGGTCTGAGACGAGCAGTGCTTTGCTATCCTGGCTCGGCATGGTGCTTCAAAACAAGATCGCGATCGTCACCGGCGCGAGCCGCGGCATCGGCCAGTCGATCGCCGCGGTGTTTGCCCGCGAGGGCGCTCGAGTCGTGATCACCGGGCGCAAGCAGGAAACGCTCGATCAAGCGGCGCGCCAAATTGGCGATACGGTTACGCCCATGGTCTGCCACGCCGGACGCGTAGATCAAATCGAAAAATTGGTGAACGAGACCACGCGGCGTTTCGGCCGCATCGATATTCTGGTGAACAACGCCGGGACCAACGTCGCGCAGTGCGGCTGTCTCGAAGCGGACGAAGCGCAGTTCGACAAGATGATCGAGATCAACTTGAAGAGCGCCTTCCGCCTGATCCGGCTGGTGGCGCCGGGCATGTGCGAGCGCGGCGAGGGCTCCATCATCAATATCGCCTCCATCTCCGGTTTGCGCCCGCAGCATCACGGGCTGCTCTATAGCATGACCAAAGCCGCGCTGATCATGATGACCAAATCCTACGCGCTGGAGCTCGGACCGCGCGGGGTGCGCGTGAACGCGATCGCGCCGGGACTGATTGAGACCGTGCTCAGCGAATATTACTGGAAAAATGACGAGCGGCGGGAAAAACAGCTCGGCGCGCAGCCGGTCAAGCACCTGGGCCAGCCGCGCGAAATCGCCGATGTAGCGCTGCTGCTGGCGAGCGGCGCGTCGTCTTTTGTTACCGGCCAGACCATCGTGGCCGACGGCGGGTACTTGTTATCCTCGATGTAGAGATCCCATGCGCGTCAAGTTTTTTTCGCTCCTGCTGTTCGCTGCCGGGTTGGCTTCCGCGGCGGATTTCGTGACGGATGTTCGCGTGGCGCTGGCGCGGAATCAGTTTCAGGCCGCCGCGCAGATGCTCAATTCCTATCGCGCCGCCTCCGGCGAGACCCCGCAATGGATGGAAGCGCTGAGCTGGCTGGCTCGCGCGGAACTGGACGCCGGAAATTATGATGCCGCCGAAAAGTTCGCCGGCGAAACGTATCAGCTCGCCACGGGCGCGCTAAAGAACCGGCGCCTCAATCGCGAGCCTTCCTTGCAGACCGCGCTGGGGGCCGCGATCGAAGTGCAGGCGAACGTGCTTGCGGCGCGCAATCAAAGGACCGAGGCGGTCGCGTATTTGCAGGATCAGCTCAAAACCTACTACGCCACGCCGATCCGCGCGCGCATTCAAAAGAATTTGAATGTGCTCACGCTGGAGGGCAAACCCGCGCCGCCGCTCGAAAACGTTTCGCTGCCCAAGGGCCAGCCGGTTCTGATCTTTTTCTGGGCGCACTGGTGCATGGACTGCAAGGCTGAAGCTCCAATCCTGGGCCGCATTCTTGCGGAATTCGGTTCCAGAGGCCTGACGCTGGTCGCGCCGACGCAGAAGTACGGGTACATCGGCAATGGCGAAGAAGCTCCGCCGGCGGTGGAGCTGCGCTATATCGAAAAGATCCGCGAGGAGCGGTATGGCGCGATCATCAAGTCGCCCGCGCCGGTGAGCGAGGAAAATTTCCGCCGCTATGGCGCGAGCACCACGCCGACGCTGGTTCTGGTGGACCGCCGCGGAATCGTGCGGCTGTATCATCCCGGGGCGATGCCGTATGAAGAGTTGCGGTCGGCAGTGGCGAAACTGTTCAGCGGCCGGGCATCCTGACGACTGGTGAGTAGCCAGGCATGTACCTTCGCGGCTCGAACTTCGCTTCGGCCCAGCGCGACATTACCGCACCGCGGCGGAAGCGATCCTCAAACACAAATAAAAACGGCCCCGATTTCTCGGGGCCGGATTGGATTGAACTCGAACCTGCGGACTACTTCTTTTTCTTCGGAGCAGCCTTTTTCTTTGCAGGCGCCTTTTTCTTCGTTGCGTTCTTCATCGATTGATTCTCCCTTTACATCAAATTTCGCGTCTCTTGAAAGAGCGCGGTTGTGTCCCCTTTATAAGGTGGTTTCACCGGAAAGTCAAGAAAAAAATGCAACGAACCACGTTCCCTCCATCCTCCGGCCGGCCCCGCGGATGCGAGAAAAACTCTACAAACGTAATCAGGTAGAATTGTTTTAGTGTTGCGAGGCCGTATTCATGCGGGTCCGGTGCTGCTTGGCGCATTCGCCGTCCTGCTCTCCGCTTGCGCGCATCGCGCGGCTGCGCGAATTCCCGCAGCGGTGAAAATCGGAACCACCGAAACCGGAATCGCGAGCTGGTACGGCGTTCCTTACAACGGCCGTCCCTCCGCGTCCGGAGAAATTTACGACATGGAGAAACTCACCGCCGCGCATCGCACCCTTCCGTTCGGAACCTGGGTCGAGGTGACCGATCTCGAGAACGGAAAAAAAGTTGAGGTGCGCGTGAACGATCGCGGTCCGTTTCTTCATCACCGCATCATCGATCTTTCTCTCGCCGCCGCGCGCCAGATCGAGATGGTCGGACCGGGAACCGCGCGCGTGCGATTGGAGGTGATCGCGCCTCCGCCGGCTCCCGCTCCGAAACTGATCGCCGATCCGGTGAAGACCTCGCCGCCGACGATATCGCCGCTGAAGATGTCCGAGGTCTACTGCGTTCAGGCCGGCGCCTTCTCGACGGTCGATCGCGCGGAATCCTTCGCGGAAACGCTGGGGTCGAATTTAGGCGAAATTCGCGTCGAGGCGAACCGGACGGTTTGGCGAGTACTAGTCGGCCGCGCGATGCGGCTGGAAGACGCTAAGCAGTTGGCGGAAAAGGTGCATACCGCGGCGGGCGAGGGGATCGTGGTCGCCGATCAATGAAATTACCCCCATCGGAGGCGCCTATTACCCCCAACAGACTTATCCCGCTTCTATTTAGGTGGGTGTTGAAGAAGTTTCAAATCGACCGTAGAGTTTATGTTTGCTCAGCGCACTAAAATACGAAGCCAATTTGGCAATGCTTTCCATGGACGAGACCAGACACGTACTGGTGGGGCAATCGCCCCGCACCCGCCAGGTGCTGCATCTGATACAAAAGCTGGGCAAATGCCGCTGGCCGGCGCTGCTGTTGGGCGAAACCGGCACTGGAAAGGAGGTGGTTGCACGCGCTATCCATACTATAAGCGCGCAGGGACCGTTCGTCACCATCGATTGTTCTTCGATGGTGGGGCCGCTCATGGAAAGTGAGCTGTTCGGTCACGTTAAGGGCGCGTTCACCGGCGCGGCGGCGGCAAAAATCGGGCTGATCGAGAGCGCCAACGGCGGAACGGCGCTGTTTGACGAAATCGGAGAGCTGCCGCTCGATTTGCAGGCGAAACTGCTGCGCGTGTTGCAGGAAAAAGAGTTCCGGCCGGTCGGATCGGTGACCACCAGGCGCTCGGACTTCCGCGTTATCGCCGCCACCAATCGCGATCTGGCGAAAGAAGTGGAAAAAGGAACCTTCCGCCGCGACCTTTATTTCCGGCTGAACGTTATCAATATCCGCCTGGCTCCGCTGCGCGAACGCCGCGAGGATATCCCCGCCTTGATCAATCACTTCCTGGCGCGGGTCGGCGCCAATTACACCATCACCGCGGAAGCGATGGAAGTGATGCTCAGCTACGACTGGCCGGGTAATGTGCGGGAACTGGAAAATTGTATCCAGCACATGGTGGCGATCAATTCGGGACCGCTGCTGCACGTCGCCGATCTGCCGTCGAATCTTCAGAATTTTATTTTGCAAAGGAAGTCGCAATATCTCGCGGCGGCGGCGGCGATTCCGGACATGCAGCATACAAATGAGCCGGCCGCGATCGCGCCAGCCACGCCCGGCGCTGACCCGGTGGCCGGCCCGGGACCGGGTGGGGTGATTCCTTTAGCCGAACTGGAACGTCGTGCCATTTTGAACGCGCTCGAGTACACGAAAGGAGATCGTGCCATTGCGGCACATCTGCTCGGGATCGGTCGTACGACTTTGTATCGGAAGCTGAAGGAATATCACATGGAAGACTAGGATTCAGGCTTCGACCGGACGATCGCGGCGTTCATTTTGAATACTGAGATCCTCCCACGCCCATGTGAGAGAAACTCCCCGCCCGCGGCACTATAGTTCCAGCCCACCGGACGGAAGGGAGCGACTGATGAATCTGCGCGTGCTGTTAATCGAAAACGAAGCGAAAGATGTGATCTTTCTGCGCGACGTACTGACCGAGATCGAGGACGGGCGATTTTGGGATACGTGGATCCACATCGAAAGCGTGCATGCTTCGACGCTGGGCGAGGCCTGCGCCATTCTGCTGAACGATCCGTTTGATTTGATTCTGCTCGATCCGGATTTGAGCGACGCGCAGGGCATCGAAACGTTTCGGCGAGTGCAGTCCGCCGCGGCGCACACGCCGGTGGTGCTGCTGACCGGTGCGGCGGACGACGGGATCGCGCTCAAGATGGTGCGGGAAGGTGCGCAGGATTTTCTGAACAAGAAAGAAGTGGATTGCGCTCCGCTGGCGCACGCGATTCGCACTTCGATTGAACGGCACCGGCTGATCGCGGCGGCGCGCGCGGGCGCGGTGATCGACTCGCTCACCGGTTTACCCAATCGCGGCGGGTTTTTCACTTTCGCGGATCGCGACCGCAAGCTGGCGGACCGGCTGGGGCGGCGTCTGATGATCCTGATCGCGGAGCCCAGAAATCTGGCGGAGCTGGCTGCCAGTTTTGGCCACCAGCGGCGCGATCTGGCGCTGGTGGAAACCGCGGATCATCTGCGCAGCATCGCCGGCGCCACGGACCTGGTGGCGCGGATCGGTGAGAAACGTTTTGCCATCGCGGTTTTCGAAACCGACGTCGAATCGCTGGAGCAGTCCTGGGCGCGGATTCACGCCGCCGCGGACGCGCACCGCATTTCCATCGGTTGCGCGATGTTTGACGGCAATCGGCCGGTGTCGCTGGACGTGCTGCTCGAACAGGCCGCGCTCGATTTAAGGCCGGGTGCGATGGCCGCTCAGACTTCAGAATAAAAACCGCTAAGCTTGTGAACAGTGTCGATTGGGCTGGACGCCACTTATAGCCTGGGACGAAACCTGTCCGGCGTCGGCGTCTATTCGCGGCGCATCATGTTCGGATTGGCCCGGGCTTACCCGCAAGAAAAGTTCTTCTATTGCTATCGCCCGCACCGTTTTTTCCGCTCTTATGGTGAACCAATTCCGAACAATGCGGCGCGGCGTCTGCTGCTCGGCGCGCCGCCCGGAGATTTGTTCCACGCTCTCAACCAGAGGCTGGATGCGCGGGCGCGGAAAACCATCTGCACCTTTCACGATCTGTTCGTTCTGACCGGCGAATATTCGTCGCCGGAATTTCGAGCGCGTTTTGCGGCGCAGGCGCGCGAAGCGGCCGAACGAAGCGACGCGATTATCGCCGTTTCCGAATTCACGGCGGCGCAAGTCGCAGAACTGCTGAAATTTCCGCGGGACCGCATTCGGGTGGTCCCGCATGGAGTGGAAATTGCCGAATCGCGCCGGCCACGCGAAAATCTGGTTCTGTTCGTCGGTGCGATTCAGCGCAGAAAAAATATTGCGAGGCTGGTGCAAGCGTTCGAGCGGATGCCGGAGGGCTGGCGCCTGGCGCTGGCCGGTGCGCCGGACGGGTTCGGCGCGGCGCAGGAACTGGAAACGGTGGAACGGAGTCCGCGGCGCTCTGCAATCGACGTGCCCGGCTACGTTTCGGCGGCGGCTCTCGAAGATTTGTACCAACGCGCGCGGATTTTCGCGTTTCCCTCGCTCGATGAAGGATTCGGGATGCCGCTGCTCGACGCCATGGCGCACGGAGTTCCGGTGGTCACCTCGTCTAGAAGCGCTTTGCCAGAGGTTGCGGGCGACGCGGCGCTGCTGGTGGATCCCTTTGACGTGGACGCGATCGGCAATGCGCTGCTTCGTCTGGCCGCCGGCGACGCGCTACGCGAGGATCTGATCCGGCGCGGCCTCGATCGCGCGCGGCTCTTCACCTGGGATTCCGCGATCGAGCGGACCTGGAATGTTTATCATGAGATCAAATGAAATTCCTCGCAGCACTGCTCGCCATAGTCTCGGTGCAGGGCGCGGACTTGGTGGTCGCCGCGGCGTCCGACCTGGCGCCATTCACTTCCGCGATCCAAAAAGGATTCGGAAATGTGCGCTTCACGCTGGGATCGAGCGGGTCGCTCGCGCAGCAGATTGAGAATGGCGCGCCGTTCGATGTTTATCTTTCGGCCAACGATATGTATGTGAAACAACTGGCCGGGTCGGGCCAAATCGAGGCGTCCACGGTGGTGATTTACGCTTACGGGAAAATCGCGTTGTGGTCGAAGACGGCGCCGGTACGCTCGCTGGAGGATTTGAAGAAGCCCGAAGTCAAGCATGTGGCTATCGCCAATCCGGAGCACGCGCCGTACGGCGTTGCGGCGAAGGCGGCGCTCGTAAAATCGGGTTTGTGGGGCGCGATTCAATCGAAAATCGTGTATGGGGAAAATGTGCGGCAGGCGATGCAGTTCGCCGAAAGCGGAAACGCCGATGCCGTGATCACTTCCTGGACGCTGCTGATGGGCCGCGGCATTCTGATTCCCACCAATCTTTACCCGCCGATCCGCCAGGCCGGCGGCGTGGTCAAATCCAGCGCCAATCAAACCGCGGCCCGCGCGTTCCTGAAGTTCCTGACCGGTCCCGCGGGGCGAAAAATTCTCGAAGGCGGCGGATTGTTTCCCCCCTGACACGCCGCTCAAATAGTGATAGCCTTCGATCAGGTTGTATGCAAATGACCGAAACGGTGGAGTGTCCGTTTTGCCTGGATCGCATGGAGATTGAGGACCGCGACGGCATCGCCTGGCTGGTCTGCCCGAACGGCTGCGCCACGGAGATCGAGGCTCCGGAGAAAAAACCGGTGGTAACCGAAACCGAATCGCCGGTTCAGGCGCGCGCGGCGGGGCGGTAGTCGCTTTCGAGCAATCAGCCATCAGCGGTCAGCTTTCAGCTTCCGCCGCTGCGCGCAAGGCTTAGCTGAGTGCTGATTGCTGACCGCTTGAAAGCTACAATAATAGTTCCGAATGCGCATTGCTCTCGCGCAAATGAATCCTACGGTGGGCGATCTGTCGGCGAACGTCGATCGCATGACCTCGGCGGCTCGCCGGGCGGCCGGCCGCGGCGCTGAGATCGTGGTTTTTCCGGAGTTGTGCATCACCGGCTATCCGCCGCGCGATCTGGTGGAAAAACCGAGCTTTATCGATCGCAGCGAGGCCGAATTGCGGCGCCTGGCGGGGGAAACAGCCGGCCTCGATTTAAGCGTCATCTGCGGTTACGTGGCGCGGTCGCCATCGGAGACGGGAAAACAAGCGGTGAACAGCGCGGCCGTGCTCGAACGCGGCGAAATCGTCTTCCGGCAGGACAAAATGCTGCTGCCGACTTATGACGTTTTCGACGAAGCGCGCTATTTCCGTCCGGCGGAGCGCGAATACGTTTGCGTGGTGCGCGGCAAAAATATCGCGCTCACGATTTGCGAAGACGCCTGGAACGACCGGCGCTTCTGGAAGCAGCGCCTCTATCAGCGCGATCCGGTGGAGGAACTGTTCGCGGCCGGCGGGGAAATCCTGATCTGCATCAACGCGTCGCCCTACAACATGGGCAAGCGCGAAATCCGGCGCAGTATTTATCGCGCCTCGGCGCGGCGCTATCAGCGGCCGGTGGTGTATGTGAACCAGGTGGGCGGCAACGATCAACTGGTGTTTGACGGATCGAGTTTCGCCATGAACGGCGCCGGCGAAGTGATCGCGTCGGCGCGGTCGTTTGAAGAGGACCTGGTGCTGGTGGATACCGAAGCCGGCTCCGGCGATCGTCATGAAGATTTCACCGACGAATGCGAAGCTGTGTATCAGGCGCTGGTCGTCGGCACGCGCGATTATATGCGCAAATGCGGATTTTCGCGGGTGCTGATCGGGCTTTCCGGGGGAATCGATTCGTCGCTGACCGCGGCGATCGCGGTGGAAGCGGTGGGCAAAGAAAATGTGACCGGCGTCGGAATGCCCGGGCCGTATTCCTCGGAAGGCAGCGTGCGCGATGCGCGGGAGATGGCGGAACGGCTGGGAATCAGGTTCGAGCTGATTTCCATTCGCGGCGTTTATGAGCGTTTTATCGACGAACTGGCGCCGCTGTTTGCGGGATATTCGCCCGGCGTGACCGAAGAAAATATACAATCGCGATTGCGCGGCATGACGCTGATGGCGCTTTCCAATAAAACCGGCGCGCTGGTGCTGACCACCGGAAATAAGAGCGAACTGGCCGTCGGCTACTGCACCCTTTACGGCGATATGTGCGGCGGCCTGGCGGTGATCAGCGATGTACCGAAAACCATGGTTTATTCGCTCGCGCGGATCGCCAACCGGCGGCACGCAAACGCGATTCCGGAAGCCGTGTTCACCAAAGCGCCATCGGCGGAGCTGAAACCGGACCAGCGCGATACCGATTCTTTGCCGCCTTATGAAGTGCTCGATCCGATTCTTGAAGCCTACATCGAGCATTACCAGACGCCGCGCGAGATCGCGGAAAAAATGAACCTGCCGCTGGATCTGGTGAAGGATATCGCGCTCAAAGTGGATCGCAACGAATACAAGCGCCAGCAGGCCGCGCCGGGGTTGAAAGTGACCACCAAGGCGTTCGGCATCGGCCGCCGTTTCCCCATCGCGCAGCGTTATTCAGAGTGAGGATTTTTTCGCATGCACAAATATTTCGGTGTGACCTTTATGGTTCTCTGCGCGATGGTGCTGTGCTCGCAGCCATCGTGGCGGGAGCACGTGGGCCGGCAGCCGGACGGGACCTTCCTTTTATCCAACGGATGGCGCTTGAAGCCGGTGGGCGAGCAGGTGCCGCTGTCGACGCTGCCGATGTCCTCGGTGTTGTCGAAGGACGGGAAATATCTGCTGGTGCTGAACGGCGGATTCCGGCCGCCGTCGATCCTGGTGTTCTCGACGGCCGATTGGAAGGAAGTTTCACACGCGCCGGTGACTGATGCGTGGCTTGGGTTGGCAATGTCGCCGGACGGGAGCCGGGTTTATTCGAGCGGCGGCGCGCAGGGAGCGGTGTTCGAATTTTCCTTCGCGTCGGGCGTGTTGACGCCGCTTCGCAAAATTGCGATTTTCCCGGGGCAGCAGGGCAAAAGTGCGGAAAATTTCATCGGCGACGTCGCCGTTTCACCCGACGGCTCGCGCCTCTACGCCGCGGAAATGTATCACGACTCGATCGCGGTGATCGACGCGAACAGCGGCGAAATTCTCCATCATTTTAAGACCGGACGCCGGCCGTATCGCATCCTGTTTCATCCCGACGGAAAAGCCTTCTTCGTTTCCAGCTGGTCCGACGCGAGCGTGTATCTATACGACGCGAAAACCGGCGGTGAAATGAGCCGCATACGGCTGGGGCCGCACACCACCGACATGGTGTTGAGCGATAAGAACCCGGATGGTTCTCCCAGTGACCAGCGCTATCGCCTGTTTGTCGCCGCGGCGAACACTAACAGTGTGTTCGTGGTCGGCGTGGACGATACCAAGCAGATGAAGCTGCTCGAATCGATCAACGTGGCGCTGACGCCGCGCCATCCGCTGGGGATGACGCCGTCGGCGGTGGGGTTGAGCCCGGATAAAAGCAAGTTGTACGTGGCCTGTTCGGATGCGAACGTGGTCGCGGTGACGGATATTTCGGAGCGGCGCAGCCGGGTCACCGGATTCATCCCGGTGGGCTGGTATCCGACGGCGGTGAGCACGCTGTCCGACGGCCGCATTCTGGTGCTGAACGGGCGCGGGTTGGAGAGCTATCCGAATCCGCAGTATGCCGGTCCGCGGCGCGTCTCCGACGTTCACGGCGGCGATCCGCATGGCATGTATTACGTCGCGACCATGCAGACCGGCACGCTTTCGATCATCGATCCGCCCAGCGACGACACTCTAGACGGCTACAGCAAGACTGCGCAAAGTTTGTCGCCGTATAAAGACGACGATCTGGACCTGGCAAATTTACCGGATGACAGCGTGATTGTTTCCAAACCGGGGAAGCCGTCGCCGATCGAGCACGTGATTTACATCGTCAAAGAAAATCGCACCTACGACCAGGTGTTCGGCGCGATCGGGAAGGGCAACAGCGATCCGGATCTCTGTTTGTTTAACGAATCGGTGGCGCCGAATCATTACAAGCTGGCGCGGCAGTTCATTCTGTTCGACAATTTCTACGTCAACGCCGACGTGAGCGCGGACGGGCACAACTGGGCGATGGCCTCCATCGCGCCCGATTATGTGCAGAAAATGTGGCCGAACGAGTACGCCAATCGCGGCAAAGCGTACGATTTCGAAGGCGAGGAGCCGGCCAATTCGCCGCCTGCCGGATACATCTGGGACAACGCCGTCGAAGCCGGGCTGACGGTGCGGAATTACGGATATTGGTCGAACAACCGGAAACAGCCGGGGCCGAACGGCGAGCAGGTGGAGGATTTGCGCGATCCGGTGCTCAAAGGGATCACCAATATGAAATATCGCGGCTTCGATCTCGACTACCCCGACGTGGACCGCGCCAGAACTTTTCTCGACGACGTGAAACAGTTCGACGCGTCAGGTACGATGCCGCAAATGATGATCCTGCGCCTGGGCAACGATCACACCAACGGCACCACGCCGGGAAAGCTCTCGCCGCTCGCGCTGTTCGCCGACAACGACTACGCGCTGGGCCTGATTGTCGACGGCGTTTCGCACTCGAAATTCTGGCCGCACACCGCCATTTTCGTGATCGAAGACGATGCGCAGAACGGGCCGGATCATGTGGATTCGCACCGCTCGCCGATGCTGGCCATTTCGCCGTACACCGAGCGCGGGATCATCGACAGCAGTTTTTACAACCAGTCCTCCATTCTGCGGACCATGGAACTGATCCTGGGGATGCATCCGCTGACGCATTTCGACGCCGGCGCTCATCCCTTGTATGCGGCGTTTTCCGCGACGCCGGACAATGCGCCGTACCAGGCCGAAAAGCCGCGCATTTCGCTGACCGATCGCAATCCGGCGCATTCGGCGACGGCGGCGCGATCGGCGAAAATGGACTTTGATGAAGCCGACGACATCGACGATGATGAGTTGAATGACATTTTATGGATCGCGATTAAGGGCACCGAGCCGCCCCCGCCGGTGCGCAGCTATTTTTCGGCAAGAAAATAGTGGCCAAGGGCCAGTGGTCGGGGGCCAGGTTGGCCGGTTATGACCACGCTCTGTTTTCTGTGGCACATGCACCAGCCGTTCTACAAGGACTTGTGGACCGGCCAGTACAAGCTGCCGTGGACGCGTTTACACGCGCTCAAGGATTACACCGGAATGGTGGAAATTCTGGAGGAATTTCCCACCATCAGCCAGACGTTCAATCTGGTGCCGTCCATGATCGCGCAGATCGAGGAGTACGCCAACGGCACGGCGTCGGATCCGTTTCTCGAAGTGGCGCTGGCGCCGGCCGAATCGCTCGATGAAGCGCAGCGCAGCTTCATGCGCCGCTACCTGTTTCAGGCCAACGCCGGCCGGATCATCGCGCGCTATCCGCGGTACCTCGATCTGTATCACCAGCGGGACCGATTTTCGGTGCAGGATCTGCGCGATTTGCAGGTGCTCAGCCAGATCGCCTGGTTTGACGAAGACCTGCTGGCGCGCGACCGCGAATTGCAGGAACTGGTGAAAAAAGGGCGCGATTTTTCGCTCCAGGATCAGGCGGTGATGGCGCGTAAGCAGCGCGAATCGCTGGAACGCGTGCTGCCGGTTTATCGCGATTTCGCGCAGCGCGGCCGCATCGAAATTTCGACCACGCCGTTTTATCATCCGATTCTGCCGCTGCTCTGCGATTCCGATATCGCCGCCATCTCGCATCCGGGAATCACCCTGCCGCCGCGATTTCAATATCCGCAGGACGCGCGGGAGCAGCTGTGCCGCGCCAAATCCTACATGCTCGAAAAATTCGGCACGGAGCCCGCCGGATTGTGGCCGTCGGAAGGATCGGTGTCGGATGAAGCGCTGGCCATCGCCGCCGATTGCGGATATAAATGGGCGGCCAGTGACAACGGCGTGCTGGCGCGAACGCTGGGCCGCGACGCCGGCGTCGATGTCAGTTATCAAGCGTACTGCTGGCGCCAGAACGGACGCGAAATGCGCATGTTGTTCCGCGATCATTTCCTGAGCGACCTGATCGGCTTCAGCTATCAGCGCGTGGACGCGGAAACCGCGGCGGCGCATTTTCTTTCGCGCATCCGCGAAAACGCGGCGGGCCGCGAAGCGCTGGTGCCGATTATTCTGGATGGCGAAAACGCGTGGGAGTGGTATGAAGCGAACGGCCGTCCCTTTTTGCGCGCATTGTACCGGCGCATCGCCGAGGACCCGGAGCTCCAAGCGGTCACCGTGGTTGAGGCGCTGGCGCGTTTCAAGGAGCAGCCGCTCGATCACATTTTTCCGGGCTCGTGGATCAACGCGAATTTCGACATCTGGATCGGCGCGGAAGAAGATAATCGCGCCTGGGAGCTGCTACTCGACGCGCGGCGCGCCTACGATGCGGCCAGCGGCGTTTCGGACGAGATGCGGCGGCTCGCCTATGAAGAGCTGTTGATCGCCGAAGGCAGCGATTGGAACTGGTGGTATGGTCCGGAGCATGGATCGGATAACCGGCCGGAATTCGACCAGCTTTATCGCGATCATTTGTCGAACGTGTATCGGGCGCTGGGCCTGAATGCGCCGGAAGCGCTGGCGCGGCCGATTCTGAAATCGCAGGAGGGCGAATTTCACGCCCCGCCGCTGAATCCGATTCATCCGGTCATCGATGGCGAGGTCACTTCGTTTTTCGAATGGCTGGGAGCGGGCGAATACCGGCCGGATCTGCGTTCCGGCGCGATGCACGGCGGCGCGCCTCCGGTGCGTGAGATTTACTACGGCAGCGACGGGCACCATTTGTTTGTGCGAATCGATGGGAACGCGGCCGCGCAGTTCGGCATCGAATTTGAAAACGGCGCGGCGGAAACGGAAGTGGCGAAGGGCCGGATTGTCGAGATGCGCGCACCGCTCGCCGGGCGGCAGTTCCGCGTGACCGTGGTGCAGGATGGTTTGCCGCAGACGACGGTTCCCGCGCAGGGATGGATCGTCCTGAATGGTGAATCCTGAGGTTGTTTGAAAACGCCCGGCGTGGATGCTATTGCGGCGATCAAACGTGGCGCACGCACTCCTGCGTGCCGCCACTCGTGGCGACGCTTGGCCGTGTTGCGCAAACGCCGGGCGTCGGCAAAAGTGCCGACGCGGCACGCACGAGTGCGTGCGCCACACTTTCATCCGTCGCGATGAGCCGTCCGGCTCTGTATTCAGCCGAATTCGCGAAACAGGACGGCGAGCTCACTGAGGCTCAACTGCTCGGCGCGTTTCCCCATTCCCGCGATTGCATCCACGCGATCTTTCCCGTAAACCGGCGCGAGATTATTGCGCAGCGTTTTGCGTTTATGGCGAAACGCGGCGGAGGCGAAGCGCAGAAACGCGGCACCATCGGCGATGCCCAATTCCGCGGCGGCATCGCGCGGCTCCATGGAAACCACCGCGCTGTCGACCTTGGGCGGCGGACGAAACGCCGTGCGCGCGACCGGAAACAGCGTCTCGACGCGCGCGTGAAGCTGCGTTTGCACGCTCAGAAATCCGTAATCGCGGCTGCCCGGCGGCGAACTCAGCCGCGCGGCCACTTCGGCCTGCACCAGAAACACCGCGCGAAGCCAATTCCCGCCGAGCGAAAAAATCTTCTCGAGAATCGGCGAGGTGATGTAATACGGCAGATTTCCGGCGATCACCGCCGGGCCGAACGCCGCCACATCGGTTTTGAGAATGTCGCCTTCGAGGAGGGTCAACCGCTGAAGATCGATCGCCTCGCGAAATTTCTGGCGCAAATAGTGGACCAGGTACGGATCGATCTCAATTGCGATCACTTTTTCCGCGCGGTCGAGCAGGGATTCGGTGAGTGCGCCTTTCCCCGGACCGATTTCCACCACCAGTGAGGCGCGATCCGGACACGCCGCGGCGGCGATACGGTCGAGAATCGATTTTCGCGCTAGAAAATGCTGCCCCAGGCGGCGCGGCAACGGTTCGCGTCAGCCCTTCACGTTGACGTAACTGGTCCACAGCAGCAGACGGATGCGGCCCTCCACCGGCTGCCCAAAGGCCGTGGCCGGAACGAAGCGGGTCAACAGCAGCGTGCCTTCGATGCTGCGGCGCAGCGCTTCATCGCGCGCCACGTTGCCGCACACGATCTTGTAATCGATCATGCGGCCTTCCCGGTCGATAGTGACGTCAACGATCACATCTTCGGGCGAAGCCGCGATCGGCGCCGTGGCCAGCAACTCCGCGTCGGTGCGCAATCCGGTGGGAACATCGGAGGTGCTCGAGGCATGCACCGAATACATCGGCATCATGCACATACTGAACAGCAGCACGGTGGAAAAAACTCCGCCGGCAAAGGGCAGCGCCAGCGGCCGCATGAGATTATCAAAAAACAGACGGAAGCGGTCGCGGAAAGCGATGTTCAGGCCGATGGCGCGCAGGCGCTCGCGCGAGGCGGCCACGCGCAGACGCGAGGTCAGATCGGCGGGAGGCAGCCGCCGCGGCAGACTGCGCAACGTGCGGCTCAGCATCTCGTCGGTGATCAATGCCTCATCGTGTTCCGGTCTCATACCACCCCAATCGCCTTTCGCTTACTCCGCCAGTTGCGCGGACCACTCACCGGCCGAATTCGGCCGGGCTGCTTCCGCAACCGCAGGCCTGGTTGCTTCCGCAACCGTACCGGCGAGCCGCTCCGCGAGATATCTTTTCAGCGCATCCCGCCCGCGCAGGATCCGCGATTTGACCGTTCCCAGCGAGATGTCGAGAATCTCGGCGATCTCCTCGTAACTCAACCCTTCGATCTCGCGCAGCACCAGCGCCGCGCGGAATTTCGGATTCACCTGAAGCAGCGCGTCTTCAATCAACTGCCGCGTTTCCTGGTCCAGCGCCAGTTCGAAGGGCGAGCGTCCCGGGTCCGGAAGCCATTCCTGGTTTCCTTCAGCGCCCTCGGCGCAAATCTCGCGTTCCAGGCCGACCTCCTGCTTGCGATGCCGGCTGAACCAGCGCCGGTGGTTGCGAGCTTCATTCACGGCGATCCGGTAAATCCACGTTTTAAGCGAGGAATCCTGGCGGAACGAAGCGATATTTCGAAAAACCTTTAAAAAAACCTCCTGCACCACATCGGCCGCGTCGCCGGGATCCTCCATCAGCCGGCTGACGATGTTATAAACCGGCTGCTCGAAACGCACAATCAGGCTTTCGTAAGCCGATTCCACGCCCGCGCGCAAATCCAGCACCAGGGCGGATTCGTTCTCGCGCACCACGACCGGCGTCAGATTCTCCGGACCACCGTCGAATTCGAATCCAACCGTAGTATCTGCCATCCCCGGCCACTATTCTAGCGCTTCTCAACCGGGGGTCCAGTCGATTACTGAATGGCGGCCTTCCCGGCGCCCTGTCTTTTCTTCACCCGCCGCGCCGCCGATTTTCCCCGGCTCTTGAGTAGAGACACCACTCGCGCCGAACTTGTTCCCATCCCGCTTGTTCCCAATATGGAACCGTTGTTGCCGCAGCCGGTATAGCCACTGTTATCAATCGCAACCGCGATGGGCGGGAACGTCGTGTTGCCGACGGTAATGGTGAACTCGTTTTCGCTGTTGACGTCGGGCCGGCCGGTAACGATCTCCGCCTCGAACGTCCCGGAAATATCACCGACCGGCGCTACGCTGACCACCTGCGCGCGCGCATTGGAGGTAGCAACCGTCGGATTCGCGGGCGGTTCGAAGGGCAGGCCGACCGCGTCCAGCGTCCGGAAATCGATCACGTCGGTGCATCCGGAGGGATCGATTTCGGGATCATACAGGACCAGCAGGTTTTGCGCGCTGCTACCCAGTACGCCAAACCAATACGGGATGCGCAGCGTGGATTCGCCGGTGGTGCCGCTGACCAGCAGGAATCCGTGATACTGGCCGGGCGAAAGCTGCGCCGCCCCTGGAAGCGTCACATTGATCGTTTGCGATGCGCCCGGCGCCAGGCTGAACGATGTGTTATCGAGCGTCGGGACCGCAATGCCGTCAATCGATTGGACCGTCGCGGTGAACGTATCCTGATTCGCTCCCGTATTGGTAATGGTCACCGCTTCGGTCCCGTTGCCGCCCGTCGCGCTGGTTCGCGGATGCGCCGCCGTTTTCAGCCCCGCTCCGCGCACGCCCGAAGAGGCACTGGCGCCGCCGCCCGATCCTCCGCCGGTGGAGATCGGCGCGAAGTTGACGGACGTCGTCGAAGCGGCCAACGTGGCGTTTACCGCGCTCAGCAGGTCCAGCCGGCCGGCGCCCGCGCTTTGCGGCGCGGCCATCACGCTGTTGGGATAAAGATCAAGCTCGTCGGCGCTGTTCACCACCAGCGAGCGATACTCGGCCGCGCTCAGCCCCGGAAACTGCGCGATCAGCACCGCGACCGATCCGGTCACCATCGGCGTCGCAAAACTGGTTCCCGCGCCGTCATCGAAATACAAGCCGTAGCCGAAGCCGTAAACCCAATCGAGTTCGAACGGGCTGTCGAGAAAACTGTAAACCGGGTAGCAGCCGTTGATCAGGTCCAGCGCGAATGGCGTGGGACAGCCCGGCGTTTCATACTGCGTGGTCACCGGAGCCACCAGATTATCGCCCACCGCGACGATATCCGGTTTCACGTTGGCCAGCGGCGTCGGCCCGATGCTCGAAAAATCGGTGATGGTGTTCGACGGATACGGCAGCGCGGTTTTGCCGTCGAAATCGAGATCCACCTGCGCGCCCGGATTGGCCGCCACCAGCTGCTGGATGCTTGCGCCGTCCGCCTGGCTCACCATCACCGCGGGAAGCGTCGCCGATCCCATGGACCAGGTGAAGAACAGCGGATTGCCGCCGGAGTCCTCCGGCACTTCGCCGTACAACAGGAACGAAGCGTAGTCGACGCCGGAAAGGGTCTCATCGAGGAACGTCTCGCTCTTATCGTCGTAAATGATCGCGGCGATCGCGCCGGCGATCTGCGCGTTGCTCAGCTTGGTGGAGAACGTGCATGCCGCGCCGTTTGGTCCGCCGCGCTGGATCAGCGCGATCTGATTCGTCAGGCTGTTGCTGGGGAACGCGCCGCATCCATAGCCGCCGGTATCGGAGGTAAGTGTGGAAACATCGGTCACCGGACCAACCGTATCGCCGCTCACGTAGCCGATCTCTTCCGCGGCCGGCATGGTCACAAATTCGCCGGGCGATCCGAAATTCGCCGAAAACCAGAACCACCGCTGATTTTCGATCGCGCCCACGCCGATCGCCGCGGGCGCGGACGCCGGCGCGCCTACCGTGCCCACGCCCGGGCCGGAGTTGCCGATGGCCCCCACGTACACCATTCCGCCGGCGACGGCCGTGGCGATCGCCTGCGCATCGGGGCCGTCCTCGTCTTCGTAGTCGTACATGGAATAACCGGCGCTGTAATTCACCACCTGCATACCGTCGTTGAAAGCGTCATTCAATCCCGCGAGCCAGGTGATGTCATCGCCCTCACCAGAATCGTCGAGCACTTTATAATTCCCGATCCACGCGCCCGGCGCGACGCCCTGAATCGCACCCACGCCGTTAAACACGGGCGAGGTGCTTAAGCCGGCCGCGATCCCGGCCACGGTTGTGCCGTGGTCGCAATAATCGAGCCCGTCGGTTTGCGTGTTGTCGACGAAGCCGTTGGGATTGTTGATATCGGAATAGACTCGAGCGACGATCACTTTGTTGTTGACGTTGGCCGCCACGACCGTGCCGGAAGTGATCGGAAATCCCGAAGGCATGGCGGTCGAAAAATTCTGGAACGTGGGATGGTTCACATCAACGCCGCAATCGAGAATGCCGATTTTCACGCCTGCGCCCGCGCTCGCCGCACCACCCGGCAGCGCCTGATAGGCCTGATTGAAATTGTGAACCGCGGCCGCCTGGTCCATCAGAATGTGATGGCGCATCACCGGATAAACGCCCTGCACTCGCGTATCCCGGCGCAGCTGCGCCGCCGCGCTTTCGCTCAAGTTCGCGCCGATCGCGTTCAGCAGCGTATCAAAATGATCGGTCACCACGCCGCCGGCACTCTGAATGGCCGAGGCCATCGCCCCGTGTTCCGCCTGAAGCTGCGCTTTGCGCGCGACCACATCTTTATCGGACGCCGAATAGCGCACTTTTTTATGAATCGAGACCGCCGCGGCGGGCTCCGACTTCAGCACCACAAGATAACGGCCGGGGATCGGCTGTGCGGCGGTGAACGCAGCCGCAGCCATCAAGAGAACAAGGCTCTTCATTCGAAAAAACTCCTGATACCGCTCTTTATCGGTCGGACGGAGCGCGAAACATCTTTAGCAAGCTGCTGAAAATAGCTCTCCGATCATTATCAGCAACCTCTCAGGACGTGAGTTTCCGGCCAGAGATGACCAGAAATCGAACCCGGTTTCCGTCCGCCCCATTTTTTGGCGATCGGTTGTGCGCCGGCCTGCACGACGGCCTTAAAAAGCCCCGGCGACAAGTACGGGATGGGAGCGAGCCGCGCCCTTTTTCAGCTTTTGTTACAATCAATTGAGGGTGGTATACGCCCTCGCAAAGGATTCCGGTTCCCTATGGCTAACAAACCTCCCTTTTCGGCGGGCGCTCAAGTCGAACACCCCAAGTTCGGGCTCGGCAGCGTATTATCCTGCACTGAGGATTATATCGTGATCAAGTTCGACGATCATGGAGAGAAAAAATTTGTTCTTTCCATCGTATTTCCGAACCTGAAAAAGAGCGACCGCCAGCCGCCGGTCGAAAAGCGCCGGAGTTCGAAGAAGAAAGCCCCCGTCGCCGCGGGTTAGACGTCCCGCCCCGAAGAAGCAACACCAGCTACGTTCGCCGTTCGCCGCGCGCTAGAATTGACCCATGCGCGCATTGACCCTTTTTCTCACGCTCCTCACCGTCGCCCTGGCCGCCGATTCGCCCTGGGAGGAAAAATTCCGCGCGGTTCCCGATCCGCACAATCTCCGCGAGTACATGCAGAGAATGTCGGCGCATCCGCACCACGTCGGCTCACCATACGACAAGGACAATGCCGAATGGCTGCTGGCGAAACTCAAAAGCTGGGGACTCGACGCGCACATCGAAAATTTCGACGTGCTCTTTCCGACCCCGAATGAGCGTCTGGTCGAAATGGTCGAGCCGACGCACTTCACGGCCAAGCTCCAGGAACCGCCCGTTTCCGTCGATCCCACCTCCGATCAGCAAACCGAGCAGCTTCCCGTTTATAACGCCTATTCCGCCGATGGCGACGTGACCGCTCCGCTGATCTACGTGAACTACGGCATCCCGGCCGATTACGAACGGCTGGAGCGCATGGGCGTTTCCGTCAGCGGAGCCATCGTCATCGCGCGCTACGGCGCGTCGTGGAGAGGCATCAAGCCGAAGGTCGCGGCCGAGCACGGCGCCATCGGCTGCATCATCTATTCCGATCCGCGCGATGACGGTTATTACGTCAACGACGTTTATCCCGAAGGTCCCGAACGCCCGCGCGACGGCGCGCAGCGCGGCAGCGTGATGGATATGGTGCTGTATCCCGGCGATCCATTGACGCCGGGCGTCGGCGCGACGCCGGATGCCAAGCGCCTGCAAGTCTCAGAAGCGAAAACCATCACCAAAATTCCCGTGCTGCCGATGTCCTACGGCGACGCGCAGCCGCTGCTGGCCGCGCTGAAGGGACCGCTCGCGCCGCCGGAATGGCGCGGCGCGCTGCCTATCACCTATCACGTCGGACCGGGGCCGGCGAAGGTTCATATCAGGCTGAAATTCAACTGGGATCTGAAGCGCCTCTATGACGTGATCGTGCGCATTCCCGGCTCGCAGTATCCCGACGAATGGGTGATTCGCGGCAACCATCACGATGGCTGGGTGAACGGCGCAAGCGATCCGCTTTCCGGAACCGTTTCCGAGATGGAAGAAGTTCGTGGAATGTCCGAATTGCTCAAACAGGGCTGGAAACCGAAGCGAACCATGATTTATGCCTTCTGGGACGGCGAAGAGCCGGGCCTGCTGGGGTCCACCGAATGGGCCGAAACGCACGCCGCCGAACTGGAGCAGCACGCCGTCGCTTACATCAATTCCGACGGCAACGGCCGCGGATTTTTGAACGCCAGCGGCTCGCACACGCTCGAAAATTTTATCAATAGCGTGGCCAAGGACATTCCCGATCCGGAAACCAAGCTGACGGTGTGGAAACGAATGCAGCTTCGCGACATCGAACACGCGAACGCGGACCGCAAACGCGAGCTGCGCACGCGCCCCGACATTCGCATCGGCGCGTTGGGCTCGGGTTCGGATTATACGGTGTTCATCGACCATCTCGGCGTGGCGTCGCTGAACCTGAGTTACGGCGGCGAAGGCGGCGGGCAGGGCGTTTATCACTCGGTTTACGATGATTTTTACTGGTACACGCATTTCTCCGACACCGATTTCGTGTACGGCCGCGCGCTGGCGCAAACCGCCGGAACGGCAATGATGCGCCTGGCCGACGCGGACGTGGTGCCGCTGCAGTTTTCCGATTTCGCCGATACGGTGCACGGCTACATCGACGAGTTGAAGCGCCTGGAAACGACGCAGCGCAACCAGATCGAAGAGACCAATCGCGAAATCGACGAGGGCGTGTTCACCGCGGCGGCCGATCCGCGCCTGCAATACGTTCCGCCGAGCAAGTCGCCGGTGCCGCCGCACCTGAATTTCGCCCCGCTCGATAACGGCATCGACGCACTGATCCGCAGCGCGCATCGCTACGACGCGGCGCGGCAAAAAGCGTCGGGCGCAAACGTGGCCGCGGTCAACGCCAAGCTGATCGCGTGCGAGCGCGTGGTGGCCGATCAGGCCGGTTTGCCGGGCCGCCCGTGGTTCCGCAACATGATCTACGCGCCGGGATTTTATACCGGCTACGGCGTGAAAACCATCCCCGGCGTGCGCGAAGCGATCGAGCAGAAACGGTGGCAGGAGGCCGACGAACAGATCCAGCGCGTCGGAGCGATTTTGACCAAGGAAGCGGACTTGCTCGATGAGGCTTCGAACGCGCTCGGGCGGCAATAGAGTAAGCCGCCGCGCTCGAAAACACTACACCACTTGAGCATGCAGTGGCGTAAGCCGCCAGGCTTGCGTCTTTCGCGGCACGGTAACGGGCTTCCCACAGCGCAAGCCTGGCGGCTTACGCCACTTTGTTTTCATGCCTTTCGTTGCGTGTGCGAACGGCTTACGTTACAGCCGCACGATCTTGGGCGAAACGCGCCCTTTCAGGGCATTCCGGGTGTCGACAACGAGCGGCGCGCACTCGACGATTCCGGCATAATCGAAAGCCTTGTGATCGGTGACGATCACCACGCAATCCGCTTCCGCGGCGCCGCGGTCCGGGTCGATCGCGTCCATCGGATGCTGTAAAAAACCGTCGGCGCGCAATCGCGGCACGAACGGATCGCTATAGCTGACCTTCGCTCCGCGTTTTTCGAGCAGGTGAATGATGTCCAGCGCCGGCGATTCGCGCACATCGTCAATATCGCGCTTGTAGGCCACGCCGAGCACGTGCACGCGCGAACCCTTCAGCGGTTTCGAATGATCGTTCAGCGCATTTTGAATCTTGTCGACCACGAAATGCGGCATCTGGCCGTTGATGTAGCCGGCCAGTTCGATGAAGCGCGCCTCGATGCCGCTCTGCTTGGTTTTCCAGGAAAGATAAAACGGATCGATGGGAATGCAATGCCCGCCCAAACCCGGCCCGGGATAAAACGGCATGAACCCGAACGGCTTCGTGGCCGCGGCTTCGATCACTTCCCATACGTTGATGTCGATACGGTCGCACATCAGCGCGATTTCGTTCACCAGCCCGATATTGATCATGCGGAAGGTGTTTTCGAGCAGCTTCACCATCTCCGCCACACGCGTGGAGCTCACCGGCACCACGTGCTCGAGCGCCTGCGAATAAAACAGCGCGCCCAGTTCGGTGCAGGCCGCCGTGATCCCGCCGACCACTTTGGGAATATTTTTCGTCTGAAATTTGGGGTTTCCCGGATCGACGCGCTCCGGCGAAAAACACAGGAAAAACTGCTCGCCCACCTTGAGGTCCGGTCTTTCGAACATCGGCAGCATTAATTCATCGGTGGTGCCGGGATAGGTGGTCGATTCGAGGATCATCAACAATCCGGGCTGAAAATGTTTGGCAATCTCCTGGCAGGCGTTGACGATATAGCTCATGTCCGGATCTTTGGTTTTGCGAAGCGGCGTGGGCACCGCGATGTTGATGGTGTCCAGTGCTTGCACCACGGAAAAATCGGTGGTGGCGCGAAATTTTCCGTCTTTGACCAGCCGAGCCAGCACGGCCGAGGGCACATCCTGCACGTAGGAAACTCCGCGATTGAGCGAAGCGACTTTGTCGGCGTCGATATCGATTCCGGTGACGCAAAATCCTGCTTCTGCGAATTCGACGGCCAGCGGCAGCCCCACATAGCCCAGTCCGACCACGCCCACCTGCGCCTGGTGCGACTCGATTTTTCGCCGCAATTCCGTTTGGTGATTCAAAATCGATCCTCCTCAAAAATAAAACTCGCCTCGGGCGACGATTTCCGCGGGCCCGGCCAGAAAAATGTCCTCGTTCTCCCAGCGGAGCGCCAGCGCGCCCGCCGGCGTCTGCACTTCCACCGGGCTACGGGTCAGGCCGCGCGCGATTGAAGCCGCGGCGGCGCCGGTCGCGCCGGTTCCAGAACTCATTGTCTCACCTGCGCCGCGTTCCCAGAACCGTACCGCGATCCTATGGGGATCTAGTACCTGGATAAAGGAGACATTGGTGCGCTGGGGAAAGCGCGGATGGCGCTCGATTCGCGCCCCCAGGGCGCGCCAGTCGAAATCGAAATCGCGGGCGAACACGGCGCACTGCGGATTGCCGACATCGACAATGGTCGCGTCGGCGGATTCGATGGTTGTGTGCAATTCTTCGATGCGCGCCGCTCCCATGTTCATCTCGAAAATGTACTCGCGGCCGCGTTTTTCAAGAAACCGCAGTTCCTTGAGACCAGCGCCGGTCAGAATGCGGATTTTTTCCGCGCTCTGGCGATGCTCCATCAGGTACAGCGCCACCGAGCGCGTGCCGTTGCCCGAGAGCGCACTGCGGCTGCCGTCGGAGTTCCACAATTCAATCGCGGCATCGGCGGCAATCGTCGAGGAAACCACAATCCATCCGTCCGCGCCCACGCCGGTGTGGCGGTCGCAGATGGCGCGGGCAAGCGCGGCGCAATCCACATCCGCCGAGATTTCTTCGCGCGGCGTGATCAGAAAATCGTTGTGCGCGCCATGCGCTTTGGTGAAGGAAATTTTCATTGACGCCGCCAGATTTTTATTCTCGTTGATAAATTTCGACCACCGGAGATCCTTTTACGATGATCCGTTTTCGAAGCTGATAATGCACCTTGCCGCGCTCGACTGCGGTGGCCACATCGTCGCCCGCAAATCCGAGCGCCCATTCCTCGTGCAGAAACAAATCGGGACGCGTGATCGCCGCCATCCATTCCGCGCCGTTGCCCGAATGCAAACCTTCGCGCAGCGGGATTCCGGCCTGGCGCAGAGCTCCGGTCAGGTCGCCGAAAGAAAACAGGATTCCGGAGCCGTGCGCATAATTGGCGCGGAGAAACGCGGCGGCCTGGCGGGTCCATTCGCGCCGCGCGGCGGAATTGACCTGCGCTTCTCTCCAGCAAACCGGCGGCCGCGAGATCCAGAAAAACAACGGCGCGATTCCGCAAACGATGGCAGCCGCGGCGCGAATCCGCTGGGGAAAAATGGTGACGATCGCGCCGCCGGCAAACGCAGCCGGCAACACCGCCGCCATCGCGTAGCGGGTGTTATAGAAACTGTCCGGCCACAGACCGGGGACAAAAATCGGCGTGCCGGACGAGTGCATGCTCCAGATGTAGAACAGCGGCGCGAGAAGTAAAAAAAACATCGGCCACCAGGCGCGGCGCAGGAATAGCGCGACCAGCGCGCCGGCCATGGCGATGGCGATCGCAATGGGACTCGCCACCAGCCGCGCCGCGGCGAAATAATATTGCGCGGCCTGGCGCCAGTTGTGATCGCCGGGATAGGGTTTCATTCCGCGCGCCAGGCCGCGATGATAAATCGCCAGCGCGGACCAGGGCCCGTTGTAGAATTCGAGCGCGTTTCCGTAATAAAACCGGTTGTGCGCCAGCCACGCGAGCGGCGCCAGCGCCGCGATCGCGCCGAACAGCACCGCTATCCATTTTCGTTTCGCGGTGAACCAAAAATACAGGGCAACGAAGGGAATCAAAAACCATCCTTCGTATCGCGTCAGCGACGCCGCGTTGGAGGCGATTCCCGCCGCGAGCACGGCGAAGATCGATTGCGAATCACGAAACCAGACGGTCGACCAGAGCAGCGCCGCTAGCGATGCGGCAAACAGCATTTCGGTCATCGGTGTCGCTTGCAGATAGAGCACGTTGGGATTCAGCGCGAACATCAGCATCACGGCCAGCGCCGCGACGCCCGAAGCGTAGACGCGCCGCGCGGCCGCGAATAAAAATGCGCCCGCCAGAACGAACGAGGCCGGCGAAACGAACGCGCCGGCCGCGCCCGATTGCCACCACTTGTCGCGCATGGCGAAAGGGATCATCAGCAGGTGCGGCAAGGGCAGCCAGACGGTGCCGATCTGCTCCACGCCGGGCGTGCGCGAATCGAGAATCCGGCGCGCGATGTTCAAATGCGCTTCGGCGTCGCCGTCGTATAGCGTGTAGCCGCGGGACACGCAGAAGCGCGCGGCGGCGAAGCTCACCAGCGACAAAAACGCAATGGCCGCGGCGAGTTGCAGGGATCGCTTCATTGGAGCCGGAGCTTCACCGAAAACGCCGGGTTGGGCCGCTTCCTTCGGCCGCGGTTCCTTTCCGCCGCCGGTAAGATCAAGGAACTGCGACCCCAGGGAGCGGCGAGCCGCCCAGCTTCAGACCTGCGTCCCGCTGCTAAAACGAAGTGAATTTGCGAAACTCCTCGAAACGCGCGTCGATTTCGCGGCGCTCCAACGTCCGGAAACGGTCTACGCCGAATCGCTCGCAGCAAAAGCTGCCCATCACCGATCCGTAAATCACCGCGCGGCTTAAATCGCCGCGGCCGATGTGACCGGCGGCCAGATCGAAGCCCTGCTCGGATAAGTAACCGATAAATCCGCCGGCAAAAGAATCGCCCGCACCGGTCGGATCGAACACATCTTCGAGCAAATATCCCGGAACAATGAAGTACGAATCGTGGCGGAACAAAATGGCGCCGTATTCGCCGCGCTTGATCACCAGCGTGTGCGGACCCATCGCCAGAATCACGGAAGCCGCCTTGCGCAGATTCGTCTCGCCGGACAGCATCCGCGCTTCACTGTCGTTGATCAGCAGAAAATCCCATTCGCCGATGGTGGCCAGCAGCTCCAGGCGATAATCCTTGATCCAGAAATTCATGGTGTCGCCGCCGGCCAGGCGCAGGCCGTTCATCTGCGCGCGGACGCTGCGTTGCAAGGCCGGCTGGATATTTCCGAGCAATAAATACGGCTCTTTGCGATAACTCGCGGGCAGCTTCGGATTGAAATCCGCGAACACGTTGAGCTCGGTCTTGAGCGTTTCGCGATCGTTCATATCGGGCGAATACTTTCCCGCCCAAAAAAACGTTTTCCCGGGAACGCGTTCCAGGCCCTCCAGGTCGATGTCGCGAGCGGCGAGCAGCTGCGCGTCTTCATCGGCGAAATCCTCGCCGACGATTCCCACCAGGCGAGGGCGGGTAAAAAAGCTGGCGGATAAAGAAATGTAGGTGGCCGCGCCGCCGAGCATGCGCTCGACGCGGCCGTGGGGAGTTTCGACTCCGTCGTAGGCGACGGACCCGACAACGACAAGGGACATTTTTCGATTGTAGAGGATACGCGGGTTAACATAGAAGAGAGTGTTCGCGCGCCTTGTCCTTCGCAATTGGCCCGACCTGATCGGGCTCGGTATCGTTCTGCTGGTGCAGGCCGCCGGAACGCTTTGGATTTTACATGTGCCGGCGGCGCGATGGCCGGCCAAGGTCCGCCGGGCGATTGTGGCCCTGGCGGGGGTTTCCGGCGGATTGGCCATTTTCGCTTTTCTTTTGCGCTTCACGCGCGTCATGCGGCATTTCGCGCCATGGTGGTATGGATGGGGCCGCGGCCTGATGCTCGCCTGGGCGCTGTTCACAATGCTGCTGGTGATCGCGTGGGTGGTGACGCACATTCTTCCTCGCGCTCGCGCGGAGCACAGCCCGGCGCGCCGGAATTTTCTGCGCGCGGCCAAGCTCGCTCTGTTTGCCGCGCCGGCCGCCGCCGTCGGATACGGAGTTTTCATTGAGCGCCTGGATCTGCGAATGCGTGAAGAAAACATCGTCATCCCCAATCTGCATCCCGATCTGGACGGACTGCGCATCGTGCAGTTGAGCGATATTCATCTGAGTCCCTTCCTTCCGATCGGCGTGCTGGACCATGCCATCGCGATGGCCAACGAAACGCACGCGCATCTGGCACTGGTGACCGGTGATCTAATTTCGACCGCGGCCGATCCGGTGGACGATTGTCTCGATCGCCTGCGCGGGCTGCGCGCGGACGCGGGCGTTTTCGGCTGCCTCGGCAATCACGAAATTTACGCGAACATCGAGGATTACGTCACCGAACAGGCGGCGCTGCGCGGCTTGCGCTTTCTTCGTTCCGCGGCCGTTCCGCTGCGCTTTGGCGATGGCCTGATGAACCTGGCTGGCGTCGATTATCAGCGGATGCACTCGCACTATCTGGAAGGCGGAGAGCAACTGATCGCGCCAGGCGCGCTGAACGTGCTGATGTCGCACAATCCGGATGTTTTTCCGGTGGCGGCGCGCCAGGGATGGGATTTCACCATAGCCGGACACACCCACGGCGGGCAGGTGCGGGTGGAGATTCTGGACGCGAGCCTCAGCGTCGCCACGTTCTTCACGCGGTACGTGGACGGACTTTATCAGAAGGACGCCAAGTCCATTTTCGTTTCGCGCGGCATCGGGACCATCGGCGCGCCGATTCGCCTGGAATGCCCTCCCGAGGTTTCGCTGCTACGCCTGTGCCGCACCTGATTCTCAGTGACATTCACGGCAATCTGGAAGCGCTCGAAGCCGTTCTGGCGGACGCGGCGGGAAAGTACGACCGCATTCTTTGCCTGGGCGACCTGGTCGGTTATGGCGCCGATCCCAACGCGGTGGTCGAGTGGGCTCGCGGCAATCTCTCGGTGACGGTTCGCGGGAATCACGATAAGGCGTGTACCGGAAAGGAACCGCTCGATCAATACAATCTCGCGGCGCGCCTTTCGGCGGACTGGACCCGCGCGGCGCTCACGCCGGGCCACGTCGAATTCCTGAAAAATCTTCCGCGCGGTCCGCTGCGCTATGAAGATTACGATATGGTCCACGGATCGCCCGCCGATGAAGACGAATACCTGGTGTCGCCGTTCGACGTCGCGCCGGTGCGGCCGTTTCTCGAAGCGCAGGCCACGCTGTTCGGTCACACCCACGTGCAGGGCGGATTTCTGGTGGCGCGCGGCGGCATTCGCGCCATCGTTCCGAACGGCGTGCTGGAGCTGGAGCCGCAGCACCTTTATTTACTGAATCCCGGCGCGGTGGGGCAGCCGCGCGACGGCGATCCACGCGCGGCCTACGCCCTGTATTGGCCGCAGGAGCGCCTCATCGAGTATCATCGCGCCGCGTACGATATCGCCACAGCGGCGCAAAAAATCCGCGCCGCCGGCCTTCCCGATTCGCTGGCGCAACGGCTGTTTCACGGGATCTAGCACATATCCCCAGGGCATTTTGGAGGGCGGGATTTATCCCGCGCGGAGCTTTAGATCCGCACTTCGTGCCAGGCAGCCGATCATGGCTGCGGACAGAGCGGTTTGTCCCGTTTTTCAGCACCCGGTTCGATCCGCACTTCGTGTCAGGCAGCGGGGCTAAAGCCCCGCGCGGACTGAAGTCCGCCCTCCATGGCTGTCATTCAATAAACTAGGAGCGAGATCGGAGGCTCCTTCGGCCCGTGAGAAAGATTTTTTCAGCTTCCTAGATGCCGTCCATGGAATCGATTCCCGAATCGGCCTCGCGCTTTCTGGCGCGGCAAATCGAGCGTCTGCGGCGGATGCCGCGGCCCAAAAAAATTGTCTTCCCCGAGGGAGAGGATCCTCGCGTCGAAGCCGCGGCGGCGAAATTGACGCGTGAAGGTTTGATCGAACCAATTTTGCTATGCGGCGAAGAAGAAGCGCCGCAATATGCCGAGCTGTACTATGAGCGGCGGCGCTCCCGCGGGGTGACGCGCCGTGAAGCCGAGGCGATCGCGCGCCGGCCGTTGTATCGCGCGGCGCTGATGGTGGCCGCGGGCGATGCGGATGGAGCGGTCGGCGGAGCGGTAAACACCACCGCGGAAACCGCGCGCGCGGCGCTGCACGCCATCGGCACCGCGCGGCATGTCCGCACGGTTTCCGGCGTTTTTTTCATGTGCGTCCGGGATCGCGCGTTTGGCGCAGACGGTGTGCTGGCGTTCGCCGACGCCGCGCTGCTGCCGGACCCGTCGGCATTCGAAGTGGCCGAGATCGCCATTGCGAGCGCGCATTCTCTGCGCGCGATGACCGGAGCCGAGCCGCGAATCGCGCTGCTCTCTTTTTCCACCCGGGGCAGCGCCGAGCATCCGTCCATCGACAAGATGGTCGAGGCCCTGCGCATTTTGCGCGAACGCGCGCCGGAGCTTCACGCCGACGGCGAATTGCAGGCCGACGCGGCGCTGGTGGCCAGCGTGGCCGCGCGGAAAGCACCCGGGTCGGCGGTCGCCGGCCGTGCGAACACTCTGATTTTTCCGGATCTTTCGAGCGCGAATCTCGCCTACAAATTAGTGGAACGATTGGGCGGCGCGGTGGCGTTTGGTCCGTTTTTACAGGGCTTGGCAAAGCCGTTTAACGATCTTTCGCGTGGTTCGTCGGAGGAGGAGATTTTCGGCGCGGGGATCATCACCGCCCTGCAATCGGAGGGGATCGCGATTGCTTCCCTTTAAGCTGGTGTACCACGAAGGCTACGATCTGAATCTCGGCTCGCACGTGTTTCCGTCGGGGAAATACCGGATGATTCGCGATCGTCTGTTGGCCGATGGTTTCGCCGAACCGGCCGATTTCGTCGAGCCGCAGCCGGCCTCGGACGAAGATATTCTGCTGGTTCATCAGCGCGGATGGGTAACGCGATTGAGGAACGGGACGCTCGATTATATGGAATTGATGAAGCTGGAAATTCCGTATTCGCGCGAAATGGTGGAGGCCTTCTGGCTGGCCGCGGGCGGAACGACGCTGGCCGCGCGGCTGGCGCTGCGCGATGGAATCGGGTTCAACATCGGCGGCGGATTTCATCACGCTTTTCCCGGCCACGGCGAGGGATTTTGCGCGGTTCACGACGTGGCCGTCGCCATCCGCAAGTTGCAGCGGGAAAAATTGATCGAGCGCGCCATGGTGATCGATTGCGACGTTCACGACGGCAACGGCACGGCCGCCATTTTCGCGTCCGATCCGTCGGTGTTCACGTTTTCGATTCATCAGTTCCACAATTACCCGAGTTTCAAGCCGCCCTCGGATCTGGACGTGAATCTGGAGGACGGCGTCGGCGACGAAAAATACCTGGAGTTGTTAGGCGAGGCGTGCCGCAAGGCCTTTTGCGAATTTTCTCCGCAGCTGTTGATGTACGTGGCGGGTGCGGATCCGTACCGCGAAGATCAGCTCGGTGGTCTCGCGCTGTCGATCGAAGGATTGATGGCGCGCGACCGGCTGGTTTTCAATTGTTCGCGGGAGCACCATACGCCGGCGGTGGTGACGCTCGCCGGAGGCTATGCGATGCGCCTGGAAGATACCGTGACCATCCACTCCAATACGGCCAAAGCCGCGGCGGCCGTTTACTGGAAATAACACCCGGCCACGTGTACCGTAAACCATGCCGACACCCTTTCAGGCGAGCAAGCGCTCGCTCGCAGTCGAAAGTTCCACGGCGATTCGCTTCACGCTGACCACGTCGAGCTTGCCCGTGCCAAGCGTGGGAACCGTCCCGACCCGATGAATGTCTTCGCGTTTCGGAATCCAGAGTTTCGCCAGCGACGATCCGCCGAGTTCCCTCCACAGGTCGGCCGGATTCATCTCCGGGTGCGCGTATAGAAGAACCAGACGCTCGCCGCGTTGCTCATCCGGAACGCCAGCGACGGCGCAGTCATGCTCGCCCAGAATTTCGCGCGCGGCTTCTTCCACTTTGCTGTGCGAAACCATTTCGCCGGCGATTTTGCTGAAGCGCGCCAGGCGATCGACGATGTGCAGAAATCCGCCTTCATCGAATCGCGCCAGATCGCCGGTTGCGTAGAAGCCGTCAATCATCGCCGACGCGGTTCGCTCCGGTTCGCCTAGGTAGCCACGCATCCGGCTGGGACCGTTCACCAGCAACAACCCCGTCTCGCCCGGCGCGACCGGCGCCAGCGTTTCCGGATCGACAATCCGCGCCGAGACGTGCGGCAGCATACGGCCCGCACTGCCGGGTTGATGAGCGCCAGCGCAATTGACGGAAACCACCGGACCCATTTCCGTGCAGCCGTATCCTTCGAGCAGCGTGATTCCGAACTTTTTCTCGAACGCGCCGGCGAGAGCGGGACGAAGCTTTTCAGCGCCCACCAGGAAATGCCGGATGCTCGCGAACTGCTCCCGGGTGCACTTGCGCAGGTAACTCAGGCAGAACGTCGGCGTCGAGAGGAACAGCGTGGGCCGATGCGCGCCGGCAAGTTCGCCGATGGTCTTGGCATCGGTTGGATTCGCATGGAACACGGCTTTAAATCCGCGCGTCATCGGGAACCAAAGGGTGTAGGTCAATCCAAACGAGTGGAAAAACGGCAGCACGCCGAGCATACAGTCCGTCTTACCGGCTGGAAACACCTGCGCGGTGGCGTCAATGTTTGCGACCAGATTCCAATGCGACAGCTCGACGCCTTTCGGCGTGCCCGTGCTGCCGCTCGAAAAAATGATCGCGGCAATACCGTCCGGGCGCGCGGCCTTCGCCAGCCATCGGTCCGGGAATAGCCGGGCAGCGAGCGCGGCCCGCAGCTTCGCCGCGGGCGTAATCGAGGCAAGCACCTCCTCGAGGCAGACGATCCCGGGCAGATCCAAGATCTTGATTTTTTCGAGAAACTCGCGCGAGGAGAAGATGGTCTTGATCGCGCATCGCGTGATGGCATGCCGCATCGCCTCTTCGCCGGCCGTGAAATTCAGGTTTACGGTGGTTTTCCCGGCAAGTGCGGCTCCCAGATTCACAATGGCCCCGCCGGCGGTTGCGGGCAGGAGCACACCGATGTTCTGTTCCCGGCAGTTGTGTTCGATCCAGTTTTTCAGGGCCACCGCGGCGATCAGCGCCCGGCCGAAAGTGAACTCCCTGCCGGTCGAATCCGCCAGCGCGGCCGCGGACCAGTTTCGCTTCGCCGCACGCGCGAATCGGTGAGCCAGCGTCGCAAAGGAATCCTGGTTTGACTCCGCGGCCCGGGTCCCCAGCTCCAGCACGTTTTGATACAGCGATTCCGCGGCCGGGCCGGGCACCGGCTTTCCGATCGAGATCGTCACCGGCTGGCGAAACCGGAGCTTTCCAGGTAGTTTGCTAAACGGGTGCCCCCACAGACCGTCGATGTAAATCGGAATCACCGGAACCGAAACGCCGCGCAGGATGAACTCGATTCCGCGCTCGAACGGCTTTACGTGACCGGTACGGGTGAGCTTGCCTTCGGGGAAAATGCCGACCAGGTTGCCGGCCTCAATCTCCTGACGCGCGGCACGCAGCGCGCGCAGCGACTCTTTCGGCGCATGCGTGGGAAGCGGAATGGTTTTGAAAAGCCGGCAGAACGGATTCAGCCATTTGTTGTCGTACAGCGGCTGCCACATCAGGAAGCGGATAAAGCGATCGGTGACGCAGCCGATCAGGATCGCGTCGGCGTAGGAAACGTGATTCGAAACCAGCAACGCTCCGCCGGTCTTGGGCAGATTTTCTCGACCGGCCACGCGAATTCGGAAAAAGATCTGCGTGAAGGACCATGCGACGAGTCGCACCAGCGCCGCCGGCAGCAGCCAGGCGATGTAAATCGTGCTGGCCAGCGTGACCATCCCCAGCGCGCGCAGGATCGAGGCTGGATGCCAGTGCACGAGATCGTGCAGCAGGTACAAGATTCCGGACGCTGCGATTACGCCGATCATGTTCAGAAAATTATTGGTCGCGAGCAGGCGTCCTTTTTCCGCGGCCGGCGCCCGTTCCTGCAGCCAGGCGTTGAGGGGAACGATGAAGAGTCCGCCCGAAAACCCCACGCCGACGAGGCTCGCCGAGAGCGCCGCGACCGAGTGCGCGCCGCCGGCCAGAATCGAAAAAACACCCAGCAGCGCCGCGCCGCACGGCACCAGGCCGATCTCAATCCGATCGCCGGACAAC
>Ga0335073_10000650_pt1 | contig 45365 bp, 43 predicted proteins | sample Lox_Sample_22_FD_207093 | JGI IMG/M metagenome (GOLD analysis project Ga0335073, IMG submission 207093) | Soil microbial communities from Loxahatchee National Wildlife Refuge, Florida, United States - Lox_Sample_2.2 | ecosystem: Environmental > Terrestrial > Soil > Wetlands | place: USA...
GTAGGCGGAAGCCGCGAGCACCAATACCAGCCACAGCAAGGCCGCGCGCTTCACGGCGCATCCGTCTCCAGAAGCCGTGCATCGGCACCGGCCAGCGGCGCCGAGGACCGGACCTCGTCGGAAAAGCGGAGATGGTCCCAATCGCCGTTTGGGCGGCGGATCTCCACCGAATCGACGAAGGCGCGGCCGGTGACGGCGATCGACTGGAGCGGTGCGGCGGCGGGATCATCGCCGGCGAGCGGCTTCAACAAGATCGTCCAGCCGGCTTCGCCCGAACGGCGCTCGACCGAGAAATCTTGCGCCATGGCGCTCCAGTCGCCGCCGAGCGCGCCGCCGAGCATGGTGTAGAGCCGCGCCAGGAAAGGCGCGCGCGCCGCCGGCAGGCGCTGCACTTCGCGGCCGTCCACCAGCTGCAACAAACCGGCGGGGGTGATGACGATCGTCGTGTCGAAGGGCTTCTCAGTATGCCACACCAACCCCTTGCCGGCGGCGAGGAGAAAGCGCCCTTGGCTGACGAGCGGCGCCGACAGCCCGGCGAGGTGTCGCTCCTGAACGAAGCGCCCGGACAGCGATTCGCCCGGGTGCAGCGGCGGCTGTTCGAGCGGGCGGCCGAAAGCGAGCGGGGCCGCGGCCATCACCAGGAGCAGCGCAAACCGGAGAGGGCGCATCATCGCAGCCGCTGCACCTTCTCGCGAAGCACCGCCGGAGATTCAAAGCAAAGCTCGTTGGTGGCGACCTCGACCGCGACCTGGATGGTGTGCGCCTTGGTCAGGGTCTCGCCGCTCGTCAGGTCGATCAGCCGATAGCCGATCTTGAGGCGGTTCTCGTATTCGAGCATGGTGGCGATGACTTTGACCTCCTGACCAAAGCGAAGCGGCCGCACATACTTGATGCGCATGTCGACGACGGGCCAGATGTAGCCCGTCCGCGACATCTCTTCGTAATTGAAGGCGATCTTGTCGAGGAGCGCGCAGCGCGCCTGCTCGAGGAAGCGCACGTAATTGCCGTGCCAGACCACCTGCATCGGGTCGAGATCGTAGAATTGCGGTTTGACCGTCACTTCCGCGGAAATCATCGCGAGCCTGCTTTGTCCGGCGCCGGCGCCCAGAAATCGAAGAAGTTATACCATTGGAAGGGATCCCTGAGGCAGTAGGCCTCGAGCCGCCCCGCATAGCGCGCCGCCCATTCCTGCAATGCTCGCTCGCGGCCGCGGCGCGGCAATTCGATGCGCTCGGCGAAGCGCTCGAAGTAGAGCCGGTAGCGTCCCCCCTCGTTCAGGCAGAACAGGAGATAGACCGGGCAATCGAGAAGATGCGCAAGCAGGTAGGGGCCTTGCGGGAAGCTTGCGGCTTCGCCCAGGAACCGGGCGCTGCTGGTCCGGCGATCGCCCTCGACCGGCGTGCGGTCGCCCGCAATGGCGATCCAGCCGCCGCGCTCGACCCTCTCCTGCAAAGCGATGATCGTCGCCGGATCCACTTCAGTCACCTGAAGCGTATTGAACGCCGCCGCCGGCCGGAAGCGCTGCAGCAGCCGCGCATAGTTCTCGGCATGCCGCGTATGCACGAGAATCGTGAGACGCGCGCGGCGCGCGTCGTCGAGCGTCGTGCGGCTGAGCTCGGCATTGCCGAGATGCGACACGATGAGCACGAGTCCGCGCTCGCCTTCCGACGCCCGATCCATCTCCCTCGGATCCACGATCTCGACCGGCGCCCGGTCATCGGACCCGATCCAGGCGGCGAAGGTCTCGAGCGTCTTGCGGGCGAAGCCGACGGAGTGCCGGACCGTATCGAGCGGACCAGGCTCGCGCGGCTCGCCTTGCGCGGCAAAGGCGCGGCGCAGGAAGTCGCGCGACGCGCGGCGCTGCTCGGTGCCGGTCAGGTGAAAATAGAGCGCGACCGGAAACAGCAACACCATGCAGCCATGCCAGCCGAGCAGGCGATAGGCCGCCGCGAGAAGCCGCAATCCCCACTCGGCGCCGCGCTCATTGAGCCTCGCCCAGTGCGCCGGCGCTCCGATCGTCGCGCGGCGCCGGCGCAGGATCGACGGCAACCGCGTCAGCATGGTCAGCACGAGGCGGGTATGCATCCGAGTGATGGCCCAGTTGTCGCGCAGCATGCGGAAATTCGAGGTGTTGCCCTCGGGATATCTGACCCGCACGGGAACCAACACCGGCGGCACGCCGCGCCAGAGCAGGCGAACCAGGATTTCCGGATCGAAATCCATCCGCCGACCGACGCGCTCTTGCCGCAGCACCGCGAGCGTCGGCGCCAGCGGATAGAGGCGAAAGCCGCACATACTGTCGAGGGGGCGCGGCCTCAGCGTCTCGACGCACACCCAGAAATGGGTGATCCAGCGGCCGATGCGGCGGCCCAGCGGCATGCTGCGATCATAGATCGGAGCGCCGAGGATGATCGCCTCGGGATGAGCGCCGCCGGCCGCCAGCAGCGCCGGCAGCGCCGCGAGGTCGTGCTGGCCATCAGCGTCGATTTGCACGGCGTGCGTCCAACCCGCGGCGATGGCGAGCTCGAAGCCGGCGATGACGGCAACGCCCTTGCCCTGATTAACCTCCAGCCGATGCACGCTGACACCGCGCTCGGCCTGGGCGAGCGCGGCCAGCGCGCTGCGCGTCGGCTCGTCGCTGCCGTCGTCGATGATGATGACCGCCAATCCCAGCTGGTGCAGACGGGCGACGATGCCGGGAAGCGCGGCGTGATGATTGCGGCTCGGAATGATGGCGCCGGGCTGGAAGGACACGCGGTTCAAAATCCGATCTGCCCGGATGAATAGATCCCTTGCGCGTCGCGATATTCGAAGGCAAGGCGGCGCCCGTCATGGGCGAGCGACAGCGCCAGGGTCAGCTCGGCATTGGGGTGGATCGGCTTGCGAAACTTGACCTGAACGGTGCGCGCCGGTGATGCGTCGAGCGCCAGGTGGCGCCGGCCGAGCCGGATCGCCCAATCCACCTGCACCACCCCCGGCAGAATCGGAAAGCGCGGGAAATGCCCGTCGAAGTAAAGCAGCGAGTCCGGCGCCCGCAAGATGAGCTCGGTGACAGATCCCGACCGCCGCACCGCGCGGATCATGGGGTCGGTTCCCGCCTCTGTCGTCGAGGCGTTGGTCATGCCGACACTTCCAGCAAGGCCAGGACATCGGCGCTCCGGCACTTGCCCATGCCGTCGATCGGCAATCGCGCGACGAAGCGCCAGCGCCGCGGCAGGGCGGCTGCTTCCTGCGTCGCCGCGAGCGCGCGGCGCAGGGCTCGCTCGAACCGGAACTTGCCAAGCTGCGCCAGCTCCGCCTCGCCCGACGGCGAAAGCGCGACAACGGCGCCGAGAATGGGGCGATCGGCGGCGAGCGGCATGACCGCAGCGCCATCGACCCAAGGCAGCGCAAGCAGATCCTGCTCGAGCCGTTGCAGGCTCACGCGCTTGCCTTCGACCTTCACGATCCGGTCCGCCCGCCCCTCGAAGCGGAAGCCGCCATCCGTCGTGGGCGCGATCCGGTCGGCCAGCTCGCACCAGACCGCGCCGGCAACGCCCGGCGAGCGAACCCGCAGCAATCCCGCGTCGCTGCACGACACGTCGACACCCGGCAGCGGCCGCCACGGCGATGGCTCGGACCCGCTGCGCCAGGCAAAGGCGCCGGTCTCGGTGCTGCCGAAGATCTCGATGGGCGGCCGGCCGAAGATGGCCGCGCACTCCACCGCTGCCGCTGCGGGAAGCGGCGCACCGGCGGTGAAGACGAGGCGCGGGCGCAGTGCTTCGGTCAGCGGTGACAAGCCGCCGAGACGCGTGAGATGGGCCGGGCTCGAGACGATCCCGGCGCCGCCGGAGAGCGCTGCCAGCAAGGTCTCCCAGGCGAAATAGACAGTGCCGTCGAAGCGCCGCCCGGCCAGCAACGGCCAGATGACGCGAAAGGCGAGACCGAAGATGTGCTGGTGCGACACGGTGCCGAAGATGACGGCGTCGCCGAGCCGCTCGCCCCAGGCGCACTCCAACATCGCCGCCTCGCGCTCCAGCAGCGCCGCGCTCTTCTCGATCCGCTTCACGGCGCCGGTAGAGCCGGAGGTGAAGAAATCGATGCGGCTGCGCGAGGGGTCGAGGCTCAGTGGACGCGCGCTCGGCTCAGCCGGCTCGATCGCGAGCGCGCGCGCCCCGCCATCGGCCGGATCCCGGTCGGTTACGAGCGCGTCGAAACGGTCGGCAAGCGCCGCAATGGTGCCGCTCTGGAGGTTCGGCGGCAATACGATGTCGGCGCCGATCCGCAGCAGCGATAGAAATCCGACGATGAAACTGTAGCCGTCTTCGCAGAGCAGGAGGGCGCGGCGAAGGCCCAGCGCGCCCAGGCGCTGGGCATTGTGTGCGGTCTCGCCGCGCAGCCGCGCCAAGCTGATCGCCGCGCCGTCGCGCAGGGCGACGATGTGCGCTCCGGGCCGCGCGTCACCCAGGATTTCCGACAGCGGCAGCAGGCTCATGCTTCGGTCCGGCCGTGGCGCCGGTAATACCGGATGACCAGCTCGCCGGCGAACAGCGCGCCCATGATCACGTAGGAAATGAAGCCGTTGTAGAGGGTCCACAGCGCCAGGTCGCCGTCGACCGCAGTCGCGATGGAGATCGCGGCATTCGCGACGAAGAAGATCAGCCAGGCCACGGTCACGTTGCGCAGGTAGGCAATGGCCGAAGCCGGCAGCGCCGGGTCGCGCAGCCGTGCGATGCGCTCAATGATGGTCGGCGGCCGCAGCAGCGAATAACCGAACACCGCGGCGAAGCCGAGGCTGACCAGGACCGGGTAGAATTTGAGCGCCGCCGCTGGCGACGCCGCCACCGCGAGCAGAACCAGAAGCGCGCCACTTGCCAGCCCGAGGAGCGGCGCCATCGTCGCTCCGCGCCGATCGGCCGCGCGGGCGAAGACGAGCCGCAGCGCCAGCAAGGCCAGCAATCCAAGGACCAGCGTCGCCGGCGGAACGTGGCCCAGCGCAAAATAGACGACGAAGGGATAGCCCACGCCCAGCACAAGCACGGGCAAGCGAAACTTATGTCCGTTGCGCCAGCTGTGCATAGAGCTTCTCGACCACATCGCCAACCGTACGCACCGATTTGAACTCGGCAGGCGCGATCTTCCTGCCGGTGTACTCCTGCAGCTTCACGACAAGCTCGACCGCATCGATGCTGTCGAGATCGAGATCCTCCTGCAAATGCGCGGCGGGCGTGATCTTCTCCGCCGGCAGCTCGAATAAATCCTGGAGATAGCCGCTGAGCGTCGCCAGGATCTCGCTCTTCGAAACCACTACGCCCCCCTCTGACTGGCGATAAATGCCGCAATGCTCTTCACGTTGAAGAAAATCTCGCGCACCTCTTCCTTCTTCGCCTCGATCTTGATGCCATAGGCCTTTCTGATGGCCATGCCGAGCTCGAGACCGTCGATGGAATCCAGACCGAGACCGTCGCCGAACAGCGGCTCGTCGCTGTTGATCTCCTCAGGCTTGATCTCCTCGAGGCTTAAGGCGCTGACGATGAGCTGCTTCAACTCCAGTTCCAGGCTACCCATTGCTTCAGCTTCCGACGTAATAGGACTCGAGATAGGAAACCAGCTTGCGCGCGCCGCGGGCGCGCGTCGGCATATCGAGGAACGTCTTCGTCCGCAGCCGCTCGCCGATCTCGATGCGGAACGTCGGCGGCTTGGCGGGAATCGCGTACCAAGCCTGCCCCTTGACCAGCGTGATGGGATCGCAGGTGATCGTCACCAGTTGCAGATCGGCGCCGGTCAGCGTGGCGATGTGCGCGAAGCCGCGGTGAAAGCGCGGGCGGCAACCCGGCACGGAACGGGTTCCTTCCGGGAAGATGACGAGATTGCTTCCCGCATCGAGCGCGGCGCGGCAATTCTCGATGAAGGCTTGCGGCTCCTGGTCGTTTCGCAGATAGCCCGCCACCCGCACCAAGGGGCCCAGGAAAGGATGGCGCCAGAGCTGGTGCTTTACGACGCAGCGCGCATCCGGCAGCAGCGCGACGATCAGCACCACATCGAGCAAGGTGGGATGGTTGGCGATCACCAGATTGCCGCGGCAGGAGGCGAGCCGCTCCGCGCCCCTGACCTCGAGCCTGAGCACGCCAAGCCATTGCAGGACGGCGACATAGAAGCGGAAGCTGGCGCGAATGATGCCCTGGGCGCGCCGCTCGCGGGCGCGGCGGTCGCTCGTGAATGTGGTGGCGAGCGGTATGACGGTCAGCGCGAGCACGAAGCCGCCGAGCCCCAGCGTGGCAAAAGCGAATCCCGTCGCCGCCAAGCGCCAGAGATGGTCGATGCGGCTAACCGTCGGCACGGCGCCAACGCCATTGTCCGCGGCTGCCGCGCGACTCGGCGCCGATTTCGCCGGAGGCGAGGAAGCGCACGAAATCGGCGGCCTGGCCGGTCGCCGAGCGTCGCGGCCGATTCCGATCGGCAGGCTCGAGCGACAGCAGGACGTCTCCCGTCGACCCGCGGGCGGGTGTGAGCAGGAAGGCCGCGGCGAACGCGTCCTCCTCGCAGAACTTGGCGTAGTCCTCGGGCAGCGGCTCGTCGAAATAGACCAGCAGAACCTGCTTGTCGCTGCCGGCGGCCAGGCACGTGGCCGCTTCGATCAGACCGAATGCGAGACTGTCGCTGCCGGCCGCGACGGCGGTGTGGCCCGCGCTATTCGCCCGAACGATCGACAACAGCCCGGCCAGGGCATGATGGACGGAAAGGCTGAAATCCGCGGGTGAGGCTGGCTCGCGCGCCGCCAATGCCTGCAGCAGGCTCAGCGTGCGCCGGTATTCGCCATGGCGGGAGCAGACGATGAACCGGTCGTCCGCACCCGGTGACAGGCGCAAAGCGGCCGCGAAAGCCTTCTGGCCGATGCCGCTGACGCGGCGGCGGAGCATTGCGGGCGGTGCGGATGCGGCGCCGGCCGCTGCCGGCGCTGCGGTGAACCACTCGATCTGGTCCGGACCGGCGACATGGCATGCCGCCCAATCCGCCACGCGAAACGCCACCGCGGTTATCGGCGGCGCTTCCCGTTGCGGCAAAGCCAGTACGGCGCCGCCTTCGCTCATTTGAGCGCAACCGCCGCGGCGTCAAGTCGCTCTTCGATGGCTCTCTCGAGATTGTGGATCCACTCGTTGTACTTGCGGTGAATCTCGCCATCATGCTGCTTCAGATCCTCGGAGCTGACGAGGTTTATGCTGTAAGCACTCTTGGAGTAGCTGATGGCGATGACGGCTTCATGGCTCCCGCGCTCGTAAGTTGCCCGAAGCTGGCCGGGACCGGAGCGCACGACGCTCCAGTGATAATCCGCTGCAGCCGTGGCGATGACATGGCCGATCTCTTGCAACGGCAGCCTCTGCGCCGCCGAAGACACGGGATGATTGACAACGTTGTAGATCGGCTCGACGCGCGAGGCGCAAGCACTTGCGCCGAGCAAGAGCAAGCAACAGCAAAGCACAATCGAAAGGAGCGGTACCCCCCGAAAAGTCCGAGCCAGCACAGTCCTGCCTTTTGGTTTAGTCTATTCTGCGGACGAACGTGAACGTACCATATATTATATAAAATCTATACTATTGGTTAACGGCGACGATCGCCGCCAACGCGGAGCGACGGATGAGGATGCCGGAGCGAGTGCGCTTCCGGCCGGCAGTGCGGCTTGCCTGGTGGTGCCGATCGGGCGGGAAGAGCGCGGCAAAAGGGGGCGCTCGGCTTGACGCGCCGCGGGCTTTGGCCTAGAAACTCGGCCTTTCGCGCGGCCCCTTGACCCTCAAGGGGCCGTCATTGCTGTTCGAGGCGGTCATGGCGAGACGTTGCATCATCACCGGCAAAGGCGTTCAGGTCGGCCACAATGTGAGCCACGCCAACAACAAGACCAAGCGGCGCTTCCTGCCCAATCTGCAACGCACCTCGCTGCTGTCCGACGCGCTCGGCGGCCCGGTGCGCGTGCGCCTCTCGACCCGCGGCATCCGCACGGTCGAGCATAATGGCGGCATCGACGCCTATCTCCTCGGCACGTCCGACAGCAAGCTCACCGCCGAGGCGCGCCGCTTGAAGCGTCGCATTGCCGCGGCGGCCGCGCGCAAGGCCGAAACCGCCTCAGCCTGAGGGCCTCGTCTACCGGCTCGCTTCCGCCGGCGGATCCGACTTCACCTGCTCGGCGCTCGGCAGGTCGCTCGCGCGCCAGCCGCCGCCGAGCGCTTCGATCAAGCTCACGCTGGCGGTGAGCCGGCTCTGCAGGACCGAGAGCGCAGTCTCCTGGTTGGTGAGCCGCGTGGTCTGCGCGGTGACGACGGCAGTATAGGGTTGCGTGCCCTGCAGATACTGGTTGAGGGTGAGCTGCTCGGCCTGGAACGCCAGCTTTACCGTGTTGTCCTGAACCACCTGCTGCTGCGCCAGAATGCGCAGCGCGGCAAGCTCGTCCTCGACCTGCTGGAAGCCGGTGAGCACGGTCTCGCGGTAATTGGCGACGCTCTGGGCATAGCTCGCCTTCGCCGCCGCGACCTGCGCCGCGGTCAGCCCGCCGTTGAACACCGTCTCGGTGGCTGTCGCTCCGACGGACCACAGACTGTTCGCGGCGCGCAGCAGATTGGCTAAGCCGGTGCTTTCAAAGCCATAAGAGCCCGACAGCGTCAGGTCGGGGTAATAGCCGGCGACGGCGATGCCGATCTGCGCGTTGGCCGCCGCCATCAGCCGCTCGGCGGCGGCGATATCGGGGCGGCGCTCGAGCAACGCCGAGGGCAGCTCGGCGGGCGGGACGGGCACCGCGCTGGGCATCGCTGCCGGCGCAATCGAAAGCTCCGCCGGCGGTTTGCCGATCAGCGCCGCGATGGCATGCTCGTCCTGGGCGCGCTGCACGCCGACGGCGATGGCCTGCGCGCGCGTCTGTTCGACCTGGGTTTGGGCGGTAACGACGTCGGTTTGCGCCGCAACGCCGGCCGCATACTGGTTGCGCGTGATGTCCAGCGAGCGCGTGAAGGCGACGACGGCTTCGTCGAGCAGCCGACGCTGCTGGTCGGCGGAGCGCAGCTCGAAATAGAGCGTGGCGAGCTGAGCCTGCGCCGAGAGACGCGCATTGGCGAGATCGGCGGCGTTCGCCTGCGCGTTGGCGACGTCGCTTTCGACGGTGCGGCGGATGCGGCCCCACAGGTCGATATCCCAGCTGGCGTCGCCGGTGAGCTGGACGGTGCTGTTGCTGCTGCTGCTGCGACTCGAGGAGAACGACAAGTTGCTGCCCTGCCCGGAGCGCGTGCCCGCGCCGGTGAGGGTGAAGGTCGGGAAGAAGCCGGATTGGCCTTCGGCGACCACGGCGCGCGCCTGTTCATAGGCGGCCGCGGCGGCTTTCAGGTTCTGGTTGGAGATGTCGACCTGCTTCTCCAGCCCGTCGAGGACGGGATCCTGGTAGATCGACCACCAGTCGCCGCGCCGCGCCGTGTCCTGCGGCTCGGCGGGCTTCCAGCCATCCTCCTTGTAGGCAGCCGGAACCGGCGCGGGTGGACGCTTGTAGTCGGGGCCGACGGTACAGGCGGCCAGCAGCACCAGCGCCGACAGCGCCGGCGCCGAAAACGCCAAGGTTCGCTTCATTCGCCGGGCTCCGCTATGGCTCCGCCGGAGAGGTCGGGATGGCTTTTCCGCCACAAGCCGCCGGTCCACAGGCGGAAGCGGTCGAGATAGAGATAGATCACGGGCGTCGTGTAGAGCGTCAGCAGCTGGCTGACGATGAGCCCGCCGACGATGGAGATGCCAAGCGGCTGGCGCAGCTCGGCGCCATCGCCGCTGCCGACGGCGAGCGGCATCGCCCCGAACATCGCCGCCAAGGTCGTCATCATGATCGGACGGAAGCGGCGCAGGCAGGCCTGATAGATCGCGTCTTGCGGCGAAAGGTGCTGGCGGCGCTCCACGTCGAGCGCGTAGTCGATCATCATGATGGCGTTCTTCTTGACGATGCCGATCAGCAGGATGACACCGATCAGCGCGATGATGCTGAACTCGGTATTGAGCGCCATCAGCGCCAGCACGGCGCCGAGGCCCGCCGAAGGCAAGGTCGAGAGGATCGTGATGGGGTGGATGTAGCTTTCATAGAGGACGCCGAGCACGATATAGACGGCGACGAGTGCCGCCGTCACCAGGATCGGCTCGCTGTTGAGGGATTGCTGAAACACCTGGGCCGTGCCGGCGAAGCTGCCATGGATCGAAACCGGCACGTTGAGCTCGTTCATCACCCGGTCGACCGCCTGGGTCGCGTCGCTCAGCGACTTGCCGGGGGCAAGGTTGAAGGAAATCGTCGTCGCAACGAACGGCCCTTGATGGTTGATGGCGAGCGGTGTCTTGCCGGGGCCATAGTGGGTGAAGGCCGCCAGCGGCACCATGTTCTCGCCGTTGGTGGAAACGGCGGCACCGGTGGAGGCGTTCGAGCTGCTGTGGCCGGTCGAGCCGATCTGGTTGGCGAGCAGGTTGCGCGCCGCGTTGGTGGTGATCTCGGCCGCGCTGGCGCTCCCGCCGGTTTTCGAGCTGACCGTGCCGATGACGGCGTTGGTGGACGCCGTGCCGCTGACCGAGCCGGCGGCGGTGCTGACGTAAAGCTCTTTCAGCGTCTCCGGACTCTGCCAGTATTGCGGCGCGACCTCCATGATCACGTGGTACTGGTTGAGCGGCGCGTAGATCGTCGACACCTGGCGCTGGCCGAAAGCGTCATAGAGCGTGTTGTCGATCTGGCTCGCGGTGATGCCGAGGCGCGACGCGGTATCGCGATCGATGACGAGATCGGTCTCGAGCCCGTTCTGCTGCTGATCGGAGTTGACGTCGGTGAGCGCGGGCTCGTGTTGCAGCGCTTCGGCGATCTTCGGCGCCCACTGGTAGAGCTCGTCGAGGCTGTCGCCCTGCAGCGTGTACTGGTATTCCGCATTGGCGGCGCGGCCGCCGGCGCGGATGTCCTGTGCAGCCTGCAGGAACAGCGTCGCGCCCGCGACCGGCGCGAGCTTGCGTCTGAGCCTGCCGATCACTTGGTCGGCGGAGAGCTGGCGCTGTGCGAGCGGCTTCAGCGTGATGAAGACGAAGCCCCCGTTGGTCTGCCGTCCGCCGGTAAAGCCGGTGACGGTGGCGACGTCGGGATCGCTCTTGATGATCGAGATGAACTGAATGAGCTTCTTGCGCATGAGCTGAAACGAGATGCTCTGGTCGGCCTGGATGCCGCCGATGAGCAGTCCCGTGTCCTGCTGCGGGAAGAAGCCCTTGGGCACGATCGCGAAGAGATAGAGGTTCAGCAACAGCACGCCGATCAGGATCAGCATGGTCACCCGCGCATGCCGCAACGCCCACTGCAGCGAGCGGTCATAGAGCGCCAGCGTCTCATCGAAGGCCCGCTCGCTCCAGCGATAGAGCCGGCCATGCCCTTCCGCATCCCCATGCCGGACGAGATAGGCGCACATCATCGGCGTCGTCGTCAGCGAAACGACCATGGATACCGCGATCGCGATCGACAGCGTCATGGCGAATTCGCGGAAATACCGTCCGACGATGCCGCCCATGAGCAGGATCGGAAGGAACACCGCCACCAGCGAGGTGCTCATCGACAGCACGGTGAATCCCACCTCGCGGGCGCCGAGCAGCGCCGCTTGGAAGCGCGGCATGCCGGCCTCGATATGCCGGGTTATGTTCTCGAGCACGACGATAGCGTCGTCGACGACGAAGCCGGTCGCCACGGTGAGCGCCATCAGCGAGAGGTTGTCGAGGCTGTAGCCGAGCAGGTACATGACGCCCATGGTGCCGAGCAGCGAGACCGGCACGGCGACGCTGGGCACCAGCGCCGAGCGCGCATTGCGCAGGAAGGCGAAGACGACGCCAACCACGAGCAGGATGGAGATCATCAGCGTGCGCTCGACGTCGCGCAGCGAGCCGCGAATGGTGGTGGTGCGGTCGAGGACCGGCGTGATGTCGATATCGGCGGGAATGGAGGCCTTCAGCTGCGGCAGGACCGCACGAACGCCATCCACGGTGTCGATGATGTTCGCGCCGGGCTGGCGATAGAGGATCAGCAGCACCGCCGGCTGGCCGCCGGAAATTCCCTGGTTGCGCACGTTCTCGACGGAATCGGTGACGTCGCCGACATCCGACAGCCTGACCGGGTTGCCGTGGCGATAGGCAACGATGAGCGAGCGATATTGGGTCGCCTGGGTCGCCTGGTCGTTGGTGTAGATCTGCCAGCGCCGCTGACCGTCCTCGATCATGCCTTTGGGGCTGTGCGCGTTGGCGGCGTTGAGCGCGGCGCGCACATCCTCGAGGCCGATGCCGTAGTGGAAGAGGGCGCGGGGATTGAGCTCGACGCGCACCGCCGGCAGCGAGCTGCCGCCGATCGTGACCTGGCCGATCCCCTCGAGCTGCGACAGCTTCTGCTGCAGCACAGTGGCGGCGCTGTCGTAGAGCTGTCCCGGGTTCAACGTGTTCGAGGTCAGCGCCAGGATCATCACCGGCGAGTCGGCCGGGTTCACCTTCTTGTAGGTCGGGTTGGTCCTGAGCGCCGCCGGCAGATCGACGCGTGCGGCATTGATCGCCGCCTGCACGTCGCGTGCCGCGCCGTTGATGTCGCGGTCGAGCCCGAACTGCAAGGTGATCTGGGTCTGCCCGACCGAGCTCGACGACGTCATCTCGGTGACGTCGGCGATGGTTCCGAGATGGCGCTCGAGCGGCGTTGCGACGCTGGTGGCGACGGTTTCGGGGCTGGCGCCGGGAAGCGTTGCCTGGACCTGGATGGTCGGGAAGTCGACCTGCGGCAGCGGCGCGACCGGCAGCAGGAAGAAGGCGATGGCGCCGCCGAGCGCGATCCCGATCGTCAGCAAGGTCGTGGCGACCGGCCGGCGAATGAATATCTCGGAGAAGGTCATTCGGCCGGACTCTCGACCGGTTGCGGCCCGCGGAAGCGCCGCGCGAGGCGGTCGAAGGCAAGATAGATCACCGGCGTGGTGAAGAGCGTCAGCATCTGGCTCACGATGAGGCCGCCGACGATGGTGACGCCGAGGGGATGGCGCAGCTCGGAACCGGTCCCGGTGCCGAGCATCAGCGGCAGCGCGCCGAAGAGCGCGGCGAGCGTCGTCATCAGGATCGGCCGGAAGCGCAGCAGCGACGCCTGGTAGATCGCCTCGCGCGGCGATTTGCCGTGCTCGCGCTCGGCCTCGAGCGCGAAATCGATCATCATGATGGCGTTCTTCTTGACGATGCCGATCAGCAGCACGATGCCGATAATGCCGATGACGCCGAGATCGCTGCCGTCGATGAGCAGCGCCAGCAGCGCGCCGATGCCGGCGGACGGCAAGGTCGAGAGGATGGTGATCGGGTGGATGTAGCTCTCATAGAGCACGCCGAGCACGATGTAGACGGCAATGATCGCCGCCAGGATCAGCAGCAGCTCGTTTTTGAGCGAGGCCTGGAAGGCAAGCGCCGCACCCTCGAAGGTGGAGAAGAGGCTCTGCGGCAGGCCCATCGCTTTCTCGGTCGCCTTGATGGCGTCGACGGCTTCGCCCAAAGACGCGTTGGGCGCCAGGTTGAACGAGATCGTCGCCGAAGGGAATTGGCCGAGATGGTCGATCTCGAGCGGCGCGTCCCGCAGCTCGAGATGCGCGATGGCAGAGAGCCGGACCTGTCCGGTCGGGGAGAGGGAGGAGGGCAGGTAGATCGCGTTGAAGGTGTCGAGCGTGCGCTGCTCCGCGGCGCTCGCTTCGAGGATCACGCGATATTGGTTCGACTGGGTGAAGATCGTGGAGACGATGCGCTGCGCGAAGGCGTCATAGAGCGCGTTGTCGACGGTGGCAGGCGTGATGCCGAAGCGCGCGGCGGTGTCGCGATCGATGACGATGTCGGCGGCAAGCCCGTGCGCCTCGACGTTGTTCGCGACCTCTTCGAGCTCGGGAAGCTGCTGCAGCTTGTCCGTCAGCTTCGGGACCCAGGTGGCAAGCTCGGTCGGGTTCGCGTCCTCGAGCACGAACTGGTATTGCGTGCGGCTCACCGTGGTGTCGATGGTGAGGTCCTGGACCGGCTGCATGTAAAGCGCGATGCCGGCGATCTCCGCCGTCTCCTGCTTCAGCCGGCGGATGATGTCGCTGGCGCTCGCCTTGCGCTGCCCGAGCGGCTTCAGGTTGATAAGGAAGCGGCCGCTGTTGAGCGTGGCATTCGTGCCGTCGACGCCGATGATCGAGGAGAGGCTCTGGACGTCCGGGTCCTTGAGGATGGCTGCGGCAAGCGCCTGCTGGCGCTCCGCCATGGCGTCATAGGATACGGACTGATCGGCTTCGGTGATGCCGGCGATGAGCCCCGTATCCTGTACCGGGAAGAAGCCCTTCGGCACCACGACATAGAGGAAGATGGTGAGCGCCAGGGTACCGATGGCGACGAGCAGCACCAGCGGCTGGTGGTCGAGCACCCAGGTCAGCATGCGGCCGTAGCGTTCGATGGTGGCGTCGAACCATTCCTGCGAGCGGCGGAAGAAGACGCTTTCCTGCGACGGATGGCGCAAGAGCTTGGCGCACAGCATCGGCACCAGGGTCAGCGACACCACCGCCGAGATCAGGATCGTTACGGCGAGCGTCACCGCGAATTCGCGGAACAGCCGGCCGACGACGTCGCCCATGAAGAGCAGAGGGATGAGAACCGCGATCAGCGACACGGTGAGCGAGATGATGGTGAAGCCGATCTGCTCGGCGCCGAGCAGCGCCGCTTCGAGCCGCGAATGGCCCTCTTCGACGTAGCGCGAGATGTTCTCGATCATGACGATCGCGTCGTCGACGACGAAGCCGGTGGCGATGGTGAGCGCCATCAACGACAAGTTGTTGAGGCTGAAGCCCAGCATGTACATCGCGGCGAAGGTGCCGACGATCGACAAGGGCACCGAGAGGCTCGGGACGATCGTCGCCGGGACATTGCGCAGGAAAAGGAAGATCACCAGGACGACGAGCACGACGGCGAGCCCCAGCTCGAACTCGACGTCCTGCACCGAGGCGCGGATCGTGACCGTCCGGTCCGTCAGCACCGTCACGTCGCTTGCCGTCGGCAGCGAATCCTTGAGCTCGGGCAGCAACGCCTGGATACGGTCCACGACCTGGATGACGTTGGCGCCGGGCTGGCGCTGCACATTGACGATGATCGCCGGCTCGAGGTTCATCCACGAGCCGATCTTGGTGTTCTCGGGGCCGCTCACCACCCGCGCCACATCCGAAAGCATTACCGGCGCGCCGTTGCGATAGGCGATGACGAGGTTCTTGTACTGGTCGGCGCTCTGGATCTGGTCGTTGGCGTTGATCGTATAAGAGCGCATCGGCCCGTCGAAATTGCCCTTGGGCGTATTGACGTTGGCGTTACCGAGCGTGGTGCGAAGGTCGTCGATGTTGAGGCCGTAGGCGGCGAGCTTGCGCGTGTCGGCCTGGATGCGCACGGCGGGCCGCTGCCCGGCATTGACGCTGACGAGGCCGACGCCGGGAAGCTGCGAGATTTTCTGCCCAAGGCGCGTGTCGGCGAGGTCCTGAAGCTCCGGCAGCGGAATGGTCTTCGAGGTCACCGCCAGGGTCAGGATTGGCGCATCGGCGGGGTTGACCTTGGCATAGATCGGCGGCGCCGGCAGGTCCGAGGGCAGCAGGTTTCCGGCGGCGTTGATCGCTGCCTGCACCTCCTGCTCGGCGACGTCGAGGCTGAGATCGAGGCTGAACTGCAGCGTGATCACCGAGGCGCCGGCCGAGCTCTGTGAATACATCTGGTTGAGCCCCGGCATCTGCCCGAGCTGCACCTCGAGCGGCGCCGTCACCGAGGAGGTCATGACGTCGGGGCTGGCGCCGGGGTAGAAGGTCTGGACCTGGATGGTGGGATAATCGACCTCGGGCAGCGCCGAGAGCGGCAGAAAATGGTAGCCGACGATGCCGACCAGCATGATCGCCGCCATCAGCAGCGAGGTGGCGACCGGACGCAGGATGAAGGGACGCGACGGGCTCATGCTCTGCTAGTACCCGGACGGGATCACGGCTTCCGCCGGTGGGCTCACTGCTCGCTCCGGTGGTGGTGCTTCTGTTTGGCCGCCGCCTCGTTCTGCGGGTTCTGTTGGCCCTGCGGCGGATCGGTCGCCGGCGATGACGGGGACTGCCCTGGTGCCGCGGCCGGCGCCGTACCGGACGGTGCTGTCGCCTTCACGGTCCTCACCTTGGCGCCTTCGCGCAGCTTATCGGCGCCGTCGACCACCACTTCCGCTCCGGGCGCCAGCCCTGCCGTGACGGCGACGTCCTGACCGTCGCCGGGCCCCAGCGTGACTTTCTGCACGGTGACGGTCTCGTCCGGCTTCACCACGTAGACGTAGGTTCCGGGCGCTCCGCGCTGGATCGCGGCGGTCGGGATCACGGTTGCGCCGGTCATGGTATCGAGCAGCAGTTGCACGTTCACGAACTGGTTCGGGTACAGCATCTCGTCAGTGTTGTCGAAAATGGCGCGGTATCTGAGCATGCCCGTGGTCGGGTCGATCTGGTTGTCGAGGGTTTCCAGCACACCGGTGGCGAGCTTGGTCTGGCCGCTGCGGTCGAAGGCCGTCACCTGCAGCTTGGCGTCGGCGCCGACGCGCTTCAGTACCGCCGGCAGGTTGTCCTCCGGCAGCGAGAAGATCACGGACATCGGCTTCATCTGCGTGATCACCGCGATGCCGGTGGCGGTGCCGATGCTGCTGGCGGTCGCGCTCGCGGTGGCATTTCCGACCTGAACGTAGTTGCCGGGATCGACCAGGCGCAGGCCGACGCGGCCGGTCAACGGCGAGGTGATGCGGGTGTAGCCGAGATTGACCTTGGCGGTGTCGACCGCCGCCTTGTCGAGGTTCACCGTGCCCTCGCCCTGTTGCACGACGTAGACTTGGTCCTCGGCCTGCTGGCGGGCGATCGAGTTCTGCTGTGCGAGCTTCTGATAGCGCGCGAGATCCATCTTCGCCTCGGCCAGGATGCCCTCGTCGCGCTGCAGCGTTCCCTGGGCCTGATCCAGCGCCGCCTGATAGAGGCGCGGATCGATCTGGGCGAGGAGGTCGCCCTTGTTGACCTCCTGGCCCTCCTTGAAGGCGACTTGCACGAGCTGGCCGGCGACCTGCGTCTGCACCGTCACGGTCGCCAGCGGCGTCACCGTACCGAGTGCGTTGAGCGTTACCGGCATGTCACCCTTTTTGGCGGTCGCCGTAACCACCGGCATGGCACCGGACAGCGCGAAGCGGCCGGTGCGTGTGGGCTGCGGATGGGGCCGCAGCACGACCCAGGCGAGCGCCGCCAGCACCAGCACCCCGACCAGCGGCCAGAGCGCGCGTCGCCACAGCGCGCGCCGCGCCGCCGGCGGCGCGGTCCGCGGTTGCGGCGCTCTCAGAGTACTCGGCCGATCATCCATGGCGATTTACTTGCAACACGACTGCTCCGTTTCCCTCCGCCGCACCGGTCTCATCGGAATGCACCGATCGCCGCGCGGTCGGGCGCGCCCGTCATGCCACCCATTGTCCTTGGCACGCCGCTCGCCGCGGCGCAACGGCTGGCATCGCTCTCGGGCATCGCGCGCCCGATCGCAAAGGGTGCAGCGCATGGCCGAGAGTGCCACGGTGTCTCTATTTAGGCCACAAGCGCCGCCATCATCCCCTGCGGCGGTTCTACGCGCCGCGATTGTTCACTGAATGTTCCGAAAAAGCGCAGCCAGCGCGGCTTAGGCCGCGGTTCCCGGTTGCGTGTTGAACGGCTCCGCGGCGCGCGAGTCGCGGTAGACGAGGCCACCCATCAGCATGGTGACGGTGAGGCCGTTCTCGCCGAGCGGCAGCCAGACCGCCTCATAGCCATAGAGGCGCGTGCCGAGCGGGCGCTTGTCGGCAATCCGCATTGGCTGGCGTGTCTCAACCAGCGCGCGGCAGCGCTCGATCAGCGTCGCGCGGTTGGTCGAATTGGGCAGCTCTTCGACCATCTTGCCGGTCATGTCGTAACCGGCGCGCCGGACGAGGTCGGTGCCATGCAGACGAAAGCGAAAGCGCAGCGGATCGTAGACCACGTCGATGAGGGCGATGTGGCCCAGCGCCGAGCGGAAATCGAGCGGATCGAGGTCGCGCCGCGCCGGGAAGCTGCGCTCGCCGCGCCGCTGCTCCCAGTAGACGTAGAGCTGGCGCAGACAGGGCGTCTCGATGCAATCGGCGAGCGCCGCTTTCACGTTATGCGAAGACTGGCTCATGCGCCGGCATGCTCGGCCGAAGTGGTGAAGAGGTTGTGAAAATTCGCCGGGTGAATGATCGGTCTTTTCGTCGAATGCCAGGCATCGTCGCGCCCTGACCGCCCGCGCCGAAGTTTGAGGCAGATCAACGCCGTGCCCGGCCGGCAGCAGTAGCGTTGCCACATCCGGCGCTTGCCGTCGGAGAGACGATCGCGCGTTCGAGGGGAAGCCTCATCGTGGACAAGGTCGGGACAGAGCTTGGCGCAGCGGCCTTATCAGGACGGGTTGTCGCCGTCCACGGCTCGGTCGTCGACGTCCGCTTCCCTGCGGGCTTGCTTCCAGCGATCGACGAGGCGCTCGTCATCGAGATGGATCGGGGGCGCCGCCTCGTCGCCGAGGTCGAACTGCACCTCGGGCCCAGCCTGGCGCGCGCGGTCGCGCTTGGCACCACGACGGGGCTGAGGCGCGGCGCGCCGGTTTCCGCGACAGGCGCGCCGCTCCGCGCCCCGGTCGGCGAGGCGGTTCTCGGGCGTCTGCTCAACGCGCTCGGCGAGCCCGCCGATCGCGGCCCCGACTTGCCCGCCGACATCGAGCGCCGGCCGATCCACGCGCTCGCGCCCAGAATCGCCGGCCAAGCCGGCACGATCGAGATGTTCCGCACCGGCATCAAGGTGATCGACCTGCTGGCGCCCCTCGTCAAAGGCGGCAAAGCGGCGATGTTCGGCGGCGCCGGTGTCGGCAAGACCGTGCTGATCATGGAATTGATCCGCACCACGGTCGAGCGCCATGCCGGGATCTCGGTCTTCGCCGGCATCGGCGAGCGCTCGCGCGAAGGCCATGAGCTGCTGCTCGAGTTGAAGCGTTCCGGCGTGATGCAGCGTACCGCGCTGATCTTCGGCCAGATGAACGAGCCGCCCGGCGCGCGCTGGCGGGCGGGGCTGACGGCGCTCGCCATCGCCGAGCATTTCCGCGACTCGCTCCATGAGAATGTTCTGCTGCTGATCGACAATGTCTATCGCCTGGTGCAAGCGGGCGGCGAGGTGTCGGGCCTGCTCGGCCGGTTGCCCTCGCGCGTCGGCTACCAGCCGACATTGGCCAGCGAGATCGCCGAGCTCGAGGAGCGCATCGCTTCGGTCGCGGGCGCGGCGATCACCTCGATCCAGGCGGTCTACGTCCCCGCCGACGATTTTACCGATCCGGCCGTGGCCGAGATCTTCAGCCATCTCGATTCCTCGATCGTGCTGTCGCGCGACATGGCGAGCGAGGGCATGTACCCGGCGGTCGATCCGCTCGGCTCGACCTCGAACCTGCTCGATCCGCGGCTGGTCGGCGAGGCGCATTACCGCACGGCGCAGGATGTCCGCAAGACCATCGCGCACTATCGCGAGCTGCAGGAGATCATCGCGCTTCTCGGCATCGAGGAGCTGAGCACGGGCGATCGCACCGCGGTGAAGCGGGCGCGGCGCCTCATGCGCTTCCTCACTCAGCCTTTCCTGGTCACTGAAGCGTTCACCGGCAAGTCCGGGCGTTCGGTCGAGCTTGCGGCGACGCTCGCCGGGTGCCGCGCCATCCTCGATGGCGAGAGCGACGACTGGGCCGAAAGCTCGCTCTACATGGTGGGGGATTTCGCCGAGGCGCGCGCCAAGGAAGCCGCGGCGGCGAAGGCCGCGTCATGAGGCTCACGGTCGCCACGCCGCTCGCGATCGTCGTCGAAACCGACGATGTCGCACATCTGCGCGCCGAGGACGAAACCGGGGCGTTCGGCATCCTGCCGGGACATGCCGATTTTCTCACCGCGCTCGCCGTCTCGGTGGTGAGCTGGCGCAACGCCGAAGGCGCGCAACATCATATCGCCGTGCGCGGCGGCATGCTCGAAATGACCGGCGGCAATACGATCGCGATCGCGACCCGCGAAGCGATTGCCGGTGACGATCTGCATCGCCTCGAAACCGATGTGCTCGCTGCCTTCCGCCACGGCCGCGAGGAAGAGCGAACCGCCCGCGTCGACGCCCAACGGCTTTATCTCGCGGCGATCCGCCGCATCTGCCGCATTCTGCGCTCGGAACGCGATGGCGGCTTCGGCGAAGGCGATGCCGGCGGGCGCTCCGAGGAGTTCCAGCCGTGACGCGCGGACCCGACCGTCCCGAGCGGCTCGACGAAGCGGTAAGGACGCGCCGGGAGCGGTCGGCGCGCTGGCACCGCGAAGGCGAGCGCTCGCTGGGACGGAACCTGGCGATGATCGGCGCGCTCGGCTGGACGATCGTCGTGCCGACGCTTGCCGGCATCTTCTTCGGGCGCTGGCTCGATCGCCAATTCGACTCGGGAATCTTCTGGACGCTGGGCCTTCTCGTGCTCGGCCTGGCGGCCGGCTGCGCGCTTGCCTGGAAGAGGATTGGACGCGAATGACGCTCGATCCGGCCGCCTCCGCCGTCGCCGCCCTGCTCCTCGGGACCGGTCTCGGGTTCGGCTATTTCTGGTCCCTTGGCCGCACCGCAAGCCTTTACGCCGCCGGCGGCGGAATGTTGCTGCCGGCGCTGCTCACCGCTGGCCGTATGGCCGGCGCGGTGCTCGTGCTCGGCGCAGCGGCGAAGCTGGGCGCGATGCCGCTCCTCGCCATGGCGCTGGGATTTCTCGTGGCACGCGCTCTGGCGCTCCGCGCGGTGCGACGGGGCGAATGATGCAACCTTCGCCGCTCGCGAGCACCGTTCTCTTCCATCTCGGCCCGCTCGCGGTGACGCGGCCGGTCGTCACCACCTGGGGCCTCATGCTGGCGTTGACGCTTGCATGCTGGCTCGCGACGCGTCGCCTTAAAGCGCATCCCAACCGGCGTCAGGCGGCGGTCGAGCTGGTCGTGACCGGCCTCGCGCAGCAGATCGAAGACGTCATGCGCAAGGACGCGCGGCCGTTCCTGCCGCTCCTCGGCACGCTCTTCATCTTCCTGGTCGCGGCCAATCTCTCGGGGCTGCTCCCCGGCGTCGAGGCGCCGACGAGCAAGCTCGAAACGCCGGCGGCTCTGGCGCTCATCGTTTTCGTCTCGGTGCATTATTTCGGCCTGCGCGCCCAGGGGCCGCTCGGCTACCTCAAGAGCTTCGCCGAGCCCAAGCTGATCATGCTGCCGCTCAATCTCGTCTCCGAGGTGACGCGCACCTTCTCGCTCATGGTCCGTCTCTTCGGCAACGTGATGAGCGGCGAGTTCGTCATCGCGCTTGTGATCGGGCTCGCCGGTCTGTTCGTGCCGATTCCGCTCATGGCGCTCGAGATCCTGGTCGGACTGGTGCAGGCCTACATTTTCACCGTGCTGGCGACCGTCTTCATTGCCGCCGCGCTTGGCGGCGAGCACGGCTAAAGGAGGGGTGATGGACGCGAAGCTCATCAGCATCATCGGCGCAGCGCTCGCCGTCTCGATCGGCTCGATCGGTCCGGCGCTGGCCGAAGGCCGCTCGATTGCTGCCGCCATGGACGCCATTGCGCGCCAGCCGGAGGCCGCGGGCACGCTGTCGCGCACGCTCTTCGTCGGCCTCGCGATGATCGAGACGATGGCGATCTATTGCCTCGTCGTTGCGCTGCTGTTGCTGTTCGCCAACCCTTACGCCGCCTGACGATGCAATTCGATTGGTGGACACTGGGACTGCAGACGGTCAATTTCGCCGTCCTCGTCTGGCTGCTGAACCGGTTCCTGTACAAGCCGGTGCTGCGCACGGTCGATGCGCGGCGCGCCGAGATCGACGCCCGTTATGCCGCCCTCACCAAAGCCGATGGCGAGACAAGCGCCCGCCGCGCCGCGATCGAGGGCGAGCGCGCCCGGATTGCGGCCGAACGCGAGGCGCTGCTCAAAGCCGCGGCGAGCGAAGCGGAGGCGGCGGCTTCTTCCTGCCGCGCCGACGCGGAGCGCAAAGCGGCGGCGCTCATCGAGGATGCACGCAAGACGCTCGCGGTCGAACGCGAGACTGCGCGCGGCGAAGCGCGGCGAGTGGCGCTCGATCTCGGTGCGGAGATGGCGCGGCGGCTGCTCGCCGAGCTCCCCGCGAAGCAGCGCGCCGAGGCCTGGCTCGAACGGGTCGATCAGGGGCTGACCGAGCTGCCGGAGTCGGAGAGAGACGCGCTCCGCGCCTCGCTGGCCGAGGGGGGCGCGGTGGTCACGGTGGTCACGGCATCACCCTTGCCGGATGGTGTGGCGGTGATTTGGCGCGCAAGGCTCGGCCAGCGGCTCGGCGACGGGATCACCGTCGCCTTCGAGACCGATCCCGTGCTGGTCGCCGGCGCGGAGCTGCATTTTCCCACCGCTGTCCTCCGTGCTTCCTGGCGCACCGCGATCGCCGCGCTGCGCACCGAGGTCGAGGCCCATGACGACGCTCGCTGAGGACCTCCGCGCCTGGGCAGATCGCAGCCGAGAGCGCATCCGTACCGCCGCGCTCGAGCCCAGCTTCGAGCATGTAGGGCGCGTCGTCCGCGTCGGCGATGGCGTTGCCACGGTGGCGGGTCTGCCGGAGACGCGGCTCGACGAGTTGCTGGTCTTCGCGGGCGGCGTGCGCGGCCTGGTGGTCGATCTCGGTGAGACGACGATCGGCTGCGTCCTGCTCGGCGATTCCCGCGGCATTGCCGCCGGCGGCAGCGTCCACGGCACCGGTGAAGTGGCACGGGTGCCGGTGGGTGAAGCGCTCTTGGGTCGGGTCGTCGATGCGCTGGGCGTGCCGCTCGACGGCGGCGCTCCGCTCGCTGCCGATGCGCTGCTGCCGGTGGAGCAGCCGGCGCCGGCCATCGTCGATCGCGCGCTGGTGACGCGGCCGCTGGCCACTGGGCTGCTCGTCGTCGATGCGATGATTCCACTCGGCCGCGGGCAGCGCGAGCTGATTATCGGCGATCGCGGCACCGGAAAGACCGCAATCGCCGTCGATGCCATCATCAACCAACGTACGAGCGACGTGATTTGCGTCTACGCGGCGATCGGCCAGAAGGCGTCCTCGGTGGCGCAGGTGATCGACGCGGTGCGCCGCTACGGCGCGGCGGAGCGCTGCGTCTTCGTCGTCGGCGAGTCGGATGCGGCGCCCGGCCTGCAATGGCTCACGCCTTACGCCGCCTGCACCATGGCCGAGCATTTCATGATAGAGGGGCGCGACGTGCTGCTGGTGATCGACGATTTGACCAAGCATGCCGCGGTCTATCGCCAGGTCTCGCTGCTGCTGCGCCGGCCGCCGGGGCGGGAAGCTTATCCGGGCGACATCTTCTACATCCATTCGCGTCTCCTCGAACGCGCGGCGAAGCTCGCGCCCGAGCGCGGCGGCGGTTCGCTGACGGCGCTGCCGATCGCCGAGACCCAGGCCGGCAATATCAGCGCCTACATCCCGACCAATCTGATCTCCATCACCGATGGGCAGGTCTATCTCGATCCGCAGCTCTTCTACGACGACCAGAAGCCCGCCATCGATGTCGGCAAGAGCGTGTCGCGCGTCGGCGGCCAGGCGCAGGCGCCGGTGCTGAAGGCGCTCTCCGAGAGCCTCAGGCTCGAATACGCCCAATTCCTCGAGCTCGAAGTCTTCACGCGTTTCGGCACCATGGTCGACGAGCGCACGCGCAAGGTCATCGAGCATGGTCGCCGCATCCGCGCGGTGCTGGGTCAGCGTCAATACGCGCCGCTCTCTCTCGGCCAGCAGGTGGCGCTGCTGTCGGCGGTGGCCGAAGGCGTGCTCGATGCGGTGCCGCTCGACGGGGTCGATGCGTTCCGTGCGGCGCTCGGCGCCTGGATCGTCGAGCGGTGCCCCGAGGTGGCGGCACTCGACGACCGTTCGGGGCCGCTGTCGGCCGAGGTGCGGGCTCGTCTCATCGCGGCGCTGCAAGCGCTCGCGCGCAGCCTCGCCAAGACGGTCGCGGCGCCATGACCCGCCTCGCACAGATCCAGTCGCGAATCGCCGGCATGGACGAGCTGCTCGACATCGTCGGCGCGATGCGCTCGCTCGCCGGCATGCGAATCCAGGAGGCGCAGCGATCGCTGCCGGCGATCCACCGCTATGCCGAGGCGATGGCGGCCGCAATCGGCGCCACGCTGCGGCTGATGCCGGAACCGCCGCCCGAGGCGCGCGCGGCAGGCGCCCGGCGGGCGCTGGTCCTGTGCACGGCGGAACATGGCTTCGTCGGCGGCTTCAACGAGCGCCTCGCCGAGGCCGCGGGCCCGCTGTCGCCTGCGGACTCGCTGTTCGTGCTCGGCAGCCGCGGTGCCGTCCTCTTCTTCGAGCGCGGGCCGACGCCGGCATGGTCGGCGCCGATGGCGAGCCGTCCTGCCGGCGCTCTCGACACCGTCCGCCGGCTCGCGGCCGAGCTCTATCGCCGCATTGCCGCAGGCCGGATCGCGCGCGTCGAAATCCTCTATGCCCGCTATCACCAAGGCGAAGCGCCGCGGATCGAGCGGCGTCTGCTGCTGCCGCCCGATCTCCACGCGCTCGCGGCCGATGCAGCGGGCAGCGTGCCGCTGCACAATCTGGAGCCGGGCGCTCTGCTCGAGAAGCTGATTGCCGAATATGTCTTCGCGCTCTTGACCGAAGCGGCGGTCGAATCGATCGCCAGCGAGAACGCGGCGCGCTTCGCCGCAATGGAATCCGCGCACGAGAATGTCGGGAAGAAGCTCGACGTGCTGCGGCACGCCGCGCGCCAGGCGCGGCAAGCCGAGATCACCGAGGAGCTCATCGATCTCGTGACCGGCGCGGAGGCGTTGGCGCGCGCCTGAGCAAGCTCGCTAAACGTCGACACATCACAGTGCTTCAGCCCCGCACTAGCCGCAGCCGAAGGCATGGCGCAGATAGGCGAGGACGTTGCGGATGTCCGCATCGGTCAGCGCCGCATTGTTGCCCTTGGGCGGCATGGCGAGCGGCCGGCCCGGCACCTGAAAGCCGTTTTTGATATGCCGCAACAGCGACGAGGTGGAATAGGCCATCACGCCGGTGGTGAAGTCCGGCACGCCGGCACGGACGCCGTGGCCATCCTCACCGTGGCAGGCAACGCAGGTCTGGTGATAGATCGCGCTGCCGGCGTGCCAATCGCCGTCGTTCTCGCCGCAATCTTCCGCCGCATTCGCGATCGACGCCGAGATCAGCGCCGCCGCAACGAGAGCGCCGAGCGCGGCGCGGCACGAGCCAAGCATTCTCGGTCGAAGCTCCTAAACCGGGCTCGTCTTGGGAAAGGCGGGTGCGCGCTTCTCGCGCAGCGACGCCAGGCCTTCCTGCACTTCGGGCCCGGTGAAACCGATGAATTCCAGCGCGAGCGAGGTATCGAAGCTCGGCCCGGCGAGCCGCAGCCAGTTGTTGAGCGCATATTTGGTCCAGCGCACCGCCGATGGCGCGCCCGCGGCGAGCCGCTCGGCGATGGCAAGCGCCGTTTCATAAGCCTTGCCGTCCTCGGCGACGCGCGCGATGAGGCCGATGCGCTCCGCCTCCTCGCCGGACAACGGCTCGCACAGCAGCAGATAGTATTTCGCTTTGGCGAGGCCGCAGAGCAGCGGCCAGACGATGGCGGCGTGATCGCCGGCGGCGACCCCGAGGCGGGTGTGGCCGTCGATGATGCGGGCGCTCTTCGCCGCGACCGAGACATCGGCGAGCAGCCCGGCCACCAGCCCGGCGCCCACCGCCGGGCCTTCCATGGCCGAGACGATCGGCTTGTTGCAGTTGATGATGTTGTAGACGAGGTCGCGCGCCTCCTTCCACACGCGGGCGCGCACGGCGAAGTCGCGCGTCACGGTCTCCACCATGGCGAGGTCGCCGCCGGCCGAGAACGCCGTGCCGGCGCCGCGCAGCAGCGCGACGTTGATATCGGGATCGGCATCGACGTCGCGCCAGATCTCGGCGAGCTCGGCATGCATCACCGCGTCGGTGGCGTTCAGCTTGCCGGGATTGTCCAGGATGATCTCGAGCACGCGCTCGGCCGGGCGCGCAAATTTGAGGCGCTGATAACGCGCGTATCGGTCGCTCATGGCAGCCATCGCCCTCTCCTCCGATCGCGGCTCTCGCCGCGCGTCGGCCCAGTCTCCGGCGCGCCGCGACGAGGGTCAAGCCATGGTCAAGGAAACGTTAAAGCTTCCGTCAAATTGCAGCCTTTGTTCACCTCGACTTAACCCGCGCCCTGTATCACTCGCCCTGTAACGTGGCATGGGGCGTGTGATGGACGAGGACTCCGTCGGCCTGTTCGGCGTACTTTTGATCGTCACGGCGCTGGTGATGAGCCAGACCGCGCTGAGCAAGAGCCATGTCGCTGCGACGCTGCCCGATCTTTCCTGGAAGCACGTCGCCAGCGTCTTCACCTGCGGCTATCAACCGGGCGAGGCCTGCACGCTCGCGATGGGCCAATAGGTCTGGCCGCGCGGCGGCGGTGCCATCGCATCCGCCGCTACTCCGCAGCGAGCTTCCCGGGCGCCCGCTCTTCGATCTCGACCAGCGTTCGATCGAGCCTTTCGCCTTCGGGATCGGCGAGCGCCGCAATCCGCGCCGCCGCTACGGCGTCGATCGCGGTTGTCACGGCGTAGCGTCCGGCCAGCGCCGGGCGTATCAGCCGGGTTTCGATCTTGTGGAAATTGGCGCGGCCGCGCGCATGCGTCTCGCCATAGCCCTTGATCAGCCGCGCGCATTCCGCGATCTCGAGCGCGAGCCCGGCGGAGCGCCGTGCCGCTTCGGCGATGAGCGCGAGCCAGGCTTCGATCTGCGCCTGCTCCTCGCGATAGCGATGGCTCTGCGGCCGCCAGGGGCGAAGGCTCGCGAGCAGCTTCAGCCGCAGGAAGCCCAGGATTGAGTTGCTCTTGACGGTCATTCCCCAATAGACCTTGCCGAGCCAGCCGCGGCGCGCCGACCAGGCGAGGATCGGATGCGCCAGCAGCGGCGGCAGGATCGAGCACAGCTCTTCGATGCCGGGCTTGTAGAAATCGACGATCGAGAGCGGCGCGTCGGCCTCGAGCCGCAGCTCCCGGCGGATGCGCTCGAAGCGGGCCGGATCGATCTTCGCCTGAGCCACGCGAATGACGTCCTCGAAGGACATGCGGAGCGCGAGATGACGCGCCGTCTCGCGCAGCACTGCGCCGCCGGCGCCGGCGGCCGTATCCGCCTCGCGGATCGCCGCAAGCCGGTCGAAATAGAGCCGCGCATAGCGCCGATCCTGATAGGCCGCGAGCCGGCGCAGCCCTTCGCGGATCACCTCCAGCGCCGCTTCGGGCATGGTCTCTGCCGCCGCTTGCTCGAGCTCGGCAAGGCTCGGCGTTGCCGGGCGCCGGCGCTTCTCGGCGGTGGGCGGCGCGGCGGTGCCCGGCTGCAGCGCCGCCAGCCCGGCGGCGAAGCCGCGCAGATTGGCCTCGACCGCTTTGCCTTCGGCGCGGATCGCCGCGGCGAACGTCTCGGCGGCGATCGGCAGCCGGCCGGAGCCGGCGATCGCGCCCAGCATCACCGCGTTGATCACGCTCTGCGCCCCGCGCGCGCTCGCCTCCATGTCAAAGAGGATATGGCTCTTCGCCTGCTCTTCGACCGCCTTCATCAGCCGGCCGATGTCGAAGCGGCCATCGCCCATCGCCATGCGCTCGGCAATGGCGTAGATGCGGTGCGTCGAGGCGATGACCGTCGTGCGCTCGGGCGTGACGAAACCTTGAGCGATCACCCGCCCGGCTTCGAGCAGCTCGCTCGCCACCACCATGTCGACATCGCCGACACCCGGCACCAGCGACAACACCGGGCGCTTGCCGCCGAGCGCTGACGCCGGCTCGGGCCAGATCTCGATGTAATAGGTGGTGGCGCCGGTGCGCTGCGCGACGCCAGGGATCGACGTGCTCTGCACCGGCAGGCCGGTCGCCGCGGCGGCCTCGACGATCCAGTTGGTGAGGACGCCGCCGCCCTCGCCGCCGAGCGCGGCGATGAGCAGGGTCAGCGGGCGCGCGGCGCTCATGCCGCCTCCGCCGCGCCGCCGAGCCAGGCGATGGCGCGGCGCCGCATCCGATGCAGCGCCCGGTCCCAGCGGCTTGGATTGCGAATGGTCTCGGCGCGGTAGAAGGAGGGGCAGAGCACGGCGGCATGCGCGACCTCGCCGCACAGCCCGCAGCCGACGCAGCTCTCGATCACGCTCGCCACGGGATCGCTGCGCAGCGGATCAGGGCTGGGCTTGACGGTGAGCGAAGGACAGCCCGAGAGGCGAATGCAGGAATGGTCGCCGGTGCAGATCTCGTCATCGATGCCGTAGCGCGCCTTGACCAGGCGCTCGCCGCGCGCGAGCTTCGCCGCTTCCTCGCCGCGGAGCCGGCGCTGCCGCGCGAGCTGGCATTCGCCGTCGGCGATGATCACCTTCAAGCCGCGCTCGGCGGTCTTCATCGCTTCTTTCAGCGTCCTCAGCATGGTGGCGACGTTGTAGGTGCGGACCTTGCGCAGCCAGCGGACGCCGAGCGAACGCAAGGTCGCCTCGATGTTCATCCCCGGCGCGGCGCCGCTGCGGCTTGCGGCGCTGGATGGCATGTATTGCAGCCCCGTCGCCGAGGTGTAGCCGTTCTGCATCACCACGAGCACGCCGTCGCCCTTGTTGAAGAGGTTGCTGGCGACGCCGGTGAGGATGCCGTTATGCCAGAACCCGCCATCGCCCATCACCGCGATCGCCCGCCGGTCGAGATTGGGCGTCACCGCGGCGGCGCTGGCGAGGCTCATGCCATAGCCGAGGATCGAGTTGCCCATGCTGAACGGCGCGAAGGTGGCGAAGGCGTGGCAGCCGATATCGGCGCTGATATGCGTCGGCCCGATCGCGCGCTGCATCAGCTTCAAGGCGCTGAACACCGGTCGCTCCGGGCAGCCGGTGCAGAAGGTCGGCGGCCGCTGCGGCAGCTCGCCCACGAACGCCGCAGCGTCGCGCTTCACGCCGAGCAGCCGATCCGCCTCGGCGCCCGTGGCGTCGGCATCGAGGCCGGCCGGCCGCGTCGCGCGCAAGAACGCGCCAAGTCCGCTCAGCATCGCCTCGGCATTGTATTCGCCGGCCTTGGGGAGGCAGCCCTTTCCGAAGACGCGCGTCGTGATGTCGGCGCGGCGCAGGATGACGTTCACCTGCTGCTCGATATAGTCGGGGAAGCCCTCTTCGACGACGAGCACGGCGCGTTTGCCCGCGGCGAACGCCGTCACCTCCTCGGGCACCAGGGGATAGACGACGTTCAGCGCGTAGATCGGCACGCGCGTTGCGCCGAAGGCGTCGGCGAGGCCGAGCCGCGCCAGCGCCCGCAGCAGCGAATTGTAGAGCCCGCCCTGGACGATGAGGCCGATCTCGCCGATCTCGCCGGGAAAGTTTTCGTTGAGCCCCTCGGTGCGGATGAAGGCTTGCGCCGCGGGCAGCCGCTCCTCGACCTTGAGCCGCTCCTGCACGAAGGTGGCGGGCGGATGGGCCAGGCGGCCATACTCGAAGCGCGGCGGGCCGGCGATCGGCTTGAGCTTGGAATGCGCCGGCGCGACATTGTCCTTCGCGGCAAACTCGCCGCTGACATGGCAGGCACGGATGCGCAGCTCCATCATCACCGGCGCATGGCTCGCTTCGGACAGCTCGAAGCCCTTCTCCACCAGGCGCACGATCACCGGCAGGTCGGGGCGGGGATCGAGCAGCCAGATCGACGATTTCATGGCGAAGGCGTGGCTGCGCTCCTGGATGACGCTGGCGCCTTCGCCGTAATCCTCGCCGATGATGATGAGAGCGCCGCCTTTGACGCCGGGCGAGGCGAGGTTGGAGAGCGCGTCGGACGCGACATTGGTGCCGACGATCGACTTCCAGGTGACGGCGCCGCGCAGCGGGTAATTGATCGAGGCGCCGAGCATGGCGGCGGCCGAGGCCTCGTTGGTGCAGGTCTCGAGATGGACGCCGAGCTCGCCGATGATGTCCTCGGCCTCGATCAGCACGTCGAGGAGGTGCGAGACCGGCGCGCCCTGATACCCCCCGACATAGCTGACGCCCGATTGCAGCAGCGCCTTGGTGACGGCGAGGATGCCTTCGCCGCGAAAGGTCTCGCCTTCGCCCAGCTTCAGCGCTTCGATTTCTTTCTTGAACGACCGTTCCATGAGGTACCTCGCCGCTACATGTGCGACGGTAGAAATGTCGCGATGATGGGGAAGGCGATGAGGATGATGAGCCGCAGTATATCCGTCACGATGAACGGCAGCACGCCGCCGAAGATGGTGAGGAAACTCACCTCCGGCACCACCGTCTTGATGACGAAGACGTTCATGCCCACCGGGGGATGGATGAGGCCGAGCTCGACGGTCATGACGATGATGACGCCGAACCAGATCGGATCGAAGCCGAGCGTCGATACCACCGGAAAGATGATCGGCACGGTGAGGATGATCATCGCCAGCGCGTCCATCAGGCAGCCCAGCACCAGATACATCAGCATGATGAGGGTGAGCACGCCGTAGCGGCCGAGGCCGAGGCCGGTGAGCAGCTCCGTCACCTTCTGCGGCGTCTGCGTGACGGTGAGGAAATAGCCGAAGAGCAGCGCGCCGATAAGCACGGTGAACACCGCGGCGGCGGTGCGCGTCGCGTGCAGCAGCGATTGCAGCAGCTGCGCCGGCGTCAGCTTGCGGCGGAGCACGCTGATGAGAAAGGCGCCGCCCGCGCCCATGCCGCCGGCTTCGGTCGGCGTGAACAACCCGCCATAGAGCCCGCCGATGACGAAGACGAAGAGCAGCAGCGGCGCCCAGACCTGCTTCAACGCGGCAAGCCGCTCCGCCCCGGTGGCGTGCCGGCCGACGGGCAGGTAGTTCGGCCGCACCAAGCCGATGATCGCGATCGTCGCCATGTACATGGAGACGGCGAGGCAGCCCGGCAGGATGCCGGCCATGAACAGTTTGCCGATATCCTGTTCGGTGATGAGGCCGTAGACCGCCAGTACCGTCGACGGCGGGAACATGGCGCCGAGCGTGCCGCCGGCGGCGATGACGCCGGTGGAGAAGGCCGGGGGATAGCGGTATTGCCGCATCTCCGGATAGGCCACCGTGGCGAAGGTCGCGGCGGTCGCGACCGACGAGCCCGAGATTGCCGCAAAGCCGGCACAGGCGCCGATGGTGGCGACGCCGAGCCCGCCGCGCAGATGGCCGACCAGGGCGTTGGCGGCGCGGAACAGCTCGCGGCTGATGCCCGAGGCGGAGACGATCGCGCCCATCAGCAAGAACATCGGGATGATGCCGAAATTGTAGTTGGCGACCGTGCGCATCGAGGTCTGGCCGACCATCTTCAGCGCCGGCAGGGCGCCGACGATGTAACCGAAGCCGGTGACGCCGACGAGTCCCATCGCCATGCCGACGGGGACGCGCAGCAGCATCAGCGCGAAGAGCGCAACGAAGCCGATGATGGCGACCGCGTCGGTGCCGAGATGCATGTCACTCGACCGGTTCGAGCGACCGGAGCGGGCCCAGCGCCGCCGGCCGGAAGATGAGCCGCCAGGTCCTGATCGCGATCAGCAGCACCGCCGAGACGTCGCCGAGCCAGGCGACAGCGAAGAACGGCCAGGTCGGCAGGTGCAGATCGTAGGTCAGGACGTTCTCTTCATAAGTGACGCGCACCTTGTCGAAGAGCGTCGCCGTGTGCACGGTGACGACCAGCAGCAGCACCGAGGTGGCGAAGACGTCGATGATCCGCTTGACGCGCGGGCTCGCCAGCGACCAGACGAGGTCGACGGTGATGTGCGTGCCGCGATAGCTCGTCGCCGCAATCCCCCAGAAGATGAGAATGCCAAGGAGCAGCCGGCCGAAATCGTAGCTGTCGGGAATGGTATAGCTGAAAAAATAGCGCAGCATCACCGAGATGAAGATATCGGCTGCGACCAGCCCGACGAAGAGCGCGGCGAGCAGCTCGATGCCGTCGATGAAGCGGTCCATGCGGCTCCGCCGCTGGCGGTTGCCGGGTTGCTCGGGTGCAGCTTGCTGCATTGTGCTTACGGCGCCGGCTGAGCTCCCTCTCCGCACGATGCGAGCGGAGAGGGAGCGCTGGGCTCGAGGCGATCCGCGCGAGCGCCGCTCAATAGGCCGCCTTGTACTTCACCAGCTCGGCCTTGAGCGACGCCAGCGCCTTGTCGGGATCGACGCCCGCCTTGCGCGCGCCGGCCGCCCATTCCGCGGTCAGCGGCTCGACCGCCTTCTTCCAGGCGGCGAGGTCATCGGCCGAAATCTTGTAGACGACATGGCCGGGCTCCTGGGCCAGCTTGGGACGGCCCGCCGCCTCGAAGGCGGCCCAGGGCGCGGCCACTTTGAGCGCCCATTCGGTCGTGCAGTGATCGTCGATCACCTTCTTCTGCGCCGCCGACATGCCGTCATAGGTCTGCTGGTTCATCGCCCAGACGAAGGTGGTGACGTAGAGCGGGACGTCCATGTGGTACTTCACCACCTTGTCGATGCCGAAGAGGATGATCGAGCCCCACGGGAAGGTGACGGCGTCGGCGACGTGGCGTTCCAGCACGTCGCGCACTTCGGGCGCCGCGGCCTGGACGTTGGTGCCGCCGAGCAAGGTCACCATGTTGCCGATGGTGGCGTCGGCCGGCCGGATCTTCATGCCCTTGATGTCCGAGGGCAGCATGATCTTCTTGTTGCTGTGGAACGTGCCGGGATCATGGACGAAGGCGAAGCAGAAATGCACATCGTGCATCTCTTTGGCGGCGTATTGCCGGTACCACGCGTCGAGTGCCTCGGTGCCGCCATCGGCATTGGCCATGAGGAAAGGCAGCTCGCCCGCGGCGATGATGGGAAAGCGCCCCGGCTGATAGCCGGGATTGACGTAAGCGAGGTCGGCGATGCCGTCGCGCGCCATGTCGTAATGGTCGACCGCCTTGCCGAGCTGCTCCGACGTGAACAGCGTCGCGGTGATGGAGCCGTGCGACTCCTTCTCGATATCCTTGGCCCAGGCCTCGAAGGCGGGGTTGAGCGGATGCGCCGGCGGGACCCAGGACGACATCTTGAGATGGACGGGCTTGTCTTGCGCGAGCGCGCCTCCTGCCGCGAGCAGCGCGACCGCAAGCGCGCCCAAAAGTGCCAGCTTCCTCATCGCTCTCCTCCCCAGCATCGTTGATTGTTGGTACTCAAACTATCCTAGCCCAGGATCGTCAGGGCTCGCAACCATCCTTCACACCAGGCTCATGGTGAGGCGCCGCAGCGTGCGGATGAACTCGGCCTTGTGCTTGAGACCGACGATTTCATCCAGCAGCCGGTCATGCGCGCGCGCGTGCAAGGTCAGCTCGTCCAGCAGCCCTTCGCCTTTGGCGGTGAGCGACAGCGCGTAGCTCCGCCGGTCGCTGGCGACGCGGCGGCGCTTCACCAGCGAGCGGCGCACGAGGTCGTTGAGCGCGGGCGTCAGGGTCGATTTGTCGCGGCCGGCGGCGCGGCCGAGCGCGGTCTGCGAGATGCCGGGATTCTCGCCGATCAGCGCCAGCAGGGCGAAGCGGCCCGGGCGCATCTTGTAGTCGCGCACGCGGCGCGCGAAGGCCTGGAACGAGGCCTCCTGCGCGAGCCGCAAATGGAAGCCGATGAAATCGGCGAGCGGGCCGAGGTGCGGCGCCACTTCCTCGGCGGCATCGCTCTCGCGCGGCCGTCCCCTTCGGTTGACGGCTTTCGCCATGCCGGAGACCTCCTTCGCCGGAGTTTTAGCACGTTTCCCGCTGCGCGGGACGGGTGTAGCTTGGACACCGGAGGAAACGCTGATGACCGAGGATCTCGCCTATCTCTCGGCCGTGGAGCTTGGCGCGCGTTACCGTGCCGGCGGCCTGACGCCGGTCGAGGTGGTCGAGTCCGCGCTGACGCGGCTGGCGCGGCTCGAGCCGCTGCTCAACGCGTTTCAGCGCGTCGATGCCGAAGGCGCGCGTCAGGCGGCGCGGCAATCGGCCGAGCGCTGGCGGCAAGGCGCGTCGCTCTCGCCGCTCGACGGCGTGCCGGTTACCGTGAAGGACACGCTGCTCGCCAAGGGTTGGCCGACCTTGCAGGGCTCACGTACCGTCGAAGTCGCGCAGAGCTGGCGCGAGGATGCGCCGGAGGTGGCGCGGCTGCGCGCGGCGGGCGCGGTCCTGCTCGGCAAGACGACGACGCCCGAATTCGGCTGGAAAGCGCTGACCGACAGCCCGTTGAAGGGCGCAACGCGCAGCCCGTGGAATCCCGAGATCACGCCCGGCGGCTCGAGCGGCGGCGCTGCGGCCGCGCTCGCCGCCGGCATCGGAGCGCTGGCGCTCGGCACCGATGGCGGCGGCTCGATCCGCATCCCGTCGAGCCATTGCGGGCTCTTCGGCTTCAAGCCGAGCTGGGGGCGTGTGCCGCACTATCCGCATAAGAGCCCGTTCTCCACGGTGATCTCGGGCGGGCCGCTGGCGCGCTCGGTGCGCGATGCCGCCGTGATGCTGAACGAGCTCGCGAAGCCCGATCCGCGCGACGTCACCGCGCTTCCTTACGAGAAGCGCGACTGGTGCGATGGGCTTGAGGACGGCATCAAAGGGCTGCGCATCGCTTTTGCGCCGGGGCTCGGCGGCGCCGAGCCGCGCGATGCGGTGCTGCAGCCGGTGCGCGAGGCGGTCCGTCTGCTGGGCGAGCTCGGCGCCGCGGTGGCCGAAGCCGGCGGCATCATCGACCCGCTGCAGCCGCTCTTCGAGCCCTATTGGCTCGCCGGCTTCGCCCACACGCTGCGGCAGATTCCGCGCGATCGGCACGAGCTGCTCGATCCGCGCTTTCGTCTCCTCGCCGAGCAGGGCCTTGCCGTCGGGCTCGAGGCCTATTGCGCCGGCGCCATGGCGCGGCTTCACCTCGCCGAGCGTCTCCAGGCCTTCCATGCCGATTACGATCTGCTGGTGACGCCGGTCCTGCCGACCCCGCCGCCGCCGGTGACGACGCCTTATCATTCCGCCGGCTATGACCGCTGGCGCGATGCGGTGCCCTATGCGCTGCCCTTCAACCTCGCCGGCAATCCGGCGGCGAGCCTCCCCTGCGGCGTCACCGAGGATGGCCTGCCCGTCGGCGTCCAGATTGCCGGCCCGCGCTTTGCCGATGCGCTGGTGCTGCGCGCGAGCCGCGCTCTGGAGCAGGCGCTGCGCTGGCCGATGCCGCATCCGCTGCTCGAGGCGCGCTTGGCGCGGCTCGTGGCTTAGAGTCTGTACTCAAAAGCAGGTTGCATCCGGACCTGTCTGGAACTGCGCTCAAGCTTTACACCATAAGTCCCCTTAGCACGGTGTCACAAAGCCGCTCGGCCCATGTCGGGTCGAGTGGCTCGAGCCACGCCAACAGGCGGCCGTAGAAGGGGCCATAGAGAGCGTCGAGCGCCGCCTCGATATCGATGTCCGGCCGGAACTCGCCATTGTCGATGCCGCGCTGCAGCACCCCGCGGCCCTCCTCACGGCGCGGCTTCACCAGCCGCTCGCGGTAACGCTCGAGGGTCGTGACATCGCTTTGTCCCGCCGCAATGATGCCGGCGATGAGGCGACCGTATTGGCCGCCCCAGATTTTTGCCATGAGCCGTAGGTTGGCTTTCAAATCCTCGCTGGCCGAATGGGTCCGCGGGAAGGGCACTTCCCTTTTGTAGAGATCGAGAAAGCTGTCGATGGCGAGGGCTCCCTTGGACGGCCACCAGCGATAGATCGTCGTCTTCGCGGCACCTGAGCGCGCCGCTACGGCCTCGATCGTGAAGCCGCCATACCCCTCGGCCTCGAGCGTCTCATAGGCGGCGCGCAGGATCGCGTGCCGGGTCGCCTCGTCGCGCTTGCGGCCTGGACCGCGGCGAGCGGCGGCTGTCGCCGTCGCGGCGCTCGCTTCCGCCTCGACTGTTTCGGTTCTGCCCGTCATGGCTACCTCATTCAAAAACGGTACGGCTCGTATTCAATTTTTGCAAGGGCGATCCGAGCCGCTTGTGTCTTATATAGATACGAGACGTATCGTTTTTAGATCGGATGGGCCGAACGTTCAAGGCCTCCCAGCAGCAGAAAGGCCATATCATGCCCGACGACATCAGATTTCTGGCCCGCTCCGACGCCGCCGACGCGCCTACGACGCGACGCGACGCATCCCAAGATCGAGCGAGTGAGTTGGAATTTCCCGAAAAGGTGTCCAAAATTCCGCGCCGCTGGCGTTCGCTGAAGCGATGGCTCGCCGCGGCAACCGCGCTGGCGGGCGTCTCGGCAGCCGCCTATTACGGCCATTACGACTGGACCACCGGCCGCTTCCTGGTGTCGACCGACGACGCCTATGTCGCGGCGCATTCGGTCCTGATCAGCCCCAAGGTGTCGGGCTATATCTCCGCAACGCCGGTTGACGACAACCAGGCGGTCCACGCCGGCGAGGTCGTCGCGCGTATCGACCCGCGCGACTATCAAACCGCGCTCGACCAGGCGCGCGCCAACGTGGCCGCGGCGCAGGCGAGCATCGACACGCTCAACCAGCAGATCAGCCAGCAGCAGTTGGCGATCGAAGAGGCCAACCAGCTGGTGGCTTCGGACCAGGCTGCTCTGGTCTTTTCGCAGCAGGATCTTGAGCGTTACACCATGCTGGCCAAGGCTGGCGCCGGCTCCGTGCAGAGAGCCCAGCAGGCACAGGCCGACATCCGCGAGAAGCAGGCGACTCTGCAGCACGACACCGCCGGTATCGGCGTTGCCGCGAAGCAGATCGGCGTCTTCGAGGCCCAACTCGCCCAAGCCAAGGCGGCGCTCGGCCAGCAGGAGGCGACGGAGCATCAGGCGGAGCTCAACCTCAGCTACACGACGATCACCAGCCCGGTCGACGGCACCGTCGGGGACCGCACCTTGCGCGTCGGCCAATACGTCCAGGCCGGGACCCAGCTGATGGCGGTCGTGCCGCTGCAGGCCGTCTACATCACCGCGAATTACAAGGAGACGGACCTGACCGATGTGCGACCCGGTCAGCCCGTCACAATCGAGGTCGACACCTTCCCCGGCGTCACGGTGCACGGTCACGTCGACAGCCTCGGCCCGGCGAGCGGCGAGGAATTTGCGCTGCTGCCGCCCGACAACGCCACCGGCAACTTCACCAAGATCGTGCAGCGCATCCCGGTCAAGATCGATGTCAACGCCGGAGATCCGCTGGCGGGCGAGCTGCGCCCGGGGATGTCGGTCGAGCCGACGATCAGCACCAAGCCGAGCGCGAGCGCGCCTTCGCCTTCATCCAGGAGGGGATCATGACCGGCATCGGCAGCGAGCGGGGTGGAGAGCCGGCGATCCCGCTGAAGACCTGGATCGCCGTCGGCGGCGCGTTGCTCGGCGCCTTCCTGGCGGTGCTCAACATCCAGATCACCAATACCGCCTTGCCCTATATCGAGGGCGGCATCAGCACCGGTGGCGTTTATGGCACCTGGATCTCGACCGCTTATCTCATCGGCGAGATCATCGTCGTCCCGCTGAGCGACTTCCTGTCGCGGGTGTTTTCCTTGCGCCGGTACCTGCTCGCCAACACCGCGCTTTTCCTGGTGTTCTCGGTGCTCTGCGGCCATGCGCACAGCCTCGGCGAGATGATCGTCTTCCGCGCGCTGCAGGGGTTCACCGGCGGCGTTCTCATTCCCCTCGCCTTTACCATCATCCTGTCCATGCTGCCGCCGTCGAAGCACGCGATCGGACTTGCCGGCTTTGCCATTACCGCCACCTTCGCCCCTGCGATCGGCCCGACGATCGGCGGCTATCTCAACGACACTTACGGCTGGCCCTGGGTGTTCTACGTCAATCTTGCGCCGGGCGTGCTGATGCTGGGCGCGCTCTGGTACGCCTTGCCAAAGGCGTCGATGGACCTGCGCCTTCTGCGTCGGGGCGACTGGCGCGGCATCGCGCTGATGGCGGTCGGTCTCGCCGCGCTGCAGACCGTGCTGGACGACGGCAACGTTTACGACTGGTTCGGCTCGCCCTACATCGTCAAGCTGAGCTTGGTCGCGGCGATCACCCTCGGCGCCTTCGTCGTGCTCGAGTTCTTTACCGCCGAACCGGTCGTCAATTTCCGGTTGCTCGGACGGCGCAATTTCGGCTTGGGCACGCTCGGAAACTTTCTGCTCGGTTTCGCCCTTTACGCCTCGGCCTATCTGTTGCCGCAATATCTCGCCACGACCCAAGGGTTCGATGCCGAACAGAGCGGCGAGGTCATGGCGTGGACCGGACTGCCGCAACTGCTGGTCATCCCGCTGGTGCCGATGTTGATGAAACGCGTCAGCGCCCATCCGCTTGTCGTGCTTGGGCTTTCCATCTTCGCGGCCAGCTGCTTTATGAACGTCTACCTCGATCTGGACTATGCCGGGCCGCAGCTGTTCTGGCCGGATATCATCAGGGCGCTCGGCCAGGCGCTGGTCATGACCCCGCTCTCCGCGATCGCCATGGTCGGCATCGCGAAGAGCGAGGCGGGCGCCGCGTCCGGTGCGTTCAACATGATGCGCAATCTCGGCGGAGCGATCGGTACCGCCGCGCTCCAGACCTTCTTTACCAAGCGTGAGCAGTTTCACTCCTTCATCATCGGCCAGCACGTGTCTTTGCTCGAACCGGCGACCCGCGATCGGCTCGCCGAACTGCAGCAGCACTTCATGGCGCATGGCGTCCCGAGCGCGGTGGAGGCTTGGCACCAGGCCGTCATCGCTGTCGGCGAGGCGGTCCGCGAGCAGGCGACGATCATGGGCTATGCCGACTGCTTCGCCTTGCTGGGGGTGGTGCTGCTGGTCGCCATTCTGCCCGTCGTGCTTATGGGAAAGGGCTCTGCCTCCGCCGGCGCCGCGCATTAATCAGTGGCGTTTTTTCTGTGCCCGATCGATGGGGGGCTGCCCGTCGGCGAGGCCAGCCATGCATGAACCGCCGGCCTGGTGCCGGATCGGCCCTTGTCATAACATGACGATGGTCATATTATCGTCGCGTTGCGTTCGAAGGATGCGTAAGGTGCCATGCGCTACGATGCCGAGCACAAGCAGAGGACCCGTGCGAAGGTTCTCAAGGAAGCGGCAAAGGCGATCCGCGGCGCTGGACCGCACCAGGTCGGCGTCGCCGAGGTCATGGCTAAGGTCGGGCTGACGCATGGCGGCTTCTACGCCCATTTCAGCTCGAAGGATGAGCTGGTGGTCGCCGCGATCGCGCAGATGTTCGATGAGGCGATCGCGACCTTCGAGCATGTCACCGCCGGGAAGGCGCCGGCGGAAGCGCTGGCGGCGTACATCGACTTCTACCTCTCGCCGCGGCACCGCGAGGCGCAGGCGACCGGCTGTCCCTTGCCGGCGCTGGCGGCCGACCTGCCGCGCCTGGACGAAGGCGCACGTGACGGCTTCACGCGCGGCGCGGAGCGCCTCACCGCGGCGCTGTCGCGTCTCATCGCGGCTTTGGGACGCCGCGATCCGGACGAGCTCGCCAGCTCGGCGCTGGCCGAAATGGTTGGCGCCCTTTCGCTGGCACGCGCCATTTCAGAGATCAGACGTTCCAACGTCGTGCTCAGGCATTCGCGCGACGCAGTGAAGCGTCGTCTTGGCATCGAAGCGACGTAAGCCGGCGAACACCGAGGAGCCTGCCATGATGGCGCGTTCTCGTCACCGATTATATGATAATCGTCATCTCAACAGCGGCGGTGGAATGGCCATGCGGCGCGCCCGCCGATCGGCAAGCGGGAGATCGCGATGAAACACAGGGCGATATCCGGCCCCTATGTGGGCCAGCCGCTGCGCCGACGCGAAGATTTCAGGCTGCTCACCGGCAAGGGACGCTATGTCGACGACATCAGGGTGCCGGGGATGCTGCACCTGGCGCTCTTGCGCTCGCCGCATGCGCATGCGCGGATCACCGCGGTCGATCTCGCCGCGGCGCGGGCGGGTATGGGGGTGCATATCGCGCTGAGCGGCGCCGATCTCGCCGGCAGGATCGGCTCGATCCGGCCGAATTGGGTCTTGCCCGGGACGAAGGTGCCGGAGCGGCCGGTTGTCGCGGTCGACCGGGTCCGCTTCGTCGGCGAGTGCGTTGCCGTGGTGGTCGCCGAGACGCGCGCTGAGGCGCTTGATGCGCTGGACCTGATCGACGTCGCGTACGAGCCGCTGCCGGCGGTGGTGGACGAGGAGGACGCCGTCGGCCCGGGCGCGCCGCTGCTGCACGAGAACGTGCCGGACAACGTCACCACGCTCTACCGGATCGCTGGCGGTAATTATGCCGAGGCGGCGCGGCAGGCCGACCACGTCCTGCGCCTGCGCCTCGTCAACAACCGGCTAATCCCCACCTGCATGGAGACGCGGGCGATCCTGGCCGAGCCCGCGCCCGACGGGCTGCTGACCGTCTACATGCCGAGCCAGGTGCCGCATATGCATCGCCGCTGGATCGCCGAGACGGTGGGATTGCCCGAGCACCTGCTGCGCGTGGTGGCGCCCGATATCGGCGGCGGCTTCGGCGCCAAGATGCATCTCTACCCGGAAGAGCTGCTCTGCGCCTACCTCGCGCGTGCGCTCGATGCGCCCGTCAAATGGTGGGAATCGCGGACCGAGAGCCATCAGGCCACCAGCCACGGCCGGGCGCATACCGAACATGTCGAGGTCGCCTTCAAGAACGACGGGCGCATTCTCGGCATGAAGGTCGAGACCTTTGGCAATGTCGGCGCCTACCTCTCGAACATGGCCTCGGGCGGGCCGACGATCAACACGGTGAACTTCGGCACCGGCAACTACCGCATCGAGAATTACGAGGCGATGTCGAAGGTGGTCGTCACCAACACGGTGCCGGTCGACGCCTATCGCGGCTACGGGCGGCCGGAAGGCGCCTATATCGCGGAACGCAGCATCGAGGCGGTAGCAAAGCACCTGAAGCTCGATCCCGTTGTGGTGCGGCGGATCAATTTCGTGCCGCGCAGCGCGTTTCCCTACCGGCCTTATGGCAGCAAGACGGTGATCTACGACAGCGGCGATTACGAGGGCTGCCTCGAGAAGGCGCTGGCCGCTTTCGACTATGCGTCGCGGCGCGAGGAGCAGCGCACGCTGCGCGCCGCCGGACGCTACCGCGGCATCGGCGTTGCCGCCTACACCGAGATGTGCGGCATGGCTCCGTCGCGGCGCCTCGCCTTCAGCGGCTTCGACCGCGGCGGCTGGGAGAGCACGCGCATCAATGTCGATTCCAGCGGCAAGATCACGCTGTTCTCCGGCTCGATGAGCCAGGGTCACGGGCATGCGACGGTGCTCGCGCAGATCGCCGCCGATGAGCTGCAGGTCCCGGTGGACGACGTCGAGGTCGTGCAGGGCGACACGCGGCAGGTCCAGGCGGGCCACGGCACCTTCAACTCGCGCTCCATTCCCGTCGGCGGCTCCAGCGTCAAGGCCTGCGCCGGGCGCATCGTCGCCAAGGCCAGGAAGATCGCGGCGGCGATGATGGAGGTGGACGACAACGATGTCGTCTATCAGGAAGGCCGCTTCCAGGTGGCGGGCACCGATCTCGCGGCGCTCAGCTTCGCCCGCGTGGCGCGGATGGCCCATGTCGGGCACGTCCTGCCCAAGGACGTGGAGCCCGGCCTCGATGAGACGCTGTTTTACGATCCGACCGGCATGGGCGCGCCCTCGGGTGTCCACATCGCCTATGTCGAGGTCGATCCGGACACCGGAACGGTCGACATCCTCGACTACGTAGCGGTCGACGATTCCGGCGTCATCGTCAATCCGCTCCTCGCCGCTGGCCAGATCCATGGCGGCGTGGTGCAGGGCATCGGCCAGGCGCTTTCCGAGGAGGTCTGCTATGACCGCGACACCGGCCAGCTCCTGACCGGCTCGCTGCTCGACTATGCGGTGCCGCGCGCCGACCGCGTGCCGAACATCCGCTCGCAGTTTCAGGAGACGCCGTCGCCGGTGAACGCACTCGGCGTGAAGGGGATCGGCGAAAGCGGCTCGATCGGTGCGCCGCCGACCATCGTCCATGCCGTGCTCGACGCGCTCGCGCCCTTCGGCATCGGCCATCTCGACATGCCCCTGACGCCGCTCAAGATCTGGACCGCGATCCGGCATGCCGGCGCGCGCGGGACGGCGCCGTGAGACCAAAGGCCGGAGGTTGCCATGAGTGACGCCAGGGAAAGCCGCTCCACCATCGCGGTCGAGCACATCAAGATCGCATCGACCAAATCCTTTGCCGAAGCGAAGGCAGCGCTCGAGCGCCTGGTTCCCGAGCTCGACCCGGGGATCTTGGTATTGCTCCGCGCGGGCGAAAGCGAACGCGCGCTGAAGCAGCTCGAATCGGGGCCGGTGCTCGCCCGCTTTCTCAGCCGCGATCACGGCAGCCTGCTGCAGATCGCCGGCCGGCGGAGCAAGGCCGTGCAGTACGACATCGGCAATCCCTTGACGGCGTCGCGGATGACGCGCCACCAGCTGTCGGCGGCGCTTTACGCGCCGTTGCGTGTCCTGCTCTATGAGGACGCCAGCGGCCACGCGGCCTTCGAATACGACCGCCCATCGTCGCTCTTCGGGCAGTTCGGCGACGAGCGCGTCACTGCGGTCGCGCGCGAACTCGATGCCAGCCTCGAACGCGTCCTGATTGATGCCGCGCGTTGAAGCCGCCGCAGGTCACGGGCCGCGCGGTGCTAGCTCGCCATGACGGCGCGGTGGAGGCGCTGCGAGACGGCCTCGGCGGCAGGAGCCTCGGTCGCGGAAGCGGGTGAAAGGCGAACCGCGACCTGCTTGTGGTAGGGCGTCCCGGCGATGGGATCGCGGTGGTCGCTGGCCGTGAGCAAATTGATCCGCGGACCGTTGACGAGCCGCTCACCCTCAGCCGTCGGATAAGCCTGCCCGAAGCCATGCGGCAGCACGACATGGCCGCGGCGCATGCTGTCATCCGCCTTGCAGCGCACCAGCAGCCGGCCGCTCGCCGATTCGACGACGAGCCAGCCGCCGCTCTCGACGCCGAGCGAAGCGAGATCGAGCGGATGGATGAGCAGCGCACCGTCGGGATCGTCGCGTCGCCAGGCGGGATCGCGGAAGATCTGGTTGGCGTTGAACATGCGCCGCTGGCCGGCGGAAAGGACGAAGGGGAAGTCCGGATCGTCCGGCGATGCCGCCGGGTCGAGACGCACCAGCCACTCGAGCATTCCCGGCACCACGAGGCGGATTTTGCGATCGGCGTGCTCGACCAGCGACCAGGCGCCGTCATAGGCATGGCGGCTGAAGGGGGCGCCCTGCCGGGCCCCGACCACGGCGTCGAAGAGCGCGTCGCCCAGCGCCGCATCGGCGACACCGTCCGCGGCCGCGAGCGCGCGGCGCGCCGCATCCGGTGCGCGCCGGGCGAAGGACTGGGCAGCCGCCCAGAGCGGCGCCGCGGCGGCGACGCCGTCGGGCAAAGATCGGCCCAGCGTCTGGTAGAGGATCAAGGACGCGACGGGCGCGTCGCCCGGCCGCTCGGCCAGGAAGGCGCGGAAGGCGGCGGTGAAGTCGGAGCGTGCGCGCGCCGCTGCGGCGCACAGCGGTGCCAACGTCTCCTCGTCCGGCAAGAGGCCGAGGGCGCGGGCGAGGCGCGCGTAGATCTCGGGCTCCGGCAGCGTGCCCGCGAGCGGCGGCAGAACGCCGGCGCGGACATGGAAATAGTTGGTCGGAAATTCGAAGGTGAAGAAGGTGAACTCGGTCTTCTCGAACTGCGAGGCGGCGGGCAGAACGTAGTGCGACAGCCGCGCCGTCTCGGTCATCGCGACATCGACCGTGACGCAGAGCTCGAGCGAGCGCAGCGCGCGCTCGACCTCTGCGGTGTTGGCCGCGGTATTGGCGGGATTGCTGCTGTCGACCCAGACGGCGCGCAGGCGCTCGGGATGATCGCCCAGCACCGCCCGCGGGAAGCTGTTGGGCGGCAGCAGGCCGGCGATGACCTCGTCGCCGGTCGGCGCATAGCTCTGGCCGCGGGAATTTCCCCAGAGCGGCTGCAGCCAGCTGTGCAGCTGGTTGGTGCCGCGGCGGCCGAAGCTGCCGGTCAGCATGATCAGCAGCTTCTCGAGGTAGGAGTTCAGCGTGGAGTTGCGGCTCTGCTGGATGCCGAGCTCGACCCGCACGACCATCGCCTGGGCCGCGGCAACGAGATCGGCACAGCGCTCGATCTCGGCGAGGCTGACCTCGGCGGCGGCGGCCCAGGCGGCGACGGGGATGGCGAGCAGCGCGCGCCCGACCTCATCGAAACCCAGCGTATGCTCGGCGAGGAAAGCCTGGTCGACGGCCTCGCGCCGCACCAGGGTGGAAAGCAGCGCTCCCAGGAAGAAGGCGTCGGTTCCCGGCCGCAGCGCGACGTGCACATCGGCCATTGCGGCGGTCTCGGACCGGCGGGGATCGATCACGATCAGCTTGCGCGCCGGATCCTTGCGGATGCGGTTGAGCTGGTCGCGCGCGTTGGCGAAGCCATGCGCGACCCACGGATTGGCGCCGATCACGAACAGCAGGTCGCAATGCTCGACGTCCTCCGCCGTGTGGCAGGTCTGGCTGCCGAACATGTGGCCGTTGAGCCAGAAGTCCCCCGTCTTCTCCTGCGACAGCGCGTTGAAGACGTTGCGCGAGCCGAGCGCGCGCAGGAAAGCGTTGGCATAGAGGCCGCCGGCGTGATTGCCTTGTCCGCCGCCGCCGTAAAGCGCCAGGCTCTTGCCGCCATAGCGGTCGATGATCAGGCGCAGCCGCTGCGCGATCTCTGAGATCGCATCATCCCAGCCGATCGGCTCGAAGCTGCCATCCGCGCGGCGTCTGAGCGGCGAGGTGAGGCGGTCGCGGTGATGGACGTAATAGGGTATGCGCGCGGCCTTGTTGCAGAGGTAACCCTGCGACTTCGGATGGTCGCGGTCGCCGCGCATCTTGATAATGCGCCCTTCCTCGACCAGCACTTCGATGCCGCAGTTGATGTAGCAGAGGTTGCACGCGCTCTTGTGCCATTGGGCGGTCGTCACCATCGGCCTCTCCCCATCGCCCTGATCCCGCGCGGAGTTCTACGCGATCGCTTCAACCGCCGGCCGCTGTCTCTCCCGCGCGGGGCGGCAGCGCGTTCGCCGCGCTCGCTCCCGGTCCCAGGTGCACATGCACCGCCCTGGCGGTGAGCGGCTCGCCGCATTGCGAGCAGGTCATGACCGGGTCGAACAGTTTGCCGCAGCTCTTGTGCTGATGCAGGCGCGGCCGGCCGCGCTCATCGATCATGTGCACGTCGCCCCAATGCACGATCGACATCATGACCGGATAGAGATCGAGACCTTTCTGCGTGAGAATGTATTCGTAGCGCTTGGGCCGCTCCTGATAGGGCACCCGCC
>Ga0335073_10000651_pt1 | contig 45274 bp, 34 predicted proteins | sample Lox_Sample_22_FD_207093 | JGI IMG/M metagenome (GOLD analysis project Ga0335073, IMG submission 207093) | Soil microbial communities from Loxahatchee National Wildlife Refuge, Florida, United States - Lox_Sample_2.2 | ecosystem: Environmental > Terrestrial > Soil > Wetlands | place: USA...
GAGAGAGGTTGCGGTCCCCGATCTCCAGCCGCGAGTGCGCACCTGCGGCTCCCCGTGCGGGTCGTGACGAACGTCGAGCGCCAGGCAGATGCGGTCCGCTCCGAAGCGGCTCGCCCAGTCAATGACGTCGTCCGGCCGCTCCACCGCCGCGCTGCCGACTATGACCCGCTCGACCCCGCCCGAGATGAGGTCCTCGATGACCTCGGGCGACCTGATGCCACCGCCTACTTGCAGCCGCGGTCCTCGCTGTGCCGCGAGCTCGATGATGACTTCGCGATTGGCCAGCACGCCGTCCCGCGCTCCGTCCAGATCCACGACGTGCACCCAGGACGCCCCGAGCGCACGATACTTCTCCAGGAGCTCACGCGGCGAGTACTCGTACCGCGTCTCGGCGCCGAAGTCTCCCTGATAGAGGCGGACACAGCGTCCGCCGCGCAGATCGATGGCAGGAATCAACAACATGGGCCTGTCTCCCTGACTTTCAACTCAGTCTGAGAAAGTTGGCCAGCAACCTGGCCCCTGCGGATGCCGACCGCTCCGGGTGAAATTGCGTTCCCCAGAAATTGCCCCGCCTGACTACCGCGGAGACCGATTCCCCGTAGTGCACCTCGGCGAGGGTCACCTCCGAGGCCGGCACGGCATAGCTGTGCACGAAGTAGAAATACTCGCCCCGCTCGATCCCCTCGAGCAGGGGGTCCGCGCGCGGGTCCGCCAGCTGGTTCCAGCCCATGTGCGGCACCGGCCGCCCCGGCGCCGCCTCGAGCCGACGCACGGTCCCGGCAAGGACACCCAGGCACTCGGTCGTCCCTTCTGCCGAGCGATCGAAGAGCAGCTGCATCCCGAGACAGATGCCGAGCACCGGCTGGCGCAACGTCGGCAGCAACTCCGCCAGGCCGGCGCGGCGCAGCCTCTGCATCGCATCCGCCGCCGATCCCACTCCCGGCAACAGGACTCGCGGCGCGGCCGCGATCGCCGGCGCATCGCTCCTGACGACGGCGCGCGCGCCCAGTCGCTCGAGCGCGAATTGCAGCGAGGCGAGGTTGGCGCCGCCGCTGTCGATGATGACGGCCTCGGTCACAACACTCCCTTGGTGCTCGGCAGCTCGCGGCTCTCCCGCCGCAGCGCCTGGCGCAGCGCTCGGCCGACGCCCTTGAAGCAGGCCTCGATCATGTGGTGGCTGTTGTCCCCCGTGACGCTCACGTGCACCGCCGCGCCGAGAGACTCCGCCAGCGAGCGGAAGAAGTGCGGCACCAGCTCCGTCGGCAGGCCGCCCACCGCCTCGCGGTCGAAGCGCCCGGAGAACCGGGCGAAGGCGCGCCCGGAAAGGTCGATGGCGACCTGCACCTGCGCCTCGTCCATCGGCAAGAGGAAGCCATAGCGCGCAATGCCGACTTTCGATCCCAGTGCCCGCCGCAGAGCTTCCCCGAGTGCGAGGGCGCAATCCTCCACGGTGTGATGCTCGTCGATGTCGAGATCGCCCTTGCAGGTGAGCTCGAGCGCGAAGCCGCCGTGCCTGGCGAGTTGCTCCAGCATGTGATCGAAGAAGCCGATACCGGTGGCGAGGCGGATGGGAGAGGTATCGTCGAGGTTCACGCGAACGTCGATCTGGGTTTCCCGCGTGCGGCGGCTGACCTGGGCGCCGCGGGCGGTCAGAGCCCTGACTGCCGCGGGCCAGGTTTCATCGGGCGTTCCGTGGCGGCGTACGCGCACGCCCCGCATCCCGAGATTGGCAGCGAACTGCAGGTCCGTCTCGCGATCGCCCACGACCGCGCTGGCGGACGGATCCACACCGCTCGCGTGAATGTATTCCGTCACCAGGCCGGTGTTGGGCTTGCGACAGCCGCAGCCGTCGCCCTTGCGGTGCGGGCAGACGAAGACGGCATCGAACTCTATCCCCTGCGAGCGCAGGGTCTCGAGAATGAACTGCTGCGGCTGCTCGAACGCCGCCTGGGGGAAAGAGTCGGTCCCGAGCCCATCCTGGTTGGTGACCATCACCAGGCGGTAGCCATGGTGCACGAGCTCCGCCAGGGCCGCGAAAACCCCAGGCATGAAGCGAATTTTTTCCAGAGAGTCGACCTGCTCGTCGGGCGGCTCCTCCACCAGGGTGCCGTCGCGATCGATGAAGAGCGTCGCCGCGTGCAAAGTCGCTCCCGGCGATTGGGTCATGACCAGGCCTCCAGCAGGCGACCGTTCTGTTCGGGTGTTCCAACCGTGATGCGCAGCGCGCGTCCGAGTCCCGGGTAGCCGCGCGCATCGCGAACCAGGAGGCGCGCTGCGCGCGCGCGCGCCAAGGCTGCGCCGGCATCCGCGAATTCCGCCAGCACGAAGTTGGCAGCGCTCGGCCAGATTCTCGTGATGCCTGTCAGCCGGGGCAGGGCCCGCGCGAGCCGCTCGCGTTCCGCCAGCAACATCTCGAGGCGCGCCCGCGAGGCGGCGCGAGCCTCGGGTGTCAGGCGATCGAGCACCGCCTCCAGGGTCAACTGCGGGATGGCGTACGGCGGAATGATCTTGCGCAGCAGGGCGATGATCTCCGGGTCGGCGATGAGCGCGCCGCAGCGCGCACCGGCCAGGCCATGAGCCTTGGACAGGGTGCGCAGGATCGCGAGATTGGGCAGCTCCGCCACGCGCCGCGCGAGGCTCGGCCGTGTGGCGAACTCGATGTAAGCCTCATCGATGACCACCAGCGCGCGTCCGGCCAGACGGCGCGCGAGCCGCAGGATCGCAGCCTCATCGAGCAGGTTTCCGGTCGGGTTGTTGGGAGAGCAGAGAAAGATCAGCTTGACGGTCGAAGTGCAACGGTCGAGCAGGGCCTGCTCATCGAGCGCGAACCCGTCCGCGGCAAGGAGCGGCACCTGTAGGACCGTCGCGCCCTGGATCCGTGCGCTGACCGAATACATGCCGAAGGTGGGCGGGCACACGAGCACCGCATCGCAGCCGGCCCGGCAGAAGGCGCGCGTCAGCAGATCGATCGCCTCGTCGCTCCCGCGTCCCACGAGGAGTGAGCCGGGGGTCACCGCGTAGAGTTGCGCGAGGCACGCGACCAGCGCCCGCGGTTGCGGCTCCGGGTAGCGGTTGAGTCCGGCGCGCGAGTCGTCGTCCGCCGGGCGCCACGGCAGCTCGTTGGCATGCAGCCGCTCGAGACTCGGCTCCCAGGAGGCATGCTCGTAGGGCTTGAGCGCCACGATGTCCGGTCGTGCCAGCTCCTGAACCCAGCTCACTGTGCGCTCCCAGCCGCCGGCGCCGCCGCGCTCTCCGCAGCGAGAGCCGTGAGCCGGCGCGTCACCGCGCCGGCGTGCGCGTCGAGTCCCTCGAGCCGCGCCAGCGTGACGGCGACGGGGCCCAGGGAGCGCAGGCCCTCGGGCGAGAGCTCCTGCACGGTGATCCGTTTGACGAAGTCGAGCACCGAGAGGCCGCTGTAGGCGCGCGCGTAGCCGTAAGTCGGCAACACGTGGTTGGTGCCCGAGCAGTAGTCGCCCATCGGCTCCGGGGACCAGGCGCCGAGGAATACCGAGCCGGCGCTCACCACTTTCTCGAGCCAGCGGCGCGGCTCGCGCACCTCCAGAATGAGGTGCTCGGCGGCGTACTCGTTGGCCACCTCGAGGGCGCTCTCGAGATCCCTCACGACGATGCAGCGGCTGCCGGCGAGCGACTGCTCCAGGATCGCCCGGCGCGAGAGGGTGCGCGTCTGGCTCGCAATCTCGGCGGCGACCGCCTCGGCGAGCGTGCGGCTCGGCGTCAGCAGAATCGCCTGGGCCTGCGTGTCGTGCTCGGCCTGAGCGAGCAGGTCCGCGGCGACGAATTCGGCGTGTGCGCTCTCATCCGCGATCACCAGCACTTCCGACGGGCCCGCAGGCATGTCGCAGGCCGCACCTGTCGGGTCGGCCGCCACCGCCTGCTTGGCGGCCGTCACCCAGGCATTGCCTGGTCCGAAGATCTTGTCGACCTTGGGTACGGTCTCACTGCCGTAGGCCATCGCGGCGATGGCCTGGGCGCCGCCGACCTTGTATACGGAATCGATGCCACAGAGCCTGGCCGCGACGAGCACCGCCGGATTGGCCCGGCCATCGCGGCGCGGCGGCGTGCAGAGCACCCGCCGCGGGCAGCCGGCGATGCGCGCCGGCACCGCCAGCATGATCACGGCGGAGGGCAGGGGCGCGGATCCGGCAGGCACGTAGAGACCGACGGCGCAGATCGGTCGGATGACTCGCTCACAGCGCACACCCGGCATTGTCTCGAGCGTCAGGGCTTCGGGTTGCTGTGCGCGATGGAACCGCTCGACGTTGTCCATCGCGCGCTCGAGCGCGGAGCGCTGTTCGGATGTCAGCGTTCGCTCGGCCTGCGAGAATTCTTCCGGGCTTGCCGCGAGAGTCTGGATCTCGGCGCCGTCGAAACGCCGGCTGTAGGCGCGTAGCGCCTCGTCACCGCCCGCGCGGACGTTGGCGATGACCTCGCGCGCGAGCGTCTCGATGTCGTCGCGGGCCGCTTGGGTGGGGCGCGCGAGCGCCGCACGGCGCTCGCCGGCGGAGAGCGTTTCCCAGTCGAGGATGCGCATCGCTCAGGCCAGCATCTTTTCGACCGGCAACACGAGCAGCGCGCTGGCGCCGGCCTTCTTCAGGCTTTCCAGCGTCTCCCAGAAGACGTTCTCGCGACAGACGGCGTGGACGGCCACTCGGTCGGGAAAGCCCTCGAGCGGAATGATGGTCGGTGACTCGCTGCCGGGCAGGAGCTTGCGGATCTCGGCGAGCGCGGCGCGCGGGGCGTGGAGCATGATGTACTTGCTCTCGCGCACCTGCTGCACGCCATCGATGCGCATGAGCAGCCGCTGCACCCATTCGTCCTTGTCGGGCGGCAGATCGAGCGGCGTGCGGATGAGCACGGCGTGACTCTCCAGCACGGTCTCGACTTCGCGCAGGTGGTTGGCCTGCAGAGTCGAGCCGGTGGAGACGAGATCGCAGATGAGATCGGCCCGACCGAGGCGAGGCGCAATCTCCACGGCGCCGGAGAGAGTGACGATGTCCGCGACGAGGTCCCGCTCGCGCAGGTACTTCTCGAGGAGGTAGGGGTAGGTCGTTGCAATGCGCTTGCCTCGCAGCGTGCGCGCGCCTTCGAACGAGGTGCCCTCCGGTACGGCGAGCGCGAGACGGCAGCGGCCGAAATCGAGCGTACGCACCTGCTGGAAGCGCGCCGGATGGCCGCGCGCCGCGAGCTCCAGGCGCTTCTCCTCGAGCACATTGAGGCCCACCAGCCCGAGGTCGCACACATCCTCCTGCACGAGGTCCGGGATGTCGTCGTCGCGCACGAACAGCACATCGAGCGGCATGTTCTCGCCATAGGCCATCAGCTGATCCTTGCCGCGTGAGATCTTCAGGCCGCAGCGCACCAGCAGGTCGAGGGAAGGATCGGTCAGCCGCCCGGACTTCTGGATCGCGAGCTTCAGGCGCAGCTCATCCATGGCGAGGCGCCTCCGCCTGCGGGTGCGGCTTATCCAGCCTGGAGGCGGCGAGCGCGTAACCGCCGTTGCCCGCGGCAAGGAAGCGCGCCACACGGCCGATGGTCGTGACGCTGACGCCGGTCAGGCGGTGGATCTCCCGGTAGGGCAGTCCCCGGCCGAGATAGTCCACGACGGACCAGCGGTCCGCCATTGCCTGCAGCTCCGCCGGCGTACACAGGTCGCGCAGGAATGCGCGCACCTCTTCGGCGCCGCGCAGGCTCGCGATGGCGGTATAGAGGTTGCGCTCGGCGAGCGCTTCCTGGCGGGGCGTGAGGCTGCGATGGGCTTTCATGACGTCATAATGTAATAGCGTGCTATTACATTAGCACGAGAGCGGATGCGGCGCCACCCGCTCGGGGCGCAGAACCATGATCGCCGGGCCGTGACCGGCGCCTCGGCATCTCCCTTGACGTGTTGCGTCCCCGCACCATAAACTGCCCACACTCATCGAGACCGGCTGAGGGATTAGGCCCTTAGACGCCGGGGCAACCGACAGGACTAACCATCCTGGAAAGGTGCCAACTCCTGCGATCGCAGCCGCGCCGCGCTTGGGCGCCCGCAGCCCGATCGACAGATGAGCGAGTTAGCGTAGCCTTGCCGCGCCGCCACTTTGGGCGCGACGGGGATGGACGCGACGAACCCGCCAGGTTCCCTGGTGGGCGCTCCGCAGGAGGGCTCTGGTGAGACCGAGCCAGAGGAATGCGGAGCTTTCATGAACGAGCCGGTCCCGATCGCCCCTGAGGGTCGCCTCCACGAGGAGGGTGCGCCCATCGGGAAGCGCATTCGCGCGCCCATGCTGCCGTCCGCGGAGCCGACGGTGCGCGAGGGGGTGCTGGAGATCCCGGGCGAGCTCGCCCTCCATCACGGTGGACGGTTGACCGGCGTGCGCCTCGGCTGGCGCCTGGTCGGGCCCGCCAATGCTCCGGTCGTGTGCGCCCTGGGCGGAATCTCCGCGAGCCGGTACGTATGTCTCGGCGACCGTGAGCGCAGCGGCTGGTGGTCGGAGCTCGCGGGTCCCGCCCGGCCACTCGATACCCACCGCTACCGCGTTCTCGGTTTCGACTACCTGGGCGGCAGCGGGGAGACCACCGGGCCGCAGCCCTCGGAGCCGTTCCCCAGCATCTCGAGCTATGATCAGGCCGAGCTCCTGGTGCGCCTGCTCAATCACCTCCGCATAGTGGCGCTGCGTGCGATCGCCGGCGGCTCCTACGGCGGCATGGTGGCGCTGGCCTTTGGCGAGCGATACCCGGAGCGGGCAGGGCGGCTGATCGTCCTTTGCGCCGCGGACCGGCCCCATCCGCTCGCCACCGCCTGGCGCAGCGTGCAGCGGGAGATCGTGCGGCTGACGGTCGCGAGCGGCCGCGGTGCCGACGGACTCAAGCTGGCGCGAGCGCTCGCGATGTCGACTTACCGCAGCAGCGAGGAGCTTGCGGCGCGCTTCAGCGGGCTCCCGGCGCGCGAGTCCGACCGATTCGTCTTTCCCATCGAGCGTTATCTCCTGGCACGCGGCCGCGATTACGCGATGCGCCATCGGCCGGAGTCTTTCGTCTGTCTGTCGGAATCCATCGATCTGCATCGGGTCGATGCGAGCCGCATCTTCACTCCGACGATCGCGATAGCGGTCCGCGAGGACCAGCTCGTCCCGGTCGCGGACGTCCGCGGCATGGTGGCGCGTCTCGGCGCCGGCCGCTTCCACGAGATCTCTTCGATCTACGGGCATGACGCCTTCCTGAAGGAACCACAGCAGCTTCGCGGCGTGTTCGCCGCGGCGTTGGAGAGCAACTGAGCCATGAGCAAACTGACACGCCACCATGCCGCCCACCAGGTCACGCACACGGTGCGCGCGGGTCTCGAATGTGACGATGCCACCGGAGCGGTGGTGCCGCCGATCCATCTGACCTCGACCTTCGCGTTCCGGGGATTCGGCGAGAAGCGCCGTTACGACTACACGCGCTCCGGCAACCCCACGCGCGACCTGCTCGGCGAGGCGATCGCCGAGCTCGAGCTCGGTGTCGGCGCCGTCGTGACCGCGACCGGCATGGCTGCGGTAACGCTCGTCGGCTACCTCATTCCGGCGGGGGCGCGCATCGTCGCTCCCCACGACTGCTATGGCGGCACCTATCGGCTGTTCGACGCCTGGCGGCGCCGGGGTGAGCGCGAGGTGGAGTTCGTCGACTTCGGCGACCTCGCTGCCGTCAAGGCTGCTCTCGCCAGACCTACCGCGCTCCTCTGGATCGAGACCCCGAGCAATCCGCTGCTGCGCATTACCGACATCGAGCATTTCGCCGCGCTCGGACATGCGGCCGGTGCGCTCGTGGCCGTCGACAACACTTTCCTTTCGCCCGCATGGCAGCAGCCGTTGACTCTGGGCGCGGATCTCGTCGTCCACTCGACGACGAAGTACCTGAACGGGCACAGCGACGTGGTGGGCGGCGCCGTGGTGGCCCGAACCAAGGAGCAGCACGAGCAGCTCGTTTGGTGGGCCAACTGTCTGGGTATCACGGGCGCTCCGTTCGACAGCTATCTGACGCTCAGGGGCCTGCGCACACTGCACGCGCGTCTCGAGCATCACGGCCGCAATGCCACCGGACTCGCAGAATGGCTCGTGGGGCAACCCGGTGTCAGGCATGTCCATTATCCGGGCCTCGCCACCCACCCGGACCATGAGCTCGCGCGCCGCCAGCAGCGCGGCTACGGCGCCATCATTACCCTGGAGCTCGAGGGCGGACACGATGCCGTCAGGGCGTTCTGCTCGGAGCTGGTGTGCTTCTCGCTGGCGGAGTCCCTCGGCGGCGTCGAGAGTCTGATCGCTCACCCGGCGACCATGACTCATGCCGCGATGGAACCGGCGGCGCGATTGCGGGCGGGACTGGTGGACGGCCTCATCCGCCTCTCCATCGGCATCGAGGCGTTCGAGGATCTGCAGGCGGATCTCGCCGCCGGCCTGGAGCGCGCCGCGGCCGCATGCCCGGAACGGGCGGAGCCGCTCGCTGCCGCCTGCTGAACGGATTGTTTATCCGGTCGACAATCCCCGAATCAATGATCGTGTCGAATCCTGCCCAGCACGGCGTCCCCAACTTGTTGAGTCGATGAGGCCTTGCGGCGGTCGCCGGCGATGTCGGGAGTGAGCGTACCGTGCTCGATGGCCTGCGAGACGGCTTGCTCCAGCGCCTCGGCCTCGGCCTCGAGCCGGAGGGAGTGCCTGAGCATGAGTGCGATACTGAGGATCATGCCGCAAGGGTTGGCAATCCCCTGACCGGCGATATCCGGCGCCGAGCCATGGATCGGCTCGTAGACGCCGCGGCTGCCTTCACCAAGTGAAGCCGACGGCAGCAGCCCGAGCGATCCCGCCAACATCGAGGCCTCATCCGTGAGGATGTCGCCGAACATGTTCTCGGTCACCAGCACATCGAAATCGCGCGGCCGCCTGATGAGGTGCATTGCGGCCGAGTCGACCAGCATGTGCTCCAGCGACACATCCTGAAACTCCGCCGTCATCACTCGTATCGTCACTTCGCGCCACAACCGCGAGGTCTCGAGGACGTTCGACTTGTCGATCGACACCAGCCTGCGCCGCCGCTGCCGAGCCAGCCTGGCCGCCACCCTCACGATGCGCTCGACTTCCTCCACGGTATAAGTGCAGACGTCCGTAGCCGCCCGCGCATCCCGCCGCTTTTCGCCGAAGTAGATTCCACCGGTGAGCTCGCGCACGAACACGAGATCCACGCCCTCGATGATCTCCGGCTTGAGGGTAGAAGAAGAGAGTAGGGCGGGATGCACCGTCACCGGCCGCAGATTGGCATACACCCCCAGCGCCTTTCGCAGCCCCAGGAGCCCCTGCTCGGGCCGCACCGTCGCGTCCGGCGCCGACCATTTGGGGCCGCCGATCGCGCCGAGCAGAACGGCATCCGCCTCCAGACACCCTTTCAGGGTGCTTTCGGGCAACGGATTGCCGCAAAGATCGATGGCGGCTCCCCCGAAGGGCAGCTCGGTGAGCTCGAACTCGTGCCCGTAGGCCTCCGCGATGGCGCGCAGGCTCCGCACTCCCTGCGTCATGACTTCCGGCCCGATCCCATCGCCGGGCAGAACGGCAATCCCGGCTCTCATGCGCGCGAGCTCGCCTCGTAAGCCAGAATTTCCTTGTCCCGCCCGAGGAGGAACCCCAGCTCATCGACTCCATTCGTCAGGCAGTAGCGCGCAAACGGCTCCAGCGGGAAGCGAACCGCCCGTCCGGTGGGCAGCGTGAGAGTCGTACTCTGCAGATCGATGGTGAGGTCCGCGCCCGGATGCTCCATCAGCCAGCCGTGCGTCGCTGGGTCGACGATGACCGGCAGCAAACCGTTCTTCAGCGCGTTGCCGCGGAAGATATCCGCGATCTCCGTGCTCACCACCGCGCGAAAGCCATGGTCCATGAGCGCCCAGGGCGCATGCTCGCGCGATGAGCCGCAGCCGAAGTTGTTGCCGGCGACCAGGATTGCGCAGCCGCTCGCCTCCGGCCGGTTCAGCACGAAATCAGCCTTCGGTGCGCCATCGCCGCCATAGCCCGAGCGGGTCGTCGTCGTGAGAAAGCGCGCCGGGATGATCTGGTCGGTGTCGACGTTGCTCACGGGGAGCACGACGGTGCGCGAGCGAAGAGTCTTGATGGGATCCAATGATGCCAGCTCCTGTTATGAAGCGCTGGATCGGGGCATGCTGCCCCGCCCAGCGCGCCGCAGGCAAAAAGCGTGGTTTTTGCCTGCGGCTCCGCCACCTGCGGCGGCGGGGCACCTCCCTGTGCCTGCCACTACCTCCGGCCGCTTCATGAGTCGGGGTGGACGTGCGTTCATGGGCAATTGAGCAACTCGCGTGGGTCGGTGACTCGTCCACGGACCGCGGAAGCCGCGGCCGTCAGCGGGCTGGCGAGCAGCGTGCGCGCACCCACCCCCTGCCGCCCCTCGAAGTTGCGGTTGCTGGTGCTGACGGCGTAGTGCCCCTTCGGCACCAGGTCTCCGTTCATCCCCAGGCACATGGAACAGCCGGATTCGCGCCACTCCGCCCCAGCCTCGAGAAACACGTTGTGCAGACCCTCCGCCTCCGCCTCGCGCTTGACTTCCTGCGAGCCCGGCACGACCAGCATCTGCACACCCGCTGCCACCTTGCGTCCGCGCAGGACCGAAGCCGCGGCACGGAGGTCGGACAGACGTCCGTTGGTGCAGCTGCCAAGAAAGACCACGTTGACCGGCTGCTCGGCGATGGCACGGCCTGGCTCGAACCCCATATAGGCGAGGGATTTCGCGAATACCGCATCGCCCGGGCGCTGCGGAATCGATCCCGAGATGGGAATGACCATGCCGGGGTTGGTGCCATACGTGACCATCGGCTCGAGAGCCGACGCGTCGATGTCGAATTCCTTGTCGAACCGTGCGCCGGCATCGCTCGGAAGCCGCCGCCACTGCTCGAGGGCCTTCTCCCAGGCCTCGCCCTGCGGCACGCGCGGGCGGCCCGCAAGATAGGCGTAAGTCGTCGCGTCGGGCGCGATCATGCCCGCGCGCGCGCCGGCCTCGATCGACATGTTGCAGACCGTCATGCGCTCGTCCATGTCGAGCGCGCCTATCGTGTCGCCGCGATACTCGATCACGTGTCCGGTGCCCCCTGCGACGCCGATCCTGCCGATGATGGCGAGAATCAGGTCCTTCGCCGTCACGCCATCGGCGAGCTTGCCGCTGACGTTGATGGCCAGCGTGCGCGGCTTTCTCTGCAGCAGACACTGAGTCGCGAATACGTGGCCCACCTCAGTGGTGCCGATGCCGAACGCCAGCGCGCCGAGAGCGCCATGCGTGCTCGTGTGGCTGTCGCCGCAGACGACGGTCTTGCCGGGCTGGGTGAGGCCGAGCTCCGGCCCGATGATGTGCACGATGCCGCGGCGGGCGTGCCGCAGTCCGAGAAGCTCCACACCGAAGGCAGAGCAGTTGACCTCGAGCTCGCGCACCTGCCGGGCGGCGGCCTCGACGGCTATCGGCGCGCCGCCGAAAACCTGCTCCGTGCGGGTGGGGGTGGAGTGGTCCATCGTGGCAAAGGTCAGCTCCGGCCGTCGCACCGTCAGTCCCCGCTCCCGCAGTACCGTGAATGCCTGCGGCGAGGTGACTTCGTGAATGAGGTGCAGGTCGATATAAAGGACCGCGGGCGTGTCGGCGGTTTCCGCCACCACCTCGTGACGGCGCCACACTTTCTCGAAAAGGGTCTGTGGCGAGGAAGCCATCGGCCGCTCCGTTCTCATACGGTCGCCTGGGCGGCGTGCGCCGCGGCGCTGCGCTCCTCGCGCGAGCGGGTGCCGGCCTGCGCCAGCTCGATGCGGTTGATGACCTCGAGGAAGGCCCTCGTGCTCGATTCGACGATGTTGGTGCTCACGCTCGCACCGCGGTAGGTACGTTGGTTGTGCTCCACGTAGACCACCGCTTCGCCTTGCGCATCCTCGCCTTCCGTGACGGCGCGGATCTCGAACTTTCGCAACATCACGCCTATGCCCGTCGCGGCCTCGATTGCCTTGAAGGCCGCATCGACCGGACCGTCGCCGGATGCCTTGCGCTCCACCGTGCGGCCATCCACATGCTGCAGTTGGACCATTGCCGTGGCGGGAGCGTTGCTCGCTGCCATGGTGTCGAGGCTGGTGAGACTCCACGGTCCGGCCGCGGTGCCTTCGGCGCGCAGCACCAGCGCCTCGATGTCACCGTCGAAGAGCTCTTTCTTCTTGTCGGCGAGCGCCTTGAACTCCTCGAATACCCGGTTGAGCTCGGCCTCGTCGAGCTCGAAGCCGAGAGCCTTGACGCGGTCGCGGAAGGCGTGGCGGCCGCTGTGCTTGCCGAGCACCAGGTGACTGCGTGAGAGGCCGACGTCCTCGGGACGAAGGATCTCGTAAGTCGAATGATGGCGCAGCACGCCGTGCTGGTGGATTCCGGCCTCGTGCGCGAACGCGTTCTCGCCGACGACCGCCTTGTTGCGTGGGACCGTCATGCCGGTGATGCTCGAGACCAGCCGCGACGTCGGGTAGAGGCGGTTGGTCTGGACACCGGTCGTGACGTTGAAGAACGCTGCCCGTGTCTTCAATGCCATGACTACTTCCTCGAGCGAGCAGTTGCCGGCACGCTCGCCAATGCCGTTGATGGTGCACTCCACCTGCCGCGCACCCGCCACCACCGCGGTGAGGCTGTTGGCGACTGCCATCCCAAGATCGTCGTGGCAGTGAACGGAGAGCCGCACGCGGTCGATACCACGCACATTCTTGCGGAGGTACCGGAAGAGCTCCGCGAACTCATCCGGCACCGTGTAGCCCACCGTATCGGGAATATTCACCGTGCTCGCGCCGGCCTCGATGGCCGCCTCGACCACCTGGGCCAGGAACTCGAGCTCCGTGCGCGAGGCGTCCTCGGGAGAGAACTCCACGTCCTCGCAGAGCTCGCGGGCGAGCTTCACGCCTTCGATGGCCGTGCGCAGGATCTCCTCCTGCGCCATGTTGAGCTTGTACTGCCGATGGATGGCGCTGGTCGCGAGGAACACGTGGACGCGGTGCCGCGGCGCGTCCGCGAGCGCACGGGCGCAGAGCTCGATGTCCTCCCGGTTGCAGCGCGCGAGACCGGCGATGATGGGCCCCTGGATCTCGCGGGAGACCGCCTGCACGCTCTCCCAGTCTCCCTTGGAGGCGGCAGGAAATCCCGCCTCGATGACATCGACTCCCAGCTCCGCCAGCGCGCGTGCCACGCGCAGCTTCTCCGGGCGCGTCATGCTGCAGCCCGGGGACTGCTCCCCGTCGCGCAAGGTGGTATCGAAGATGAGCACTCGGTCAGGATGGGGAGCCATAAGAGCAATCTCCAGTGTGACGTCTCGTCTCAGGCGCGCTTTTCGTTGAGCCAGGGCATGCGGGCGCGCAATGCCTCGCCGACTTTCTCGATCTGATGCTCGATGTCGCTCTCCAGAAGTTGGAGATAGCGCTTGCGCCCGCTGGCGTTCTCCTCGATCCACTGCCGGGCGAACTTGCCCGTCTGCACTTCCTTCAACACCTTGCGCATCTCGTTCTTCACCCGATCGTCGACGATGCGCGGGCCGCGAGTCAGGTCGCCGTACTTGGCCGTCTCGCTGATGAACTCGTGCATCTTGCGCAGGCCGCCCTCGTGCAGCAGGTCGACGATGAGCTTCAGCTCGTGCAGGCACTCGTAGTAGGCGACCTCGGGCTGATAGCCGGCCTCGACCAGGGTCTCGAAGCCCTTGACGACCAGCTCCGTCGCCCCGCCGCAGAGCACCGCCTGCTCGCCGAAGAGGTCGGTTTCGGTCTCCTCGGCGAAGGTCGTCTCGAGAACCCCGCCGCGCGTGCCGCCGATGCCGTGCGCATACGCCAGGGCCTTTGCATGAGCCTTACCCGTCGCATCCTGGGCGACCGCGAGCAGGCAGGGGACCCCGCGACCCTGTTGGTATTGCCGGCGTACCAGATCGCCGGGTCCCTTCGGCGCGATCAGTACCACGTCCAGGTCCTTGCGTGGCTTGATCTGCTTGAAGTGGATGTTGAATCCGTGCGCGAAGAGCAGCGTCGCGCGGGACTTCAGCGCGGACTCGATGCTCTCGTACAGCGATTTTTGGGCGAGATCCGGCACCAGCATCGCCACGAGGTCGGCGTCGCGCGCCGCGGCGACAGGCTCTGCGACTTCCAGGCCGTCTTTCTTCGCCTTCTTCCAGCCCGGTCCCGCCTTGCGCACCCCGACGACGACATCGAAGCCGCTGTCTTTCAGGTTGAGAGCGTGTGCGCGGCCCTGGCTGCCGTAGCCTAGCACCGCGATACGCGCACCGCGCAGCGCCTTCTTGTCGACGTCTTTCTGGGAATAGAGCCTCATCATCATTCTCCCGACATTCAAAGAGTGGCAGATGGCTTGCAGCCAAAAGGGTCCTACGTGACAAATCCGCCAAGCGGCCGCGCCTACAGAGCGGCGGAGTGCCTGTAGACATAAGGGTCCTACATGACAAATCCGCCAAGCGGCCGCGCCTACCGAGCGGCGGAGTGCCTGTAGATATAAGGGTCCTACACGACAAATCCGCCAAACGGCCGCCAGGCCAGTTTGGCCAAATAAAAAATAAACCCCGCATCGGCTGCTGCCGGTGCGGGGTTTGGTTCTTTTCTCGTTCTGCCCGAGTCGTCCTCAGGTATGCGCGAGTTCCCCGCACCGGCTGCTCGCAAGGAGCAGCAGCCCAATGGACAGTACCAGCAGAGGACGCAGTGCGCCGCGCGGCGCTCCAAGCGCTGCGCAGGTCACGTCAATCTCTGCTTCGAGTGCCACGGCCGGTGTCCGGGATTAAAGGGGTTGAGGCCAAAAGGGGCGAAGGATGAGGTGATGTCAGCACATCCGCGGCGACTTTGTCAACGTGACGGCCGCTCCGTTATGCTCATCCCGTGTCCCAAGAGATGTTGCCGAGCGTCGACCCCGCCGAAAGCCGGCCGCTTTGGGTCGTGACGGAAGGGGAGCTGCAGAGCTGGCTCGCCGGCCAGTCCCCCCCGGTGGCCGCCTGGGTGCGTGCCCATGGCTTCCAGGCGGAGCGGCACCGCGTTCTCAGTCTGCCGTCCGTGGAGGGCGGTATCGGCGGGGCGGTGGCCGGCCTGGGTGCACTGGCATCCGCAGGCGACCTCACTCTATGGCATGCGGCGGGCTTGTCCGACAGGCTCCCCTCGCAGCCCTGGCACCTCGCCACGCCGCTGCCCCCGCCTGCCGCAACTCGCTTCCTCGTCGGATGGCTGATCGGTGGTTACCGCATGAGCCGCTACCGGCTCGACGGGTCGGAGCCGCCGCGAGCCGTACTGGTGCCGCCGATGGGAGCGGACCTCGAGTACGCCGATGCGGCGGCGCGCGCCACCGCGCTGGCGCGCGATCTGATCAACACTCCCGCCAATGACCTCGGCCCCGAGGAGCTGGCCCAAGCCGCCATGGACCTGGCCAGCGGCCACGGAGCGCGCTGTCAGGTGCTGGCGGGCGGGGAGCTCGCCGGCTATCCGATGTTGCGCGCCGTCGGCGCCGCGAGTGCACGCGCGCCACGGCTGATCGACCTGCGCTGGGGCGAGCGCGACGCACCGCGCGTGACCCTGGTCGGCAAGGGCGTGTGTTTCGACAGCGGCGGTCTCGACCTCAAGCCAGCGGCCGGCATGCTCCTGATGAAAAAGGACATGGGCGGCGCCGCATGCGCGCTCGGCCTCGCCGACCTCATCATGCGGCTCGGTGTCCCGGTGCAGCTGCGGGTGCTGATCCCGGCCGTCGAGAACAGTGTCGGTGGGGCCGCGTACAGGCCCGGCGACGTGTTGCGTTCGCGCAAGGGACTGACGGTGGAGATCGGCAATACCGACGCTGAGGGACGCCTCGTGCTGGCCGACGCGCTCGCGGAAGCCGACGTCGAGCAGCCGGACCTGCTGATCGATCTTGCAACGCTGACCGGCGCCGCCCGCACGGCGCTCGGGCCGGAGCTTCCGGCCGCCTATTCGCCGAACGAAGAGCTGCTCGATGCACTGCGCCGCCGCGGGGAAGAAGAAAGCGATCCGGTCTGGCCGCTACCTTTGTGGCCCGGGTACGACGACGAGCTCGCCAGCAAGATCGCGGATCTCGGTAACGTATCCGCCTCGCCGTTCGCGGGCTCCATCATCGCCGCGCTTTTCCTGCAGCGCTTCGTCACCGCCACCCGCAATTGGTTACATATCGATCTCTACGCCTGGAACGGCAAGGAGCGGCCCGGACGGCCCGTGGGCGCTGAGGCGCAGTGCGTGCGCGGGCTCTTTCAGCTGATACGCTCGCGTTACCGGTGCTAAGCTAGAAAGCTCACATCCTTTCTACGTTTGGCGAGGGGCGATGGCGAAATCCCGCGGCGTTGATCCGCGCGCGCATTCGCGGCTGGTGGTCGACGGCATCAAGCAGACGCCGTCCCGATCCATGCTGCGCGCCGTTGGCTTCAAGGACGAGGATTTCGCCAAGCCGCAGATCGGCATCGCCTCCACCTGGGCCAACGTGACACCCTGCAACATGCACATCGGCGAGCTGGCCCGCGAGGCAGTCGCCGGCGCCGATGCGGCGGGTGGCAAGGGCGTCCTCTTCAATACCATCACCGTTTCCGACGGCATTGCGATGGGCTCCCCGGGCATGCGTTACTCCCTGGTCTCCCGCGAGGTGATCGCAGATTCGATCGAGACGGTGGTCGGCGCCGAGGGGTTCGACGGATTCGTCGCCATCGGCGGCTGCGACAAGAACATGCCGGGATGCGCCATGGCGATGGCGCGCCTGAACCGCCCTTCGGTCTTCGTCTATGGCGGCACGATCCGCCCCGGGGTCGCCCGGCGCGACATCGTCGCCGTGTTCGAGGCGGTCGGCGCCCGCGCCGCGGGCAGAATCAGCGACGAGCAGCTCCTGGAAGTCGAGCGCACGGCCATTCCGGGACCGGGAAGCTGTGGCGGCATGTACACCGCCAACACCATGGCCTCGGCCATCGAGGCGCTCGGCCTCTCGCTGCCGGGCAGCTCCGCCCAGGAGGCGGTGAGCGGGGAGAAGCGCGCCGACTGCCGCCGCGCGGGTGAGGCCGTGGTCGCGCTGGTGCGGCAGGGCATCCGGCCGCGTGACATCCTGACTCGCAAGGCGTTCCAGAATGCGATCACGGTGGTCATCGCCCTCGGCGGCTCAACCAACGCAGTGCTGCACCTGCTGGCGATCGCGCATGATGCGGGGGTGAAACTTCACCTCGATGACTTCACTCGAATAGGCAGGAGAGTGCCGGTGCTGGCGGATCTCAAACCCAGCGGCCGCTACCTGATGTCCGAGCTCGTGGCCATCGGGGGCATCCAGCCGCTCATGAAAATGCTGCTCGACGGTGGGCTGCTGCAGGGCGATTGCCTCACCGTCACGGGCCGGACGCTGGCGGAAAACCTCGCCGAAACAGGTACGTATATTGCTCAACAGGACGTGGTGCGGCCGCTGTCGCAGCCGCTGCGGAAGGAGAGCCACCTCGTCGTTCTGTACGGGAACGTAGCCCCCGAGGGAGCGGTGGCCAAGATCTCGGGCAAAGAAGGCGAGACCTTCAGCGGTACCGCCCGGGTCTTCGACGGCGAGGAGCAGGCGACCCAGGCCATTCTTTCCGGGCGCGTGCGAGCGGGCGAAGTAGTCGTGATCCGCAACGAGGGTCCGGTAGGCGGTCCGGGCATGCGCGAAATGCTGAGTCCCACGGGTGCGATCGTCGGCCGCGGCTTGGCGGACAAGGTCGCTCTGATCACCGATGGCCGCTTTTCGGGCGGCAGTCACGGCTTCGTGGTGGGACATATTGCACCGGAGGCGGCAGTGGGGGGCCCCATAGGCCTGCTGCGCAACGGCGACCCGATCACGATCGATGCCGTGCGACGGCAGATCCGGGTCGGGCTTTCCGCCGCGGAGCTGCGCCGGCGGCGTGCGGCGTGGAAGCCCCGCAAGCCCTTCGCCACCACCGGGGTGCTGGCCAAGTACGCGCGCCTCGTCGGCAGCGCCTCCACGGGTGCGGTGACCGGTGCGGGGTCTGCGGTGAACCGGGCGAGGGGACGCTAGCCAATCTCCGTTCAGGTATCGAAGCGTCATGCAGTTGTCACGTCGCAGAGCAGCGGTTAGAGTTCGCCCTCGCATCCACCGATGCAGGCGACGCGTGCCCATGGCTCCGTGCCCTCGAGGCGGCGCGACACTGAATCACTCAGGGGGATTGAGCCATGTGCGCGCGTCGGCCCGGGGAAGGCTGAAGACGCGCATCTCGGGTATACACGAGTCGGCGGCCCGCACCGCCGACGAGGTCGGGTCCGGATCGGACCGCTTGCGGGCAGATAGAAAGACGGTTACTTTGCACCGCTTACGTTTCGATTCGGCAATTGCGGACTTGCAACAGCGACGCCTCACCAGCAACCCATGAGCGCTTACGTACAAGACACCCAGTTCTTCACACGCCGCACGATCGTCCTCTTCGCCATCATCGCCATTCACGTGTTCATTGCGTGGGTGCTGGCGACCGGACTGGCCACTCGCGCCATTCAGCTCGTTGCGCCCCCCATCCAGACATCGGTCGTCCAGCAGCAGAAGCAGCAGCTGAAGCCGCCGCCGCCGCCGCCGCCGCAAATGCAACAGCAGCAAGTGCAGGTTCCGCCGCCGATCGTCAACATCCAGATCCCGCAGGAGTCGCAGAGTCACGCCATCACGGTGGTGAAGCGGGTGGTTCGCGCGGCGCCGCCGGCGGCCCCCGTGCAGACGACGCCGCTGGAGCCGCTGCAGAATGATTTCCCGTCGACCGACCAATACTATCCGGACGCGTCCCGTCGCTTGGGCGAGCAGGGCACCGCGCTCGTGAAGCTCTGTATCGGCGCCGGCGGCAGGGTCATCGGCGATCCGGCGATCACGCGCAGCTCCGGCAGCTCGCGTCTCGATGAGGCCGCACTCCGGTACGCCAAAGCCACCTCCGGCCACTTCAAGCCGGCGACCCGCGGCGGCGCGCCGATCACCGAGTGCGTATCGCTTCCGATCAAGTTTCAGCTCACCGACTCTTTCTGACCGTTCCTGACTCCCTCCACTCTCACTTATGTCTCCGGCGCTTTCGTGATTCGAGGAATTTATGGGTAACAACGCTATTGCATCCGTCAACAACCCATACGGCTTGTCCGGTATGTGGAACTCGGGCGACATCGTCACCCGTGCTGTGATCGTCCTACTGCTCATTCTGTCACTGGTGTCCTGGTACACCATCCTGCTGAAGCTGTGGGATCAACGCCGACTGAAACAGTCGGCCCGTGCTGCTGAAAAGCAGTTCTGGTCCGCCCCGTCCGTCAAGGATGGTGTGGAGCGCCTGAAGAAGGGCGACGACTTCCGTGCCATTGCCGAGGACGGCCTGCGCGCCGTTTCGCACCATGAGGGACGCCTCACCGATCGCATCGACATGCACGAGTGGATCACCATGTCGCTGCAGCGCTCGGTCGACCAGGTGAACAGCAACATGCAGAAGGGTCTCGGCGCCCTCGCCACCATCGGCTCGACCGCTCCCTTCGTCGGCCTCTTCGGCACGGTGTGGGGTGTCATGAACGCCCTCATCGCGATCGGGCTGGCCGGCCAGGCGAGCATCGACAAGGTGGCGGGCCCGGTCGGCGGCGCGCTCATCATGACGGCGCTCGGCCTCTTTGCCGCGGTCCCCGCGGTGTGGGGCTACAACTGGCTGCTCGGCCGCAACAAGGTGCTGCAGGATGCGGTGCGTAACTTCGCGGGCGACCTGCATGCGTACCTGGTCAGCGGCGCGCGCGTGACCGCGGGCGCGGAGGTTGCTGGTGGCGCCCGTCCGGCGACGGCCGCTCCGGCCGCAGCGGTCCGCAAGTGAGAGACGAGTCGAAATCACGAGAGTGCCTCGAGGCCGGCTCCGCGCATTGCGCGGAGCCGGCAGCTGCGTAGGAGCTTTGCAAGATGGCGATGAATGTCCAAGGCCCGGGCGAGGAGCAGGGCGTGATGGCAAGCATCAATACGACGCCGCTCGTCGACGTCATGCTGGTGCTGCTCATCATCTTTCTTATTACCGTCCCAGTGATCACCAAGACCGTGCCGGTGAAGCTGCCGAATGCCAACAACATTCCGACGCAGACCAAGCCGGAGGACATCACCATCGCGGTGGACGCTGCGGGCAACATATACTGGAATGAGAAGCAGGTCCCGGACGACAGCCAGTTTCTCACCATGATCGAGGAGCAGGCCGTGAAGGTGCCGCAACCGGAGATCCACATCCGCGGCGACCGGGAGGCCGCCTACAAGTACATCGGCCACGTTCTCTACGATCTGGAGCGCGGCGGGATGGTCAAGGTGGCCTTCATCACCGAGCCCGATCTTTCGCACGGCGCGCCCACGCATTGAGGAGTCCTGAAGCATGGCCATGAATGTCGGGGGCTCGAGCTCGGGCCCCATGTGTGATGTCAACACGACGCCGCTCATCGACGTCCTGCTGGTGTTGATCGTGACGCTCATCATCACGCTGCCCGTGATGACGCACGCGGTGAAGCTGGATCTGCCGCAGAATCAGAATCAGCAGCCACCGCCGGTGCAGCCCGAGGTGATCGACCTCGAGATCGATTTCGACGGCACGGTAGTCTGGAACGGCACGCCGGTGACCATGCAGCAGCTCGACGGCTATTTCGCCACCGAGTCGACCAAGGACCCGCAGCCTGAAATCCACCTGAACCCGGACGGCATGGCCAAGTATGACGTGGTCGCCAAGGTGCTCGCGGCCGCGCAGCGCAACCGGATGACCAAGATCGGGTTCGTCAACGTTTCCGAATTCGCCCAATAGCGGCGTGAGATCAGTGAATCACCCCATGCGAGACGATGTCATGAAGGTCAAAGGTAACCTGGTTGCGGCGATCGTCATCGGCGCCGCGGTGGCGTCCGGCGCAGGTCTCGCCGGGATTACCCCGGCTGCGGCCAAAACGGCCACGCCCACCGTCAGTCGCGAGGTCGGCAAGCCGCTCAAGGCGGCGCAGGACGATCTCAAGAAGGCCGATTACAGCGCGGCGCTGCAGCAGCTCGACACGGCCGACGCGCTGCCGAAGAAGAGCCCGTACGAGCAGTACCTGATCAACGAGATGAAGGGCTATGCGTACGTGCGCACCAAGCAGTACCCGTTGGCGGCGAAAGCGTTCGAGGCGGAGCTGGCGAGCGGGTTCGCACCGCCCGACCAGGTCAAGACGCTCACCAACGCGCTGGCGCAGCTGAGCTACCAGAGCAAGAACTACGACAAGGCCATCGAGTACGGCCAGCAGGCGATCGACAAGGGGTTTGCCGACGCGCAGATGCCGACGCTGGTGGCGCAGGCCTACTATCTGAAGGGCGACTGGAAGGGCGTGGTGCGCTTCGAGAAGTCGCAGATCGCCGCGGAGGAGAAGAATGGCGGGGCGCCGAGCAACGAGTCGCTGCAGCTGCTCCTGAGCGGATGCCTGAAGCAGAACCCGGCCGGTGACGACCCCTGCGCCGACGGTGCGCTGCAGGAGCTGGTCATCTATCACCCGAAGCCGGAGTACTGGCAGCAGCTGCTCTACTCGATGTTCAAGACGGTCAAGAGCGACCGCAATCTCCTGCAGACATACCGTCTCGCCGACGAGGTGGACGTCCTGAAGCGGCCGGAGGACTACACGGACTTCGCGCAGCTTGCCATCGAGGCAGGCTCCCCCGGCGAAGCCGAGCAGGTGATCAAGCAGGGCATGCAGGAGAACATCTTCCCCGACGCGCGCACCAAGGGTAAGGCAGCGCGGCTCCTCGCCGACGCTCAAAGGGCGGCCAAGCGAGATCAGGCGACGCTCGACAAGTCGGCTCAGCAGGCCGCGCTGGCGAGCAGCGGCAATCAGGATGTGGGTCTCGGGCTCGCGTATTTCGGCTATCAGCAGTACGACAAGGCGGTCCAGGCGCTGAAGGAAGGCATTGCCAAGGGCGGCCTGAAGGACCCCAGCTCGGCCCATCTGCTGCTCGGCATCGCCGAATACAAGGCGGGCAACAAGACCGACGCGCTCCAGTCCTTCAAGGCCGTCAAGGGTGATCCGACCCTGCAGCGCCTTGCGACCCTGTGGAGTCTGCGCGCGCGTCAGGCCTGAGTTAACCAGCGGCAGGAGAGAACGATGGCGATCAAGGTAGGCGACCGCATGCCCTCGGGCACGCTGAAGGTGATGACCAAAGACGGGCCCAAGGATGTCCCGACCGACGAGCTCTTCAAGGGCAAGAAGGTCGTGCTGTTCTCGGTCCCAGGGGCCTTCACGCCCACCTGTGACGCCAAGCACCTGCCCGGCTTCGTGCAGCTCGCCGATCAGATCCGCGCCAAGGGCATCGACACCATCGCCTGCATGGCCGTCAACGACGTGTTCGTGATGAACGCGTGGGGCAAGGCGTCGAGCGCCGGCGACAAGGTGATGATGCTCGCGGACGGCAATGGCGATTACGCCAAGGCGCTCGGCCTGGAGCTGGATGCCCGCAAGTTCGGCATGGGCACGCGCGGCCAGCGGTTCGCGCTGGTCGTCGACAACGCCGTGGTGAAGCACGTCAACGTCGAAGAGCCCGGCCAGTTCAAGGTCTCCGCCGCCGACCACATTCTAGCCCAACTCGGCTGATCGCTCTGCGGCTGGTCGCGCGCCCCAGGTACAGGGATGTACCCCGCCGCCGCAGGTGGCGGAGCCGCGAGCAAAAACCACGCTTTTTGATCGCGGCGCGCTGGGCCGGGCAGGAGCCCGGATCCAGCGCTTAAACAATGCGGAACTTTTTTGCGGTCTAACCCCACCGATTAGGATGCGCTCATCCTAGCGCTGCATCCGATGGGGGGACCCCGCACCGTGAATCTCTCGCGACCGTTCGTCACCCGGCCGGTCGCGACGACGCTACTCTCCTGCGGGCTGCTGCTCGCCGGCATCATTACCTACTTCCTGCTGCCGGTCGCCCCCCTGCCGGAAGTCGACTATCCGGCCATCGTCATCCAGGCGCAGCTCCCGGGCGCGAGCCCCGAAACCGTGGCGAGCAGCGTGTCGACGCCTCTCGAGCGTCACTTGAGCGCGATCGCGGGCGTCGAGGAAATGACCTCGCGGAGCTCCGTCGGCAACTCGCAAATCGTCCTCATCTTCAACATCGATCGCAGCATTCGCGGTGCCGCGAGCGATGTCGAGGCGGCCATTCAGGCCGCACGCCAGGACCTGCCGGCATCGTTGCGCAGCAATCCGACGTATCAGACCTTCAATCCCGCCGATGCGGCGATCATGGTCATCGCGCTCACCTCCAAGACCCTGCCCCTGGGGCAGATCTACGATGCCGCCTCCACCGTCATCCAGCAGAGGCTGTCGGAGCTCGAAGGCGTTGGAGAAGTGGAGATTGCCGGTGCTTCGCTGCCGGCGGTCCGCATCGAGTTGAACCCGCTTGCGCTGTTCAAATACGGCATCGGCCTCGAGGATATACGTGCCGCGGTCTCGGCTGCCAACGCCGAGGCGCCGAAGGGGGCGATCGAGGGGCCGAAGCGGCGCTATCAAGTCTACGTCAACGACACCGCGACGACCCCGGAGCAGTACCGCTCGCTGATCGTCGCGTACCGCAACGGCGCTCCGGTGCGCCTCGGCGATGTGGCGAGCGTGAGCGAAGGTGTCGAGGACGTGCGCCTCCTCGGGATGGCCGACGGCCGGCCCGCCGTGCTGTTGATCATTCACAAGCAGCCGGGCGCGAACATCATCGATACGGCCAATCGCATCAAGGCGGTGCTGCCGCAGATCCGTGCCTCGATCCCGGAGGGGATCGATCTCGTCGTCACGAATGACTTCACGGATGCGATCCGCACGTCCGTCCGCGACGTGGATATCACGCTGCTGTTTGCATTCCTCCTGATCGTGGCCGTCGTGTTGGTCACGTTGCGCAATCCCCGCGCGGCGCTGGTTGCGGCCGCGGCGGTACCGCTGTCACTCGCGGGGACCGTGGCGGTCATTTACCTCCTCGGTTTCAGCCTGAACATCCTCTCGCTCATGGCCCTGACGGTGGCGACCGGCTTCGTGGTCGATGATGCGATCGTCGTCATCGAGAATATCTCCCGCCATCTGGAGGCAGGCATGCCGCGCGTGCAGGCGGCGCTGCAGGGAGCCAAGGAGGTCGGGTTCACGGTGCTCGCGATGAGCAGCGCGCTGGTCGCGGTGTTCCTTCCAATCCTGTTGATGGGCGGGCTCGTTGGGCGGGTGCTGCGCGAGTTCGCGGCGACGCTGGCCGTGACCGTGGGGCTTTCGCTGCTCGTCTCGCTCACGACGACGCCGATGCTCTGCGGGCGGATCCTGCGGACTCCGGAGCACCTGGGCCGCCTGCTGCACGCGGTCGAGCGCGGCTTCGGCGCGCTGCGGGACCTTTACGGCCGCACGCTTCAGGATGCCATCCGACACCGGCGGCTGGTGGCCCTCATGCTGCTCGGTGTGGTGGCGCTCAACTTTTATCTCTTTGCCATCGCGCCCAAGGGCTTCTTCCCGCAGCAGAGTCTGGGCGCTCTCATCGGCTTCGTGAACGCCGACCAGAGCATCTCCTTCCAGGCCATGCAGAAGAAGATGCGGTCCATCGAGAGCATCGTGCGGCACGACCCCGCGGTCGAGCACGTGGTCGCCTTCACGGGCGGGGGGGCGGCCAACACCGGGTTCCTGTTCTCGCAGCTGAAGCCCCTGTCGGTGCGTCGAATGAGCGACGATGCGGTCATCGCACGCCTGCGGCCCGAGCTCGCGAGTGTCACCGGCGCGCGGGTTTTCCTGCAATCCGCGCAGATGATCCGCTTCGGCGGCCGCCAGGGTAACGCGCAGTACCAGTACACCCTGCTGTCGGACAGTCTGAGCACGCTCGCTGTCTGGACGCCGAAGATCACCGCCGCCCTCAAGAAGAACGCGGCGCTGCGCGATGTCAGCTCCGATCGGCAGCAGGGAGGTCTCGCAGTGAGGCTGCACATCGATCGCGCGACCGCGGCGCGTCTCGGCGTCGACATGACGGAGGTCGACAATACGCTCTACGACGCCTTCGGCCAGCGGCAGGTGTCCACGATCTATCAGGACATGAATCAGTATCATGTCGTGATGGAGGTCGCGCCGAGCTTCTGGCAGAGCCCGGAGACGCTTGCCAGCATCTACGTCAGCACCTCGGGAGGCGCCTTGAGCGGCACCGAGTCGACTGCGGCCGCCGCCGGAGCCTTCGGCGCCGCGGCGGCCGACTCGACCGCGACCAGCGCGGTGCAGAACTACCAGCTCAACCAGCTCGTGAACAGCTCCGGCAGAGTCTCGACCGGCGCCGCGGTCAGCACCGCGCCGGAGACCATGGTGCCCCTCTCGGCCTTCAGCTACTACGGCCCGGGGCTGACACCGCTCGACGTGAATCACCAGGGGCCGTTCGTCGCGGCGACCTTCTCGTTCAACCTGCCATCGGGCGAGCCGCTCGGCACGGCGATGGCGGCGATCCATCGGACCATGGAGGGCCTGCACGTGCCGATCTCGGTCCAGGGGGAGTTCGCGGGCACTGCCAAGGTGTTCCAGGAGACAGCCCTGCAGGAGCCGTTGCTCATCCTCGCTTCGATCCTCACCGTCTACATCGTGCTCGGCGTCCTCTACGAGAGTCTCGTGCAGCCGATCACCATTCTCTCGACGCTCCCATCGAGCGGCGTCGGAGCGGTGCTCGCGCTCCTGATCTTCGGTGAGGCGTTCACGCTCATCGCCCTCATCGCGGTGATCCTCCTGATCGGCATCGTCCTGAAGAACGCCATCATGATGGTGGATGTGGCGCTCGAGACGCAGCGCGAGCGCGCGGAGAGCGCGGCGGAGGCGATCCATGCCGCCTGCATGCTGCGCTTCCGCCCCATCATGATGACGACCGTGGCCGCCATGCTGGGTGCGGTGCCGCTTGCCGTCATGACGGGGCAAGGCTCGTCGATGCGGCGTCCGCTCGGCATCGCGATCGTTGGCGGGCTCTTCATCAGCCAGATCCTGACGCTCTACACCACTCCCGTGGTCTACATCTATCTCGATCGCCTGCGCTTGTGGCTCATCAGAGTCGCGGCGCGCCGCCGTCCCGAGCTCACGGTGGCCTAGTCGCCTCGGGCACAGGGATGTGCCCCGCTTCAAAAACTATCCGATCTCCTAGCAATCGAATTCTGCAGCAAAGCCCCAGCCAGGAGGTCGCGGGGTATGTTTTACTGGTGCCGGACTTGCGGGCGAAGCGGGGCTGACCAATGTCGATGGCGGAGAAGATGCGGGCGCTGCTCGCCGCGCGGCGGCCGGGGTACTCGCTTCCTCAGGGGCTCTACGTCGATCGCGAGGCGCACGAGTTCGACCGCCATGCGATCTTCGAGCGCCACTGGCTGCAGGCCGGTCTGGTCTCACAGATTCCCCGGCCCGGGGACTACATCACCTTCGAGGTGGCCGGCTCCTCCGTGATCGTCCTGCGCAACGACGACGGCGGAATCGGCGCGTTCTTCAATACCTGTCGGCATCGCGGCGCGCGGATCTGCCGCGAGAAGACCGGCCGCGCCAGCCGCCGGCTGGTCTGCCCCTATCATCAGTGGGCCTACGATCTTCAGGGACATCTGGCCCAGGCTCCGCGCATGCACCCGGGATTCGAGCGCGAGGGGATCCGGCTCGCGCCGGTGCGGGTCGAGAGCGTGGCCGGTGTGATCTTCGTGTGCCTCAGCGAGGATGCGCCTGATTTCGCGCCATTCCGAGCCGCCCTCGAGCCGATGCTCGAGCCCCATGAGCTGACCCACGCCAAGGTGGCCCATACCGCCACTCTGATCGAGCGGGCCGACTGGAAGCTCGTGATGGAGAACGCCCGCGAGTGCTACCACTGCCGCGCGGGCCATCCGCAGCTGCTGCGCTCGTACAGCGATTTCACGGCGCCGGACGTGTCCGGCCGCGCCGCGGCATGGATTGCCGCCTACGAGGCGCGCTGCGAGGCAAGAGGCCTGAAGAACGGCTCGGTCGTCGGCCCGTGGTACGAGATCGGCCGGTACCCGCTGACCGAGGGCACCGTGTCCTACACCATGGACGGGCGGCCAGCGGTGACGAAGAGGCTCGGCCGCGTCGGCGACGGCGATATCGGAGTCATGTGGTGGGCGCTGCAGCCGAACGGATTCAACCACGTGGCGGGCGACTACGCGTTCTTCTTCCAGGCGTTGCCGACGGGACCGCTGGAGACGACCGTCACCGGCACGTGGATCGTTCATCAGGATGCCGTGGAGGGCGTCGACTACGACCTGGCGCGGCTCATCGAGGTCTGGAGCGCCACCAACGATCAGGATCGCGCCCTGTCGGAGAACAACCAGCGAGGCGTAGAGTCGCTCGCCTATGCGCCGGGGCCCTACTCGCAGACCAGCGAGCAGCTGCTGCTGCGCTTCGCCGACTGGTACTGCGGCGCCGCGGAGCGCTATCTGGCCGCGCACGGCCGATGATTCGGGATCTGGAGAACATCTGGATACCTATGGCCGACGGCTGTCGGTTGGCGGCCCGCCTCTGGATGCCCGAGGGCGCTGACGGCGTACCCGTGCCGGCCATCCTCGAGTACCTGCCGTATCGCAAGCGAGACTTCACCCGGCGGCGCGATGAGTCCATGCACCCGTGGCTCGCCGCCCGCGGCTATGCCTGCGTGCGCGTCGACATGCGGGGCTCGGGCGACTCGGACGGCATCCTGCACGACGAATATCTCGCCCAGGAGCAGGAGGATGCGCTGGAAGTGATTGCCTGGATCGCCCGTCAGCCCTGGTGCTCGGGCCGGGTCGGGATGATGGGCAAGTCCTGGGGCGCCTACAACTCCCTGCAGGTGGCCGCGCGTCGCCCGCCGGCGCTGGCCGCGATCGTCGCCGTCATGGGCACCGACGATCGCTTCGCGGAGTGCATCCACTATTCGGGCGGGGCGCTGCTCAACGACAATTTCTGGTGGGGCTGCATCATGCAGCTCTTCAACGCGCGCCCGCCGGACCCGCAGATCGTGGGCGAGCGCTGGCGCGAGATGTGGCGCGAGCGGCTCGAGGCCGAGCGGTTCTGGCCGGAGATCTGGCTGCGGCATCAGCGGCTCGATGACTACTGGAAGCACGGCTCGGTCTGCTTCGACTATGAGGCCATCCAGTGCCCGGTCTGGTTCTGGGGTGGTTGGGCGGACCTGTACCGGGATACGCCGTTTCGCCTGGCACGGCATCTGGCGGTACCCCACAAAGTGACGGTCGGTCCCTGGGCGCATCTGTACCCGCACGAAGCCGAGCCGAAGCCGGCCGTCGGCTTCCTGCAGGAGTCGCTGCGCTGGTGGGACCGCTGGCTCAAGGACCGGGATAACGGGGTCGATCACGAGCGCCCGATCCGCCTCTACATGATGGAGAGCGTGCCCCCGGTGCCGCATCTTTCGGAGCGCCCCGGCCGCTGGATCGAGGAGGAGGCATGGCCGAGCCCGCACGTCGCCACTCGTGAGTTGGCGCTCAGTCCCGGCCGTCTCGAGACCGATCCGGCCACCGTCGAGCTCGCGGCGCTCGAGGTGGCATCGCCACAGTCGACCGGGCTCGCCTCCGGGGACTGGGCAAGCTTCGCCGTGGCGGGTGACCTGCCCGGTGATCAATCTCTCGATGCCTTCGGCTCCCTCGAATTCGACGGCGAACCTCTGACGGAGCGCCTCGAGCTGCTGGGTCATGCGCGCGCCACGCTCGAGGTCGCCGTCGATCGGCCATCGGCCGTCGTGACCGCGAGGCTCATCGACGTGGCGCCGGGCGGGCGGGCCACGCTGGTCGCGCGGGGCTTTCTCAATCTCTCGCAGCGTGAGAGCCGTGAGAATCCCGCGGCTGTCGTGCCCGGGGAGCCCTACCGCGTCACGGTCCAGATGACCGGGACCGCTTATGCGTTTCCGCTCGGCCATCGGGTGAGGCTGGCCCTGTCGACGGCCTACTGGCCCGTCATCTGGCCGTCACCCGAGCCGGTCAGGCTGACGGTCTTCACGGGGGCCTCTGCGTTGGAGCTGCCGGTGCGGCAACCGCAAGCCGCCGATGCGCACGTACCGCCCCTGCCGCCGCCCGAGGCGGCGCCGCCTTCGGGCATGACGCTACTGCGGCAAGGACGGCTCGAGCGCGCCGTGACGCTCGATCAGCTGAGCGGCGAAGTGACACACCGGCTCTTCATCGACGGCGGCACGTTCGGTCCCTGGGGGAAGCTGCGCCTCGAGGCCCCGGGGATGGAGATGAGCCACGTCTACGAGCGCCTCTATGCCATTCGTCCCGAGGATCCGCTGTCGGCACGCGCCGTCATGACCCAGAGCGGCGAGCTCGGGCGCGGCGCCTGGCAGGTGAGAATCGATACCCGTGCCGAGATGACCGCGACACGCGCGACCTTCGAGCTCGCGGCCTGGGTCGAGGCGCGCGAGGGCTCCGAGGTCTTGTGCCGCAGGGAGTGGAAAGCGAGTATTCCGCGCACCGATGTCTAGGTGCGATGAGAGTCGATGAGCTCGGTGACCCGCAAGCCCGGCGACAGGAGTGACGGCTGGGCGGGCAGTCAGGGGCTGTTCCGCGCCATCCTCGCCGGCCCCGGACACACCCTCGCGGATGCCTTCGCGAGCCTCGAGCGCGCGCCGCACGTGGAGCACATCCTGCGCCATCCGACGCGGGATCTGTTCTCGGCGCGCGTCAGCCTGCCGCCCGAGGAGGGCGAAGGCTACTGGGAGTTCACCCGCATCCACGGCGAGATCTACGTCGTCGTGGCCAACTTCACCTACAAGGACCCCAGGGTCGAGCTCGTGCCGGGCGACGGGCTGGTGCAGTTCAACTTCAAGATCTCCGGCGACATGGCGCTCGCCGTGAGCCGCACGGAGGTGCGCTGGAACCGCCCATCGCTGCTCGTGTGGGCGCAGCCCAAGGGGCTCGACATCAGCGAGTGGATCGCGCCGCGCGCCCGCGAGCAGTTCATCATCGTCAGCATGCGGCCGGAATTTCTGGCGCAGACTTTCCTGCCCTCGGGCGCGGAGATGCCCGGGCCGCTCAAAGGGTTCGCCTCCGCGAGCGGCGAGAAGGTCAACTACTGCCAGCATCCTCTCTCGGCGCAGGCGTTCGAGGCGGCGACGCGGCTCATCAACAGCCCCCACGCCGGGCCGCTCGGGCTCGTCTACACCGAGGCGCTCACACTCGAGCTCATCTGCCACGCGGTCGCGACGCTGTCCTCACTGACGGGAGCGCCCGCCGAGGAGTACAACGACCGCGAGCTGCGATGCCTGCATTCGGCGCGAGCCATTCTGATGCGGCAGTTCGCGCCGGCGCCGACCATAGGGGACCTCGCACGCTCGGTCGGCATGTCGAAGTCGACGCTCACCAAGGGATTCAAGGCCGTGTTCGGCGAGACGATCTTCGACTTCAGCCTGCGCTGCCGTATGCGCCATGCGCTCATGCTGATGCGTGACCACGCACGCTCGGTCGAGCAGGCCGGAGAGGCGATCGGCTATGCACACCCGACCTCCTTCACGACGGCATTCCGCCGTCATTTCGGCATGCGTCCAATCGACGTCAGGCGGGCAAAGTCCCGTTAGCAGAGGGGTGCGCCTCCGTTAGGCACAGGGACGTGCCCCGCCGCCGCAGGTGGCGGAGCCGCGGGCAAAAACCACGCTTTTTGCCTGCGGCGCGCTGGGCCGGGCAGGAGCCCGGATCCAGCGCCTCAAAACACTCCCGGTCGAACTCCTAGTAATCCGCTGCATGCGCAAAGGCTGGCCGCCGAGCCCGCGGGTATCGTCGTTCGTAGACCATACCTAGAAACGCGGGGGCGACGCAGATGGCAAACTCAGGTTCGCGATGGGGCGGCCGCAGGCCGGCCTTGCCGATGCAGCGACGGGTGCTCACCACGGTGGGTGCCGCAGTCTGCGTTGCCCTGTATGGTGCGGCCCATCCGGTGCGCGCCGATGATGCCGCGCAGGCGACGGTAGCCGGCCCGTCTGGCCAGGGGACTCTAGCGGCCGCGCCCGCGGACGATAGCAGCGCACAGCCGACGACGCTCCAGGAAATCACGGTCACCGCGAGCCGCAGGACACAAACCGAGGAGTCGGTGCCCTACAGCCTGACGGTCATCACGCCGCAGCAGCTCGACAACGCCAACGTGACCGACATCGCCTCGCTCACGAGCCAGGTGCCGGGCCTCAGCATGTACGATTTCGGCGCCCGCTTCGCCGGCGCCACGGTGCCCATCATCCGCGGCATCAACGCCACCGGCGAGCCGCGGGGATTCCGCTCCTTCGAGCAGAGTCCCGTGGGAGTCTATGTCGACAACTCGCCGATGGACGATTACATCGGGCTCATCGACCTGCAGCGCATCGAGGTGCTGCGCGGGCCGCAGGGCACGCTCTACGGCGCCGGGTCGCTCGGCGGGGCGATCCGCCTGATCCCGAACGACCCGGAGCTCGACACGGTGTCCGGGCAGGTGGAAGGGGGCGGGGACCGCATCGCGAACTCGAGCGGCACGGGCTACACGCTCGATGGAGTCATCAACCTGCCGATGGGGCACGAGATGGCACTGCGCGTCGCTGCGAAGTACGACGACCAGCCCGGCTGGATCGATGTCTATGGGCTGATGGCGCGCAGCGGCGCCGGGGTGAGCGGCATGCCCGAGCTTGCCGATCCCTCCGATCCGGTAAACAGCTCGGGCATCTACGGCAACCGTTCCGACTGGAATTTCCAGAAGACTTTCACCGGACGCGCATCGCTCCTGTGGCAGCCCGTCGAGAGCTTCAAGGCCGTGCTCGCCCTCCTGCACACCGGCCTGCGCGGCGATGGCGGCCCGCAGGTGAACCTCGACTTTCCGGGCGGCCCGTCGCCGATCGATCCCAACGAGATCATGCCGGCCGGCGGACCCTACCAGGAGTTCTCCCAGGTCGACCAACCCTTCTCCCGTTACACGAACCTGACCAGCCTCGACTTGAGCTACGACGTCGGATTCGCGACGCTTTCCGCGACGAGCTCCTATCGCACGACGACCGGGCAATTCCTCGAAGACGACAGTTACAACATCGGAGGGGTCGACGGCGGCGCCTATCTGCCGTACTACGCCGGCCAACCCGTCAACCCGCGCTTCGTCTATGACTATCAGTTCAACGACTCGGAGCACACGTACAGTCAGGAGGTGCGGCTGGTCTCCAAGACCCCGCTTTGGCATCGGCTCGACTACGTGCTCGGCGCGTATTACGAGGACCAGACGCGCAAGGGCGCCTGGAACATCGCCAACCCGGGCACGCCCGAGCGCTCGGTCGCCCAGGGCTGCACCGGCGCGGTGTATTACGGCTCGACCTATCCGGACTGCCTGGTCACGGCCGGGCCGGGCGACCTCGACTTCACGCAGATCGACACCCAGCACTTCCAGGACAAGTCGGTCTACGGCGACCTCACCTGGCATCTCGCCGAGCACCTGAGCCTCTCGGGCGGCATCCGCCACTTCCAGCAGGAGTTCACCGACGCGCAGCTTTACCTGGACTACACGTTCCCGACCCTGGTGCCGGCAACGCCGCACAACGCGCCGGCCTCCACCAACATCGGCAAGGCGGACCTCTCGTACGAGTACGCGCATGACCAGTACGTGTACGTCCTCTGGTCGCAGGGCTTCCGCCGCGGCGGCGCCAACTCCGTGCCGCTCGTCGGTCCATTCAAGGAGAGCCCGCTGCTCGCGAGCTACGCGCCGGACAGCACCAACAACTACGAGGCAGGGCTCAAAGGGCGGTTCGCGGATGGGCTGAGCTATGCCTTCGACATCTTCGACGTCAAGTGGAACAAGCCGCAGATCTCCGCCAGCCTGCCCTCCGGCAACCTCGCGGTGTACAACGGCAACACCGCGGAATCGAAGGGCTTCGAGCTCGAGACCACGGGTCCGCTCATCCTGCCGGGCCTCGCCTACAATGTCGGCGTGTCCTACGCCGACGCGAAGCTCACCAGCGACTTCTCGCTGCCGGCTAACGATGGCACCGGAGTCATCGTTCCGGGCCTCATCTCGGGCAAGTCGGGCGACCAGCTTCCGGGCAGCCCCAAGACCAGCATCACGGCGGCCCTCGACTACCAGCACCTGCTCATGCCCGGTTACATGCTGGCTCTCTCGCTGAACGGCACTTATCACAGCGTCATCAAGCTCGGGCTCGCGCAGGCTGAGGGCAATACGCCGGTGCAGCAGTCCTCGACCTACCTGGTCCTGAACGCCTCGGCGGCGCTCAGTCACGATCCATGGCGCGCGACGCTGTACGTGACGAACCTGGCAAACAAGCAGGAGATCCTGGTGCCGCCCTATAACCCGAACGCGTTCGACGATCTGACGGACGACTACATCGTCAACCAACCGAGGATGATCGGCGTGCGCGTGGCGTACATGTTCTAACGGCACGGTGGGCCGTCACGATGACCGACCCCCTGCTGCAGCCTTACCAGTTGCGTCATCTCACGCTGCGCAACCGCCTGATGATGACCGCGCACGAGCCGGCCTATCCGGAGGATGGCATGCCGAAGGCGCGCTATCGCGCCTATCACGTCGAGCGCGCCAAGGGTGGCATCGCGTTGACCATGACGGCGGGATCGGCCGTGGTGTCACGCGACAGTCCGCCGGCCTTCGACAACATCATGCTCTACAAGGACGAGGTCGTCGGCTGGATGAAGGATCTGGTGGACGCCTGTCACGAGCACGGCACCGCCGTGATGATCCAGATCACACACCTCGGCCGGCGCACCCGCTGGGACCGCAAGTTCTGGCTGCCGATCGTATCCTCCTCGCATCGCAAGGAGGCCGCGCACCGCTCCTACCCGAAGAGGATCGAGGACTGGGACATCCGCCGGATCGTTTCCGACTACGCGGATGCGGCCGAGCGCATGCGGGCGGCGGGGCTCGACGGCATCGAGCTGGAGGCGTATGGACATCTGCTGGACCAGTTCTGGTCGCCCCTGACCAACGACCTCGACGGACCCTACGGCGGTACGCTCGAGAACCGCCTCCGCTTTGCCTTCGAGGTGCTCACCGCGGTCCGGCAGCGTGTGGGATCGGAACTGATCGTCGGCGTCCGCTTCAGCGCCGATGAGCTCCTGCCGGGCGGCGTGACCCGCGAGCAGGGCCTCGAGATCGCGCGGCGGCTCAAGGCGAGCGGCATGGTCGACTTCATCAACGTCATCCGCGGTCATATCGACACCGACGCGGCGCTGACGGACGTCATTCCCATTCAGGGAATGCCGAGCGCGCCGCATCTCGACTTCGCGGGCGAGATCCGTGCCGAGATCGGCCTGCCGACCTTCCACGCGGCACGCATCCAGGACGTGGCGACGGCTCGACACGCGATCGCGGCAGGCAAGCTCGACATGGTGGGGATGACCCGCGCGCACATCGCCGAGCCGCACATCGTGCGCCGGATCCGCGAGGGGCGCGAGCAAGACATCCGCCCGTGCGTCGGCGCCAACTACTGCCTGGATCGGATCTATCAGGGTGGATCGGCCTACTGCATCCACAACGCCGCCACGGGACGGGAGCTCTTCATGCCGCACGAGATCCCGCAGGCGCCGCGGCGGCGCAAGGTCGTGGTCATCGGCGCCGGGCCTTCCGGTCTCGAGGCGGCCCGGGTCGCCGCCGAGCGCGGCCACGAGGTGCTCGTCTTCGAGGCGGCCGCCGAGCCCGGCGGCCAGATCCGGCTCACCGCGCGCAGCCGCCGCCGTCGGGAGATGATGGGCATCATCGACTGGCGGATGTCGCAGTGTACCGCCCGCGGCGTCAGCTTCCGCTTCGAGACCCCGGCTGATGCGCAAGACGTCATCGCCGAGGCTCCGGAAGTCGTCGTCGTGGCCACCGGAGGCCTGCCGCACGTGGAGGTGCTCGAGTCGGGCAACGATCTCGTGGTCTCGAGCTGGGACATCATCTCCGGTAGCGTCGCGCCGCGGTCCGATGTGCTCCTCTTCGACGACGCGGGTGATCACGTCGGTCTGCAGGCCGCCGAGATCCTCGCTGCCGCGGGCGCGAAGCTCGAGTTCATGACGCCCGAGCGGATGTTGGCGCCCGAAGTGATGAACATGAACCTCGTGCCCTACATGCGGAGCCTACAGAGGCTCGATGTCACTTTTACGGTGACGTTCAGACTGCTGCGCGTGAGCCGCGATGGCGAGCGGCTTCTGGCCACGGTCGGCAGCGACTACGACGGCACGCGCAGCGAGCGGCGCATCGAGCAGGTCGTGGTCAATGACGGCACCGTCCCGAGCGAGGAGCTGTATTTCGCGCTCAAGCCGCTGTCCGCAAACCTGGGCGAGGTCGATCACGAGCGACTGCTCGCGGGCCTGCCGCAGAGTATCTGCCGCAATCCACAGGGCACGTTTCAGCTTTTCCGGGTCGGGGACGCCGTGGCCTGCCGCAACACCCATGCGGCGATCTATGATGCGCTGCGACTCGTCAAGGATCTGTGAGGTCCGCATTGCAAGAGGCCATCCCGATCGAGGTCCGAGCGCCGGAGCGAGCCTTGGCGGTCGCGGCCGTCGGATTGGCGCTGGTCGTGCTCGGCGGCAGCGTATACAACATTCTGCCGCTGCTCGCGGCGGGAGCCGTCGACAAGCTCGGCTTCTCGGCAGGGCAGGCCGGCGCGATGTCATCGGTGCTGACCTTCGCCTCGGGTGTCAGCGCCCTCATGGCCGGCGCCTGGGTACGATCGCTCAGCTGGCCGCGGGGGGCGGCGATCGCTCTCGGTGGAATGTGCGCCACGTGCCTGGCCGCCATGCCGACGCGCGGCTACTGGCCGGTCGTTCTGTTGCTGGGGCTGGCCGCCTTCCTCGCGAGCGCCGCCTTCTCGCTCGGAATGACGGTCCTGTCCGACGGGCGCGAGTCGGCCAGGGGTTTCGGCGTTGCGATCGCCACCCAGTCGGCGTACCAGATTGCGGCGCTCTGGGCGGGGCCCTCGCTGCTGCGACTCTCGGGCCTGGTCGGCGTACTGGCACTGCTCGCGATTCCATCGGGTTTGGGTGTCGCTCTGGCACCGCTCCTGCCTGCGGCGGGCCGCGCGGTGAGGACTCACGGCGCGGCCAAGGGCCTCGCGAGGCCGGCGACGGTCGCCGCCTTCATAGGCTTCACGGCGTTCTTCATAGGCGCCGGAGCTTACTGGACGTACCTCGAGCTCATGGGGCAGGCGCAGGGAATCACGGCGCAGCAGGTGGGCAATTGGGCGGCGGTCGCCGTGGCGGCCGGTATACCGGGAGGGGTGCTCGCGTCGCTGCAGGGCAACCGGTTCGGGAATCTCCGTCCGCTCCTTCTCGCCTGCGCTCTCATCCTCGCCGCGGCGGCACTGCTGCTGGGCCTGCACGGTGCGACGGCGTTTGGTGTCGCGGGGGCGATTTACTACTTTGCGTGGTGTTACGGTGTTGCCTATCAGTACGCACTCGTCAACGCCGTCGACCCGACCGGTCGCGCCGTCGCGATCACAGGAGGATGTGCGTTCTTCGGCTCAGCCGGTGGCGCGGCGTTGGCGGCGCTCTTCGTGACTCCGCACGACTATCATGCCGTCGTCTGGATAGTCGCGGTCACCATCTGCATCAGCACTGCGATGTTCGCAGTTGCGGCGACCCTGCATCGTCGCTAGCCGAGAAGCTTTTCCAGCTCGGGAACGATCTGAAAGAGGTCGCCGACCAGACCGACGTCGGCGACCTCGAAGATCGGTGCCTCCGAATCCTTGTTGATGGCGACGATGGTGCGGGCATCCTTGATGCCGGTGAGGTGCTGAATCGCGCCCGAGATCCCGATGGCGACGTAGAGCTCCGGGGCGATGATCTTGCCGGTCTGGCCCACCTGCAGCTCGTTGGGAGCGTAGCCCGCGTCGACCGCGGCGCGCGAGGCACCCACTGCCGCATGCAGCTTGTCGGCCAGCCCGTACAGCGTCTTCTTGAACGCCTCGGCGCTGCCGAGGGCACGTCCGCCGGAGACCACCCGCGAGGCGGTCTGCAGGTCGGGCCGATCGCTCTTGGCCGCCGAAACCGACACGAAGCGGGTATGGGAAGGAATCTGCGCCTCGACGGCGGTCTTCTCGATGGACGCCGAGCCGCCGGTCGCGGCGGGCTGGAACGAGGCCGCGCGCACCGTCCCGACGACCTTGGCGCCGGGCTCGGCTTCCACGGTGACTATGGCGTTGGCTGCGTAGATCGGCCGGCGGAAGCGCGTTGCGCCCTCGACCGCCATGATGTCGCTGATCTGCGCGCTATCGAGGAGGGCCGCGATCCGCGGCATCACGTCCTTGCCGAAGGTCGTCGAGGGTCCCAACACGTGAGTGAAAGGACCGGCCAGCGCGGCAATCTGTGGCGCGACGACGGCGGCGAGCGCGTGCACGTGCGCAGGGTGCTCGACCGCAAGTACGTGCGTAACACCCTTCAGAGCCGCGGCCTGAGAGGCCACTGCACTGGCCTCCGCCGCACATACGGCGACGGTGATCTCAGCGTCCGGGATGGCTGCGGCACAGGTGACGCACTTGGCCGTGCTGGGATTGAGGCGTACGCCATCGTGCTCGGCGACGATCAGGATGCGATTCATTACAGGACACCCTTGCTCTTGAGCGTGGCGAGCAGCTCCGCGGCATCCTTCACCTTGATGCCTTTCTGTCGCTGCGGCGGCGGCTCGAAGCGCGCGAGCTTCAGGCGTTGCCGCTGCTCGACACCGAGGGCGGCGAGTGTCAGCGTCTCGAGCGGCTTCTTCTTCGCCTTCATGATGTCCGGCAGCTTGACGTAGCGCGGCTCGTTCAGACGCAGGTCCGTGGTGATCACCGCCGGCAGGTCGACCTCCAGCGTCTCGAGGCCGGCGTCGACCTCACGCGTCACGCGTGCCTTCTCACCGTCGAGCTCCACCTTCGAGGCGAAGGTCGCCTGTGGACGCTGCCACAGCGCCGCGAGCATCTGGCCGGTCTGGCTGTTGTCGTCGTCGATTGCCTGCTTGCCGAGAATGACCAGGAAGGGCTGCTCGCGCTCGACGAGCTTGAGCAGCGTACGCGCGGCGACGAGCGGCTCGATGACGCCGTCGGCCTGCACGTGCAGCGCGCGATCCGCGCCCATGGCGAGGCAGGTCCGCAGCTGCTGCTGGCAGTCGGCGGGTCCGATGCTCGCGACCACTACTTCCTCGGCGGCGCCGCGCTCTTTGATCCGCAACGCCTCCTCGAGCGCGATCTCGTCGAAGGGGTTGACGCTCATCTTCACCCCATCGGTGATCACGCCGCTCGCATCCGGCTTGACGCGGATGCGCACGTTGTAGTCCACCACTCGCTTGATGCCGACCAGGATCCGTTTCATACGTCGAATCGACTCACGTTAACGCCATATTTAGGGCACTATAGCAGACGCTCGCGCTAGAATCGTCCGCTCGCGCTGCGCACAGAGTTCAACGGGGTTCGCATCAAAAGTATGCTTGGGTACGCGGTCCGCCGCATTGCCGGAACCGTCCCGACCTTGCTGATTCTCGTCACCCTCTCCTTTTTCGTCATCCGACTGGCCCCCGGCGGCCCCTTCGACCAGGAGCGTACTCTGACGCCTCAGGTGCGCGCCAATCTCGATCGTCTGTACGGCCTCGACCGACCGCTCGGCGTGCAGTATCTGCACTATCTCGAGGGCCTCGCGCACGGGGATCTCGGCCTTTCGTACAAGCTGCGCGATGAGAGCGTCGCGGGCCTCATCGCGCAAGGACTGCCTGTCAGCGCCACGGTCGGCTTCGCCGCGCTCGCGCTCGCGACACTCTTCGGGGTGCCGCTCGGCATGTGGGCCGCGCTGCGACGCGGCGGCGCCGTCGATTACGCCGTCACCGGCCTCGCTACCCTCGCCATCGCTCTACCTACGTTCGTCACCGGTCCGCTGCTCGCGCTCGTCTTCGGGCTGGCATTGCGCTGGCTGCCGGTGGCCGGCTGGGAGCGGGGTGATCCCCTCTATCTCATCCTGCCGGCGGTGACGCTCGCTTTGCCCGTGTGCGCTGCGATCGCCCGCATGATGCGCGGGAGTCTCCTCGAGACGCTGAGCGCCAGCTTCGTGCGCACCGCGCGGGCGAGGGGCTTGGGCCCCTGGCGGGTGCTGCTGCGGCATGCTCTGCGGCCCGCTCTGCTGCCTGTCGTGAGTTATCTCGGGCCGGCGGCGACGTACGTCTTCACCGGGTCGCTGGTGGTCGAGACGGTATTCGCCTTGCCCGGTACGGGGCGCTACCTGGTGCAGGGCGCGCTCGATCGTGACTACACGCTCGTCATGGGCATGATCATTCTCTATGGCGCGCTGACGCTGCTGCTCAACCTCGCCGCGGACCTCGCGTACGGCTGGCTCGATCCGCGGGTCCGGCATGAGTGAGGCGCCGGCTCTCGGGCTGGGCTCGGTGCCGGCGCGGCCGGCGCGCCGGCTGCGGCAGAACCGGGCGGCGGTCGCGGCGGCGGCGGTGATTGCGGCGTTGGCGCTGCTCGCGATCGTCGGGCCCTGGTTGAGTCCCTACTCGTACGATGGCCTCGACTGGCAGCACCTCGCCGTGCCGCCGGGGCTGACCGCCTCGCACTGGCTTGGCACCGATCCGCTGGGGCGGGACCTCTATGTGCGTACGCTCTACGGGCTGCGCCTGTCGCTGCTCATCGGTGTGCTCGCCTCCGCCGTGAGCGCCGGGATCGGCGTCGCCTGGGGCGCGATTGCCGGTTATGTCGGCGGGCGAGCCGACTCCTGGATGATGCGCACGGTCGACGTGTTGTATGCGCTGCCATACCTCTTCGTGGTCATCATTCTCGCGACGGTGTTCGAACGCGGCCGAGTCGCGATGCTGCTGGTAGCCATCGGCGCCGTCGGCTGGCTCACGATGGCGCGCGTCGTGCGCGGGCAGACGCTGTCGCTCAAGCGGCGCGAATTCATCGAAGCGGCGCGCGCGACCGGTCTCGGGACGAGGGCGATCCTGCTGCGGCACATCGTGCCCAACCTTGCCGGCACGGTGGCGGTCTACGCGACTCTCACCGTACCGGAGCTGATCACGTACGAGAGTTTCCTCAGCTTTCTCGGCCTCGGCGTGCAGGAGCCGCGCGCGAGCCTGGGAAGCCTCATCAACGCGGGTGCGCGCCAGATGCTGACGGCTCCGTGGATGCTGCTCGTGCCCGCGGGGCTGCTCTTCACCCTGCTCCTGTGTTTCAACCTGCTCGGCGACGGCTTACGCGATGCGCTCGATCCCGCCGCGCACTGAGGAGGAGGGCGCCGGCGGCGCGGTGCTGCGCATCTCGGAGCTCAGCGTCACCTTTGACACGCCGCGCGGCGAAGTCCACGCCGTCCGCGAGGTGTCGCTCACCGTCGGCCGCGGGGAGTGCCTCGGAGTGGTCGGCGAGTCCGGCGCCGGCAAGACCCAGCTCTTCCTGGCCGCTCTCGGCCTGCTGCCGGCGACTGCCCGGGTGACGGGCCGCGCCTGGCTCGGCCGGGAAGCGCTCATCGGCCGCCCGCAGCGGGAGCTCGACCGCATGCGCGGCGCGCGGGCAGGCCTCGTTTTCCAGGACCCGATGACTTCGCTCACGCCGCACCTGCGTGTCGGCGAGCAGATCGCCGAGCCCATCGTCAGACACCACGGCACCGGCTGGAGCGAGGCTCGACGGCAGGCGCTGGCGCTGCTCGAGCGAGTCCACGTGCCGGATGCCGCGCGCCGGATGCGCCAATACCCGCACGAGCTCTCGGGTGGCTTGCGCCAGAGAGTGATGATCGCGATCGCGCTGGCATGCGATCCCGAGTTGCTGATTGCCGATGAGCCGACGACCGCACTCGACGTCACCATCCAGGCGCAGATTCTGGCGCTGCTGCTGGAGTTGAAACGCACGAGCGGCCTGGCGATGGTGTTGATCACGCACGACTTCGGCGCCGTTGCGGGGGTCGCGGACCGCGTTGCCGTCATGCAATCCGGACGCATCGTCGAGTCGAATGCCGTCGCCGCTTTGCTCGCGACGCCCCAACATGAGCACACGCGGGCGCTGCTCGGTCAGGTCCTCACTCTGGATTCGGCAGCGATGCCGGCAACCGCTGCCGTGCCGCAGTCGCCTGCCGCTTCGGAGGCGCTGCTCGGCATCTCCTCGCTCGCGGTGCAGTACCCGCAACGCGACACGTGGCGTGGCACTGGCCGAGCGCTTCACGCGCTGCACGATGTCAACCTGGACTTGCGTGCCGGAGAGGCGCTCGGCGTGGTAGGGGAGTCCGGTTCCGGCAAATCGACGCTGGTGCGGGCGACGCTGCAGCTCATCCGGCCGGGCACCGGGCGGGTGACCTGGATGGGCCGGAGCCTGGCGGAGCTGCCGGCACGGGAGCTCAAGCGGCTGCGCCGCGATCTGCAGATCATTTTCCAGGATCCGCTGGCGAGCCTCGATCCGCGCATGACGGTCGGCAGGATCGTGGCCGAGCCGCTCGAGGTTCACGAGCCGCAGCTGGATGCCGCGGCGCGGCAACGGCAGGTGATGGACATGCTGGCGCGTGTCGGTCTGAGCCCGGAGATGGCGAGCCGCTATCCGCACGAGATCTCCGGCGGCCAATGCCAGCGCGTCGGCATCGCGCGAGCGATGATCCTCGGGCCGCGCCTGCTCGTTTGCGACGAGCCGGTGAGCGCGCTCGATGTCGCCGTGCAGGCACAGATCCTCGACCTGCTCGCGAGCCTGAAGAGCGAGCACCGCATGTCGATTCTGCTCGTCAGCCACAATCTCGCCGTCGTGCGGCGGCTCTGCGATCGGGTCGTCGTCCTCTATCGCGGCCGCATGATGGAGCTCGCCGACTCGCGGGCGATGTTCTCCCACCCGCTGCATCCCTACACCCGTGAGCTGCTGGACGCGGTGCCGGTGATAGACCCGGACGTGCAGCCTCGGAGGCTGGCGCTGGCATTGACGCGGCTCACGCGGGTACGGGAGGCGCAAGGGGAGGATGGGGTGTCCACGGGGTGCGCTTTCCGGGCGCGTTGCCCATACGCGATTGCTGTGTGCGCGGCGCGGGTGCCTGCCTGGGAGGAGGCGCCCGGCGGCGGGCGGGTGGCGTGTCACCGTTTCCGGGAGATGGCCGATGGTATGCTTGGCCCGGAGACAGAGGAAACCGCGTGAAGCCCGACATCAGCATCCGCCCGAGCGACAGCCTGCGCCACGTCCGCTATGAGATCCGCGGTCGCCTCGCGCGGCGCGCCCACGAGCTCGAGCGGCAAGGCTACGAGATCGTCTCGCTCAACATCGGCAACCCGAAGGCGTTCGGGTTCCGCACGCCGGAGACGATGCGGCTGGCGATGATCGAGAATCTCGCCGAGGCCGAGGGCTACTGTCACCAGAAGGGCATCTTTCCGGCGCGTGAGGCGGTGGTGATGCAGCAGCAGGCGCGGGGCGTCGGCGGCGTCACGGCGGAAGAGGTCTTCATCGGCAACGGCGTCAGCGAGCTCATCGACCTCGTGCTGCGTGCGCTCCTCAACAGCGGCGACGAAGTACTGGTGCCGAGTCCGGACTACCCGCTGTGGACGGCCGCCGTCACCCTGAACGGCGGACGCGCGGTGCACTATCCCTGCCGGCCGGAAAATGGCTTCGTGCCCGATCCCGAGGAGCTCGCGCGCCTGGTGACGCCACGCACGCGCGCCATCGTCGTCATCAATCCCAACAATCCGACCGGCGCGGTCTACCCGCGGCCGGTGCTCGAGGCGCTGGCACGGCTCGCGGAGCGCTCGGGGCTCATCGTCTTCAGCGACGAGATCTACGACCAGATGATCTATGACGACGCTGAGTTCGTGCCCATGGCGACGCTGGTGCGCGACACGCTGTGCGCCACGCTCTCCGGGCTCTCCAAGGTCTACCGGGCCTGCGGCTATCGGGTGGGGTGGGCCGCGTTTTCCGGCCGCACCCGCGCCGCCACGGATTACCTCCACGCGCTCGAGCTCCTGAGCTCGCTGCGGCTCTGCAGCAACGTGCTGGCGCAGTGGGCGGTGCAGACGGCTCTCGGCGGCTACCAGAGCGTGAAGGATCTCGTCAGTCCGGGCGGCCGGCTCTATGAGTCGCGGCGGACCATCCTGAGCGCGACCGCCAGCAGCCGTTTTCTCGAGCTGGCGGCGCCAGGAGGCGCCATGTATGCGTTCGTTGGCGTCGATACTCGCGAGCTGCCCGGCTTCGACGATCAGAAGTTCGCCCTCGACCTGCTCGAGCAGAAGCACGTGCTCGTGGCGCCGGGTGTGAGCTTCAATGTTCCCTACCGCAGCCATTTCCGCGTCACGACCCTGCCGGATCCGGCAACGTTGCGGACTGTGTTTGCGCGCATCGAGGAGCTGCTGCAGGGCTATGCGAGCGCGGGCGCCGCCGGTGAGGCCGGAGCCGAGACCGACAATGTGGTCGAGGCGACCTCTCGATTCAAGTAAAAGCGCAAGAACTGGCGCTAACCACTTGTATTGCTGAAGATTCCGAATCATATCGATGGAGTCCTCGGACGCGGGGGCACCGTCGTCGTGCCGTCCCGTCAGAGAGCCCACGCGCTGCGGCTGGCGTATGCGAGCGCGCAGCTCGGGCACGGCAGGAGAGTGTGGCCGAGCCCGGACACGCTGCCGCTCGAAGGCTGGCTGGCACGGGAGATCGAGCGCTGCGCCGCCAACCGGGGCGGTTTGCCCCGGCTCCTCTCTCCGGCGGAAGAGTTTCTGCTGTGGCGTGAGTGCACGGCCGAGGCCACGGCGGGTCTCGATCTCATCAACCGCGCCTCGCTCGCGCAGTCCCTGCGTCGCGCCGGTGATCTGGCGGCAGAGCTGGGTATCGACCTGCAGACGATCCGCGAGCCGCCAGGAACGGAAGTCGCGCTGCTCTTGGCGGTGCACCGGGCCGTCACGGAACGGTGCCGGGATCTTGGCGCCGCACTCCTGCCCGAGGTGCTGTCGCGGTTGCCCTGCGTGGCGGACCAGCGGCGAGTGGTCTTTGCGGGTTTTCTCGCCGCCTCGCCGCGCCTGCGGGCGATCACGAACGCGCGCGCGCAACACGGGTACGAGACCTTGCAGGCTTCGCCCGCCGATGCCGCGGCGCCGGGGGCTCTGCGGGTCGCCAGGCCGGCGGATGCGATGGAAGAGCTGGAGCGCATCGCGGCATGGTGTTGCCAACGCCTGAAAGCCGCGGGCGACGACCGCATCCTCATCGTACTGCCCGGCTCCGCCGGCCGGCGCGAGCGCCTCGCCACGCTGATCCGCCAGGCCATCGACCCCCGCGGCTGGCTGGCGACCCACGCCGCGCAGTCGCAGGTCGACTGGGTCGGTGAGATCGAGGCCGCATCGCCGGTCATCATCGAGGGTGGTCAGCCGCTGGCGAGCCTGCCGGTGATCGCCCATGCGCTCGCGAGTCTGACCTTGCTCGCGGGAGAGTCGCTGCAGATAGAGCGGCTGGCCGAGTGGCTGCGGGCGCCCTCTTGGGCCGAGCCTGATCCGGCGGCGCGCGCGCGCCTCGAGCTTTGGCTGCGGCAGCGCGGCCGGTTGCAATTCGATCTGCCGGCGCTGCTGGAGTTGCTGCGGCGGGCACCGGCGGCAATCGCCGAGCCGGCGAAGGCGCTCGGTACGCGGCTCGAGCGGGCCAAGGATGGGCTCGCGGCCGGCGCGGGCACGCCGCGCGAGTGGTCGGAAAGATTCAAGGCAGCGCTCGAGGTGTTGGGATGGCCGGGTGCCCCGCGACAGCGGGCCAGCGCCGAGCAGCAGACGCTGGTGCGCTTTCACGAGCTGCTGGACGAGCTGGGTCAGCTTTCCGCTGCCGCGCGCAGCATGACCGGCGATCTTGCCCTGCAGTGGCTCAGTGAGCTGGCGACGCACACGCCTTACCGTCCCGCGGATGACGACGCCCCGGTCACCCTCGCTTCGTCTTACATGGATCCGGTGGTGCAGTATGACGCGGTGTGGGTCGGTGGCCTCAATGCGGAGTCGTTTCCGCAGCCCGTGGCACCCGACCCCTTCGTGCCCCTGGCGGCGCAGGTTGCCGCCGGCTCACCTGCCGCGAGCGCCGCGGGGCGCCTGGAGGAAGCGCGCGCGCTCATCACCGCCTGGCGTGCGGCCGGCGCGGAGCTGGTGCTGAGCGCCCCCGCGCGCGACGGCGACATCGAGCTGTTGCCGAGTCCGCTGCTCGAGCAGTGGCGGTCGGCCGCGGAGCCGCCAGTGGAAGAGCGCGGCTCCGTCTGGCTGCCGGCGCGGCTGCATCGCGCGGGACGGACGGTGGAATGGCGAGACGACGCCGGTGTTGCGTGGAGTCCAGGCGTGCCGCTGCCCTCCGGCACCCGAAGCCTCGAGTTGCAGAATAACTGTCCGTTCCGCGCATACGCGGAGTTGCGCCTGGGGAGCGTGGAGCTCGA
>Ga0335073_10000652_pt1 | contig 45228 bp, 42 predicted proteins | sample Lox_Sample_22_FD_207093 | JGI IMG/M metagenome (GOLD analysis project Ga0335073, IMG submission 207093) | Soil microbial communities from Loxahatchee National Wildlife Refuge, Florida, United States - Lox_Sample_2.2 | ecosystem: Environmental > Terrestrial > Soil > Wetlands | place: USA...
TTCGAGGACGCCGTCGCTGAAGCGGTCGAGGAGAGCGAGGGGACCGCGTATGAGGAAGTCGTCGACCTGCGTGAGACCGCCGACGACGCGCCGATCATCAAGCTCGTCCATTCGATCATCGCGCAGGCCACCGAGCGCGGCGCCTCCGACATTCACTACGAGCCTCAACCCGATGCGAGCGGCCGGGGGGCGCGAGAGATGCGCGTCCGGATGCGCGTCGACGGCGTCCTGACCGAGGCCACCACGGTCCCGAAGAAGATGGTGCCGGGCGTGGTCTCGCGCATCAAGATCATGGCCGACCTCGACATCGCCGAGCGCCGCATCCCGCAGGACGGGCGCGTCGGCATGACGATCGACGGCCGTCACGTCGACGTCCGCGTGGTCACGATCCCGAGCGTTCACGGCGAGGGTGTCGTGATGCGCATCCTCGACAAGGAGAGCATCCGCCTCGAACTCGACAAGCTCGGCTTCCAGGAGCAGGAGCTCACGCGGTTCCGGAAGGCGTTCACCCAGGCGTACGGCTGCGTGCTCACCACCGGCCCGACCGGATCGGGTAAGTCGACCTCGCTCTACGGCGCGCTGGCGGAGCTGAACACCCCGGAAAAGAACATCATCACGATCGAGGACCCGGTCGAGTACCAGATCGGCGGGATCACCCAGGTTCAGGTGAACAACAAGGCCGGGCTCACGTTCGCCGCCGGGCTGCGCTCGATGATGCGAGCCGACCCGGACATCCTGATGGTGGGCGAGATCCGCGACCCCGAGACCGCCCAGATCGCGATCGAGGGCGCGCTCACCGGCCACATGGTGCTCTCCACGCTCCACACCAACGACGCGCCGTCGGCGATCACCCGCCTGGTCGAGATGGGCATCGAGCCCTTCCTGGTCGCATCGGCGATCGACTGCGTCGTCGCCCAGCGCCTCGCGCGAACGCTGTGCGCGCACTGCAAGCAGCGCACGATGATCCCGGCCGAGGTGCTGCGCGATCACGGCTTCCCGGCCGAGTTCCCGATCGAGGCCTACGAGCCCGCGGGTTGCGTGCGCTGTGGCGGGATGGGTTACCGCGGCCGGATCGGGCTGTACGAGGTGATGGTCATGACCGAGGAGATCCGCTCGCTCACGTTGCAGCGCGCCTCCTCGGATCAGCTCGGCGCCGCCGCCGTCCGCGAGGGAATGCGCCGGCTGCGCGAGGACGGCCTGGACAAGGTCAAGCACGGATTGACGTCCGTGGCCGAGATCGCCCGGGTGACGGGAACGGGCGGCGCCGGCGGATAGGCGTCCAGCGCCGGCCACAGCAGTAAACGGTGTCGGCCCGCTTGCCGATACATCCACGAACTTTCGAACCCAAGGACGGATACGAATGCAGCTCGATTTCGCCGACGTGTTGCTCGAGGTCATCGACCGCCGAGCTTCGGACCTGCACATCACGGCAGGTGCGCCGCCGACGGTGCGCGTCCGCGGTCGGCTGGTACCGATGGACAGCTTCCCGGTCCTGACGCCGAACGACACGCGCGAGATCGTCTATTCGATCCTGTCCGAGGGACAGCGCCAGCGGTTTGAGAACAACTGGCAGATCGACTTCGCCTACCAGATCCCGGGGCGCGGCCGCTTTCGCGTCAACGCCTACTTCCAGCGCTCCGCGGTCGGCGCCGCGTTCCGTCTGATCCCGTTCGAGGTCGTTCCGTTCGAGACGCTCGGCCTGCCGCCGGTGATCGCCGATTTCGCGAACAGGCCGCGCGGACTGGTGCTGGTGACCGGCCCGACCGGCTCGGGCAAGTCGACCACGCTCGCCTCGCTGTTGGACCTGATCAACGCGGACCGCGAGGAACACATCATGACGATCGAGGACCCGATCGAGTTCCTCCACCACCACAAGAAGTGCATCGTCAACCAGCGCGAGCTCGGGTCTGACGCCATCAGCTTCGGCGAGGCGCTGAAGGCCGCGCTCCGCCAGGACCCCGACGTGATCCTCGTCGGCGAAATGAGGGATCTCGAGACGATCGGGACCGCCCTGACCGCGGCCGAGACCGGCCACCTCGTGTTCGCGACGCTCCACACCCAGGACACACCGCAGACGATCGACCGAATCATCGATGTGTTCCCGCCCGAGCAGCAGGGCCAGGTGCGCGCCCAGCTATCGGTCGCCCTTCAGGGGATCATGACCCAGACGCTGCTGCCGACCGCCGACGGTGCCGGGCGTTGCGTCGCGGCCGAGGTGTTGGTCCCGACCCCGGCGGTTCGCAACCTGATCCGCGAGGCCAAGACCCACCAGATCTACTCCGTGCTCCAGACCGGGGCCTCGCACGGGATGCAGACGATGGATGCGTCGCTCGCGCAACTCGTCCGCGCCGGCAAGGTCAACCGGCAGCTCGCCGAGACGCGAGCACACGCACCCGAAGAGCTCCGGCGTCTGCTGTCCGGCATGGGCGGCGCCGGCGGCGGTTATCAGGCGGCCGCATAGCCATGGCCACGTATGTCTTCAAGGCGATGGACCTCGCCGGCGTTCAGGCCAAGGGCGAGGTCGAGGCCGACTCCAAGCAGGCGGTCGCCGAGCAGCTCAAGGAGCGCGGGCTCGTCGTTGTCGACATCGCCCACAAGTACCGCTCGAAGGAGCTCAACCTTGAGCTGTTCTCGCGCGTCAACGCGAAGGATCTCGCGGTCGCCTCTCGCCAGCTGGCCACGATGGTCACTTCCGGCATGTCGATCATGCGTGCGTTGCACGTGCTCGAGACGCAGACCGGGTCGAAGGTCCTGCGCGACGCGATCGCGGGTGTCCGGCACGACGTCGAAGCTGGTCTGCTCCTGTCGGACGCGATGGCGCGCCACCCCAAGGTGTTCGGGCCTCTGTACGTCGCGATGGTGCGCGCGGGGGAGACCGGCGGTGTGCTCGAGGAGTGCCTCATGCGCGTCGCCGACCAGCTCGAGAAGGACGCCGCACTGCGCCGCCAGGTGCGCGCCGCGATGATCTACCCCGCGGTCGTGATCACGTTCGCGGTCACCGTGCTGATGGCGCTGGTGGCGTTCCTGATCCCGGTCTTCGTCGGCGTGTTCAAGCAGTTCCCCGGCAAGCTGCCGGCGCTGACACAGTTCATGGTTAACTTCTCCCACCTGGTGACTCACCAGTGGTACTTCCTGATCCTCGGCCTTGCCGTCGTCGTGGGCGGGTTCATCTCGGTCAAGCGCTCCCAGAGGGGACGCGACGCCTGGGATGCCTTCAAGCTCCGCATCCCGATGAAGATCGGCGAGGTTGTGCAGAAAGTGGCAATCGCGCGCTGGTCGCGCACGCTGTCGGCGCTCACCTCCGCCGGCGTTCCGATCATGCAGGCGATCGAGATCACCGGTAAGACCGCGGGCAACGCGGTCATCGAGAAGTCGATGGGCGACGTCATCACCTCGGTCAAGGGCGGCGGCACGATCTCCGCCCCGCTGCGGCAGTGCTCCGCCTTCCCCGCGATGGTGTCGCAGATGGTCGGCGTCGGCGAGGAGACCGGCGCCCTCGACACGATGCTCGCGAAGATCGCTGACTTCTACGATTCCGAGGTCGAGGCCGCCGTCAAGGCGCTCACGTCGATCATGGAACCGGTCATGATCATCTTCGTCGGCGGCATCGTCGGCGTGATCGTGATCAGCATGTACCTGCCGCTCTTCAGCATCTACAACTCGATCAAGTAGACGCTGAGCCGGGCTGCTCGCCCGCCTCGGCGGGCGCTTGCTGCGCATCGCGGCCCGCCTGAAACTCCCCCGTGCCGCCGCACCACGGGCAGGTAACCTCGTGCGGCTCTCCGCCGAGGCCGGAGGTCAGCTTTCCGGTGCCGCGGCAAGGAGTGCACGTCGCTCGGGTGTCGTCGGAGGTGGCGCTCATGCCGCCACGATACCCGTCCGGGCACCTCGGCACCGGGCCGGCGGGTAGGACAAACGTCGAAACTCGTCAGGCTGGAGGTTTGAAATTCCGATACCTGGGTTGCCAGAGTCACTCAGGTGCCAAGGGCAAACCGTTCGCGAGGGCGGGACGCAAAGCCACGGACCTCACAATGGATCGTGAGGAAGCCGGGTTACCACCAATACGGAGAAGTGTGACTTAGTCATGGATGACTCCCGATTGGGGCCTTGGATCTGGCGAGACAGACCCAATCAAAATCCCAGGAGGGCTCCATGCTTCATAAGCTGCGCCGTCGCGCCGAGGAGGAGAAGGGTTTCACCCTGATCGAGCTCCTCGTCGTGATCCTGATCATCGGCATTCTTGCCGCGATCGCCATCCCGACGTTCCTCAACCAGAAGAGCAAGGCCAATGACGCTTCGGCCGAGTCTCTGGCCCGGAACGCCGCCACCGCGATGGAGACGTACGCGACCGACAACAACGGTAGCTACGCGAGCTCCGGCGTCGGTGCTCTGAACACGATCTCGCCCGCGCTCAACACCAACACGAGCAACGGCCAGGCTTACCTGTCGTCCGCCACTGGCGACGCCAGCAGCTACACGATCGTCGCCGAGTCCCCGACGGACACCGAGCTGTTCACGCTGACGAACAACAACGGTTCGGAGACGTTCCAATGCTCCCCGGCCAACAAGGGCAGCTGCTCGGCCGGCGGCACCTGGTAGTCAATCCGTAGTCATCCACGATGTGACCGAGGCGGCCTCCGGGCCGCCTCGGTTCGTTTAACCGGCCGCCCTTTAAGTTCAAGGCGCCCTCGCAGCGGCCGATTACGAAGACATGCGCCGACCGTTGCTCGCGCTCCTCTCCGTCATTGCCGTTGCCTGGGCGATCGTCCCGGCGACGGCGAGCGCGTCGTCGGGCCCGCCGCCGGACACCGAGCCGGCGATGTTCCTCGCCCCCAACGGCAATCAGGTCCCGCGCGGGTTCGCGATCGATCCCAACCAGGCCATCGCACTCGCGAAGACCGCGCCGAAGATGGTCGCGATCCACCGGACGCATCACCCTCTGCGGATCTCGGCGTACGTCTGGGTGGGAAGCCACTACGAGATCTACTTCTACTACCACGACAAGGTCATCGCCGACCAGATCATCGGTCCGTCCGGCCAGATCGGCGCGACGTACACGGGTCCGCTGATCCTCGGCATCTACGGCCGCGGCCACTACGGCGGGATCTTCGACTCGCCGATCCTGCTCGGGGCGTTCACGCTGATGTTCCTTCTGCCGCTGTTGCTGCTGCGCGGCGCCCGGTGGCTCGACCGCTTCGACATCGCCGCGCTGCTCACGTTCGGCCTGTCGTATCTCCTGTTCGACAAAGGCCATCTCGAGCCGGCGGTGTGGATGTTCTATCCGCCGCTGATCTACCTGCTGGTCCGGATGCTGATCCGCGGCTACAGGCCGCGCGCACGCGCGCCACGGCTCGACGTCCGATTGCCGACGGCGGTCCTCGTGGTCGGCCTGCTCGCGCTCGTGGTCGCGCGAATCGTGATCACGCTGCACCCCGCTGGGGTCATCGACGTCGGTACGGCTTCGGCGCTGGGGGCGTACAAGCTCCTGCACGGCCAGAGCCTCTACTACTTCTCGCTCGGACACGGCGACACCTACGGGCCGATCGCATATCTCGCCTACGCGCCTTTCGAGCTGCTCTTCCCGGGCAACTGGGGCTACCTGCCGGCCGCCCGCGCGGCGACCATCACCTTCGACCTGCTGACGATCGCCGGCCTGATCGCGCTCGGCTGGCGCCTGCGCTCCGGCCGCGAGGGATGGCGGCTCGGCCTGCTGCTCGCGTGGCTCTGGGCCGCATGCCCGTGCAGCGTGCTCGGCATGGAGAAGAGCACCAACGACGGGCTGGTGGCGCTGATCGTCGTGCTCGTGATGCTCGCGCTCGAGAGCCCGATCAAGCGCGGGGTGCTGGTGGGGCTCGGCGCGGCTTCCAAGTTCTTCCCCGCGATCCTGCTGCCGCTGGTCGCGGTCGGGCGCGGTGACGCCGACGAGCAGACGATCCGCAAGGTGCTCGCCGGGTTCGTGGTTGCGGCCGGCGCGTCGATCGCGCTGTTCCTGCCGCCGGGCGGGCTGAAGGAGTTCTGGGATCACACGATCGGCTACCAGCTCACGCGCTCTGACATCTTCTCGATCTGGGCCTTGCACCCGGGGCTCGCGCCGATCAAGGTCGCGCTCGAGGCCGGTGCGGTGATCCTCGCGGTCGCGGTGGCGTTCCGCCCCCGCGGCCGGCGCACCCCCGCTCAGGTGGCCGCGCTCGCCGCCGCGGTGATCATCGCCGTCCAGCTGCCCGCGCTCCACTGGTTCTACCTCTACATCGTGTGGTTCCTGCCGCTCGTGCTGGTCGCGGTGCTCGGCGTCGGCGTCCCGGACACCGACGAGCCCGAGGCCGTCGAGCGTTCGGTCCCGGTCGAGCCGGGCGAGCCGGAGCACCTGCTCGCCGGGGCGGCGTGAGGCGCGATCGATGCCGATCGCATTCGCAGCCGCGGTTGCCGGCGCGTTCGGCGCCACGATCGGCTCGTTCCTGAACGTCGTCGCCTACCGGCTCCCGCGCGCCGAGTCGCTCGTCCATCCGGGGTCCCGCTGCCCGGGGTGCGGGACCGCGATCAAGGTGTACGACAACGTGCCCGTGTTCGGCTGGCTGCTGCTCCGCGGTCGCTGCCGTAATTGTCGCGTTGCGATCTCGCCGCGCTATCCGATCATCGAGGCCCTGACCGGCGCGCTCGCGGTTGCGGTCGTGCTGACCAAGCACTCGGCGTCCGCGATCGTGCTCGGCCTCGTGCTCGTCGCCGTGCTCGTCCCGGTCGCGCTGATCGACCTCGAGCACCGGATCATCCCCAACAAGATCACGCTGCCGGCGGCCGTGGCCGCCGTGGCCATCGGCGCCGCCCTCGATTTGAACGGCGTGCCCGAGCAGCTGATCGCCGGCGCCGCTGCGGGCGGCTTCCTGCTCGCGTTCCTGCTCATGTACCCGCGCGGCATGGGTATGGGCGACGTCAAGCTGGCCGCGGTCCTGGGGCTGTTCCTGGGCCGATCGGTCGCTGTGGCGATCCTCGCCGGAGTGCTCACGGCGACGCTCGTGGGAGCGGTCGTGATCGCGCGCGTCGGTGTCGAGAAGGGCCGCAAGACCGCGGTGCCGTTCGGCCCGTTCCTGGCCCTCGGCGGGATCATCGGCCTCTTCGCCGGCCCCGCAATCATCCACTGGTACCTGCACGCCGGTCTCTGATGACCGAGGGCGACCGTCCCGGGGCCGGCTCGAGACGTGTCTCACCGCTGGTAGCGGGAGCGATCGTCGCCGCCATCGCGGCGCTCGTCCTGACGCTGATGCAGCACGAGCCGGTCGCGCCGACATCACCGCCCCAGGCGATCAGAGCCGCGCTGCGAGCGCCGCATGTCGCCCAGATGCTCGCGGGGTCGCACTGGAACCGCGCCGTCGCCGGCCCGATCGACCCCAGCCTCGAACAGGTCAACTTCTACTCCGGTGACCGCATCCTGGCCGCGGTCGCGCTGCGCTCCGGCCTCACCGAGACCCAGGCGATCAACTACCGGCAGATGGTCGTCCCGTACGGCGACTGGATCGCCTACCAGCCGGCCCTGCTCGCCGCCCTGTCGGCGCTGTTCGTGCTGATGGCGGGGGTCAGTCCCTGGCGGCGGCTTCGCAACCTCGATGTCCTCGCCGCTCTGTCGCTGCTGCTGTCGGTGCTGTTGTTCCAGCACCGGTACATCGACGAGAGCGTGCTCGCCGCGGTGCCGGGCTTGACCTACCTGCTGGTCAGGTGCGCTGCCAAGGCCCTCGGTCCTCCACGCGCGCCGGCGCCGTCGACGCCACTGCTCACCGTGGTCACTCCCGGTCTCGACCCAGCGCGACGCGTCCGCTGGCTGCGGGCGCTGTTCGTGGTGCTCGCGCTCGTGTTCCTGATGGTGGGGGTGAGCTCGTTCGACGCCGTCGATGTGCTGTACGCGGTCATGGAGGGCGCGACCAGGCTCGTCCACGGGGTGCTCCCCTACGGACACATGCCGCCGGGGATCATCCACGGCGACACCTACCCGTTGCTCAGCTACCTCCTGTACGCCCCGCTCGCGCTGTTCGCCCCGGTCAACAACTTGTGGGACTCGGTCGACGCCGGGCTCGCGGTCGCGGTGGTGGCGGCGGTGGCCGGCGCCGTGGCGGTGTTCAGGATCACCGCCGGGGCTCGTCCGCGGACGCGCGCGCCGAGGTCGGTCGACGCGGAGGAGGCCGGGCTTCGGGCGGCGATCGGGTGGCTGGCTTTCCCGCCGCTGTTGATCACCGTGTCGACCGGCACAACCGACGTGGTCCTGGCGGCGATGCTGCTCGTGGCCCTGCTGTTGTGGCGTCGCCCGGCCGCGTGCTCGGGGACGCTCGCGCTGGCGGGCTGGTTCAAGCTCGCGCCGTTCGCGCTGCTCCCGGTGTGCCTTGCGCCGCTTCGCGGTCGCCGGCTGACCGACGCGCTGATCGCGATCGGGGTCGTGACGGTGCCGCTGATCGGCGTCCTGGTCGTGCTCGGCGGCGCTCACGGGATCTGGGACATGGTTCACGCCGTCGCCTACCAGTTCACGCGCGGCTCGCGCCAGTCGGTCTGGGGCGCGCTCGACGACGGGACGCTTCAGCCGCTCGCTCAAGGCGCCGTGCTCGGGCTGGTCGCCGCGGCGATCGTGAAGCTCAGACAGGAGCCGGGGCTCGCGGCCGACCGCGCGCGGATGGCGGCGCTCTGCGCCGCGATCCTCATCGGCCTCCAGCTCACCGCCGAGTACTGGGCCTTCCTTTACCTCGTGTGGGTCGTGCCACTTGCCGGCGTCGCGCTGCTGGCCGACTCGGGAGCCGGCGACATGCTGCCCGCCGACGCGCCGGCGGCGCTCCGGCGCGTGCCGGATCCTGCTCCGGCGATCGCGGCATGAGCTCCGGCCGGACGAAGCTCGACGGCTTCGACGGGCTGCGGGCGCTCGCGGCCCTGACCGTGCTCACATACCACGTGGCGCTCTCGCGGGGGTTCTCCCCCGCGGGTTCGTTGGCCCCGCTGCTCTGGGAGCTCAAGGGCGGTGTCGCGATCTTCTTCGTGATCTCTGGCGCGCTGCTGTACCTCCCGTACGCCCGCGCGATCCGCGATGGCGCCGACCTGCCGGGCTGGCGCGCCTACGCCCGCCGCCGGGGTGTGAGGATCCTGCCCGCGTACTGGATCGCGCTGACCGCTGTCGCGCTCGGGCCGTTCAACGCCGGCATCTTCGGCCCCGACGCCGGAACCTACTACGGCCTGTCACAGATCTACAACCCGCAAACGCTGTTCGGTGGGCTCCAGGTGGCTTGGAGTCTGTGCGTCGAGGTGACCTTCTACGCGTTCCTGCCCGTGTTCGCCTGGCTCGTGGCACGAGGTGCCGGCCGCCGCTCCGGGGGCGACAGAGGACAGCGCGTCCAGCTCATGTGGATCGCCGGTGCGGGGTTGGCGTCGCTGCTGCTCCGGGCTGCGCTGGCCGCGTCGCCGACCGGTGCGGTCCACGGCTCCGGAGCGACCCTGATGACCAGCCTGCCCGGACTGTTGGACTGGTTTGCGCTCGGCATGGCGCTCGCGGTGCTTCGGGCCGAGCTCGAGGCCGGACGCGCGTCCCGGTCGGTGGCGACCGTCCTCGGCCGCCGCTCCTGGCTGTGCGTGGCGCTGGGGTTCGCCGCCTTCATGGCCGGCGTACCCGCGCAGCACGCGGACGTGTTCCTGCCCTGGTACGGCTTCGCCACGCACGTCGCGGTCGGACTCGGCTCGGGCCTGCTCGTCCTCGCCGTAATCACCGCAGGCGACGGCGGCCCGATCAAGTGGCCGCTACGCGTGCTCCGCAGTCCGGTAGCCGCGTGGGTGGGGACGATCTCTTACGGCATCTATCTCTGGCACTTCCCGGTGCTCGAACTCCTCGACCAGGTGTGGATACCGACGCCGTCCTCCACGGTCCTGACCGACGCGCTCGTGTTGGTAGGCGTCACGGCCGGCGCGCTTGGCCTCGGCGCCGCGAGCTTTTACCTCGTCGAACGGCCCGCTCGCAGGCTCCTGCGACGGCTCGAAAGCCGGACTCGACTGCCTGGACGTCCAGGCCAAAACGACGAGACCGTCCAGCCTGGGCTGGACAGCCTCAACTCGACGGGGGTTGCGGTCGATCACTTGGCCTGAGCCGCTATGGGTTACGCCAAGGGAAAATCAGTCGTGGGCCTTGACATCGAGCCCGGCTACGTGGCCGCGGTGGAGGCGCGCCCCGGCCAGATCAAGGTCGAGCGTGCCGCGAGCGCCCCGCTTCCCGCCGGCATCGTCCGCGACGGCGAGGTCGTCGACGTCGACACGCTCGCCACCTCACTACGCGATCTGTTCGCCGAGCACAAGCTCGGCCGGCGCGTCCGCCTCGGCGTCGCCAACCAGCGCATCGTCATGCGCACACTCGACCTTCCGCCGCTCAAGGGCGCCAAAGAGATCAACTCCGCGATTCGCTTCCAGGCTCCCGACCACATCCCGATGCCGCTCGAGCAGGCCGTGCTCGAGCATCACTCGCTCGGCGTGATCGAGACTCCGGACGGCCCGCGCACCCGCGTCGTCGTCGTCGCGGCCCGCCGCGACATGATCGAGCGCCTGCTCGAGGCCACGCGCAAGGCGGGGCTCCGTCCGATGGGCGTCGACCTGTCGGCGTTCGCGATGATCCGCGCGCTCTACCGCCCCGAACTGACCGGCGCCACCCTGTACGCCAGCGTCGGCGGTCTCACCAACCTCGCCGTGGCGGTCGGCCCGACATGCTCGTTCACCCGCGTCGCCGGCCAGGGCATCGAGTCGATCGCCGGCGAGCTCGCCGAGCGCCGGGCGCTCACGCTCGAGCACGCCCACGGGTGGCTCCGCCACGTCGGCCTGCTGACCCAGGTCGACGAGGTCGAGGGCGACGCGGACATCGTCGCCGAGGCCCGCGAGGTCCTGAACGACGGTGTTCGCCGGATCGCCGACGAGGTTCGCAACTCACTCGACTTCCTCACCATGCAGGACGCCTCGGCCGTGGTCGAGCGCGTGGTGCTCACCGGTCCCGCCGTGTCGATCCCCGGCTTCCCCGAGCAGCTCGGCGAAGAGGTCGGGCTTCCGCTCGAGGTCGGCGTGGTCCAGGAGGGCCAGCCCGGCGGGTTCGGCGGCGTCGACGCCGGTCGGCTCGCCGTAGCTGCCGGCCTGACCGTCGAGGAGCTCCCCTCATGAGAGCCGTCAACCTGATCCCCGCCGACTCGCGCGGACGCAGCCGTGGGCCGTCGACCGGGATGCAGGTGCCGGTGTACGTGCTGCTCGGATTCCTCGCCGCCGCGGTCGCGCTCGTGACCGTGTACGTGCTGACGAGCAACACGATCACCTCGCGCACGGCCACGCTCAGCAATCTGAAGACCCAGGTCGCGCAGGAGCAGGCGGCGGCCAACCGCCTCGGCGAGTTCTCGAAGTTCTCCCAGCTGGCGCAGACCCGGATCGGCACGGTCCGTTCGATCGCCGCCGCGCGGTTCGACTGGCACACCGCTCTGGTCGACCTCTCGAAGGTCGTCCCGGCGAACACCACGCTTCAGTCGATCGTCGGCACGGTCGTCCCGGGCGCCTCCGCGGGCGGCGGTGCGAGCAGCTCGCTCCGCGCCGATGTCGCCGCGCCGGCGTTCGAGCTCACCGGCTGCACGGCGAATCAGGACGACGTCGCGCGGCTGATGTCTCGCTTGCGCCTGATCGACGGCGTCACGCGCGTCTCCTTCACCAACTCGCAGGAAGGCAACTCGCCGAGCGCGTCCGCCGGAGCGAGCAGCGGAGGGGCGGGCGCGCAGAACTGCGTCCCCAACGCCCCCAACTTCGACCTCACCGTCTTCTTCACCCCCGTGGCCAACGCGGGCGCCAACGGCGTCACCGCGGTCAGCGGCGGGACGACCACCGTCAGTACCACCGGAGGCGCACCGTGACCGCCCGCGACCGCATCGTGATCGTGATCGTTCTCGCCGTCGGCGCGATCGTCGCCGGCTGGTTCTTCGTCGTGTCGCCCAAGCGTTCGCAGGCGTCGAGCCTCAGCGGCCAGATCTCGAGCGAGCAGTCGCAGCTGAGCTCCGCCCAGAACCTGGTGGCGGCTGGGATGAGCGCGCGTCGTGCGTTCGCGGGCCAGTACGCCCAGCTCGCGAGGCTCGGCGAGGCGGTTCCGCCCGATGACGACGTTCCCTCGCTGATCGTCCAGGTCCAGGCCGCGGCACAGGAGTCACACGTGTCCTTCAAGGGTCTGCAGCTGACCGGTGGGGGCTCGAGCAACTCGTCGTCGAGCTCGTCCAGCAGCTCCTCCTCCACCAGCGCGGCGGCCGCGGCGGCTGCGGCAGCGGCGCTGCCGCCCGGCGCGAGCGTCGGCGCGGCCGGCCTGCCGACCGAGCAGTTCACGGTCACGCTCAGCGGCAACTACTTCAACCTGTCGAGCTTCTTCAACCGCCTCGAGAGCTTCGTGGTCAACGTGAACGGCACGCTGACGATCCGCGGTCGCCTGATGACGATCAACGCGATCAACCTCGTGCCCGGTCCGAACGGCTTCCCGCAGATCACCGCGACGGTCTCGGCGACGACCTACATCGTCCCGCCGACGCAGGGCGCGACGGGCGGAGCCACACCCGCCGGTCCCGCCCCGAGCACCCAGTCGCAGCCCTCGACCTCCGGATCCTCGTCCACGCCGCCGGCGGCGGCCGTCACCTCGGTGCTGAAATGAGCGTCCCGCGCAACATGCTGAAGGAACTGGTCGACCGCAAGCTGTGGCCGATCGCGCTGGTCCTGATCGTCGCCCTGGTGGCGGTCCCGGTTCTGCTGACCAAGAAGGCTCCGACGGACATCGTCACGCCGCCGACCGGTCCGCTGCCGTACTCGTCGGGGACCACGCTTCCCGCGATCTCGATCAAGGCTTCGCCGACGAACTCGAAGCTCGCCGGCGGCGGACGCAACCCGTTCACGCCCCAGATCGCGGGCACGACGACCACCACGACGGTGGCGGCGGTGACCACGACGACTCCGTCGACGGGCACGGACACGACGAGCGGCGGCGGCGCCACGAGCCCGACCACGGGCAGCGGCGCGGGCGTCTCGACGACGCCGGCGACCACGCCGACCACGCCGACGACGCCGACCACTCCGGCGCCGCCGGCTCCGGTCAAGCCCGCGCCCACCGGCCTCACCGCGACCCAGTCCTATCACGTGTCGCTTGCGCTCACGACCTCCGACGGTGGCGTGAACACGATCGACCCGCTCCAGCGGCTCAGCATCCTGCCGAGCAAGCAGACCCCGATGCTCGTCGAGCTCGGCGTCCTCCAGGGCGGCCACAGTGTGCTGTTCGTGGTCGAGCCGGGCACGATCGTGAGCGGCGCCGGGACCTGCACTCCGGGCCCGATCGACTGCGAGATCCTGTCGCTCAGCCCCGGCCAGCGGGCGGGCATCTCGAAGCAGACGGCCACCGGCTCGACCCCGGTCGCCCTGTTCTCGGTGAACTCGATCACCGCTGATGACCACCCGTCGGTCGCCGCGGCGAACGCCGCTCGCCAGGACGCCTCGAGCGTCGGCCGCGAGCTGCTCAACAAGTCGCCGTTGAGCGCCATCTCCCTGTTCCAATACGACCCGAGCGTCGGCGCCGTCGTCGACCTGCGCAATCTCACGGTAGGAGGCTGATTGATATGCGCCGTTACTCGCTCGCCGTCCGTCGGCTTGTCCTAGCTCTGTCCTGCACCGTCATCGCCTCGCTGTCCGTCGTGGCCAGCGCCCAGGCGATCGTCGTCAACGACGGCGGCACCGAGGCCGGCGTCTCGCTGATGCCGTCCGTGCGCGGCGGCTCCCTGCCGACGGGCGTGCAGCCCGTCACCTCGGCCGGACCCTGCACGGACCCGTGGCTGACCGCTGACCTCGGCGCCCCGTTCATTCCGCGCGGTGGCCTGTGCTACCGAGGCGGCAGCGTGATGCACCAGAACGAGACGTTCGCGCTGACCTGGGACGCGGAGCGCACCAACTGGTCGGACACGACCGGGTACGTCGAGCAGTACATGCGCGACGTCGCCGACTCGAGCGGATCGCTCAGCTCGCCTTATGCCCTGACCCAGCAGTACAGCGACGGCGGCGGCCGCGCGTTCAACTCGTCGATCTTCGGCGGCGGCTGCATCGACTCCGGCCTCGCCGGCGGCTCGGCGTGCGAATACGGCAACCCGAACGGGGCCGGTCACGACTTCCCGTCAGCCGGCTGCGCCGTCGGGGGTGACTCGTTCGTCTCGCCGACCGCGGTCCTCATGAACGACACCTGCCTGACGGACTCGCAGCTCCAGACCGAGGTCGCGACGATGGTCGCGCAGACCGGGATCCTCGGCCGTACGAAGCCGGGCTTCACACCGCTCGTGAACCTGATGATGCCCGCGGGAGCCGAGATCTGCCTCGACAGCTCGAACAACCTGTGCTCGGCCAACGGCAACCTGACGCCGCCCCCGCCGGTCCTCTCGACCAGCGACACCGGCGGCACGATCCCGTCCGGCACCTACCAGGTCGTGCTGACCTATGCGATCAACGGTGGCACTCAGTCGGCGGTCAGCGGCTCGTCTTCAGTCACGACTACCGGCGGAACGTCGACGCTCACGATCTCGTCGCCCCCGTCGCCGCCCGCGGGCCTCAACGTGGTCGGCTGGAACGCCTACATCACCCAGCCGGACGGCTCTATCTACACGCTCCAGCGGGCGAGCGGGAGCCCGGGTCCGACCCCGCTCGGCGCCTCTCTCACGCTCAGCTTGCCCATGAGCGGAACCGGGTCCCAGCCGCCCACCAACGAGTCATTCTGCTCGTACCACTCATACGTCAGCGTCGGCGGTACCACCGTTGCATACGTCGTGCAGCCGTGGACGGCCGGGACGGGTTGCGACGAGCCCGACGCCCCGACGATCCCCAAGACCCCGACCCCGCACGAGATGGCGGTCGGCGTCGGCGAGCGCCTCGTCAGCCCGCTCAGCCAGGCGGATCTGGCCGCGATCGTCAACCCGGGGCTGAACGGGTGGGCCGCGCTCGACGGCTCGGAGATCGAGGACGACTGGGTCCACGGCGAGAGCTACCCCTGCCAACCGGAGGGGGATCAGGTCGACAAGATCACGCTCGGCAACAGCTCGCAGAACCCGTACTACATCCAGCACGAGTTCAACAACGGCGGCGCGCTCGAGTTCGACCCGAACACATACTTCGGCTGCGCCCCCGTCGTCATCCTCGGGCCCGCCTTCGTCGTGCCCAGCGCGGTCGATGAGGGCGACGTGGTGGAGTTCGACGGCGCCTCGACCTCGTCGACGCTGATCGTCCCGAAGAACAACTACCAGTGGAACTTTGGGGACGGCACCACCGCCGTCGGTCCGAGCGTCGTACACAGCTTCGCCAAGGGCGGTAACTACAACGTCACGCTGACGGTGACCGACCGCGGCGGCTACAACTCGACGATCGTGCAGACGATCCAGGTGCTCGGCGCCGACGGCCTGACCGTCACCCCGCCGGTCACGGGCGGCGGCTCGGGCTCGGGCTCGGGCGGTTCGGGTGGTTCCGGCGGTTCCGGTTCGCGCAACGGCCTCACCGTCCACCTCCAGCTGCTTCCGCAGAGCCTGAAGACCGTCCTTCGCAACGGCATCCTCGTCCGGGTGACGTCGAACAAGCCGGCCAACGGGATCGCCACCGTGACCATCACCCGCGTCTCAGCCAAGAAGGCGGGGATCAAGGTCGGGCCTCACACTCAGGCCGTCCGTATCGGGCTCGGCACACTCTCCTCGATCAGGAACGGCACGGTCACCCTGCGCCTGCACCTCTCGAAGGCGATGGCGAAGAAACTGAGCCACCTCCATCACGTCGCGATGACGATCCGGCTGGCGCTCGTCGCGTCCGGCAACGATCGCTTCGCGGTCGACGCCGCCGGCAAGTACTAGCCCGGCGGACCTCTCCTCCCAATACGGGCGTCACGCGTTTCGTGCGCGTGGCGCCCGGCGTCTTTTGTGGGTGGCGGCGGGTGGCTCCTGCGGCGGCCCGGCCGGCAGCCCTGCCGACCCCCCGCGCTGAGGGCGTCGCCACCGGGGCGCGACGCGAGACCGAACAAGTCGCCACTCGGCGGGCAGCCGGAGCCGAGTGTGCCGAGACTCGCCTGTGGACCGAGTTTCGCCACACTCGAGCCGCGCCGGCGGTCGAGTGTGCATTTATTCGGGGTTGGGATCGGGCGAGCGTGGCTGTATGTGGCACGGCGGTGCCGCGACACACGGGTCATAAGTCATCACTCGGCGAGAGCCGGAGCTCGAGTGCGTCGAAGCGACCCGTATACGTGTCGGAATCCACGCTCGGCCCCGGCGGGGCGCCGAGCGTGGAGTTATGACCCGCTTGTGCGCGGGACAGGAGGGAGGGCGGGCGCCAGCCCCGGGCTGGTCCGCGGTGACGCGGGGCGTGGTGGCGCGGGGCGCCGGAAGCGAGCTCAGACGATGGGCTGGACGGCCCGGGCGGCGCGGAGCTGGCGCTCGAACGCCGTGGGTGGCGACAGCCGCTTGGGGGCGCCGAAGTGGAACCCCTGGGCGTAGTCGGCGCCGATCGCCTTCAGCACGCCGAGCGTGTCGGCGTCCTGGACGCCTTCGGCGATCGTACGCTTGTCGAGGCAGCGGGCGATGCCGACGATCGACTTGACGACCTGGTGGTCGAGCCTGCTGCTCGCCAGCTCGCGGACGAAGCCCATGTCGATCTTCAGATATCGCGCCGGGATGTGCTTCAAGAAGGTGAAGGAGGAGAAGCCGGTGCCGAAGTCGTCGAGCGCGAGGCTGCAGCCGAGCCCGTAGAGGGTGCCGGCGAACTGCCGGGTGGCCTCGAGCTTGGTCATCGCGGACGCTTCGGTGACGTCGAAGATCACCTTGCCGGGGTCGACGCCGTCGGCGATCGCGTTCCGGATCTCGGTGATGATCGCCTGATCGCCGATCGAGTAGCCGGACAGGTTGATCGCGACGCCCTCGCCGTCGATCGCCAGGCGCAGGCCGGCGCCGGTGACCCAGCGGTCGATCTCGCCGATCACGCCGAAGCGCTCGGCCATCGGCAGGAAGGCAGCGGGCGGGATGATGTCGCCGTCCTCGGAAAGCATGCGCACGAGCAGCTCGTGGTGGGTGATCCGTCCGGTGCGCAGATCGGCGATCGGCTGGCCATAGAGAACGAACCGGTCCTCAGCCAAAGCCGTGCGGATCCGCTGGACCCAGGTGAGCGCGCCGCTGTCCTGGCCGCTGAAAACCCTGGCCTGGTCGCCGCCGAGCTCCTTGGCCTCGTAGAGCGCGATCTGGGCGCGGGCCATGACATCGTCGGGCGCGACCTCCTCGTCGCCGGTCAGGAGCGCGATCCCGATGCTGGCCATGATCGGGGGCCCGATCTGGCGCTCGCACAGGACGGCGCGGATGTCGCGGGCGACGATCATCGCCTCGTCCTCGTTGACCTCGGGGAGGACCAGCGCGAACTCGTCGCTGCCGAGCCTGGCGACCACGTCGGTGGCGCGCGCCCGGGCGCGGAGGATCTCCGAGACGGCCTTGAGCATCACGTCGCCGGCGGCGCGGCCGTAGGTGTCGTTGAGCAGCTTGAAGTTGTCGATGTCGAGCATCAGCAGGGCGCCGGGGCGCGAGTACCGCGCCGAGTACGACAGCTGGCGCTCAAGCTCGCCGACGAGCCGCGACCGGTTGAAGACGCCGGTCAGGAGGTCGTGCTCAGCAAGATGCTCGAGGGGTGTTGACATGGGAAAGCGTCAAGGGACGCACGGGTCCACTAACAACGCATCGGCTCCCGCACCGAGAACCGATATCCGTAGTTACTACGGATTGGGGCGGCAGCCGCCCGGGCGGTCCCTCTCCGTAACCTACATCGGCCATGACGCTGCGCCTGACAACCGCCGGCGAGTCCCACGGGCCGGGACTGACCTGCATCCTCGAGGGGTTGCCGGCGGGTCTGCGCCTCGAGCGAGACCAGATCAACCGCGACCTCGCGCGCCGCCAGCTCGGCCATGGTCGTGGCGGTCGGATGAAGATCGAACGCGACCAGGTCGAGGTCACGGGCGGCGTCCGTCATGGCAAGACGCTCGGGGGTCCGATCGCGCTTAACGTCGTCAACCGCGATTACGCGAACTGGGAGGAGCGGATGAACCCGTGGCCGGTCGACGGGGCCGCGGTCGCCGAGGTCCACCTCCCGCGCCCGGGGCACGCCGACCTCGTCGGGACCCAGAAGTACAACACGACCGACGTCCGCAACATCCTGGAGCGCGCGAGCGCGCGCGAGACCGCGGCCCGCGTCGCCGGCGGGGCGGTCGCCAAGGCCTTCCTCAGAGAAGTCGGCGTCCAGGTGTTCAGCCACGTGATCCAGATAACGGCCGTCAAAGCCCCGAAGACAGAGGACCTGACCGCCGACGACTTCAAGACCGTCGACGAGTCCCCGGTCAGGTGCCTCGACCCCGACGCCACCAAGCAGATGGTCGCCGAGATCGACCGGCTCCGGAAGGCGAACGAGTCGCTCGGCGGCGTGTTCGAGGTCATCGCGTTCGGGCTCGTCCCCGGGCTCGGTTCGCACGTCTCCTGGGAGGAGCGGCTCGACGGCCGGCTCGGCCAGGCGATCCTCTCGATCCAGGCGCTGAAGGCGGTGTCGATCGGGGACGGAATCGAGGTCGCCGGCCTGCCGGGATCGCAGGCCCACGACGAGATCTTCTACGACGACGAGCGCGGCTACTACCGTGAGACCAACCGCGCCGGTGGGCTCGAAGGGGGAATGACGACCGGGTCGCCGCTGGTCGTGCGCGGCTCGATGAAACCGCTCCCGACCCTGACCAAGCCGCTTCGCTCGGTCGACATCGCCACCCACGAGCCGGCCGAGGCGCTCAGGGAGCGGACCGACTCGTGCACGGTCCCGGCCGCGGGCGTGGTGGGGGAGGCGATGGTGGCGTTCGTCCTCGCCGACGCCTACCGCCGGAAGTTCGGGGGCGACCACATCGACGACGTCAAGGGCGCGCTCCGCGCCTACGAGGAGCGGATCGCGTGGCGCACACCGCGCTGATCGGCTTCATGGGGGCGGGCAAGACGACCGCCGCCCGCGCGCTCGGCGACCGCGCGCTCGACGTCGACGACGTGATCGAGACTCGGCTGAATCGCAAGATCCAGGATGTCTTCGCGCAGGACGGCGAAGCCGCGTTTCGCGAGATCGAGGAGCGAACCACCTTGGAACTGCTCGCCGACCCGTCCGTCGACGTGGTCGCGCTCGGCGGTGGCGCGATCGGTTCGGCGCGCGTCCGGGACGCCCTCGACAAAACCCGGGTGATCTGGCTCGAGACCGATCCGAACGACGCCTGGAAGAGGGTGGAGGGCAACGGAATCCGCCCGCTGGCAAGAGACCCGCGTCGCTTCAACGAGCTTCACGATGCGCGGCAGCCCCTGTACGAGTCGCTCGCCGACGTGATCGTCCCGGCCTCACGCTCGAGGCAGATTGAAAAGGTGGTGGATGCCCTCACCGGCCTCCCGCACGACAGCACCCGGATGCTCTGGGCGACGAATGCATCGTCGGACTACCCCGTGTACATCGGCGACGGGCTCGTGACCGAGCACCGATTCTGGCCCTCGACCGTCGGCGGCCGGCGGCTGCTCGTGACCGACTATCACGCCGGCCGGCTCTACGGCGAGCATTTCGAACCGTTCATCGGGGAGGTTCGGATCATGCCGGGCGAGCAGTCCAAGACGATCGCGCACGCGGAGATCGTGTGGACCGAGATGGTCCGCCACGGGGTCACCCGCTCCGACGTGGTGGTTTCGCTCGGCGGTGGCGTCGTCGGCGACCTGGCCGGCTTCTGCGCGGCCACCTACCAGCGCGGGATGCGCTTCGTCCAGGTCCCGACCACGCTCGTGGCCCAGGTCGACTCGGCGATCGGCGGCAAGACCGGCGTCGACCTCGCCGAGGCCAAGAACTACATCGGCGCCTTTCACCAGCCGAGCGCCGTGATCGCGGATCCCGCGACGCTCCAGACGCTCCCGCCCGAGGAGCTCGCCGCCGGTTACGCGGAGGTCGTCAAGACCGGCCTGATCGCCGGGGGCGCGCTCTGGGATCGGCTAACCGCGGGCGCGGCGCCGGACGACCCCGACGTGATCGCAGCCTGTGCCCACGTCAAGGTGCGCGTCGTCTCGCAGGACGAGCGCGACCTCGGCCTGCGCCAGATCCTCAACCTTGGCCACACCGTCGGGCACGCGATCGAGACCGCGACGGGGTACGCGCGCTACCGGCACGGCGAGGCCGTCGGGCTCGGTCTGCTCGCCGAGCTGCGGCTCTCCGGCGCCGACGAGCTGCGCGATCAGGTGCGGGAGATGCTGCTCGCGGCTGGACTTCCGACGAAGCTCGAGGGCACCGACGTGGACGCCGTGATCTACGCCACCGGGCACGACAAGAAGCGCCTCGGCGAAGGCCCCGTCCCGTTCGTGCTGTGCGCCGAGCCGGGGCGGCCAACGTCCGGCTGCATCGTCGAGCCGGCCGACCTGCGGGCCGCGATCCAGGAGCTGATCGCGGAGTGACCGCCACGCGAAACCGGGTCGAAGTCATGCACGGCGTCAACCTCGACCAGCTCGGCCGCCGCGACCCCACGCACTACGGCGGGCTCACGTTCGAGCAGCTCGAGCTCCAGATCAGCGATGCAGCGGAGGAGCTCGGGCTCACGACCCGGTTCTTCCAGACCAACCACGAGGGCGAGTTCGTCGAGCACCTGCACCGCCTCGACGGCCTGGCCGACGCGATCGTGCTCAACCCCGGCGCGTGGACGCACTACTCGTACGCGATCCGCGACGCGCTCGAGCTGGCCGGCCTGCCCGCGGTCGAGGTCCACCTGTCCGACGTCGACTCGCGCGAGCAGTGGCGGCGCCACTCCGTGATCTCGGAGCTGTGCTTCGCGCGCGTCGCCGGGAAGGGACCCGACGGCTACCGCGACGCGCTCGAGCGAGTCCGAACCAGGCTCGCGTCATGAGCCCGCGGGCCGACCGCCTTACGAAGCGGCTCCCGGACGCCGGCATCGATGTCCTACTGGTCACCAACGGGGTCAACGTCCGCTACCTGACCGGCTACACCGGCAGCAACGGGATCGCGCTCGTCGGGCCTGAGACGCGAGTGTTCGTCACCGACTTTCGGTACGTCGAGCAGGCCGCCGAGGAGGTCGACGCGTCGTTCGACCGCGGGACCTCGCCGCAGCATCTGATCGAGGGTGTGGAGGATTCGCTGCCAGCGGACGAGTTCCGTCTCGGTTTCGAGGCCGCGCACGTTTCGGTGAACGAGCACGCGCGCCTCAGGGAGCTGCTGCCCGAACGGATTGAGCTCGTCGCCACCACCGGTCTCATCGAGGATCTGCGGGCGGTCAAAGAGCCCGGCGAGCTGGCGGCGATCAGGGCGGCCGCGCAGCTCGCGGACGAAGCGTTCGCGGTGCTGATCGCCGGCGGCTTCATCGGGCGCACCGAGCGCGACCTCGCGACCAGGCTCGAGTACGAGATGCGCAGCCGCGGAGCGCGGCGCCCGAGCTTCGACCCGATCGTCGCCGCCGGGCCGCACGGCGCGCTTCCGCACGCCCGGCCCCGCGACACAAAGGTCAAGGCCGGCGACCTCGTCGTGGTCGACTGGGGCGCGCAGCGCGAGGACGGCTACTGCTCGGACTGCACGAGGACGGTGGCCGCCGGGCAGGTGAACGACGCGGCCCGAGAGGTCTACGAGCTCGTCCTCGACGCCCAGCTAGCCGCCCTCGAGGACATCAGGGCCGGCGCGGCCGGACGCGAGGTCGACGCGGTGGCGCGCTCGGCGATCCAGGCGGCCGGTCACGGTGAGCACTTCGGGCACGGGCTCGGGCACGGCGTCGGGCTCGAGGTCCACGAAGCGCCGCGGCTCTCACAGCGATCGGACTCGGCGCTGGTTGCCGGCAACGTGGTCACGGTCGAGCCGGGCGTCTACATCCCGGGCGAGTTCGGGGTGAGGATCGAGGACCTCGTGGTCGTGACCGACGACGGCTGCGAGATCCTGACGTCGGTGTCGAAGGCCCTGACCGTCGTCGACTGACGTTCGCCCCGGCTCAACGCCCCCTTGAACGGGGTCGATATCGGTTCGTGTGAGCACGCGAACGATCGCTCTTCGACCTCTGCCCGCGGCGTCGCGGGCGCGGCACGCCGCCACACGCTCTCGAGACGCACGCGGGGCAGCGGCATCGGTGACGGTCCGAGCGGTGCTCGCCTCTCGGCTGATCGTCTGGGCCGCCGGGCTGCTCGCGCTGGCGGCATTCGGGCGCAAGGCGTCGGTGTTCTCGTCGATGGATCCGGGGCACCTGACCGCGCCGTTCCGGAGCGCCGCCGCCAACTTCGCGCTCGCGCCGGCCGCCCGGTGGGACTCGGCGTGGTATCTCCAGATCGCCCACAGCGGCTACTCCACGAAACCGGCGAGCGCCTTCTTCCCGCTCTACCCGCTGCTGATCCGTCTCGGCTCGTTCGCGTTCGGTTCGGCGCTGCTGGCCGGCGCGCTGATCTCGGTGGCGGCGATGTCGGCCGCGCTCTACCTCCTGTACCTGCTGGCGCGGCTCGACCTGAGCGACGCACAGGCGCGCAGCACGGTGATGCTCGTGGCGTTCTTCCCGACGTCGTTCTTCCTGTCGGCTGTCTATACCGAGGCGCTGTTCCTGATGCTGTCGGTCGGCGCGATCTACGCCGCTCGGCTGGACCGATGGGCGTGGGCCGGCGTCCTCGGCGGGCTCGCCGCGGCGACGAGATCCGGGGGCGTTCTGATCCTGCTGGCGCTCGCGTTGCTGTATCTACACCGCCCGCGCGGAGATGTCCGCGGATGGCCGTGGCTCGCCCTCGTCCCCGCGGGGCTGCTCGCGTATATGGGCTACCTTGCCCTCGCCCATCACGCCCCGCTCGCGCCGTTCCAGGCCGAGGCGGTGTGGGGCCGCCAGTTCGCCGGTCCGCTGGGAGGGCTGATCAAAGCGATCGAGGCGGCGCCCCTCGACATCCGGCTCGGCGTGACCGGGAAATCGGTGGTGGTCGGGGCGGCCGACCCGATCAGCTGGACGACGCACAACCTCGTCGACCTCGTGTTCGTGGCGTTCGCCGTCGCCGGTCTGGTGCTCGCCTACCGCCGCGTGCCGCCCGCCTATCTGATCTACGCGCTGGCGCTACTGGCGCAAGCCCTCAGCTACCCGACCGCGCGCGAGCCGCTCGTGTCGTTCCCTCGGTATCTGCTCGCGATGTTCCCGCTGTTCATGGGATGGGGAGCGTGGCTCGGCGAGCGCTGCCGGCTGAGCCGCGTGATCTCGGCCTCGGGGCTGCTGCTGGCGGCGTTCAGCGGTCTATGGGCCGTCTGGGCCTGGGTCGCTTAGGGCCCTCCAGGTCGGGGCCTTAAGACCGGCCGTCGCCCGCTCTACACTCGTCGCCGTGCGTAGGACCGAGCAGCGCCGCGCTGCGATCTGGGCGCTGTATCAGAGCGATCTGCTCGGTCGGCCCCTCGAGCAGACGTTTCCCAGGGACACCCACGCGTTCACGCGCGCGGTCGCTCAGCTCGTGCTCGACCATCAACCCGAGCTAGACGAGCTGATCCGCACCCATGCCAGCGGATGGTCGCTCGAGCGGATCGCACCGCTCGAGCGCTCGATCCTCCGGGTCGGGCTGGCGGAGCTCTTGTACCCCGACGAGCTACCGGGCGAGCACGCGATCCCGCCCGAGGGCGCGATCGACGAGGCGGTGGAGACGGCCAAGCGCTTCTGCGGGGCCGAGGCGCCGGGGTTCGTCAACGGGATCCTGGGTGCCGTCCTGCGCGAATTGGCCGCACCGCCGGGTAAGACCTAAGTAGGAAATCGCGCGCTCCCGCGCGCCCGGCGACACAATCACAAGTATGAGATTGCTCGTGGTCGACGACGATCGAGCCCTGCGGGACGTGCTTCGCCGCGCGCTGTCGCTGGCCGGCTACGAGGTGAAGCTGACCGACACCGGCGCCGGGGCACTGTCGGAGGTGAACAGCGCGCTCCCCGACGCGGTCGTGCTCGACGTGGGTCTGCCCGACATCGACGGCCTCGAGGTGTGCCGCCTGCTCAGGCGCGAGGGGAACCGCGTACCCGTGCTGATGCTGACCGCGCGCGACGCCGTGAGCGACCGGATCGACGGGCTCGACGCCGGCGCCGACGATTACCTGGTCAAGCCGTTCGACATCGACGAGCTCAAGGCGCGGCTGCGGGCGCTGCTCCGGCGCGCCGGAGGGGAGACCAGCCTCGATGGCGCGCTGTCGTTCGTCGACCTGAAGCTGGACTCGGCGCGCCACGGGGTGATGGTGGGCGACAAGTTCGTCGAGCTGACCCGCACTGAGTTCCAGTTGCTCGAGTTGCTGATGCTGAACCCGCGGCGCGTCCTCCCGCACACGCTCATCTACGACCGCGTGTGGGGCTACGACTTCGGGCCTACCTCGAACGCGCTCCGGGTGTACGTGGGCTACCTGCGCCGCAAGCTCGAGGAGGCCGGCGCCAAGGCGCAGATCCACACCGTCAGGGGCGTTGGCTATTCGCTGCGGGAGCCCGAGGAGACATGAGTCTCCGCGCGCGCATGGGGCTGTTCGCCGGCGTGGCGGTGGCGATCGCGGTGATCGCAGTCGTGGTCGCCGGGTACGGGGGTACGCGGAACGAGCTCCAGCGCCAGGTCGACCAGTCGCTGCAGAGCCTGTCCAACCGGCCCCTCCAGAACGTTGGGCTTGGTCCCCACGGCGGCCCGCCGCCGCAAGGCGTGTTCCAGTTCGGGCCCCACGTGCCGAGCGGCAGCGGGGACCGCGATCCCGACGAGGGCCTCGGCTTCGACCACCTGCCACCACAGGCGTTCGGCGGCGCCTCCGGGACGTTCACGCTGTTCAAGAAAGAGGGCGGGACGTACGTCCCGCCGGGCCAGACCTACGAGATTCCGTCGACCCCGGCGATCCGCGCGCTGGCTGCGAAGGGCCACGGGCAGTTCTACACGAACATGCGCGTTCAGGGCACCCATATCCGGGTGCTGGTGACCGGGATCGGCTCGAAGGGTGCCCTGGCGGTCGCGCTGCCGCTTACCACGGTCGACAACGCGCTGAGCAATCAGCTGATGCTGTTGCTCGTGATCGGCGGGGCGGGGATCCTGCTCGCGGCGATCTTCGGCTTCCTCGTCGCGAAAACGGCACTCGCGCCGATCGCGCGGTTCACCCGGCAGACGGAGTCGATCGCGCTCAACCCCGAGCGGATCGAGCACGAGCGACTCGACGTCACCGGATCGGACGAGCTCGCGCGCCTCGCCCGCACGTTCAACCGGACGCTCGACGCGCTCGAGGCCTCGGTGCAGTCCCAGCGCAACCTGGTCGCCGACGCCTCCCACGAGCTGCGTACGCCAATCGCCACGATCCGCGCGAACCTCCAGTTGATGCGCGAGGAGGAGCTGCTCTCGCCCGAGGACCGCGCGGCGCTGCGGGAGGACGTGATCGAGGAGCTCGACGAGCTGACCGCGCTGGTCGCCGACGTCGTGGAGCTCGCGCGCGGCAGCAAGCCGAGCGGCGAGCGGGGCGACGTGCGCCTCGACTCGATCGTCCACGACGCGCTCGAGCGAGCGCGCCGGAGAGCCCCCGAGTTGACCTTCGGTCAGCGGCTCGAGCCGACGCTCGTCCGCGGCGACGGAGACCGCATCTCGAGGGCGGTGACGAACCTGCTCGACAACGCGTCGAAATGGAGCCCCGAGGGCGGCACCGTCGAGGTCACGTTGCACGACGGCGTCGTGACCGTCCGCGACCACGGACCCGGGTTCAAGGACGAGGACCTCCCGTTCGTGTTCGACCGCTTCCACCGTGCCAAGGACGCGCGGTCGAAGCCGGGATCGGGTCTCGGGCTGGCGATCGTCCGCCAGGCCGCCGAGGCCCACGACGGGTTCGTCGAGGCGACCAACGCGCCCGACGGCGGCGCCGTGCTGCGCGTCGGCTTCGGACCGCCGCTCGAGCTCGAGGACGTCCCGACGGAGCCGGCGGTCAGCGCTCCGGCCAGTCGCGATAGCTGACGAGCGTGAACCCGAGCTCCTCGATCCGCGCCCGCACGCCCTGATCGGTGAGCGTGGCGAGCTCGACCTCGCGCTCGCGCGAGTAGCTGGAGACGAGGTCGCCGGTCACGCGCGCCGGGTGGCAGCCCAGCTCGGTGAACCCGTCGGCGGCGGCTTCATTCGCGATCAGCTCCAACAGGAAAGGCCCCCGCACCCGGTCGAGCTCGACCACTCCCCGGCGCGGCTGGGCGTAGAAGTCCCCGAGGTAGCGCACGCGGCCATCGCCGCGGAGCGGCACGCCGAGCGGCGCGACCAGCGGCGCGAATGTCGCCAGACGGCTCATGTGGACGTGGTGGTGGGAGTCGACATGCGTCGGGTCCGAGCCGGTCAGGTCGCGGAAGCGGGCGAGCTGGGCCGCGAACGTGCGCGCGACGTGGCCGGGCTCGTCGATCTCCGCGCCGTCCTCGACGTAGTGCAGGCCGACCGACAGCCCAGGATGCTCGCGCGCCAGCTCGGCGGCTTGTCCGGCGGCGGGCCAGTCGACCATCAGGCTGGTGCTCGTGAGGATGCCGTTCACGTGCGCATCGACGATTCCTTCGTTGACGCCGGTCGCGAAACCGAAGTCGTCGGCATTGACGATCAGTGGACGTACGCGTCCGGACATGCGGCCGGTGGGGGGCATCATCACCGATTCTGTCGGGTTGGGGCGGGGTAGCTTTTCCGTATGGCCGAATGCTGCCCTCCGGGTCACGGGTGTAATGCTCCCGGCGGCGATGAGCCGTGCGCGCTGACGCTTTGCCAGGCCGCGGCATCGCAGGAGGACGACGCGGCAGTGGCGGTCGAGCGATGGCAGGCGCTCGAGGCGTCAGCCGAGGGTGACGGTGAGAGGCGATTTCGGCGCCGGGCGTTCGAGCGCGCCCGGGACCGCGCGCTGATCGGGCTGGCGATGAGCGGCCCGACGGCGCCGCTCGACTCATCGGTCAAGAAGATGTCCGGACGCTCGCACCGGCCACGCCGCCGCCGCCTGGCTCATCGAAGCGCGTAGGCGCCCGACGCAGGTCGAGCTCGTAGGTCTGGCCGACGAGATCCACCCCAAAGCTGTGGTGGGGCTCCTCGGCGATCAGCGCGAAGCCGCGCTCGAGATACAGGTGCCGGGCGGCCGCGAGCGGGTGATTCGTCCATAGACGAACGCGCTCGTAGCCGGTGGCGCGGGCAAACTCGAGGCAGGTGTCGATCAGCCGGCGGCCGAGGTCGTGGCCTCGCCCGTCGGGGTGGACGAGCAGGACACGGAGCTTGGCGGTGTCGGCGTCGTCGGGGTCGGTCACGCAGAAGATGCACCCGACCCGCCGGCCGTCGAGTTCGGCGATCCACGCCGCCTCGCGCTCGGGGTCGTGCGCAGAGGCGTAGTCGGCGACGATCCGGGCGATCAGCGCCTCCATGCTCGCGTCCCAGCCGAACTCGTCCCAGTAGACCTCGCCGTGGGCCATCACGACCCAGCCGAGGTCGCCGGGTCTGTCGAGGGGACGGATCACTACTGAAACAGTCGTTTCAGTAGCTTACACTACCGGGCGATGTCCGCAACCGCGCCTGCGACCTCGCCGCGTCGCGACGAGCTCCTCGAGCTTGCCTATGGGTACGTGCTCGAGCACGGCGTCGCCGACCTGTCGCTGCGTCCGCTGGCGGCCGCGATCAAATCCAGCCCGCGCGTGTTGCTGTTTCTATTCGGGAGTAAGGCCGAGCTCGTACAGGCGATCCTCGCCCGCGCGCGCGAAGACGAGCTCGCGCTCCTGGCCCGCGTCCGCGGCGGCGGCGATCTGCTCACCCTCGCCGCCGACCTGTGGCGGTGGCTGGCTGCCGATGAGCACCGGGGGGTGCTGACCCTATGGGTCGAGGGCTACGCGCGCTCGCTGATCGACCCCGACGGCCCGTGGGCGGGCTTCGCGGCGGCGACCGTCGCCGACTGGCTCGCGGTGCTGAACGAGTCCGGCGCCGGCGAAGAGGACGCGACGCTCGTGCTCGCCGTCCTGCGGGGCGGGTTCCTCGACCTGCTCGCGACCGGCGACGTCGAGCGGACGACCGACGCGGTGAGCCGCCAGCTCGCGTTGATGCGCGGGGGCCGATGAGCACCCCGGCGGGCGAGGCCGTTCGCGCCGCCACGGCGGCCGACGCCGCCGCGGTCGGCCGGCTGTTGCACGACTTCAATACCGAGTACGACGACCCCACGCCGGGTCCGGACAAGCTCGCCGACCGGATCGAGCAGCTGCTCGCCGGCGGCGACACCGCGGTGCTTCTCGCGGGATCCGACCCCGCCCGCCCCGACGGCCTCGCGGTGCTCCGGTTCCGGCCGGCGCTGTGGAGCGAGGCGCTCGAGTGCTACCTCGCCGAGCTCTACGTCGTACCCGCGATGCGCGGCCGCGGGCTGGGCCGCGCGCTGATGAACGCCGCGATGCGGTTCGCCCGCGAGCGCGGCGCCGACTACATGGATCTCGGCACCGCCGAAACCGACGTCGCCGCCCGCTCGCTGTACGAGAGCCTCGGCTTCAGCAACCGCGAGGGCAAACCCGACGGGCCGCTCAATTACTACTACGAGCGCGAGTTGTGACGCTCGGGGCCGGAGCCCTCGACGTCAGCTCCGCATCCGCGGGTCGTTGTACAGGTTGTACACCTGAAACGTCTTGGGTCCGTTCGCGGTCAGCGTGATCCGCATCAGCTGCCAGCCCGCGGTCGGACTCGGATCGAGGTCCGCGGGCTGTGACAGCGCCCACGCGCCGGCGACGCCCTGGTTGCCGGTGGTCTTGAACGTCCCGGTCTGGAGCGGAGCGTTCGCGGTGTTCGTCCCGGCGTAGGACACCGAGAAGCCACGCTGCCGCCGTTGCTGGCCGATGCATTCCGGATCATCATCCGCGGTGGGGTAGGCGGAGGTGAGGCAGATCGTAGGACTGACCGCCTTCGCGCCGACCGGGAGGTTCAGCACCGATCCGGTCCTGCCGTCCTGGAGCGCGGTGGTGACGATCTGGGCGCCACCGGTCAGCGTCCAGCCGGTGCCGGCGAAATCGTCCGGGGCCTCGCCCGGCGCGAGCGCGTACCAGTTGCTGTCGCCCCACGGCAGAAACGGCTGGGAGAGGGCGGGGTCGGTGCAGCTGGAGGTGCCGGCCGCGCTCGTGTCGGCCTGCGCGGAGGCCGCGACGACGGCGCCAACGGGTGCCGCCCCGAGGGCCGCGACGACGACCCGGACGCCGAGGCGGCGGACGAGATGAGACTTCATTTCATACCGTTCGTGGTGCCTAGCTGAGTGGCGTCCCACATCCGTGTGAGACGCTTGTTTCGCAGTTCCCCGTCTCGGGCCGGGTGGCCCGATCGGGGATTCGGAATGTTCATCGTCCGCCGCGCACCGAATATCAACAGCGATGGTCGAATCCGACGATCACTAGACCGGCCAGCATTCGCGGAGTGTGGTTGCGCTCGCGCTCGCGCTCGCGGAGGACCTGGGGTTGAGCGACGAGCGCCGTCGCAACCTGGAGTTCGCTGCCCTCCTGCACGACGTCGGCAAGATCGCGATCCCGAAGGACATCGTGAATAAGCCCGGCAAGCTCGACCCCGAGGAGTGGACGATCATCAAGACCCACACGGTCGAGGGCGAGAAGATGCTCTCGCAGGTCGGAGGTTTCATGCGCCACGTCGGGCTGCTCGTACGCTCGCACCACGAGCGCTGGGACGGCCGCGGCTATCCCGATGGCCTCGCCGGCGAGGAGATTCCGCTCGAGGCGCGGATCATCACCTGCTGCGACAGCTGGAACGCGATGCGCACCGGTCGCGTGTACCGCAAGGCGCTCCCGCTCGAGATCGCGCTCGATGAGTTGACCGGCAACGCCGGCCCGCAGTTCGATCCCCTGCTGGTCGAGGCGCTGCTGCCGATCATCGAGCGGACCGAAGGCGAGCCGGTTCTCGCCCCGCCGGCCCAGCGGTCGCAGCCGCGTCCCCAGATGGCCCCGATGCCGACACCGGCGTCGAGGTAGCGCGCACTCGCCGGAGCGGATGACTACACGCGGAGGGCCTCGGTGGGGCTCAACCGCGCTGCCTTTGTTGCCGGATACACGCCCGCGAGCACGCCGATCAGAACACCGGCGGCGGGCGCAGCCACAAGCGCGTACAGCGGCACCACGAACGGCTCCTTCTGCGCCACCGCGTACACCTCGGTCGCGCCGGCGCCGAGCGCGAGGCCGGCGATGGCGCCGAGCGCGGCGAGCAGCGCGGACTCGGTGAGGAACTGCGTGGTGATATGACGGCGGGTGGCGCCCAGCGCACGACGCAGCCCGATCTCTCCGCGTCGCTCGAGCACTGAGATCACCATGATGTTGGCGATGCCGATGGCGCCCACCAGCAGCGCCACCGCCCCGAGCCCGAGCAGCAACGTCGTGAACTGGCCCTTGGCCGCCGCCCGCGCCTCGAGCGCGTCCGACGGACGGCTCACGTCGACACCGCTGGCGTCTTGCGGATCGGCGGTCGGAGCAAGCAGGTTCGACACCTGCGTGACGTCGTTGACGTTGGCGCGCACATAGATCTCCGACGGGTTCGGCTGCTCCTGGAACAGCCGCTCGGCCACCGGGAGCGAGATGAACACGGTCGTGTCGATCGAAGAGTCGAGCAGCGCCGGCTTCAGGATCCCGATCACGGTGAACCAGGTGTTGCCGAGGTACACCTCTAGATGACCACCGACCTGGTTGATCTCGAGGATGCTCGCGGCCTGGGCGCCGAGCACCACCTCGGGATAGCGGTCGGCCACGGCGCCGAGGAACTGGCCCGACGCCATCGACGTGCCCACCACTTCAGGAAGGTCGTCGCCGGCCGCGTCGACGCCGATCCCGCCCGTCTCCTGCGCGGGGACGAGCGGACTGCGCAGCACGGTCGCGCTCGACACCTGGTACACGGCGGCGTCGTCGTCGACGTTCCGCATGTGCTCGATCATGGGGACCGACGTATCCGGGAGCACCTCGTTGTTGCCCTCGAAGTTCTGCCCGGGAGTGACCGTGAGCAGGTTCGTTCCGAGCTTGTCGATCGTCGCGAGCAGGTTCGCCTGGCTCGAGGCGGACACGCCGACGACGGCCACCATCGCGCCGATTCCGATCGCGATGCCGAGCGCCGACAGGGCCGCCCGCAGCCGGCGCGTGCGCAGGCCCAGGAGGGCCACATTGAACAGCTCGCGCGGCGCCAGGCGCGCGGCATCGAGACGGTCGCGCTCCGGCAGCGCGGAGGACGCGGTGCTCATAAACGGTCGTCTCCGACGATCTCGCCGTCCCGCATGTGGATCTGACGCGGAAACGACGCGGCAATGTTCGCGTCGTGGGTGATCAGGACGAGTGTGGAACCCTCGGACGCAAGCTGATGCAGGAGGGCGACGACCTCCGCGCCCGACTTGGAGTCGAGATTCCCGGTTGGCTCGTCGGCCAGCAGGATCTGCGGTCGCTTGACGAGGGCGCGCGCGATCGCGACCCGCTGGCGCTCGCCTCCGGACAGCTGCGGCGGCCGGTGGGTCAGGCGATGGCCGAGACCAACGCGCTCGAGCGCCGTGCGCGCCGCCGCTTGGCGCTCGCGGCCCCGGACCCCGGCATACAGCAGGCCGGTGGCAACGTTCTCGACCGCCGTCAGTGGATCCTGGAGGTGGAAGGTCTGGAACACAAACCCGATCTGGTGCGCACGCACGCCGGCGAGCTCGCGGTCCGACGCGGTGGCGACATCGCGCCCGGAGATCCTGACCGCGCCGCTGGTCGGCCGCTCGAGCGTGCCGAGAATCGTGAGCATCGTGGTCTTGCCCGATCCCGAAGGGCCGACCACTGCGACCTGATCCCCGGCCGGGATGTCGACGGTGACTCCCCGGAGCGCGAAGACCTCGCCGGGATATTCCTTGTCGACGCGGTCGAGCGCGAGCATGGTCAACCCTGTGAGTCCGTGACCGCGAGGCCCGGATAGATGCCGGCGCCCGAGATCTCGACGTAGCCGGCGGCGAACAGACCGGTGGTCACGGGGATCAGCGTGTGCGGCGCGGCGGCTTCCTGGACGGAATAGTTACCGCCGCCGGTCGCCAGCAACGCGGTGACCGGCACCGACAGCACGTTGGTGGCTTTCTGCTGGACGAAGTTCACGCTGACCGCGGCCTGGTCGAGCCCGGCTCCGGTGTTGTGGCCGCTGAGCGTGATCGTCACCGGGATCGTCGACGACGAGCCGCTGCCGTTGTTCCCGTTGTTGCCATTCCCGTTCCCGCCATTGCCGTTCCCGCTGTTGCCGTTGCCGTTGTTCCCGCTGCTCGAGCTCTGGGCGACCGGGCTGACGGCGGTGATCCTTCCGTTCACGACATCGCCGTTGGGCATCTCGACGGTGACGTGCTCGCCCTCGACGGCCTCGCTCTGGACCGTCGCGGCCAGGTCGACCGTGACCACGAGTTGGGTGGAGGTGGTCTGGAGGATCGCGGTGGCGCTGCCGGACCCGCTGTTCCCAGAGCCACTGTTCCCAGAGCCATTGTTCCCCGAGCCGCTGTTGCCGGAGCCGCTGCCGTTCCCGGAGCCGCCGCTGGACGGCGACCCGGAGCTGCTGCTCGGGTGTCCGCCGCCGCTCGGGCTGCCGCTCCCGCTCCCCGGCGAGCCGTTGTGGTTGGAATGCAGTTGCTGAGTCTCGGCCTTCAGGAGGGCAAGCAGGGCCTGGAGCTGCTGCTCGGCCGTCGGCTTACCTGACTTCTTCTTGCAGTTGCCCGATTGCGTGCCGGTCGTCGACGGAGTGGTGTTCGTGCTCGTGTTCGTGGTGCTAGGGGTGGTGGTCCCGTTCGTGCTCGGGCACTTCTTCGTCTTTGCCGCCTTGTGAGATGCCGTGTGGGCGGACGGCGTCGTGGAGGGTGTCACCGGCACCGAGTAGTCGACGAACTCGGGGGATGCCGGGTCGACCGTGGCGCTCGCATTCGTGGCGCCGGTCGAGCCGAGCGTTCCGTCGACGGTCGTGACCAGCTGATCTCCCGGCAGGAACACGATCTGACCAAGCGTCAGGGTGCCGGTCTCCGTCTCGCCGAGCGATTCCTGGAGCAGGTCGACGCCCTCGGTCGTCGCGGCTTGCCAGACGTCGTCGACCGTGATGTTGGCGGCGTTGAAGCCGAGCTTGACGAGGTTGCGGTTGAGCTCCTTGATGTCCGCGCCGTCGCTGTCGGACGGGCTGAGGTCGCGGTAGGCCGGCGTGGTCCCGTCCATCAGGAGCACCGGCTTGCCGTCGATCTTGTAGAGCGTCTGCCCGGGCTTGATCACCTGCCCGACCACGGGAAGCCACGTGATCGTTCCGCTCATGCGGTTGTAGACGGTCTGCGGGCTGTTGTAGCTGAGTGTTCCCGACTCGGTGTCGGTTTCGACGAGGTTGCGTCGCTGGACGGTCGTCGAGCCTGACGGCTTGCTCGTGTTGCCCGACGCGCTCGGCGTGGACGAGCCGGCGTTTTCGACGACGACGACCACGACCGCGACCGCGATGATCAACGCGAGTCCGACGAGCAGTCGTGAGAACCACCGCCTGCCCTCTGTGCGCTTAACCCTCGGCACCCGCATGACTCAGCCGATCATCTGGCGTCCGCCGCCACACGCGGTCACCGCGTGCCGGAAGGCCGGCGAGCTGGGGTCGAGCCCGGCGGGGGCCAGCTTTGGTCCCCCGCCCCGAGCGAACGTCGGGTCGGGGAAGTCGGGCACCCCGTGCTTGCGCATGCACGCCGCAAACTCGAGCGCCTGCTGTTTCTGCTGGTTGGTCGGGGGCGGGGGCGGGGCTCCGCCGCCCGGCAGCAGCTTCGCGCACGCCTTCTCGGCGGCCTGGAACGCGGGTCCGCTGAACGTGATGCCGTCGGCGATCACCGTTCCGCTTCCGGGACTCGTGGAGAGCTCCAGGCTGGGGCCGCCGGCGCCGCTCGTCGGGTCCGGGAAGTTCTTGATCCCGTGCGAGTGCATGCACTCCGACAGCGTGAGCGCCGTGGCACTAGGGTTGGTCGTGGCCGCGGAGTTGTAGGCCGAGCTGCCGCACGCGGCGAGCGCGACGACATAGCCGGCGGCGAAGAGCCCGGCGACAATCGGCGTGATGTGCATATCTGCGCTCCCTCTGCTCTCTGGATCGTCAGCCGCAGAGGTTGTACGCGGCGAGCAGTAACAGGGTCGTAACGCTGTTATGCCGCTGTTATGCGCGCTCAGGCATCCTGGACGTGCAGATGCCGGCGCGGGCCGCGGTCCCGCCCGGCTCTGCCCAAGGAGTGCAAATGGCCTGGCGGAGGAACGAGCGATGAGGGTGCTGGTGGTGGAGGATCATCCGCGGCTTGCCGAGACCGTGGCCACCGTCCTGCGCCGAGAGGGCATGGCCGTCGACCTCGCGTTCGACGGGCGTGAGGCACTGGCTCGAGTGGCGCTCGCCGACTACGACGTGGTTGTGCTCGATCGGGACCTGCCAGGAGTGCACGGCGACGAGGTTTGCCGGGCGATGGTCGCCGACGGCCGTCCGAGCCGGGTGCTGATGCTGACCGCGGCCGGCGCCGTCGAGGACCGAATCGAAGGCCTCGGCATCGGCGCCGACGATTACCTGCCCAAGCCGTTCCATCTGGCCGAGCTGGTCGCGAGGGTGCGAGCGCTGTCGCGGCGGTCTCGCCCTGCGCTCCGACCGACGCTCATATACGGCGACCTCGAGCTCGACTCCGCGCGTCGCCGAGTCACCCGCGGCGGCCGGCCGGTGGCGCTCAGCCCGAAGGAGTTCGCGGTGCTCGAACTGCTGCTTGGGGCCGAGGGGGCGGTCGTCTCGAGCGAGCAGATGCTCGAGCGGGCATGGGACGACGCGGTCGATCCGTTCACGAACACGGTTCGCATGACGGTCAGCCGCCTGCGCGCCAAGCTCGGAGAGCCACCGGTGATCGAGACCGTCGTGCCCGTTGGGTACCGGATCGGAGGATCGGCATGAATCCGACCGCACCGGGTGCGGCCGCCGGCATGGCGGCTCGCCTCCGGCATCCGCGGACGACCGTCCGCTGGCGGCTCACCCTGCTGTATGGCGGGTTGTTCCTGGTATGCGGCGCGGCGTTGCTCGCGATCACGTACACGCTCGTCGATCACGCCACCGTCACCAACGGCCCGTTCCGCGCGTTTGTCAACGCCACGCGCCCGCCGCCTTCGGCGTCTCGGCCCAGCTTCGAGCGCGCCCCGATCGGACAGGTGGCCCATCCGCCGAAGTCCGGGCTTCCCGGGGAGATCCAAAAACTGCTCAAGACGCGCTCGGGCCAACGCGCGATCTTCACCGTCGGCTCGGTGCAGCGGATCTCCGACCTGCACCAGCTAGTGATCGAGTCGAGCATCGCGCTCGCGATCATGGCGATCATCTCGGGCGCGCTTGGCTGGATGGTGGCCGGACGGGTGCTCGCGCCGCTGCGCACGATGACCGCCGCCACCCAGCAGATGTCCGAGGCCAATCTCCACGAGCGCCTGGCGATGACCGGACCGCCTGACGAACTGCGGCAACTGGCGGACACGATCGACGGGCTGCTCGGGCGGCTCGAGGGCGCATTCGACGCCCAGCGACGGTTCGTCGCCAACGCCTCGCACGAGCTTCGAACACCGCTGACGACGGTCAGAGCCCTCCTCGAAATGGTCCTCAGCGATCCGCGAGCGACCGTGCGCACGTTCAGGACCACATGCCGGCAGGTGCTGGAGGAGTCAGAGCAACAGGAGCAGTTGATCGACGCCCTCCTGGCACTCGCCCAGGGTCAGCGCGGAATCGACGCGCGCGAGCGGATCGACCTCGCGGCGATCGCCGGCGAGGTGGTCGGCGCGCACGAGGGGCAGGCCGCCGCACGTGGCGTACACATCGACGCTTCGCTCGAGACGGCTGCGATCGCTGGCGACCGCCGCCTGATCGAGCGGCTCGTCTCGAATCTCGTCGACAATGCGCTCCGCTACAACCAGCCGGGGGGAACGGCGCGCGTCGAGGTTCGGCCCGGAGCGGGGGAGGTCGAGCTGGCTGTCGCCAACACCGGCCCGGCGGTGCCGGCCGAGGAGATCGGCCGTCTGCTCCAGCCATTCCAGCGTCTTGCCGGCGACCGCGTCGGTCACAGCGAGGGGCTGGGCCTGGGGCTGTCGGTCGTCGCGGCAATCGCGAACGCGCACGACGCTCCACTCGACGTCCGCCCCGGCGCGCACGGCGGACTCGACATCACCGTGCGGTTCGCGCGGGCCCCTGCGCCCGCACCGCCGGAGGACTCTGCGCAGTCCGATCCGCCGGCCGTCGGCCTGGGCATCGTCGAAACGTAGGCATCCGCGAGGCCAAAGATGGGTCACTGGTCCCGATGCGGGATGCGGGTTCCTCGCCTACCTTGGCGGCATGTTCCTCGAACCCCACCACCGGCTCCAGATCGCGGAGGCTCATGCCGACGGACTCCGGCGAGTCGGAGCCCGGCGCCGGACGCCGGCTCCGGATTCCTGGCGGGACGCCGCCGTCACCGACTCGACGATCGTGATCCGCGCGAACCGGCCCAACGACGACCGGGCGCTCGCCAGCCTCGCGGGACTCGACTCGGCCTCGGTGCCCGCCGAGCCGCTGCTGCTCGCGGAGGTCGGCGGCGAGCTGCGGGCCGCCCTGTCGCTGCACGACGGCGCGGTGATCGCGGACCCGTTTCACCGCACCGCGCAGCTCGTGACCTTGTTGCAGACGAGGGCCGAACAGCTGCTCGTGAACGACCGGTCCGGCGGCCGGCGGTTGTTCGCTCGCGTCCGGGCGCGCCTCGCGCCGGCGAGGTAGCAGTCGTTCCGCTGGTCCGCGGGCTACGCTAAGCGACCGCACCGGGAACCCTTATATCGTCGTGGTCCTCAAGCAGTACTACCTCGGCTGTCTCGCGCACGCCTCTTACCTAATCGCCGACGAGGCGAGCGGCACCGCGGCTGTCGTAGACCCGCAGCGCGACGTCGAGCAGTACCTCGACGATGCCGCCCGGCTCGGCTGCCGGATCGGTCACGTGTTCCTGACGCACTTTCACGCCGACTTCGTGGCCGGCCACCTAGAGCTTCGAGAGCGCGAGGGCGCCGCAATCCATCTCGGCGCGCGGGCGCGGGCCGAGTACACGTTCACAGCGATGGCGGACGGCGACTCGGTGCAGCTGGGCGAGGTACGCCTCATCGTGCTCGAGACGCCCGGACACTCGCCCGAGTCCATCTCGATCCTCGTGTCCGACCCCGGCGAGCCGGTCGACCCGTACGCGGTCCTGAGTGGCGACACGCTGTTCATCGGTGACGTTGGCCGCCCCGATCTCCGGGGCGCGCTCGGGTGGAGCGCAGAGGAGCTCGGAGGAATGCTCTACGACTCGTTGCACCGGAAGCTCGCCCACCTGCCCGACGACACGCTCGTGTACCCCGCGCACGGCGCCGGCTCACTGTGCGGCAAGAAGCTCAGCACCGACACGGTGTCGACGATCGGCATCCAACGGGCCTACAACTACGCGTTGGCGCCGATGACCCGAGAGCGCTTCATCGAGACCATAACCGCGGATCTCCCCGACGCGCCGGCGTACTTCACCTACGACGCGGTGCTGAACGCGCGCGAGCGGCCGACGCTCGAGCAGGCGCTCGAGCGCGAGCTGCGCCCGTTGACGCTCGATCAGACGCTCGAGCTCCACGAGAACGGCGCCCAGGTGCTCGACACGCGAGACGCGGCGAAGTTCGAGGCCGCGCACCTGAAGGGCAGCATCAACGTCGGCCTGGGCGGAAGCTACGCCACCTGGTGCGGCACGCTGCTCGATCCGGAAAAACCGATCGTCTTGATCGCCGAACCCGGGCGCGAGGTGGAGGCCGCGACGCGCCTTGGCCGGATCGCGTTCGACACGGTCGCCGGGTATCTCGCCGGCGGGATGGAGTCGCTCAGCGACAACCCGAACCTGGTCGACCGGATCGAGCGCATCACCGCGGCCTCGCTCGCCGAACAACTGTCGTCGCCGGCGCCGCCGCTCCTGGTCGACGTTCGGGCTCCGGGCGAATGGGAGCAAGAGCGGATCGACGTGGCCGTCAACGTCCCGCTGTCGCGGTTGCCCGAGCGCCTCGACTCGCTGCCCCGCGACCGCCAGATCGTCGTTCACTGCGCCAGCGGGTACCGCTCCGCGATCGCCGCCGGCCTGCTCGAGCGCGCGGGCTTCGCGGACGTCGCCGACCTTGTCGGCGGGCTGGGGGCGTGGGCGTCCCGATTGTGAGGTAGGTAGGCTGGGCAGCGATGCCGGCCGAGCCACAGCCGATAACGCTGTTCGATGTCGCGAAGCGGGCCGTCGAGGTCAGTGATCCGGACGACCGGGATTCGCGTCTTGGCGACCTGCTCGAGCAGTTCGAGGACGCCGACGAGCCCGTGACCGCGGTCCAGAACCTCGAGGAACGGGTCGCGATCGCGGTTGAGGGCGTGGACGTCGAAATCGATGACCCCGCGGTGTCGATGGCGGCGGCCACGATCCTGTATCTGGCTCACCGCCGCGACGAGCTTCACGACGAGCCGCGCAAGATCCTCCGGCTCGCGGCGCGCGCCGAGTGGAAGGGCGACCCGCCCGAAGCGGTGCGCGACTGGCTGGCCGACCGCGGCGTCGAGGTCTGAGAGTCCGGGAGGCTGAGGCGTGGCGCGCGAGCCGTCTCTAATCCTTCAGGTCCCGCGGAACAGCGAGGTCGACCGTCAGCTGCGCGAACAGCCGCCGGCGGCCGTCGCAGGCGGCGAGATACTCGTCGAGATCGGCGCCACCGACGACGAGGGCAACCTCGAGCCGCCCCTCGGCGGCGAGGTCGTGCTGTCGCTGCCTTCCCCGGAGGCGCTCGCTCGACAGGCCGATGACGTTCGCCGCGTGATCGCACAGGCGGGCACGGGTGATGAGCCGCTCGTGGTCGTGGTCGAGGCTGCCGAGGAACTCCGTGACGAGGAGCTTGCGCCGGTGCTCGAGGCGGCGGGACACACCGCCCGACCGGTGATCCTGCGGGTGATCAGGAACGGCTGAGGCCGCGCCGGCGCGGCCCACCTCTTACCGAGTTTGGTCCTCGGGGCGGCCCGCACCCCACCCGGGATCCTCTGAGGTGTAGGGGCCGCCTTCGCCGCGCAGGTCGCGGTAGCGGCGATCGAACAACTCGAGCACCTCGGTGACATCTGACGGCCCGCGGAGGTCGTGGCTCACGCCAACGTCGTCGGGCAGCGCGAGCTCGGCGGGTTCGGCATCGCCGTGCTCGACGAGCTCGTCGCGCTCTCGCCCGAGCACCGGGAGCTCGGCCAGGCCGCGCTCGGGATACAGGACGCCGAGCTCGTTGTGCTCGTAGAGCGCCACGGCCGCACCGTCCGCGCGGCGCTCGATGCGAACGCCCGGCCAGGTCGCGAGCTCGTTGGCTATCTCGTCGGCGAATGCGGAGACGTCAACCACGAGCACGATCCTACAAAGCGCGTCGAGCCGGTGTCGTTTTAGATTCCGGGGGATGCCGAGCGTGCTCGTCCCTCAGGAGCAGGATTTCCCGCGGTGGTACCAGGAGGTGATCGCCAAGTCGCAGCTCGCCGAGAACGGCCCGGTCCGAGGCACGATGGTGATCCGGCCCTGGGGCTATGCGATCTGGGAACGCCTGGAGGCCGCGATCGACGAGCGGATCAAGGCGACCGGGGCGCGCAACGCCTACTTCCCGCTGCTGATCCCGGAGGCGTTTCTGCGTCGCGAGGCCGAGCACGTCGAGGGCTTCAGTCCCGAGCTCGCGGTCGTGACCCACGGCGGCGGCAAGGAGCTCGAGGAGGCGATCGTGGTGCGGCCGACGAGCGAGACGATCGTCAACTCGTCGTTCGCCAGATGGATTTCGAGCTACCGCGATCTGCCCCTACTGGTCAACCAGTGGGCCAACGTGGTCCGGTGGGAGCTCCGGCCGAGGCTGTTCCTACGGACGTCCGAGTTCCTCTGGCAGGAGGGGCACACCGCTCACGCGTCGCGTGAGGAAGCGCACGCGTATGCGCTCAGGATCCTCGCCGAGGTGTACGCCGACGCGATGGCCGAGGAGCTGGCGATCCCGGTCTTCCAGGGACGCAAGACCGATCGGGAGAAGTTCGCGGGTGCCGAGGTTTCGTGGTCGTGCGAGGGGGTGATGCGGGACGGCAAGGCACTGCAGATGGGGACCTCGCACGAGCTCGGGCAGAACTTTGCACGCGCGTTCGATATCCAGTTCTCGGGTCGCGACGGGCAGCTTCGGTATGTGTGGCAGACATCGTGGGGCGCATCGACTCGTCTGATCGGGGCGATGATCATGGTCCACGGCGACGACGACGGGCTGCGCGTCCCGCCTCGGCTGGCACCGGTCCAGGTCGTGGTGCTCGTCGCGCGTGCCGGCGAGGGAGTCGTCGAGGCTGCGAGCAGGCTCGTCGATGACTTGCAGCGTGCCGGGGTACGCGCCGAGCTGGATGACAACGTCGAGGTCTCGGTCGGGAGGCGGATCGTGGACCACGAGCTCCGCGGCGTCCCCATCCGGCTCGAGTTGGGCCCGCGCGACCTGGCGGCGAACCAGGTGGTGGTCGCACGCCGCGCCCGCGGGGAGAAGGAGACGGCCGCGCTCGAGTACGTCGCGCTCGAGATCCCGAACCTGCTCGCCCAGGACCAGGGGGAACTGCTCGCTCAGGCGACGGCGCTCCGCGACGGACGCACCCGGCCGGCCGAGTCGGTCGACGAAGCCAGGGAGCTGGCGAGTGACGGCTTTGCCCGGCTGCCGTGGCGAGCGGTAGGCACGGAAGGGGAAGACCGGCTCGCCCAGGCCGGGGTGTCGGTGCGATGCCTCGTGCGCGACGACGGACAGCCGGTGGATGATCCCGCCGCCGCCGGCGTCGATGCGCTCGTCGCGCGCGCCTACTGACACCTTGATCTGAGATGAACGGTCCCTTACCGTTGCCATCGAGCGGGCGCAACGATGGTTAATAGGGCCAGGAGGTGGTTGGCGTGCCAACCCGGGGCTGGTGGTCGGACCGGTGCGTGGGGTAGAACAACCGCGCAAGCCGTTCGTGGGTCGTGCCGAGGAGTTGTCGGCACTGGAGCGTTCCACTGACCGCGCCAGGGCCGGCAATCCCACCGTCGTCGTGCTCGAGGGCGATCCCGGCATCGGCAAGTCGAGCCTGCTCACGAGAGTGGCCAGCACGGTCGCGGACGCCGCGGTGGTCCGCGCCAGCGGCGACGAGACCGAGTCGATGCTCGCCTTCGGCGTGGCGCGCCAGCTCCTTGACAGCGCCGCCATGGCAATCGCAGGGCGGCCCGGCGCCGCACGCGAGCTCGTCGACATTCCGGACGGTTCGGACCCGCTCGTTGTCGCCGGCCAGCTGCGGACGCTGTTGCGGAGCGCCGAGCGCGCGACCGATCTCGTCGTTCTGATCGTCGACGATCTGCCCTGGGCCGATCGGGCCTCGGCCGCAACTCTGCTCGCCGCGTTGCGCAGCCTCCACACCGACCACGTGCTCGCGCTGCTCGCGGCCCGGCCCGGCCAGCTGGCCAGGCTCGGCGACGAGTGGTCTCGCTTCGTCGCGGGCGACCACCGCTGCGACCGGTTGCGGGTCACCGGCATGACCCGTCACGAGCTCATCGCGCTTGGAGAGGCACTCGGCGCCGGACGGCTCCCCGGATGGGCGGCGAACCTGCTGGCCGAGCACACCGGGGGTAACCCGCTGCACTGCTGCGCTTTGCTCGAGGAGCTCGAACCGAACTGGTGGACGCGATCCGACCGGCTGCCGGCGCCGCGGGCGCTTTCGTCGCTGGTCCTGGCACGTCTCGGCTCGCTCAGTCAGGAGACGCAGCGGCTGGTGAGCGCCGCTGCGGTTCTGGGTCGTCGGTGCCGGCTCGAGAACGCGGCCCGCCTGGCCGAGCTCGCCGATCCGATCGACGCGCTCGACGAGGCGTGCCGAGCGGGCCTGGTCGTGGAGTCGCAAGACGGGCCAACCAGCGAGATCTCCTTCTCGCACGCGCTCGTGCACCGCGCGATCTACGACGACCTGGGCCCTGCGCGACGCCGTCGCATGCATCGCACCGCGGTCGATCTGGTCGGCTGGCGAGCGGCGCTCGGGCATCGGGTCGCGGCCGCATCAGGTCCCGACGAACAGCTCGCCCGGGACCTCGAAGCCGCGGCACGGGACGCGCTCGGCCGCGGACAGTCCGCCCAGGCGGCATCCTGGCTCGCGTTGGCCTCGGCGGCGAGCGCCACCATGCCTGAGCGCGAGCGCCGCGTGCTCGACGCGCTCGAGGTGCTAGTCGACGACGGCGCCGTCGCCGAGGCCGAACGACTCCTCGCGCGCGGCGAGGACCCGCCGGCGACCGCCCGCCGCAGCGTCCTCACCGGCGAGCTCGATCTGCTCGCCGGTCGGGTTGCCGAGGGGCGGGAACGCCTCATGCATGCGTGGGAAGCGCGTCACACCGAACCCGACGAGGCGATCGGCGCGCGAGCGGCGTTGCTGCTCGCCTCGTCCCACCTTTTCGACGGGCGACTCGCGGACGCGATCGTCTGGATCGAACGGGCCGCGGGCGCCCGCGCTCCGTCACTGGCCCGCCGCGTGCTGGCGTTGCGCGCGCTGATCTTCGCGGTCGACGGACGCGAGCACGAGGGCCTTCGTTTGCTCGAGTCGATCCCGGCCGCGCCAAGCGAGGTTCCGCTCGCCGAAACCGACCTGCTGGTCGCCCGCGGTATGGCGAAACTCCCCGCCAGAGACCTCGAGTCCGTGATCGCCGACCTGACGACCGCCGCCGAGCGTCTGCGCCTGGGAGGCGCTGACCGGAGCACCTGTCAGTGCCTGTCCTGGCTGGCCGCCGTCGAGTACCACCGGGGCGCCTGGGACGACGCCCTCGCGCATGGCGAATTAGCGGTCGAAATGGCCGTCGCCCAGGATCGGGTCGCCGACCTCGGGTTGGCTCAGGCGCACGCCGCGCTCGTTCCGGCCGGGCGAGGCGACTGGACAACGGCGGCCGCCTATAGCGATGCGGCGCATGACGCGGCGGAACGGCTCGGCTCGGCCACGGTCCTTGCCGCGGCCGTGACCGCGCGCGCAAGCCTTGCCACTGCTCGCGGTCGGCCGGACGAGACCGTCCGCGCCGCCGACGGCATGCGCGACCATCGCGGCGCGAAGCTCCTTGAACGGATCGGCCCGTTCGGCTGGCGATCGCTGGAGGTCGATGCCCTGATCACGCTCGGCGAGTTCACACGCGCCGAGACCGCGCTTCGGGAGCTAGCCGCCGCCCGTCCCGCCCGGCTCGCCCGGGGTGACGTCCTGACCACGTCCCGGCTTTCGGGCAATCTGGCGCGTGCGCGGGGCGACGTCCCGGGCGCCGAGCGTCACTTCAGCGAAGCCTGGTACGCGGCCGAGCTGCTCGAGATGCCGCTCGCGCTCGCGCAGCTCGAGGTCGACGACGCGCGCCGCCTTCGCCACGACGGTCGCCGCCCCGAGGCGATCGGACGGCTGCGCTCGGCGCGAGTGCGCCTCGAACGCCTTCAGGCACGCCCGTACCTCGAGGTCTGCGACCGGGAGCTCGCGGCGTGCGGGGTCATTGGCGCCTCAGAGACCCGGAGCGGGTCGCTGGGGCTGACCCCCGCCGAAACGGCCGTCGCCGACCTGGTGGCCGCTGGAAACACGAACCGGCAGGTCGCCGCCGAACTGTTTCTCTCGGTGAAGACCGTCGAGTTCCACCTGCGCAACATCTTCGCCAAGCTCGACATCCGTGGCCGCCGAGAGCTTGCCGTCACCCTAGGGGTGCCCCAGGGTCGAAGACTGGGGTGAATTCAGGGGAGCGACCCCGGCGACAAAGCCCCCGCGCCAGAAGACACTGGAGCGGTGCCATCGGCTCACCACATCCGAAGAGGCGGCTATGCGATTGATCGCCGAGATCTCGAGATCCTCAGACGGTCGCTTGGAGGGGACCATTCAAACCGATCTCCGCTCGACACCTGTTCCGTTCAGCGGCGTGCTGGAGCTGCTTCGCGTCCTCGAGGACGAAGTGCCCGCCTCGCCGGAGCTCGGCCCGGATCACCACCTGCCGAGCTAGCCGATCGGTGGCGCAGGCCCGCCGCCTTGCCCAGTGCCAGTTCCGAGGAGGTTCACCGATGAGCGTGTTCGAGACGGCTGCTGCATCGGAATCACTCGCCGCGCCGGACTCACTCGAGTCCCCCTTCCGAGGCGCGGCGACGCTTGTGCAGAGCGAAGCCGGGGTCGCGTCGGCACCCGTGAACGTCGCGAGCGCGATGGAGTCCCCGTTCTCGCATGGCCCGACGCCGGTGCTCGCCGGCGAAGCCGAGACCGCGGGCTTTCACGACCTGCTGCATGAGCTCGAGGACGAGTACTTCGACGAGGCGGTCGCTCAGCTGATCGACGAGGCGGCCGGCGTGCACCTGTCGTCCGCGGCCTCGTGGTCCTCAGCCGAAGCCGCTCCCGGGATGGCGATGAGTGAGCTCGAGGCGTGGATCGAGCCGCTGAGGCAGGAATCCGCACGGATGCTCGACAACATGGCCGAGCGTCTGGAAGGCGAGGAGCTCGAGACGCTGCGCGACCCCGAGCTCGAGACGCTGTTCGAGTCGCTGCGCCCGGACACCGGCGTCTTCCCGGAAGCATTCGAGAACTTCCTCGGCGGTCTGTTCAACAAGGCCAAGTCGCTGGTCAAGGGCGCCGTCAACCTGGCTCGCAAGGGGATCTCCGCGGTCGGGACGATCGCCTCCGCTCCGATCCGGTTCCTCCTGAACAAGCTCGGGGGCCTCGCGAAGACGTTGCTACGCGGGGTGTTGCAGAAGGCGATCGGCCTGTTGCCCGCGCCCGTCCAACCGATCGCCCGCACGCTCGCCCAGCGTCTGCTGGGCGAGGCCGAGGGCGAGACGGCGGCGGGGTCCGGTCAGGACCTGGCGCACGAGTTCGACATCTCGGCTGCCAACCTGCTGTTCGCTCCGGGCGAAAGCGAGGGCGAAGGCGAATGGGAGAGCGGAGCAGAGCTGGAGGGCGAGCTCGAGCAGCCCGCAGGGGCCGCGCTGTCCGAGCTGGACAACGCTCGGGCCGTGCTCGCGCACCAGCTCGAAGGGCTGGCGCCCGGCAGTGAGCCGCTCGCCGAGCTCGAACAGTTCCTGCCCCTCCTCATGGCGGCGCGCCCGGCGATCCAGATGGGAATCCGCTTCATCGGCCGCGAGAAGATCGTGAAGTTCCTGGCCGAGAAGATCGCCGGTCTGATCAAGGGAATCATCGGAATAGACGCCGCGCGAATCCTGTCGCCGCAACT
>Ga0335073_10000653_pt1 | contig 45221 bp, 53 predicted proteins | sample Lox_Sample_22_FD_207093 | JGI IMG/M metagenome (GOLD analysis project Ga0335073, IMG submission 207093) | Soil microbial communities from Loxahatchee National Wildlife Refuge, Florida, United States - Lox_Sample_2.2 | ecosystem: Environmental > Terrestrial > Soil > Wetlands | place: USA...
TCGAGAAGGGCATTGCGAAGCGACGTATCAAGGAACAACAGCTGACGAGCGAACTCTCGCCGTTCACTAGCTGCTTTCACGAACGATCGACTTGTCTTTCCTGCGGTTGTCTGTGGCGCATCTTTCAGGGCATCGGAGACTATCGGAATAATCGCAAGGACAAGGCCAGCAATCTCGAAACCGCTCATCTTGACAATGATGGAAGTAGGTGTCGAGGGGATATGGCTATGAGGGCAGATTGGAGGCGCTTCGGTAGACAAAGGAACACTGAGGAAGGCTTTTCCGATTGGCCCTTGTGCCGTCCGCCTCTGAGCTACTGCAAGCGGGCCCGCTGGTTGGGGGATGGGCGTACTAAGGTAAAATATGAGGAAAAGACAAAGGAAGCATTGACCACTCAGAAACCACGGTGGACGCACGTGTTCCACAACGAACAAATTCGCAAACCCCTCCTTTTACTGCAATTCAATTCAGCGTGACATCAATAATGAATGCCTTACAATTGGCCAGAGTCCCATCGGCTACAATTTCACAGCTAGGTTTCGATTGTCAAGAGCACTTCCTCGCCGTTATTGAAGCGGTCCGTAAGCGTCGGGAACACACTGAACCTGAGAGTACAAATGTTCAAGCGACCGTTGTTGCTCTGGAAGAAGAACTCGGCCGCTTTAGGATGTGGGCCAACGACATCGGAACCATGAGAAGAGACCAAGGATCGTTGGAATCCATGTTAATAAATATGGAGTATCTACGTAACAATGTCAAAGAGTTACTAGAAGATCTTAGATCATGTCTGAACGATGGTACAAAAATCTTAGGTTGCCGCTAATAGGCCAGTGAATTCAACTCTTGCACAAATCGATGAATCCCCTGTGCCTTCGAATTCTTCTGGCGATGAGGCGTCGGACGGAGAATCGGACGAACGTAAAGATTCAGATGACAACAGCTTTTTGTCAAACGGCGATTCCTCTTCTGAGATACTACCATGTGTACGACAATTTTACAAAGAGGTTGTAGATATTATCGATAAACTGTTTCAACTTTCGATCTTTATAAGGGGAAGTTCGAGAACCCTGAGGACAGATAAAGCGGCTGCGTACGTTGAGGAAGACGAAATTGGAAATGACGTTCTTCCAACATTCAAGCGATTTGTTCGGATGAAAATCGCGGCAGATGCACCGTCAGCACCAAAATGGCTTGTAAATCGGCTCACAGATACTATCACGATGCGCAGACAACAGTTTTATTATCAACGCGCACACAAGAGACAAGTATCCACGACAATATTAACCCATGGGTCTGCATTGGATGACCCGTCGATTGCCGGACCCACCGTACGAACCGGGTTTGCAACAGAAATGAAAACGCCCGTTGTCGCAAAGAGTGTAAAAACGATTCATCATACGTCCATGGAAAGTCGAACTTTAACGAAGACGACAGCAACTACTGCCGCCGAACCTCCAGCAGACATCCTCGAAGAGCGACCGACCGTAACGCTTCCGAACCTGACGAAGACGGAAATCATAAGAAATCGTGGTACCTTGCCAGGGCCCCCAAAAGAACCACCAGACAAAGATTTCGAATGTCATCAATGTTTTTATTTGCTTCCAGCCAACTATCGGCACGAAGATCTATGGACGTATTGCCTATTGCTGCATCATTGACAAAATAGGAAACACCTTTTTTCCGACCTTCGACCGTACCAATGTATCGTTCGGAATTGCACCAAAAAGCTTGAACTATACGAGACACGAGACGAGTGGGCTGCACATGAGCAGAGCCACTTTTCTGAATGGGTATGTGATATTGAACACAACGATAGTCCCTCTGGACTCATCTTTACTTCGGAGGATGAGTACAAGACGCATTTAAGGCAACATGACATATCAGTTGCAGATCATCAGGAACCCTTCTTGCTCACTCAACAGCGCCTGTCTCCTTTCCCCTTTCGCTTCTGTCCATTCTGCAATGATCCCAATTTCGACCTTCAGAACATCGATACATTATACGAAGTCGTAGAAAATCAATACCTCCATATCGAGACATCTCGGAACCTCCAGAAACATATAGCACTTCATCTCTTCGAGTTTTCAACATTAGCACTACTAGAGCCAGGAGAGGACTGCGTAGAATCCTTGAACGCCCAGACTGCGGCCAACAATCCTGAAGACGATGTGGATAGTTGGCATTTATCCAGTGTTAGTCTTACGTTTGATCATATTACAGACATCACTGAATCAGGACTATCGTTCGTTACACTAGAAGACGAACTAAGTTTCGTTCCGGAATTGATTGAGCCGGAGGACTGGAGCTATATTGCAAAACCATGGCCTGAGTCCGCTTCTGGAAACGACGAGGTGCTTTTGGCTTTCACAAAGAGATTCCAGGAGCAACAACAAAAGCAACAAGTTGAAGGTTCGAACGCCTGGAAATTAATCACTGACGTTAGATTCGTTTGCTTCTCGAGATTCAGACGATAATTCTGGGACTGTTCACTCACAAAACATTGCTGTCGACTCCTCCATGGGGTCAAGACAAGGATTCCTGCGTGGAACCAAAAGCAAGGATGTGATCGCCGGTGCTTCCCATTCTGAAACGCCAGGGGAAGACCCCACCCTTGCTTCCAACAGCGACTCGGAGCAAGTGCTCGATCTTTCTCCCTCGTTAAGACCAGGCCAAGATCTTCTGAAAGGGCTACGAGAGTGTCATAGAATCGAATTCGAAAGCAAGACATTCATTGAACTACGCAGTGATCTGGACTCGGAAGCCTATTTATACCACCGACACGTCCTATACCCAACATTTAGCCTTGTCGATGAAATTCAGACCGTGGCACAACAGTTCAGATCCTTGTTGGATATACAGAAGTTCCTAAATACAGTACAACTCGTGTTGAAGAACACAAGAGCTCTCTGCCAGAGAGCCGACGAGCTGTACATAAATCATCACCATTTCATGCTTGGGAATTTGCGCAAACTCGAGGAACGAATTTTTAACTGGGGAAAGAGTTTACCAGATGATGATGCCGTTAAGGCGGCGGCGCGCAAGCGGGACACCTTCTTTCGAATTCCAAGCTTCGCTTTGGGAAACCTAGGGAAAAAACGGAGAAAAGAGAGGGAGGAGCAAGAGCTTCATCATGCTACTGGGGCGGTGGCCTGTTTGACGGGGTGCTGCAAGGGCCTGAGGCAAATGCTGACGGGGTTTGGGAATGCGCTGTCTGGGATAGGGACTGAACTGAAAAGTGTGATGCGAACATTGAATGGTATTATGCATGTGGGCGAACAAAGCCAAGGAGCGGTGATTTATAAGGTTGTCCAGAAAGAATCACAAGAAGTTATACACAGGTGCGACGAATTCTACAGGCTTCGGATTAGCTACTATGAAGCGATTGAGGTGATTGAAGCCAAGGACAATGTAAGGAAAGATTATGAAACTGCATGGTTGAACAGGCTACGAATTAGCGAGAGATGACTTTGTATTATGATTGCCTAAACTGTGGTTTTGCCAGGTTAAATTCGATTATTGAAATTCGTATATAATTATGAGCAACAGCAAAACGTTTGCCGTTCTCGGCAAACCATATCCCTGTGGTGATCTTTGGTTACTAGTAAAACCCGTGGCGCTGTGGCGCCACCTATGACCCGCTTGCCTGGACCAGAGGCTTCGATCCAGAGCGCTCACCACAGACCGGCGATCTCCCCTTTCTAACCTTGTCGAGAAACTTCGCAACTCGCATTGAACGATAGTATAGCCGATATCTCCGAACACTAGGTATATAGTAACGCTATTACAAACGCTACAAACCGGCTATTCCTAACATAACCGATCATTCGTGCCACCCCTTCACCATTACACCTATCTATCGTCTTTGAAAGCTCGTCCACACTGTTTCTGTCGTCCGCTGGCTTTTCATTGGATCGGACATTTTTCTATTTGCTTCTACCACAGCATCGCAATTGCAATTAAAAAATATCGTGTGAATGCTGTTTATCATATTCGGCATCTTTCTCTTCGTCCTGGTAACAAGAGTTGCGTCGCAATGCTACTGGTCAGTGGTGCAAGAGGTACTCCCCGCCATATTCATTGATATTGAGAATTCTGACATGTATTTTCAAAGAACGCCACCTACACCGATCTCAGTACCTCCGTTCCCTTTACCTATGAAAACAGCGAGCTATCAACTGGAGTTCTCGTGTATATTCCCTAACCTCCTTGATACAAATGGCGTCGTTGACGCTTCTAGACTCACGATTGAACCGACACCTGCATCTTCTGCCTCCCCTACAGCATTGACAAATGGGGGCTCCACCGCCACGAGTTCATCTCAGTCTTTCATTCCAGCCGGCAATAACCTAAATACTGCAGACATTGTTGGTATCGCCCTTGGTTGCGGAAGTTTGGTAGTGGCTACAATCGCCTGCTATATTGCATGGCTCACCTACAAAGTCGCAGCAAGACAGGTAGGAGAGGCCCGATCGGCCAGTGGGTTCGGTAGATACGTGCGTCATGGCGTCTCACAGAATGGAGATAATATATATTCTTATTATGAAGCGTCAAAATAATACTGTTGTAAAATAAATCCTTCTACAGTACTGAAAGCTACAAATTTAAGCCTGCTACGATCGCCATGACCATTAAAATGATAAACCAATTTATCTCCTCGGACCTAGTGGAACCACTGACGGCAGTAGGCACACCCGACGACGTCGTCTTGGTCGTTGCTGTCGTTGTCGCCGTGGTCAGGGTACTCGAGGTAGGTGGAACAGGAGTTGTGGGGCTCTGGCTTCCTGTGGTTGAAGGCGTAGTGGAGATTCCGGTTGGAGAGGTGGGAGGGGCTCCGGAGGTCGTTGAACTAGATGTACTCGACGTTGTGGAAGATGATGTTGCTGAACTTGGGGAGGAGCTCGATGTTGAACTTGAAGATCCAGAGCTTACGTAACTGGTTGGAGCAGACGATGTGGGGGCCGAACTTATGGGAATCGACGATGAAGGTACAGACATTGTTATTGACCCTGATGATGGGGTAGACGATGACGTAGAGGCCGGGGTGGAGGTCGGCATTGAAGAAGAGAAACATGAAGCGGCCTGGGTGCCTATTTCCGGTGGAATCGAGACAAAGCAGGGGTACGGAGGCAAATAGCATTTGGCGTTGTTTGCTGTCGAATTTCCACAAAGGGCATTGTATGCATTCAGCTACATGTTAGAGTCCATTCAAATCAATGCCCATTGAATTGCCAGTACGTACGTTATCTTGACAATTTCCAGCTACAAGTACTGGTTCCGAATATCCAGTTACATTTGCAGTGCACCGAAGGATAATATTGCTAGCTAACGGATTAGTTTTGACAAATGTAGGCAAAAGCTGTACCAACGCAGAAATTCCCACCGCCAGGAGGACATGGTCCAAAGTCGGTGAGATTTTGAGCTGCGGCGAATGAAAGCAGAACTGCCGACAGCAGAGCGACATGTTTGAAACTGTGCATTGTTGAGAACTTGAAAGTGTTTATTTGTGGAGGAGCTTTGAAGAAGAGTGCGCGACTAGCAGTGTGGCCCCGATTTACTCATATAGCCACATAATCTCCATTTTGGATAATGTTGCGCAACAACTTACATGGCGTACAAGTAATAAGGTTTGGGCGACCGCATCAAGCTTCGCATGAATTGTCACGCAATCAACGGCGGCAGATTGCAAAACTAGTTTATTGTTAGACAAACCAATTGGTTTGGTCTCATAACCTAACCCTGCTGTGTAACATTTCTCTGCACTGCCTAGTTACGTACGTCGGTTAATGCAATGAAATTTACTTAATATAGATCGCGGTATAACCTTGAAGCGATAACGAAAACATGCATACTTCCATTGAATTACGTGACCCGATTGTGATATGTAGCGAGTCAAATTTCTAACTCGCGCTTTATTATGTTTGAGCGTTACATGATTGATCAATAACGAAACCGTGACCGTTACACTCACTTACAGCGAAATTCTATTGCATCATCATTCGCGTGCAATTCGGTTCGTCCCTGAAGGCTAATATAGCAATTTCTGACCAACGGGGTGACGAGTCCTTGCGGCAAAAATTAAGGTTTGATTTTGATGAGTCATGCATGGTTATCTGAACTTCGATGTTGTCACGAAATTAAATCGCACCTGACTCTATTTTGGTTTCTGCAATTTGTTAGTTACCGTTGTGTGTTCGGAACATGCAGCCTATTCCCCGCATCTCATTGCTGCACTGGAATTCGGGAATCTATTTGCGTTTTCTCGAGGTGGCAATCGGCCAGGCCCGCGTGTGGGCTTGACCGCCGGTGAAATAAAGTTATTGGCCATAGCTACCCGCCACGGCCCACTGGGGTTTAGAGCAAGTTTCCGCGCTGGTTTCAATAAATTACTTTTTGTATCAGCCGCCTTGGTGCTCGTGGAGGGATTCATGAATTTCCATCATAGGGGAGCGGTGGAAGCGGTGGAAGCGGACTCGCCACCATGAAAAAATGAAGTGCGCTTATCCATCCTTGGTTTTAAAGTTACCCACGTGCAGCAAGGTGTTGTCGGCCAGGCTCCGTTGCGGACCGTCGGTTTTTCGTGGTGAATGGCCCAATTCTGCCATGGCAAAATAGAGTTGTGTGGTAAAGATGAATTTTCGCGGAGATGCAAATTCAATTCTTACGCCTTCTAGACCCGCCTCTTGACCGCCGAGTTTTTAAACTTCACCAATTATGGAACCATGGTCACAATGTGCAGCAAAGGGTTTCCGCGTTTGGAAGAGGTGACACCTTTATGCCGGCGACACTTACAGTACCATAATGAAACCTTAATTCCCCAAAGAATCAAATTCTGCGGTGCGGAAATACAGTTTGGGTCATGAGACTGTATTTCCATATTACCGATATGGATTCAAAAACCGGGGCATCTGTACAAATTGGGACGACAAATGGTAATGTCAGTTTTAGTATCCAATAGTGATTCTCTCCGAAGCTTATAGGCGCCAAGTCAATTTACGTAAACATGGTACTCACAATGAACCGCGTGAGCTTGAGCTTTACTACTGGTCTCTCACTGTCGATGCTCTTACTTCCCTGCTACATTCCATTGAGCATGTACGGTTAAGGGTCCCATTACATGTTGGATGCAATGCATATTTTACGAGGTTGACCAAGTTAAAGTCACTTGATTGGGATGGTCGGTCATATTGGGTCTTTGGATGTTCGTCCGCTGAGGGGAATTCAAAAGTCGATAAACTGGAAGTTGAGAAGGTTTTGGAGAGAGCGTTTGAAAGGTTTATGGAGAAACCATTGGTGCATATAATTGGCAAATTTTGAGGTTAGGTAGATAGTTCGCGCCGAGTGCGGTGTTTGATAACTGTGTTGCGGGAAGGGTATTCCTAATGTAGAAGGCTTTGGAACCTATTCGACAATTGAACGTGCTTTTTACTGAGACAAGTTGAATATGTTACAAACAGCCATCGGAAATAACGACTTGAACTACATGCTAGCTCCAAGAATCTCCTCAGCAAGTGCTTTAGATACAATCTGTTCGGCTTGATCCCCAAAGTATTCATACAAATTCCTGATCAATTCACCGACGTTGCCAGAGAAGTCTAGGAAGGTAAGAGGATTTAGTTTCCTTCCAATCTCCCCCATTGGAGATTTATGAATCAACGACAATTTCGAAACCTCGTCTGATTCAAGTTTCTCAAAAGCCAAGTACGCAAACTCGTCGGTCCACTCCATACCTTCCCATACTTGCCACCATTGTTTGAACAAGAGCCTAGCCATAACGTCGTACGACTCGAATGGAACCGTTTTGGCATCTTCCCAATCCAAAATCCCTCTCACATTACCTTCTTCATCGACAATTATATTTTGTTGATTCAGATCAGGATGCTGTAGGGGAAAGGGTCCCTTTGTAAATCTTGAAGCCAAGACTCTGGCAGTTCGAAGGTAAATGGAAGCCGCAATGATCTTCCTTTCCATCGAATTCCCTCTGGTCCAGTCTTCAGATGGATCGTTCAAGTCCTTCTCGCTGATACCCAGACGCCGGAGGCGGGAGTAAATGGTGTTGGTGACATATTCTGAGGCATTCGACGAAGAATTTGGAAATGTTTCGCTTCGATATGGTTCCAGGCGGGGGCTGTCTTTCGCGTCCTCATTGAACCGCAATCGACCAAGCTCCTTAAAGCGGAGACGGGAGATTTGGGACAAATAATCGGCCACCTGGGCGAGGATGAGTTGGACTTCCGATCCATGAATACCGCCTTTTCGTTTAATCCGCTGAGCCACAGTCTCGCCATAGATCATCTCCATCAACATATATGGGCCGCCAATATCATTGTCTTTGCGAAGGTCGTATCCGAATACTCTTGGGACCGGAACCGATGTCGCTTTCGCAACGTGTTGAAGAGTAGCGATTTCGCTTTCCATTCCTGCTATACAGTCACTGAAGTTCTCTTCCGAATATCCTCCCATGCACTGGTGGTTGTCATCTTGTTCACATTGTGGAAACATGATTCTTGCAATCCATCTGACTCCATCTTCAAACTCGAGTTCCAAAACGACATGTTTGCCTCCAGCAATAACTTCACTGACAACGGCATGACATGGGACCTTGTCCCTGAGGCTGAAAGCATGATCCTCCAAGAACTTGAATCTCTCCTGAATGATGAGTTTCCTGACGAAATGTTTCATTGCCCAATTATCTGGCAAATGGGCTGGGGATGTCCAACATCCAAAATCGGGTTGATCGTGAAGAAATGCTGGTAGGTCAGGAAGAGGATAGAATACTTTTGCATATTCCTTAAATTTGGGGACGAGTGATACAGACGGCATTTTTCAAGCGAGATGAAGTGGTGTAAAGATAGCTCAAGTTAAGCAGCAGTGGCAACACGTGTGGTTGCTATGATGAGTTGTAAAGTGAAAATTGCGGACTCTGACTGCAAATTTATCTAGATCGCAACGAGTTGATTTTGCAACTCCTTGTCGACCATTCAACGAAGGGTTAAAATTGTTTTAACGGGGAATTATTTACGTCGGGATCCGCGGATGTATAATGAACACGGTCTGTGTTTCTATCTTCTTGTATGCAAACCTATACCATGCTATATTGCCCAGCATCACCACTAGAAGTCACGGTTAGACTCACATTGAACTCCTCAAAAATAACACCGCTTATGACTAATGTGAACAAGACTTTACGAAAATAATAGTTTGAATGGATACGAACTAAAAACTTCATTATATGATTCCGACTCCATACAATGACACGGTCAGCTTCCTATCTCCAAAAATCCACCGTGAATCGTGGTTTCTCCACAAATTTCTCAAACGCCTTCCCCAAAGACATCTCAACTTTCTCCTGCTCGCTCTCCCAATCATCTCCCAAAGTCGGATACGCCGCACCATACCAAGTGAGTAACTTCAAATTTGTCATCCTACTAAAGAACGGACAACAATCAATGTGTGCTAATGGGACGCTTAATTGTACTTTTTCGACGGAGGACAGCATCGACGTGAATGCATCGAAAGCAAGAAATAAGTCTTGTTTTGTTTCAGGTGCAGTGTGAAAGCAAGTCTCGCTCCGAGAAGAGCAATCTTCCAGCGGAGTTGATAATGCGAATTCTCGGAGATTGTTCAAGCAGGTTGCTTGGAATACCTCACGGATTTTCTCGATTGGAGCTAGTCGTGGGAATAATTCAGTTGCAAAAATATCGAGAGAGGTTTTGGAGCGGAGGAGATAGTTGCATATGGGAGGGGACAGAGGCCCGATCTCGAGGAATTTAAGGTTTGTGAGTTCGTCTAGTGAAGAGATGTCGAAGAAGGAAATGTCAGCTTCAGGGCCGCATTTGAGCATGAGCTCAGTTAGGGTCTTAGCGGATTGGAGAGGGAGCCATGGTTGATGAAGGTTTGGAATATCGTCGACACGAAGGCTCAAACTCTGTAGAAAGGCGAGTTGTTGGAGTGAGCCGCGGAAATCCTTGATGCAGTGACAGTACAATGTTTCCAGTAAGGGGAATGAAGCTGCGATTTTGTTGAGGTCGAGACTACCTCCCATTCTCATAATGAGTGTCGTGATATGAGAACACGCAGCTACTTTCTCGATAGCCTTGTCGAGTGAACGGTCGACTATCCCTGGAAGCATCGCCAAATAGATTGTGCGAGCATTTTGCATAAATAACGGGATTCCCTGCATCACAGCTTCCAATTCTCGAAAGTTATCAAACTTCCACTCCTTCTTACGTCTCCCCAAAGCATCCACAAGCGTCGTATCGCCGAAAAGAACCTTGAGAAATTGCATTTCTCGCTCAAGGAGCTTAGACAACGATGCTTTCCTGGCCCGCCAGCGTTCGCGGTAGGATCCAGGAATAAGGTGTGTGAACTGAAAGTAGCGATCGTACCAGAAATCTAAGTCTAAGGTAATGGCTCGAAAACGACGGCATACAGATCGCAGGATTAGAATTTGTGAGGTGTTGTACTGTTTGCCGTTTGAGGAGTACTTGACAAAAACTCCGTTGCGATTGAACCGACGAGTAGAAAACTTGGAGATGAAGGAGAGGATGTTATGCAGGGTTTCATTTGGAAGGGTGAGTATTGTGGGTACTGAATGCGAGTCGATGGTTGAGGGATCGTTGCTCATTGAAAGACGCGTCTTGATGACACTGGACAGGAAAGAAAACAGGGGTGACGCGTCACACCGTCATCTCGTAGATTCTCTAGCTCAGGATGGTTGGTGATCCCTAGCCGCACCTGTTGCACTCGACCTATATATATGTTTCCATCATCACACCCCTGTGGTGATGCTTGGTTACTCGTAAAACCTGACTTCTCTTGCAGCGCGCGGTTCAGGAATTTGTGTGGCGGACGGATCCTTGTCAGAGTCAAAGTACGCCATTCGTTTAAATATCTGGTACCTCCAATTGCAACCTAACTGAAGACTTCGCATGAAATTTAATACTCGTGAGACTTCAGTGTTCTCGATTTTTATTCGTTGTTAACGACAGGTGATTCAGTTATTCGAAATTGAGAACACTGGTTCCCCCAAGTACCGACGGACGAATTTTGCGGGCTAGAGGTCAAGGCAATATCACCAAAGATCACAGTCATTATGTATAATGGTCGCAAATACATTCTCAAAAACCACGTCTACCCTCATGACGACTTGCTTTTCCATCGTGAAATAGAAGTGTACATCACTCACCACTTCGCTTCCCGCACATGGTCGAATTCGTCGGGTATACCAGATGTTGACGACAAGTCACTTCACTGCTGATCCTCGGAAAATTCAGAGAAATGGGCTGGAAGCCGTTTCAGTTGAAACTGAAGTTTTGTGAGGGAGGAAATTCCTAATCCCAAGCTTGAAGATTGTGAGCGAACCTTGAGCTGATTTGAGTTCTGCCTCCGCCACTTTCGATCGGCTTGAGCGACTTCGGACTAACTTTGCGCTGCACACCCGATGCTCCGCCCCAGTTAGTCAGATCGATTGTGGCAGTGCAGCATGGAGAATACACGGGGCACCGCTATGCCAGACACCGGCCCTCAGAAGCGGTAAAGAACCTCGTGCCTCGGTCTTTGTCTACGTTTCTCGCCATCTCCCAACTTCAGTATCTTCCCATTTCAATTCAAGCCATCCAAATTACCATGGCCTCAAACGATTCTTGTCCAATTGTTCTTAAAGCTCCACCAGGGGGGGAAGGATTTGAAAGTTCCATCATCGCAATTAGCGCTCTTTCATTCAGAATGTCGATTAACGCTAAACGCCTTGCTGCGCCTCAAACGCCTAACTATCGCCCCCACGCTTCAGCGAAACCTTATTTCATCTGTTATTCAAAGCGACTATGAGAACCATCCCTATTGGTAATTACATAGGATCCATTTGCTCAGCCTGAAACTGCTACGGTACTTCCGTCGTCAGACAAAGCTTATTTTTCCGCCGCTAAGGAGAATTATTCTTTTCATTGTGGCGGGTATAAGTCCCCGTCTGGCGCATCGTCTAGTCTCATAACCTTTTCACAATCAGTAAGCCAACATCGCCATGCAGCCTGACCCAGAGATTTATGAACTAACGGTTGAACTTGAACATAGAACAGAAGCCGGTGAGAGGAGAGATGCGGAAGATTTTGAAGAAGATCCTGTGGAAGATGAAGAGCGTCCAGAACGCTTCACTTTAAATCGAAGACAAATCCAAATGATTGCACTGAGCTCATCTATTGGGACCGGGGTCTTTTACAGTTCTGGACTGTTATTGCAGACCGCGGGTCCCGGATCCTTATTTTTGGGATTCATTTTTTCAGGAACCGTAATGTACTCTGTCATGATTACAATCGGAGAAATGATTAGTACGCCCCTTCAACTGGGATTGTCCTCATCAATGTAGGTCTGCTTCCAGAACCAGGGGTAGTGTTTGCTTTGCCAAACAATTTCTTGTTCCCTGGAATTGGCTTTGCGACTGCAGTTTGCTATACACTCGGTTATGCTCTTGCCATACCAGAGAAGGCCACCGCGTTTGCCCTTTATATGGGATATTGGTTTCATGATATCTCACCCCTCGTTTGGATCTCAATCTTCGTCTTCCTCCCATTCACTTTCAACTATTTCAATGTCCGACGTTATAGCGATGTTGAATATGCAATAACATCTATTAAAGTGCTTGCGATCATTGCAATAATCATTGTCGGGTTCATCATTATTGGAGGAGGAACCAATGCTATTCCTTTATTGGCAACAATTAACGGAACACAGCCTGTCTTTTGCGACGCTAATCAAACTGAGTGCCTTTCTCCACCAGGATTCATATGTACGCTTTCTCCAAAGAATACCATTCAGTTTTTCTGATATCCTAGACTGGAAACAGGGAGCGTTTAAGGCGGAAGCGGTTTCAGGTACGGCTGGTAAAGTACTTGGGTTTTGGGATTGTTGTTCACTTGCAATGTTTTGTTATAGTGACTCAGATGTTGTCGCCATGGCGGCCCACGAGAGCGAATTTCAACAACGAGATCTACCGAAAGCGGTCAGACGGATTTCCACTCGTCTTATCCGTTATTATGCAGCTATCATTTTGATTTTGGGTCTCACAGTATCGTCATCTGACCCCATGTTATTACTTCCAACCGAGGGCTTCCAAATTTATCCTGGAGGGTTTGTTGTCATGGCAATAAGAGCGGGATTACCTGTTGTCGCAAGTCTTATAAATGCGGCCCAGATTACCGCAACAATAAGTTATGCCACTGGAGACTTATATATTGTTGTACTTTCCCTGGAGTTCTCTCTATAATCTCCACCGAAACCCAATTTGGATCCAGCTAACGTTTATGAAACTAGAGCCGTTGTCTTTCAGCCATGTCAAACATGGACTACTTCGGGAATCGATACCGTACGTTCGCGAAGATCTTCAGGTCGACAAAAGATCCTCTTTCCATGACCCTTGGAAGGAGAGGAGATTTCAATGTTCCATGGATTTCCTTAGTTCTGGCTGCCGTATTTGTTGTCTTCGCCTATCTCAACCTCCCTTCCAATTCTGAAGCAAGTCAAGGCGTATTGCTCCCTGTTGGTCGATACGGGCTAATTTTACCCAGTCCTATTCCTTTATTTTGAATTTGGTGGGAAATAATGTCAACATCGCCTGGATGATTCTTTGTGCCACGTACATTCGATTTCGAAGAGCATGTAAAACGTACAAGATAACAGGAGTTAAAGAAGCAGAACATCCATTGCAACCATTCTTGGCATATTGGGGACTCTTCTGGTCTGGCTTTACAGGTTTTCTCTCTTCTGCCTGGCCCATCTGACGCACCTTGTAAATCATTGCTAATTAGATTAGTTGTCTTTGATGGAGCAAAAACTTTTCTGGGAATTCACTCAAAGTATTGGGTCTTACCCAACAATTCTTGGTGGGTCCAATTTGCATCGTACTTTTGGATTCTATTCTGTTTTGTGCTGTTGTTGTTCTCGCGGGTGGTATTGGGAGATGCGGCTTTCAAATGGGGAGATTTGCATGAAGTTATGGTGACCTCGAGGAAGAGCCCACCTTCCGAACCGCGGGTTGAGATGGAGGAAGAGGAGTTGAACAAGAAGTTTTGGAAGAGGAATCTTGTGGCTGCTTTGAATTATTTATCGTGAGATTGAACTTCACTTTGTAAGAAAAAATGATATTGTACATTCTCCTAAATTGAAAGCCATCGGGTATCCACTAATCAAAGTATACAATATAAAGACTCCAACTAATAACAAGGGATTTTAACCAATATCCTCTTCAAAATAATGAATATCCATCTCACCCTAAAACAGTTAACATATTTCGATAAGAGACAATTACGTTAGGCTTTGCAATTAATAACCTTTTCCCAGATCCGTCAAATGACATAACTGACCGTCGATGAGGACCTCCCACTAACGTACTTCCGCGGCCGCATCTCTCCGACATGGGGAACCTGGGTCGGTCTACGTGTTGCACATAACTCAGAAGGCTTAAAGGATTAGTCTGTAAGGGCCGAGCCGAAATACCATACAAATACCCGATTAGCCGCTTGATAGCCGCTCCGATACAATGGCGTCTGTCAAAGCCGGTTCCGCCTTGCTGTTATTATTGATGGTCATAATGAATGGGGGTTATTCGTAAAACCTGACTTTCTCTTGGGCGCACGGTCCAACCCCCGGAATTTGCGTGGCGGATGGCTCGTTGTCAGAATCAAAGTATGCCATTCGTTCAGCGTCATCTGGTGCCTCCAACCTGACGCTTCGCCCGAAAACTTAATCCTCTGTGAGACTTCGGAAGATACAATCCTTCCGGCTCTTGCAACTCCGCTTGTTGCGAAATCATCCCTGCTATTCCCAACCCAGGAACTTGGCCTAAAATCTGTATGTATATGTACTATGCTCAGGAATAACACCTCACTCCTAGGATTCTTGGATTCTGTTGAGATGTGAACTTCATGGGATTCCGGCCATTCATAGATTGAGAAAGGAAGCTTTGAGATTTCTGCTGCTTCCATATTCCATCTCCAGATTCAGGGTAATCGAATTTCAAGGCCGGACTAAAGGGCTCCTCATGCAATCCCGGTCGTCCAGCCATACGACATTATTCTCATCCCATGTTCCGACATACTTATATAAAGCGGATCATATGTCGTTTCTCTTGGCATTCACTCACTTTCTTCTCGTCAATGAAGTTCCTATTCCTATTTGCCATATTCTCAATCTCGCTCACCCCGGTTTGGGCAAACCTTTTCAAAAAACAAGCTTGTCAAACTGGAACGTGCGTTTGCGACTCCGATACCGACCCCTCGGGATACTACCCTCCGGACTCCTGCAACTCCGCTTGTTGCGAAATCGTCCCTGTCATTCCTGATCCGGGTTGGCCTTGTATGCACTCTCACAGATAATTCTCACTTCTAGGTTGCTAGTTGATAATAAGATTTATCATTTATGGCAGATCGCTAGAAATACATGACCGGGTATCTTCTGCTCTGTTCTATTGAAATCTCTCCGTAATGTTCTTCATCTTTTCGTCTCAGAATGAATCGTGCATCCAACCAATCCAAAATATCAACAGTCGTTTTGAGGTCATTGAATTCTCGAAGTTCTAATCAGCACAGTTAATCATCCGAGTACCTTTCTTTGTGAACAGCGTTCTTGCCATGTCGGCAATGTGACGCTGGAAAATATGCACATTCGACCCGTAGCATATAGAATAATTGACGAATCTCTCCATACATCCCCACGGAGTAACGTCATATCCCGCGTACAGTGCCGGATTCTCGAGTAATCCTCTAGCTGACATGACACCTTTGTCAATTACGAAACAAAACAATTACCATTACCATCCACATTTGTAGCTGCAGCAATCGTTTTGACATCTTTCAAAGAATATACATCGCCATTGGCAACCACCGGACATTGAACACTGGATTTCACCAACGCAATGGCATCCAGATTCGGCGGCGTACTCGATCTCTGGTTCTTTAATCTCCCATGAACAACAAGAAAATCCACACCCGCACTCTCCACTTGTCTCACAAACTCGACTGTCTCTCTACAATCAGCAACGCACAATCAGCACAGACCGCAGATCCGCGTGAATCCGTATCTTCGCACTGACGCAAATTCCGATCCTCGATTTAACTCCTCGCACCATGTCTCGTACAGTTTCAGGATCTTTCATCAGTCCCGCTCCGATGCCTTCTTGACATGCCCACGTCTGCGGACATCCACAGTTTAAATCCACCCCGTCTACATACGGAAACACCATCTCCGCCGCTCGACTCAGAGTCACAGAGTCCTTTGCTGCAAATTGTGCAATCACAGGTCGATCGAGGGAGTTTGTGGAAAATTCAGTGTGCCGAGCATGGGGATGGCGTGTGAACTCTTTGGCGAGCATCATCGGAGTGTATGTCAGGTCAACGCCGTAGTCCCGGCAGAGTTGACGGAAGGGCAACTTGGAGTAGCGCACCATCGGAGCAGCGATGTACAGCGGTCTATAGTTAGAGAGAAGACAGTAGAGAAACCTCTTCTTTTGACGAGCCATGTCGAATAGCTGGAGAGGATGGTCGTCTGGGTTTCGACGGCATGGTTCATCGATTGTCATGACGTGAAAATTAGGAAAAGTCCAGGAAAATTTGATGATCGGCAAGCATAAGCATTCGATTGGTGCGATCTCAATTGGTCGAGTTGATCTCAACCTGAACGACAATCACGAATTAGGTTCCTGTAAGCTACTTTCTATCTGCGAGCATGTATTTATTGAGATCATCTACGTACCAAGTGCAATTATCAATTTCGAGCTCTCTTGTTGTCCATCCGTTTCCAAGATATGCAAATCGATTTGCGGTGAGATACGTAAAGTCGTAGTCTTCATATCGAGGAATCTCGATGCATTCATAAAAGTGGATCTTTGAGCCGGGATAAACCCTAGAATTAGTAAAGACGTGAAGAGGGGTACATGGTTACTGGATTGTCTTTGTCCCCACGTTTGTACCAGCTTCGACAGTTGTCGGAGAATACGAGTTTTGAGAAGAGACTGGCAATATGTTGATTGTAGTCTCGGGATGCTTCGTTTTTGACGCAGAATGTTTTAATGCCTTGTAGTTACATTTTTTGAATTGTGCGGACAAAGTATTGATTCATTAATTGGATTGTGGTGATATGACTTCCGTGTGCAGCCGGGATATTTGGACCAAACGTCACTGCCATTAATCCCGAAGAGGAAGAACTTACTAAAGCTATTTGGGAAGTTTGGGATCGCGAGACACATCTAGGCTTCAGGTTTTCGACCATCCCCGTACCATTGAGTCTCCAGATCGACCCCATTCCTTCCGGCCATGCGGTATTGCGGGAGAAACTTGGGATTAAATCCAGTCGCACATACAATAGCATCCACTTCGATCTCAGTGCCGTTCACCACGATCCCCTTTTGAGTGACTTGAATCTTATCCATGATCACTTGGACATTCGGTTTTGTCAAGGCGTCAATATATCCCGGTGCAGGACTCGGCCGACGACATCCGACTGCCCAGTCTGGAATTAATTTCAAAAGCTCGGAATGATCTTGGAAAGCAGTTTGCATTTGAGTCGTGAGCATCTGGCGCACATTTTTCTGAACTGGTCCGTCTTTTTGGTACATTTCGTATTGCTGCTTGTTTGCGGGGTTTTCGAGACTCTTTCGGTACTCCAATTGGGCAGTGGGATTATCCCTCCATACAGATTTCTGCTCTTCGGTGTCTGAGGTCAGAGATGCCATCGAGAGACGTACAGAGAAAGTTTTCGCCCGTGGGATTAAAGTTTCTGCTTCCAAATGGCGGAAGAATCCAGGTTGGACTGCGAACGATGTGGATGACTTTTTTGGCCGTCGGTTGAATTGCCGGAAGTGCTTGAACTCCAGATGAACCGTTTCCAATGATTGCAACAATCTTTCCACCATGGTCGAAGGAGGTATCGTAATTTGCAGTGTGCATTAATGGCCCCTTGAAGTCGAAGAGTCCCGGGACCGAAGGCCATGCCCAGTCGCTGAATTAGCTTGTCATCTCACGGAATTACTTTAATCCCCCAGATCCATTGATCAAGACATGACACCAATCTGAAAAGACTTGTCCATAGTGGTCAATGTCCAACTTCCACGTAGCACTCTCTTCATCCCAAATTGCGCTCTTGACTCGGTGATTGAATTTCATGTACTTGTACAAATCATGATCTTTTGCGACTTTTTGAAAATAAGCACCGATCTCGGTGGCGGGAGCATAACTTGTCAATTACGCTCATCAAGAACATACCAACGACTCCACTCAGGATTCAAAGCCCATGTGAAACAGTATATATGAATCGGGATATCACAGGCACATCCAGGATATCGATTCTCAAGCCAAGTTCCTCCAACGTCAGAGTTCTTTTCGTATACGACGATCTCGACATCTTTCAATTGACTCTTGAGTAGAAACTTGTTTCACAAAATCAATACCCGTCGCACCCGCACCGATACAAATCACTTTCAGTGCACGCCGAGAGCCAAACGGTTTATCGGGGAATTCGTAGTCTGCCATCACAATGATCTAGCAGTCATCTCCATCTCAGCGTCTTTTAAATGCACTGCGGCGATCGCCGATCGCACCGAATTGGTCCCTCGCACCGCTTGAATGCGACAATCGACGGACTAAGGTTATCTGGATTCCGCCGAGGGATCTGTGCCTTGAAATGCAGAAAACTCCGACGGTCAACCGAAGTCTGGTATCGCTTCGGTCACGACGATTAGAATGGATGATTGGATACTTATCGCTTTAGGAGCATGTTCCGGATGGATCCGGCTGCTCAAATACGTATTTGAGAAGAGCTCTATTATTATCTGAGTATTATGTCTGGCATGAACATTTCCACTTATCTGCTCTTTTTTCTGCCTCGTCTGCTGAGATTCCCTCCTCGGGATCCCATTTCCCATCCGGCAATCCGCCTCGCCAATGCTTCCCGATTACCTTGTCTTCCAGCACCGTTTCTCTCATAATCTCGTCGACATCGTCTGGTGTCACACGGCCGTACCAGACCCCTTGCTTCCAAGTTCCCTTGTAAATGACCATGTTCCCCGCAAATTTATGACCACCAACATGCGAACAACCGAATACTTGAATGTCCAGTGCTTGCAGCTTTTCGGCGAGTTGTTCAGGCGGTTCTTTCAAATATTCTTGGAATTGTTGAACCAGCAGACGCCCAATCACTCCACATCGAAAATCTCGCTCCGCGTGCGTGCATACGTAAATGTGTACGGTATTTTGTGGCAGAGGTTCCACATCAACATAAGGAATGTCCCCAACATTTTTATTGTACACCCAGCGTTTTTGAACGTGAAGTACTTGTTGCATTGTCGGACGCGAGTCATTGAATCTTAAGCGGAGATTGTCGGGATAGATGTGAACGCACGGCAGCGCACAGAAATGAGACGACTTGCAGTCGAGAATTCGATACGGAGGACGTTTAACCGCCGTCGACCAGTAAATGACAAATTGCTCGAGTTTCAGGTACGAGTCCGTTTCTGGGCCGTGATGAATGTCTTCCTTCGGTCGTGCTGGCCAGTTGTACACCCCAGTTGATACGAAAAACTGTCTCTCCGAGCTTTGAATCGAGTTGGCCAGCGGATTCCTCTCGTCGATATGATTCGACACTTCTTTTGGAATCGTAGGGACAGTCGAGTAGCGACATGTGGAGAATCGAAATGAGCATGAGACTCGCAACGAAGAGAACCGTGGGCGGAGAATCATGAGTCGAGGACTCACATGAAATCGTGCGAAAATTTAGAATGGAAATCGTGGATATTTGTCGACCGGTTCTCCGCCCCCGCCGAATTCCATTACTTCGAATTCAATTAAATACATTACTACTAAACTTCCAATGTAAAGTACAGCTCCCCCTTTTCCAACCGCTCCTTCAACTGTTCCCCCAGAAAAGCTGGCGTAACGACTACGGTCTGTTTCTCGCCATGACTAAAGTATTTATTCCAGACGCGAGTTCCCTCGACATCGACCAAAGTCAAGCCAGTTTCCACCAGCATCATAGCTGCCATTAGCATTCCGCAAAAGGTATTACCGCTTTTGAGATAGCCCACATCTGCAAAAGTTTCAATCTTGATTCGTCCTGTATGTGCGGAATCATCTGTTTCAGCAATGATCTCCATTCTCAATCTTCCAGACTTCAATTCCTGTTCAGTCGGTCCTTCGCCTGATGCCGGTAAGATCTTCTCTGCTACCCATCGCGTTGGAGGAAAAAACAAAAACAACGGCATCAATTTGAGGCCTAAATTCCACATATATGCTTTCCACCAACTGCCATAACTGCGATACTCTTTATAGTTGAATTTCGGGCCCCACAGTCCATCCAAAAGACCATACGTGCGGCCTACAACAATTGTATTCGTAGCTCCCATAACCCACGGTCCCAGCCATCCACCCAGCCTAGAATCGTACAGTATGCTATTCGGTCTCGTATACTCAGACGGTCGGCCAATTGGAGATAATGAAAACGGTTTGTATGCTTCGGCGGCTTCTCGAAGTGGAACATTTTTCGCCATGTACAAGGACGATGCGGCTGAACCGCCAGACAGCCACGCTACTAATTCTGTAACGCCAGACCTGACAGTACTGAATGTTGTTTTCTCGCCGTACTTTTCTCGCATTGCCGATAATAGGAGATACGTTCCGAGGTCGCTAGGAATAGAGTCCACGCCGGAAAAAGGAATTAAAATTGCCGACTTCTCAGCCGGCTTTTCATGATACTTTTGAACGAGTCGATAGACCCTTAGTGAGCGTTACTTAATAGAGATATACCAAGGAATCTCTCCAGTGATATCAGCGTAATGTGTCCCGTTCTCCGCGCAAGCCTGAACAAGTTTACTTCCCAATCTACGTCAGCTCGCACCACGAGGAGCTACTTCATGAACGGTCCAGCAAATGAAACGACAACCTTTGTTGCTTTGGCGAGAGACACCAGCGCATCCAGGTCCTCAGAGTCGGCAGTAATGATTCCTGGTGGCTGTCGATTGGGATTGAGTTGGTGGAGCTCCTCCACAAGAGCGGTGAGCTTGGCATGCGACCGTCCCCCAACCGCCCATTTCAAATCAATTGCACAATGTTCGACGACATACTTTGCTCCGAGTCGGCCTGTATAGCCTACATTACAAGAGTCCAAGTAGAATTACCTGTGGCTCCGTACAACACGATGTCGTACATTCGTCACGGTGAGGATGTCAGAGGTGCGATCCAAGATTTCGAGCCGAATTCAAATTGAACTATTTATTTAACGAGGCTGCGCCTCTCACTATTTAACTTTTTACGCAGGAACTTTTGCGGCTAAAGCACTTCTCTCCCAACAACGATGTTTACTGATTTCCGTAGCAAACAAGCTAACAAAGTCCGTTCCACTTCCAAGCCTAGCAGTGATCTCACGACCAGTCTCAAACTTGCCTACAGTTACGACGCCTTTGTCGACAACCGGAGATGTATCATTGGTGATGGCCAATTGAATGCCAGGCAATTGACAAGCCGATTGAATGAAATCAACACCTTCACCAGAGGCAGAGATTGCTTTGAGATGGTGGAAAGCCTCGCGAACCCAGTGAATTGCACGACCACTTTCACGCAACGTCAATGCAGATTGAGCTCCACCAGGAACATAGATTGCATCAAAGAGAGTAGAGCGACCAGATTCCCAGCTGAAATCAGCACCAAGACCGTCGTCGCGCGATGTGGATTTGATGTGACCACGACGAGGTCCAATAATAAAAGTGACTGCGCCCTGGGCGGCCAATGCAGATCGAACGACAGTGACTTGAGCAAGGTCGAAACCATCTGCGACCAGAATCGCAATGCGACGAGTAACAATGGTTGGCGTTGCGGGATGGAAGGCGGTTTGCGAGAGGAACTTGTCTTTCTTGCCGTGATTTGGACGAGCTGCTTGTGTTGGAGGAGTAACACCGACATTCAATGCGACAGTCTAAATCAGCAGGGAATAAATACTTGCATACCTTCGCCAAATTAAAGTCAATGTCGTTCAGACGTTTGATGCTATTTTGGACAACCGTCTCATCGTCGCAGTGACTCAATTCAAACGAAAAAGCGCCAACAAGATGTTCAAATTCATGAGGCGCAAGAGAATTGACAAAAAGTTGAGGCTGATTAAAATGTTCCTTGAATTTCGGACCGTTCAATCTCTTCTTGATACCCGCAACCTTTTGCTCGTAAGCAACATAGGCTCCAGTGAAATCGCCCCTGTCCTGTGCAGGTGGAATCTGATGAAACCGATTAGGCCAATAGTTGACAACAGATTTGTTGATTGTGTATCTCATGAATCCGTCTCGTTGGTTGTTCATCACGGGACACAAAGGTCTGTTGATCGGAAGATCGTTAAAGTTGAAAGATCCACCAAACTAAGTAAGCAACGCAGAGAAGGAAAATACTCTGTTGAGTTGGGTGTCCAAATACGAAAAATTGCGGCCTTGCAAAAGAGGATCATCCGAAAAGTCAATTCCACGCACAATATTGCTAGTGCAGAAAGCGACTTGTTCTGTTTCTGCGAAAAATTCGTCGACATTCCTGTTAAGTTCGATTTCACCAATGTATTTGACTGGAACAAGTTCCTCAGGCCAGAGTTTCGTGGGATCCAAGATATCAAAGTCAAAACCATCTGCCTGAGCTTCTGTGAGGAGTTGAACTCCGAATTTCCATCTGGGATACGCACCGTTGTCGATGGCGCTGTATAAATCCTTTCTGAAATCAGCTTTGCATCTGGAGAACTACCGATGAAAGTCGGGATCCTGTCCAGAGATTTTGAGCGCTTCATCCCAGAGAAGAGAATGAACACCGAGCTCCGGAGTAAAGTGGAACTTGACAAAGTGGCGTTGATCCTTTTCGTTCACCAAGGTAAATGTATTCACCCCAAATCCCTGTACCATTCGAAGACTTCGCGGAATAGCCCTTGCATCAGCAACGTCAAAGTGATTCATACCTATCAGACATGGCCCACATTTGCATGTGAGCACTTTCGGAGTGGAGTCCGGTGAAATCCCAAAAGTTGTTGTGAGCAGATTGAGCTTGGGGGATCTCGGTTTTTGGCTCGGGTTTCCCAGAGTGAATGATGTCGGGGAACTTGATTGCATCTTGAATAAAGAAAACAGGAATGTTGTTGCCAACGAGATCCCAGTTGCCTTCACGGGTGTAAAACTTGACAGCAAATCCACGAACATCGCGGACAGTGTCAGCTGAACCACGAGATCCCAAGACAGTCGAGAAACGGAGGAAAAGGGGCGTTTCATAGGAAGTGTCGTTGAAGATACTCGCACAGGAATATTCGGGAATTGCAGTATGCAAGCGGAAAACACCGTGAGCACCGACACCGCGAGCATGAACCACACGTTCTGGAATCCTCTCGTGATCGAAAGCATGAATCTACATCAACTTCGAATTCTGCGATCGTACCTTCTCCCTTCCATGGTGATCTTGTAAAAGTGCTGCGCCTTGCTTGTCTCCCGCAGCTTTAAGCCAGACATCAGTGTTGTCCACACCCATCCCAGTATTGGTGGTGAAGCGTGACTGCGGAGAGGGGTCGACCTTGTCATGCTCGAGCTGTTTGAGCTTGTCATTCTCCCTCAACTCTTGCATCTTCTTGGTAGCATCAGCCTGGACGCGGCTGAACGTCTCTTGTGCTCTCTCGAGGATGTTGCTCATCTTGGTGAGCGAGAGAGGTCACGTAGCAGCATATAAATGGGATCATGTCGTCACGGTCTTCAGGATGCATGACGTTGATCCCCTTCGAGGCAGCCAATGTCCGATGCGAGTCAGACATCAGGGACAAACACGTTGCGACCCATCCAACCAACCAATCGTCTTGTCTCTTGTCAATGCACTGCTTGCAACTGGCCAACATCATACGCCCAGCACAATGATGTGGTCACGTAAACCAAAAAATCGTTGATGCAATTCGTCAATCAATACGGAGATTCAAGTGGCACTAAACTCTCCGCCGTGTCCCGCAGTCCCGCATCATCCCCGCAAATTAAGAACCCATCAGATCAGAGTCGCGTACGGAGATCGCGGACCGAGGCGTCAGACGCAAAGTGACAGATTGATAATTCAAATTCACGCTATTTTAGATATCGACATATTTTCAACTCTCTCTTTCGCTCTTTAGATAATACATTGATTAACACTTCATTTCCATCATGCTTTGAGATGTTGTCCAGACACCATCCTTGAAAGCGATTGAGAGTTCTCTGGGAGGTAGACCCTGCAACGCCTCCTCCACAAGCAATGCGACATCTCCTGCACATCCAAAAGAAAGACTCCACCCTGCTCCGCCTTGTCCATAGGTATGGATGATTCGAGATGGGCGCCTGAGTTCTCTTTCGACACGGACATTGCGTTTCCTGAAAGGTCGGAGTCCTTGAGCGAGGGGATACTCTGGATCGAGGCGAGCATTCTTGAGACAAGGAAGAAAAGCTTCAGCGCGCGCACGCATGCGTTTGACAATCGGAGAGTCCAAAGTGAGATCCAATTCCCATTCATGGGGTTGTGTGCATCCGCCGATGAGAAGAATGTTTTCGTTGCGAGGAACAATAAATACAATTTCATGTTCGCCTTCGGCAGCAATGATCAAGGCATCTTTGACTTTGGGAAAGTCTTGTCCGTCGTTGATGACTCGGATGAGGGCACCTCGGATTGGATAGCAGGAATCGTCGCCAGCGAGCTCGGAACCAGCGAGACCGGTAGCATTGACAATGACATCAGCGTCGAATCGAGACAAAAGTTGTTGTTCAATGTCGACAAGGTCTCCAGAGATAGTTTCTGTGACAAAGGTCGCTCCCTTTCCTTTGACAAATCCCATGAGCCAGGACATTGCACGATCAGTGTCGATGATAGGAGACAGATGTTCGTAGGCATCGACAACGCCATAATCCGGATTGATTCCGCGTTCATGAATGAGATCGGGACTGCGCACAAAACCTTTGATGGAGGTTGCTTTGATTTCCAACATCTTTTTGAGCTGCAATGGATTATCTTCGACACGTTCACGGAAGAAAAAGTCGGATCGTCTCATCCGGACGCCAGACGCATAGGAGAGTTTCGGATCGGCGGCGATGGCAGACCAGACATCATAGGCGACCAAGCTCCATCGTTTCGAGTGCAAGAGAGAGATGGCATCGGTATGTTGACCACAGACAGCGGGAGGATATTCCCAGAGAGCGCCAGCAATTTGTGAAGTGAGGCGTTGCTTCTTGGTGTGAGATACCCACTCTTTGGAGACAATAGTAACACGGTAGCCACGATCGAGTAAGGTCCATGCACTGACAAGACCAGTGACGCCACCACCAATGACGAGAACATGCGGAGACGAAGAATTTGAGGGACGCAGAGGCGACGTGTCCAACGACACTCCGTTGACGACTGAGAGCGGAGGAGTTTGAGGAGGAGTGATGGGTGCACCGGTGTAGATTTGAGAGCGAATCATCTGGATTGACAGTCTGATGTTGACAGTGGTAGCTGGATATTATACAGTTGTTCAAGTCGGAAGAGGCGGACGAGAGGAGTTTATATACAACTTGCCAGACCTTGGATAAAATGAATTCGCCATCGTGACCAGCTCGTCGACATGTGAAGCTGCAAAATGGCACAAGTCAGGCTTCTAAACGACATCGACCCCGTTCCTCGCCATCCACGCGCACGGGCGTGGAGTACTCCAGTTTCAACATGTGCTTGAAGCGGAGACCAATTGCAACTTCGAACCGGCTCCACAACCTGGGGTGACAGCGTATGGCGGCTCCACCTGCAAAATATTTCCCTCTTGGGAATAAGCGACGCACCGGGAATCAGCGGGAGCACGCGGGCGCATTGTTTAAACAAAGTTCGCGTTGTCTGCAGTGATGAAAGTTGCAGTCAACACTCAATTCTCAGGAACTCAATAGACGAGGATTTCGGTGATGCTAGACGAAGTGGGTGGTCGTGGTCGTGGGAAAGAAATGAAGATCGATTGGTGGCCCAGCGCTTGGGCCGCACCCCCACCCCACCAAATGCGGTTAAATCATGCAACTAATACGCGAGGACAGACGGATCATCCAGACACCCCCTTAACGCGCATCTTCATCCAAGCGAGCCAAAATTAACACAAAACGCAATCCAATCCAATTCTCAATTGTCGCGTTTGGGCCACGAAATGAGCATACCCCACCCCTCGGGATCGATCGCCAGTGTGGGGAAGCCCCTGCAGAACGAACTCGGCTAGCCTAACCGATCTGACGTTCTCCACGGGTCGTCCCGAATGCATGACGTGCGCAGATACCTCACATTACCCAGAAGCTCCAGGAGATTCCCATTTCTAGGGAAAGCATTCAAGATCGGAATGAAATAGTTACTTCTGGACTGCAATTGAATTCCTAAGATAGAAAACTATTGAGATCGATACAAATAGGGATCGATGAGAGCCTCCTGATCAATCATCTCTGTATCCTCTGCATTCCTTTCATCCCTTCTCTCCATCTCCATTTCTTGCCCATCATCTCCTTAAAGTAGCCCACAGCGAGACCCAATTCGTTTGCGAATTTGTGAGTTCCGACTAGAGGTTTGAATTTCACCGGACACTCTGGGGCAATGAAACAAACAGATAGTCGTATTCCGTCGTTCGGGGCGCGAATTCGGATTTTCCCGGCGTGTTTGTTCAGATCGGCATTCCGTTCTTAACCGCACCGATCTGACGGCTGACTCCAAGGACGGCCGTGTGTCTGGTGGACGTTCTAGGAGTGATTAAGCAATGCAGTGAGATGGTTTGGTATTTACTAAGCTTGAGATATGTCTACATTCTGCTATTTATGCGTACATTACTTTCGAACTTTGCGTAAGATTTTTTGAATTCCCCTCTCAGTAGCCCTTTCGGTACTCAGTTGAGGTTCGCCGAGGACGAGTCGACTGTGACGTAGGATCAACGATGTATTCCGTGATGTCTCGAGTTGCAACCGCTTGGAATCCCTGGTCAAGTCTTGAACGCCAAGTTGCCCGGCGAGGTTTGGCCAAGGAGGATTTGAAGGAACCAACTTGAGAATCTCTTGTGTTACCCACAAGAGCGCAAGGAATTGAGGCGTCGTAACTCCCAAGTTTCTAGGGCGAACTTCAAAGAAGAATCGAGTAGAAGGTCTGTTGAGTTGATGTGTCTACCGTGAGATGAGTAGCCATGACATTACCTTAATAACTCGACGCAAATCTTCGCTTTCTGTCCTTGCCATATGGTTTTTCCACCGCTCAAAGAGATACCAGACAAACTAGAGTCAGTCATATCGTGGTCTCATACCTCATCATCTAATTGTTTCACAACCCTAGCTAGCAACCATCCAAAATGATCCAGTTCGAGTGGTTCCATGATAGGATGCCATTCCACGCCAGGCCGTGAAACCTGAATAATACACTTTATACCGTTGTAGTCTGTCAGTCGAATTCCATCCGACAACACCCGTCCCCGAAACATCAGCGCCTGTTGCCGAATAGGTATTCCATTCCAGTTGGATATAGCACTTTTCAATCTCTTCACGGTCCAGTCACGTTCCACCATCCGTGGTTGTTCCTTCCCAACCTCGAATTGCAAATAAATTTGCATCCGAGACTCGGGCACCTCGTGAATAGTGATGTTCGTGCCTTGGCCAATCTTGTAGTATAATAAAGTACAGTGGTCCTTGAGTGTTTGAGTATCCATATGCAGCTGAAATTTCCAAGGGCTTGTCGTCACTTTGCTTTTCAATTCGTCAACCGTGTGGGTGCATTTCATCTTGACACCCTTCTTTCCATTTATGTTCTTTCCATCTACGTACACCTTGAATGACCGCGAAAATTTGACATCCCTGCTTACCACCTGAATTGACTTGAAAGGGTTCTTCCAGCATTTCTCAGGGATTCGCTTGCCCTTTAATTCCCAGTGATTGATCAACAAGATTGGATCTCGAAGCGACACTACCGTCAAAACGTCGACACATGGAATACATCGTTCTCCAACGGCTCTTTTCAATTCAGTCAGAGACCCATCCTTGCTTTCAACAAGAACCGTTACATCTCGAGCGACATCATAAATGCTGATCAGTCGCATTGCAAGTGGATTTAGAAATCCGTTGTACCGAAAGTTGTTTCCGCATGTCCGGAGACAATTCCTTGAATTCGGATTCAAGAGTCATTACACTCAAAAATTCAATCGAAATATTTAAATCCGTGGTATGGCAATTGACCTGTATTGACAGTGATGGACTTTCAGTTCAATGTGTCGATTGCATGACAAAAGCGGTGATGAGCTTCCAGAAATCCGTAGCTGAAATGATGAATCAGTCATTTCAGAACGCGTGTGCGGGGTCCTCAAGGGAAATCTCACTTTTCTGAATCAAATGAAAGCATTTGCTTACTGTGGCGATTCCTATTTACAACTATCTGAAGTATCTGGGAACAGAAATTGAGCGTGACTGGCACCAGAGGTTACCAGAGTGTTATGAGAAGTGGAAGAACGAGGGCGGAACTGGTGTAAGGAAAGAAAGAACAAGATACGTTCCATGTCGTGTGAAGGATGATAAAGAGCTATACAAGATTTATCGGTTGATGGGCTTTTGGAAGCGGTGTAAGATGTTTCACAACTTGGACAGAACTACTCGCCGCAACGCTTGACTTGCCACATTGAGGCCTGCCACTCGTCGGGAAGAGCAGGGAGAGTTCCAATTCGAAAGTCAGGAAGAAGAAGCAGATGTATATCGGATCATGCAAGAGGCATTGACCAAGCTAGTGTAGGGATAAATTGTTATTATAAAACATAAAAACTTCATGCTGCAGCGCCATCACTCCAATTACAATTGAACTCGAAGGCTATATCTATAGTCTGGCTAAGACACGGAACGGGTGCTACGTGGTTATAGTCTAAACACTACTACTACAAAACGTCATGGGCTCCAAGTCGATCTGAGCCTTTACTATGAAGATATTTTACCGCTTGGCAATCACACTTCAACGTCAATGTGAGCTCCGTGGACAGATCTGTATCAAAATGGCAGAAACACTTCCATTAAACTATTCTCTTGGATATCTGGATTTCATTACAAGCACTTCATAATCTTGCAAACCAAACTCTATACCAATCTTGTTACAGGCGCAACCGCTGCTCAACCTCCATATGAAAAGGAACATTCGCCAACTCGTAGTCTAAAGTCAGGATACTCAACACACAAGATCCAAACCATTAAAAATATCATCAACATCAATCCTCGTATCCCTCCCAGTAATAATATCAAGATGCAAATTTGACGGTCCACCCAAAGCAACTGGTCTGAAATCCTGGCCAACAATCATTCTTTCCGTTCCAATTCGAACAGCTTCGCCGACTCCTCCAAGACGTCGTGCTAATTCCAATTTAAGCTGATCCTGTTGAGCATTGCAGTTCTTTACATGGGATTCTAGAGGGTGACGTGAGTTGAGGGCTGATGCAGTGGAGGGAGGTCCGTGAGAAAGGGTGTCGTGGATGATCGGCACTGAGGAGGATCCAGTTGATTGTTTGAGGGTTGAGGGAGTCGATGAAGACGGAGGAATAAACCGAAGTTCATTCGACTGGAATTAGCTTTGAGAAAGTGAGGTTAAATAGTATGTACCATTCTGGATAAGAGTTACCTGTCGACCTTGCGAAGTGGATTCAAGATGACGCGGAATCGAAAATAAGTGGACCGACACACCTAACCCATGCCAAAAGGGCGATCTGCGAACTCAAAAAAAAGTTTTGCCATCGGCAAGAACGACCTGGAGTCTAAGAAAAGATGGGGAGTAAGAAGGGTTCTCAGTTGAGAAGATTCAAAGAATCCCTGTCGTCAATAACGACTCCTGGCGAGCTGGGAAAGAAGAAGAAGAAACAAGCCCCGTTCAAAGATGTCGATCGAAATGACAAGCTGAAAAACATTGAAGAACAATTCAATAAATTCGGCACCAAATTCCAGCGAGCGAAATATCCAGTATTTGGAAGGAAAGTAAAAGGTCAGACTGGGAAATATGAAGCAAGCAAAGAGTTGGCCGAACAGAAGGTACGTCCTGTTCTTGTTCCTGAAAGTTGTTCTAATATGTGCAGCGAAAGAATGCACTCTTGAAGGAACGAAATAGACGGAAACGGAGTGGTGGAGTCATCGATCGTAGATTTGGAGAAAACGATCCAGAAATGGATCCTGAAACCAAAATGCTTGAACGCTTTGGAAGAGAGAAACAACAGCGAGCACGGAATTCATCTCTTTACAACCTCGCGGATGATACTCAGTTGACTCACTTGGGACAGTCACTGGCCGAGATAGACGACTTTGAAGGTGAAGAGATGTTAAATGTCTCAGATGATGATGGTACTACTGGTCCAAAACATCTCTAACGATAGGCGAAATAAAGCAAGACGTTGTCAGCAAAGTCCATTTTGGTGGAAACTTTGATGCCGACTCCGACTCCGAAGAAGACAACATTCCGGAACAGCAAAAGTCCAAGGCTGAAGTCATGTCAGAGCTCATCGCCAAATCCAAAATGTACAAATACGAACGTCAACAACAACACGATGAAGACCTCGAAGAAATCAACGCACTGGATGCTGATCTCAAAGAAATCCAAGGCCTCCTCCGACAAGTAAAACCAGTTCCACAGCACAAAGCGGAAAAACCAACTGAAACCGTATCTTACGATACTGCGTTACGTGAAATGCTTCAGGATAAACGATCGAAACCCTCTGAACGAACCAGGACAGATGAAGAAATAGCGCAGGAGGAGATGGAGCGGCTACAGGAACTAGAGGAAGCTAGACTGAAACGCATGAGAGGTGAGGAAGAACCTGAAGAGAACGCCAATATTGCAAAATCCAAGACGAGACGAGAGGGAGATGACCTTGATGATGACTTTATTCCTGACGAGGAAGATGAAGATTTTTATGGATTGGGGAAAGGGGCTGTCGCCGACGAAAGCGATGAAGAAGAATTGGAAGAAGTGCTCCCTGGAGAGGAAGCACCAGACGATGACGATATATCCGATGCAGAGTTCGACCTAGCTCAATACTTTACAGATGAAGAAGATCAAGTCGAACTTGAAGACGAGGAAGAAGATGAAATCGCCCCAGCCACAAAACGACTACGAATTCAAGATGTTTCAACAAAAACAGAACTGGCATATACGTTTCCATGTCCCTCCACTTTTGACGAAATGCTCGACATTATCAAAGGTGTTCCGACAGCAGCTATACCTACCATAATCGAACGAATACAAATCCTCTACAGCACCAAACTGCGTGATGAAAATAAGGATAAATTAGAGACTTTCACACCAATAGTCTTACAAACGATTCTCCATCTCACTACCGAAACTCCGATTCCCTTCAACACAATATCCGACCTCGTCGTAAGTTTACACCGTCTGACAACTCAATTCCCCTCAGCCTTGACACAGGACATTCTAAATGCCATCCGGTTGGGATCTAAAAGACTTTCGCAATCACAGACATCATCACGAGTATTTCCTACAGGTCAAGAATTGGTGCTCTTCTACACGGTTGGACAACTCTACCCCACTTCAGATTTAATGCATATCATCGTTAACCCCACGGCCTTGTTTATGGGTCAAATCCTATCTCAGATGAGAATTCGAAACGTTCAAGATCTTGGAAGAGGATTGTTTGTCTGCTCCCTCATGCTTGAGTATCAACGACTATCGAAACGAATTGTACCGGAGCTTGTCAATTTTATCAACGTGACTTTGTCGATTCTGACATCTGTTGCAAATCACCACATTCCTGAGATTCACAACCAAGACAACCTGTCAGCATTATCCATCAAGTCGTCAGAGATATCGAAAAAGGATCACCCAAAGTTATCCGTTTCAACTTTGTACGAGGCAGAACCAGATCCCTCAACATTGAAAGTCCAGCTTCTCAATCTTGCAATCGACTTGGTCGATATCTCGTCCGACCTCTGGAAATCAGTTATCTCATTCCCCGAACTATTCTCGACTACAAAATCCCTCCTTCAAACCTTCTCCGAAACAAAACTCTACCGCTCCCTTCCCTCCACAGCTCAATCTCGACTAAAGCCCGTGCTAGACTCACTTACTCAGCGAGTCAAATTATCTCTCGGCTCACGAGCGCCACTAGCCCTGCAATCTCACAGACCAATCCCCATTCCCTCCTATCTACCTAAATTCAGCATGGCACATTCCTTCGATTCCAAGAATGATCCTGATCACGACAGGGCAAGTCTTTCTAAATTACGAGCACAGCATCGACGCGAAAAGAAATCTATTGTGCATGAATTACGAAAGGAAGCTAGGACAGAAGCCATTGTCCGGAGTGAAGAAGGTAGAAAGAAAGATGCTGTGTATGCGGAGAAAATGAAGATTGCGAATGGGATTATGAGGGCTGGGAATAATGTTGGTAAATGGGAGCGAGATCAGAAACGCAAGAGACGATAAGGAGAAGTTCAACAAGTTGGTATGTATATTATGCATTAGCCGAGGATTGCATTAGATTAGGTCTAATTTGATTGTGCGATCAAAGAGTTCCATCATCATTGACCAACAGACTCCGGTCACTGCTGGATCATACCGTCCTTTAGACAACTCGTCGCGAATAAAAGCATGTTGTGCCCATGCCGGCTCATAAAACGAGAATGTAACGCCTGCTTCATGCAGTGTTTTCCGAATCAAATCTCTTCCTTCAGGCGGAACATGAGGATCCTACGTCAGAACATCTGTAAAAGAGTGCCTACCTTCTTTCCGAAAATCATTATCAACTCGCCCTTGATTTCCTTGCATCGTACAAGTGAATCTGACTTTCCTTTCCCCAGCGTTTCCGAGTGTATATCTGTTCCGAAAAAGGACACTGCCGCCAGAACTCGTGGATCGAAGGCAGCGCGAAATGCAAGATGTCCACCTAAACACATCCCTAGACTCAGTCTTCTCTCAACCGGATATTAATACCCGTAGCACCAATACGTCCATTACATGTTTCCAAGCTTAGAAGGTAATCAATTGTTAACTTTGCATCGTCATCATATCCCGCCAATGTCTTCTCGACTTTCAAATCATTCCCGATCTTAGTACCTGAACGTCAACAACACAATTGAGCGGGCTCACCATCATCGTCATACGCCAGAGCCTGGGGCCCCATGAATTCATGGTAGCTACTGCAACTTGCAACAATGAAGCCATGTCCAGCTAATTGGCGACAGAAACGAGTTATCGGAGCTGTCACCTGATAGATCTCGGTGAACACTGCGAGGCCGGGGAAACGAGCTTTGTGGCCCGATGGGATGATTGGTTCGAAGAGGAATAGACGCATTGGCGTCGTAGAAGTTTGGATATCGACATGAGATTCTTTAATGAGCATCTTCGTTGGTGTAGTAGTGCGATGCTGGATGCTCCACACTCGATGAGAACAAGCCCGCAGATCGCGGGCTGTATGACATCCGGACGGCCACTGTTCCCACAACTTCCTCTCTGGACACAACAACTGATTCGTCATTTCAGGTGAGCAGTGCAGGATCGAACTAGAGAACGAGAACTAGACTCTACATGAGCCCATATGCGCTACGGCAATCACTGTTCTCCGCCGGACTCAACACAACTCATTGGGATTGAATCTTGATGTACCATGGATGAAACTTTATCTTCGCTTTTTGCAAAAGCCGATGCCCTGCGTCGACAAGTTGACGAAGGAACCATTGACGACATTCAGGTACGTTGTCCTTTCATTACGATACTTACAATGAGTCTAAAGTGCAAGAATGCATTGCCTTGTACGAAAGATGTAAACAACTTGTCGAACATTTAGCTCTCTTCAGTTCCAATGAAACTGTCGACGATATCGCAACTTCGGAACTCAAGTAAAGCGATCCTCTTCCAACGTTACTTACAGAAGATACCTCCTAATAGACTACTACCTTGCTGAACTAACCGAAAAACGTTTCACTGTCATAGAAGAACGTCAATCCTTCCTCCTGCAAGCCAAAGTACCGCTCTATTCAGTTTTGCGAATCTAATCTCAGGAATACTATGATTCCTTCCTAAAACGATTAGACGACTACTTACTCCTCCCACCGGAATCCAAAAAAGCAAATACACCACAAGACCTTCGAGCTGCCAAAATAGCAGAATACAAGCTGCAAAAGTCACTAACTACGAAACTCTCAGACCTCGAATCTAGACTTGACGACGAAGACTTACGCACATGGTCACTTACCTCGATCGACCTCGCTGCGCTGAAAACTCGACAGAATTTACAAAGTATCGCCTCAGAACTGGATCTGTTATCGAGTCGGCCTGCACCACCCATTCAACCGTCACCACAACAAGGAACTTCTCAAGGGGATACAGCTCAAGAGACCGAGGAAGCATATTCGGAACGATTAGATAGGCTTCCGCCGAGTGCGAAGAGTGGACCGCTATTATCTGGGGAAGGCAAAATTTTGAGACCTTTTGTGCTGACGAAACGGGACGCGCTGAAGCAAGGTGTTTTTAGACCTGATCATTCATTGCCGACGATGAGTATTGATGAATATCTTGAAGAAGAGATTCGACGGGGTGGAATACAACTCCCAGGACAGAATGCTCCTTCTGGGGAGGATAGAGTGAAGACGTTACAGGAGGAGGAAGAGGAAGAGGATAAGGAAACAATGAAGCAAAGAGAATGGGATGAGTATGTTGAAGCGCATGCTAAAGGAAGTGGAAATATGGGTTTCAATAGAGGATAACCTGAGGATGTTATATCAAAAGTCAATATCGGCAATGTATCCCCGTTCTAGTAACTCGTGGAGATCTCTCATTCCTCCCATGTAGCCGTATAAAAGCGAAGACTCACGATACCGTCACTCGCTGAGAGCACAATTCTGAAGGCAAGAGCATATCAAATGGTTCTAAATTATGACCGAATTGATACCGCTGCGACTCATGCTATTCTCACACCTAAGCTTTGCTAGCTTTACCAACCGTCTTCCTCACCTCAAAAGCCCGCTACACCCAAGTTAGCAAACAGAAAACAAAAAGATGACATACCTGTTTCTTCAATCTCTGCACCTTGAATCTATCGAAATCCGATAAATTAGCTCTCTTCTCCCTCACCGCAGCCTTCTTCGCAAGACGTGATGCCTCAAACTTCTTCTCTATATCCGATGCAGCCAACTTCTTGGCAACTGTACTCGAACGAGCTCCTCGTGGGAATTTTGGAATGACAACAGGGAGAAGATATAAATGTGAAAGTTGGATGACTTGTCGTGAGGCACCATCTTTAGGACCATCAATCAATGCGGATTTTTCGCTGATAATTTCAACTGTCGCAGTTAGTAAGAGAATTTAGAAAAGATTGCAGATACCTATGACACCCAGTTTGCCTTTCTCTGGTCCACTGACAATGACGACGGCACGTCCAACTTGGACAAAGGTTTCAAATCCCATGGTTGATGATGCTGTGGAAGCTGGATTCGAAAATCGCTGGGCAGTCACATCAAAGCTTTTGGCAGTCCTAAAACTAAGCCCTAGGTGCAACGCTTAGGGCTTGCTTTTGCCGATTTCAGCCACTCGAAGAGTCGAAAATATTTTGTTCGCCTTCGATAAAGATCCTGAGAGATGCCTCAAAACGAGTATATCGAGGGTAACCACCGTATTTTGGGTGTTTTCTGACCTTAGAATCTGTCAAACGACATGGTCGTCGGCTAGACTACGAAGAACGAAAGTACCACCAACCGCATCCTCTAAGTACTAACTTTTCAGACGGAAGAAGGAAGCCAGAGAGGCGCATCGATCAAGCAAAGTTGCTCAGAAACTCATCGGCCTAAAAGCCAAGATCCATAATAGAAAACGTCATGTCGCCAAAATACAGATGAAAAAACAAATCAAACAGCATGAACAGAGAAATGTCAAACAAACCGAAGACACTGCTCCACCCGACGGCGCTGTGCCGACCTACCTGTTGGATCGTGCACAAGAAAAGAATGCAAAACAATTATCGAGTATGGTTAAACAGAAACGGAAGGAGGCTGCTGCTCGATTCTCTGTGCCATTGCCTAAAGTCAGAGGAATGGCTGAGGAGGAAGTTTTCAAGGTGTTGAAAACAGGGAAATCAAAGGGGAAGAGTTGGAAACGAGTTATTACGAAACCTACGTTTGTTGGAGAAGGATTCACACGAAGACCTGTTAAGATGGAACGGTTCATCAGACCGATGGGTCTCAGAATGAAGAAGGCGAATGTGACTCATAAGGAACTGGCTGTTACGGTTCAGTGTCCGATAATTGGAGTCAAGAAAAACCCGAATAACCCAATGTATACCCAACTTGGAGTTCTTACTCGAGGGGTAATCTTACTGTCTTACGGATCTAATTCTAGACGATAATCGAGGTAGACGTGAGTTCGCTTGGTCTTGTCACGGCGGGTGGCAAAGTTGTTTGGGGAAAATATGCTCAGATAACAAATAATCCAGAAAATGATGGGTGTGTGAATGCGTTGTTACTGGGTTGAGGACTGTGATACCATTACTTTATTACAAAAGTTGTTGCATGGGACCATTGGGGAGGACAGAAGACGTGGCGTAGTGAAACTGAAATACTGTAGCATTATATTTCGACTATATGTCGAACATTCTAATCAAATCGTGTCTTCTTCAGCAATCACCGTCTTGAAGTTTTGAACAAAATCAAAATAGATCTCAGAAGTGGAGGAACCGATGTAATGTTCGTAGAAGGCTTACAGATGATTATATCGACAGAGTTCGAGTTTGCCGATGATTTGGATTAGGTCATTTATCCAGAATTGAGAAAACAGTAGATAACTTCTGGCGATGATGTTTGCAAGAAAGCAAGGAACATTAGGACGATTGATGAGAAGTTATACAATGAATATTGCTGCAGATGGAATCTATAATCTCGTATGACCTCTTGTCGTCACAGAACCATCTTCAGGTTACGGGCAACGCCTCTGAAGGAGATTCCAATCCTTCCCAACTTCCTCATACTCCTGTTTTGTAATCCACCTGTTATTAGCGTTAGCTATCGGATAGAAGCTTACAGCTGATGGAAACTTCCCAAACTAGCCAATATACTTCCACCAATCCACTTGCCACATATTCGTTCCATGCCATTTCCAGCAGCGTGTATACGAATCTTACTAGCTGTATCCCTCTGCATCTCCTGTTCAATGCGACTGGTCATTCCTTGTAACAGTGACGTTCCACCTGTAACGATAATGTTATTCATTAGAGTTGGCCGAATGTCAGGGTCGCAAGCCCCTAATGATGTACGGATCATATCGGGGAGAGCCAATGGAGGAGGAACGTTCAAGCTAGGAGATTCGGGTATGAACAGCGCTGTTGCAGCTTTATAACGTACAACGGGATTGACGGTACTCGATCCATCAGGAAACTCGAAAAGTTTGCTTGGTCGGACGTAACTAAGATTAGCCAAGGTCTCGATGTGAAGAGGAGGATACTGGATATCTGAGTGGGCATCGAGAACGGCACAGAATTCTTCTTTCATGTTATGTAGGATTCGTTCTTGTTGATATGCATGCCAGGATTCCGTGACTTTCAATTGCGCACGGTCTCTTAGGATCGGATTAGTTGGGACATCTGGCATCGAACTGGTAACGCGTTGTTTGACGACATACTGAGGATTGATTTCATTCGGAGCATATGCGCCTGGTGGATCAGGAGTCGCAAGTTGTCTTTTGAGAAGAAGTGAGATAAAGTCTCCCGCCAGCGGTTGTTTAAACACCCCTTCAAATTAGAGACGTCACATCGACAATTGTAAGCGGATACCCTTCTTCAATACAAGTCCTTCAGAAACAGGCGTGACACTAGCCATCTGAGCACCTAAATCGACAACCAGCGCTGTATGTTTCCCTATAGCATATGAAGCAAGTACAGGCTGTTTCGCCAAGAAAAATGCAGGAACATTGAATGTCTCAAAACAAACTTCCAGAGTCTTTTCACGATTTTGGTTTGTATTCCACGCAGGTTCAGTCACCATCAACGGATGCTCTGCTGTGTTTACCCGTAACCTTTCTTCGAACGAATACTGCCATAAACTGATATTGGCTTCCCAGTCGATAATTAAGCCGTCTTGAAAAGGATTTGTAACATCCATATCAGGATGGAGAGTGTTGATTTCTGTGTCGCCGACGAGATAGTGGCCATGTTTGAACTGTTGTTTGCGCCCTTGGTAGTAGCCGCAGAACGTAGGAATGTTGGCTTTTGGAGTATCTTCGCCTGCGTAGCCTATTCGGGTTGTATATGAGCCAGGATCGAGGACAATGGCTGCGACCTCATCTCCTCCGTATCCTGGTGTTGTCATTGCGAGGGACACAAGAACAACGAAAATCGATGATTCAGAGAAAATTTCTTAGGGTACCGCGGAAGGGTTACAATTGTGACTGTCAACAGTTAGAATTCCTCCCACTGCCGTTGTTCTGTCAACCTCACCACCATGACTCTGCACGGGAACCAACAGCTTCCCAACAACCATTTCCGCAAGGTATGCCTCACTCGCATGGTGATACCTGTACTAACAAGTTTGTAGGACTGGCAACGTCGAGTTCGAACCTGGTTTGATCAACCAGCACGCAAACAACGTCGTCGTCTCCACCGTGCAAAACGTGCAGCTGAACTTGCGCCCCGTCCAACCACTCTCCTCCGTCCAGCAATTCGATGTCCTGGAGCTCGATACAACATCAAGATTCGTGAAGGACGAGGATTCACCTACGAAGAACTTGCAAAAGCTGGTTTCGAACCAAAACAGGCGCTTAAATTGGGAATTGCCGTCGACCATAGGAGACGCAATTTGAGTGAGGAGAGCTTGGAATTGAATGTGGCTAGATTGAAGGAGTATAAGGAGAAATTGATTATATTCCCTCGCAAAACTCGTGGCAAGAAGGGAGAGAAAATGGTTGTTGAGGTAACTTTTCATTTGTGCCTGTGTTTGCAAATAACTAACTTTGATAGAAACCTGATCTTTCGAATACTCAGGCGAATACTGCTGTTCCTATTCCTCTTCCCGAAGCACCTCCCGTGGTTTCTGAGCGCAAGATTGATGATTCCGAGAGGGAAGTTGAGCAATATGTAAGATTACGCAAGGCCTGGAGTGATGCTCGTCTTGTTGGAAAACGAGAAAAGAGAGCTAAGGCCAAGGCTGAAGAGGAGGCTTCAAAGGTTAAGAAGTAAGCAGTCATAATTAGCACTGTAAGTTGCAAAATGCCATTTCACATCATTCTTAGACCCTACGTTGCAAAGCTCGTTATAAATTATATACATCTTGTGTTATGTGATCTACTTCACCGTGGCGATTTCTTCCGTTCCCTTGTCCTTGTTCTAGATCCCGATATCATACTTTTTACTTACTTTTCACTTTTATTCCCAGTAAACCAGTTCCATACTTGCTTCCTCCAACTACCAGGTCCCGAAGCAAGGCCGGTCTTTGCCAATCTCTCCTGGAACCTCGAATAATATTCCGGCATCGCCTGAGGTTTCATATAATCGTCACTGAGTTTATACTACCAGTCAGCATACTCCACAAACAAAGTGTACATGTTCTCTGAGTTTGTTCTGCAATAAAACCTTCATCGCAGCAGATTGATAGAATGTATGGCGCTGGTCAAAGTTTGGGTTGTCAGGCTTCATTGGCGTGAGGGCACGGATACTTCGTTTCGGTCTTAGTGGATCTGTAGGCCATTGTACCCACAGTCTGTTGAAGACCTTGTAGATTTCGTCTTTAGTCGGAAGCCGCCGTAGAGTCTTTGCTTGACCCATGTGAGGATGTTGAATCGAGAGACCTCTCGGTGGAATCGATCGGCGAGAGTTGTCGCAAGATCCGAACGAAAAGGTATGAGTTTGGTTGGTTCAATTTGAAACCGTTTATTGTCCAGCGAGTAAACAACGACAACGCGCCATCAATTCAATCAAGGCACCAGAAAACCAAAGAGGTCAAGTAAAATACAATGAAAATACAGCAAGTTCTGTAATGGCAACAATGACGACTCTGTTGAATACCGCAGAAGATGGCCCCAACACAGCAGAAAGGAAACTCACCGCGGAACAACAACTGCGACGCAATTTAGCGATTACTGATTCTGCCCGAGAACGAATACGGACAAAGCTGATTGATACTACCATAGAAGACAGTCCAGTCAAACGTGATCGAGGAAGAACAAAAGGACAGGATGAGGAGGTAATCCCCTTCCCTTTTGTGGGCGATGACTCCTGAAACAGGAGCTGATGAATAGTTACTTTCAAAGATTCGAGGTTCCTCGCCTGCGAGTTCCGAAGATTCTGTTTCTGCTACGGGAGGAGAAAGACCAATATCATTGCTGAACAAACGATTATTATCGTCACGACAACACAGAAAGTCGCCTTCAGGGTCAGCATACGCATTTCCAAATGAATACTCTATTCCGACTCTACCAATTCCATCAAGTCCATCTATCCATACAGACCTCAAACCACCAGAATCACCACCTCGCTTTCGTAAACGAGAAACAACAGTCGATGGAACACCGACTAAATCTCCACGCGAGCAAACCCCTCGAGAACCCAGTGTCCGATTCTCGCTTCCTCCCGAGGACGATACAGACGAAGACTTGGAAACAGCAAATCGACAACATTATCCACTAACTTCCACCCCATTATCTTCAAGAACACGACAACTTCTAGACGACCAAGCCGACTCGTTCGATTCAGCAAAATCGTATATTGAAGCCTACTCACAGTCTCCCAATCGATTCCGGCGACAACAAACTCCAACTCCCACACACGACACACCCTCAAAATTACTACGTACACTCTCTCGCGCAACATCAACACCGGCCTCAACAATTCCACCTCCTTCTCTAGATTCCTCCGTATTTCATACTCCGGCTGGAGATATAACACAGGAGTCACTGAATTTAAGCGATGCCGAAAAGACATTAGATTCAATTATTGAAAGTGCAGAGGACGCAAGTATTCGAATACGAAAAGTTTTGGACAAAAGTAGACAAGAAAGGGAAAATCGACAAAGTGTATCGCCTGGGAGAAGTGAGGATGAGGATGAGCAAGGAAGAGAGGTGAGTGTTTGGGGTGAGAAAAGCTTTTTCAGAAGGATGGCGAGAAGGGCACCTGGTGGATGGGCATTTACTCCGCAACCAAAGTACAGGACAAGTGCAATTCAAGAGGACGCCCCTGTGAAGGAGGAGAAAGTTGGAAATGTATACTCTGAATTCGAACATTGAAACTAATTATCAGACTTCTGGAACAAAGTGGTGGAATATATGGCCAGGAAGACGGAAACAATCGGAGCGAGAAACTTTTGCAAAGGAGGAAGTCAAGAAAGAGGACACACCACCTTCTCCAATTCCAATTCCCAAGACAGAGACAATATCAAGATCAAGTTCGAAAGACATTCCTTTAGAGATTGTCCCTGCGCCTTCGTTACAACCAAAAGATGTTCCTTTATCGGCGTTATCAGAGAAACGTCTGCGATTAGCACGATCTCTCCAACTACTACAATCCGACATCCGTCTCGCACGCGAAGGAATCGAGACCCTTGAAAACCGTCTCGAAAGAATCTCACTAGCCTCATCAGCACGACAAATCGATTCCGACCGTCGTGTCACACTCCGTCGAGAACGAGGTGAACCTCCTCCGCTGATCCCTCATCCATTATCACAGCCCGTTACCTCAGAATTGCCGAGAGGAGGCACCTATTTATGGCTTCCCTTTCAAAAGGGTTGGATAATATGGATACTGTGGTTATTGTTAGTTGTACAGGGATGGGTGATTTGGGCGTTTACTAGCAAGAGTATTGAAAGTAGATGGGAACCTTACTCTTTTGGAGACTGGGGAAGAGATGTGAAATGGCCGACATAAAACGCAATGTACACTAGAGAGACTGGAGTTTTTGGAAAGTACGATAATGTATTTATTTGTGAATCATACGGACTGAGTTGTTTCAAGAGAGAAAGCTCTGGACATTGCCAATCTGAAGGGGAACATGTTGAACCTGAATTCGGGGGGAAGCCTGGGGGAACCGTTCAGCATGGCAAGACCGCGGATAGCCGCAAGGGGCAAACGATTGAGCGGCTCGCAAGTTGTAGCGAAATGGGTGACGTCGGAAGGCAACAGCGGCACGGATGTGTGTTCCCTCTGGACATCTGAGAATTTGAAATGATCGTTCAATCGCATTGTCAAGATGATCCACGTTCCTCAGCCGGTTTTTTGAAATTTTCAGCAAGGAGAATTTTCCGTTTACGCTTCAAGTTGTTTCAAATTGCAATTAAAGTAATCATAATCCAGTTCCAGTTCCAGTTCCACAGAACAGATGCGCCAGCCATGAATGGGGTGTGTAACATACCGCAGCAGCAGGGAAATGGCCAATTCAAGTTGCTGCCTTCCTCGGAGATCCGGCGCACCTCTGAAATCGTCGTCAAGTCTGGGCTACCAATTTTGTTCATTTGCACTTCTTGTGGTGTGGTATTGTTTCCCAAGGCGTCCGTTCTAGACACACAACACACACTTGTCCTACCAATGCCAATTTAGTCGGTGGTCCTGGCGCCTTACCTTGCAGCTTCCCTCCCCCACTTCATTTTTTATTAAACTTTAAAATCTATGGCACGCTCACTTGTTGCACGGTACTCCGTGGCCTGGAATTGCTTCAATGGGAAATCTCGGCTAACTTTAAGTTTCACGAATTTAAGAGCTTTGCACTTGGTTCTCATCGCGATCTCTGCATACGGGCTTGCATACTCGCTCGTAAAATCCCCAATTGGGTAGCGATCCCGCAAATAAACTGACCAGGTGAGTGGCAAGAAGGTTGTGTCAAATTACTGGCTACCAGTCAATTTATCGGCCGTACCAGAGATCCAAAAAGCGCCCTTTTCTTTATCAAGTTAAGGGCAAATCCGTCACGTTGCGGGGAGGCTGAGATTCGGACTTGGCCGGTGATGCGGCATATAGTTCCAATGTGACAGGATGGATGACTTCACTGTGATTATTACGCATTCGGTGGCTCACATCCGCGGAGTTCCTAAACTTTAAATCCAATTTAAGGAAGCGAACGGATGAATCATGAGACGATTTTGTCCAAGTCGTTTTGGATGTTGTGAGTAAAATTGCTCTTAAATCTGAGAAGATCATCCTCGCGGACTGCGTAGATTGGATGTGCTGCATCCTAAATTAAATAATTTCAATGGCCATTTCATTCTGTCCATCTGCCATCCAATTGCTCGAGGTGATAGGCAACAACATCAAATCGCGCCAAGTCCATCCCCAAATCGCAGCAGTTGCGTCGTAATTAGAAAAGGCTTGACACACACGGGCCGCTCTTGTGCATAATAGATCGACAGCGTGCTTTTGGTCAATCCGACAAGGGTTTGAGGAAGCAATTACCCCGCGAATTGCCAATTGGATTTGCTCTTTTTATCTCGCTCGAAAGCGCCCATTCCCCCGCAGTTTCGCTTTCCCTTTTTGGTGCCGCATCGGTCTGCAGTTTGGCCGGCATCCGTATGCGCTGCATTAACCGCCACGATCGCTTCGGTTAAGACGGCTCTGTCGGTGGCGAACAGTTTGATTTGACGCCTGCTGCAACTAGGCATAATTTATTGCGGGACCCGCAAACCAGATTAACTAGGATATGGGCCCAGTATACAAATTAAAGCATATTTACGAACTCTAACTTGGAAAGATGTAAAATTGAGGGAACTGAATCTATCAAGTCCTTCTTTAATTTCGCCGTAAAATCCAAGAAAGCCCATTATTAGAGTGCTTCCACTTCTTATCCGCCAGATGCTAAATCAGGGCTCATGCAAGCCACCTCAGAGTCTCGTTTCAGAGAGATGCAATCAACTAAGCGCTGACAATGTTTGTCCACTGTTCTGGATAAAGTCGACCTACTGACCAGAAAAGTCTGTCCTCTATTTCTATCGTTGAATAAAAATATCGACTCCAACACGCTCTCGGCGGCCGAAACTTCACGCTAGACAGAGTCCGGGGCTTGGGCGGCGGATTTCCACAGCCTCCTACAATTGCAACCTTCTTTCAAGCTATCTTTCAGTTTGGGGCTTTGTCGTATTCGGAGATTTATCGTATTAGTCCACCAACAGTGATGATATATACCATCCCAAACTTACTGTACAATGCTATCACATGCTGCCCATGCCAGATTGGCGACTGCACCCCGCGTTCATTCAAATGCGGAAACCTGCCTCTGTAATTGCTGCTGCAACGGACCTTAAGTTTCTTGTAATTTCACTCTTCTTGCGGGATGATACGTGTGAAAATGAAGCCAACCGGAGTCTACCGCAGAGAACGCCACGCTCAGGATGAGGTCAAGCAGCTGGCAATATTCCAAGGTTTTTCATCGAAATTTTATTTTACCTTTAGGGAGGCACTGGGATTTCGGAAATTAGATGGCTGTCAACTGTGGTTTCTCTCATAGTGGCGGTCTACACAATGGATCTGGCTTGCGAGGCTTGCATGGGGATCAATTAGTGGCGATCATTCGGGAAAATGCCTCCCTCCCCCCTCCGTGAGAAAAAGAGCATGCAACGACAACGATTCTCGGCTATAATGACATAGTGGCATACAAACAAGGCTGACGGGAGATGACCGTCGGGTAGCTAGCTAGCGAATCCGCTGTCGCAGCCCAGACTACGCAGCCCGCTTCCACATGCAAAACAGAATTGCGAATTCGGATGGCGAGATTTTTAACCTTTTTGAGTTTCTGCCGGCTGATCCTCGAGGGCATTGGCCATTGCTCGCGGGGGATTCAAACTGCGGATCCCCCATTACCAACATTCCAATGCGCCTCATGACGATTTGCAGTAGATCTTGCATGGTTTCTCTCTTTACCAGGAAACAAGACTTGATGATCTTTCCGTGAATCTTTTGAAACGTAAAACTCATTTGAAACTTTATACTTTTTTCAATCGATGAACAAATTATATACGTTAATTCGCGGATCTGTAACTCCTCGGCGCGGACAATTTCCGACCGACCGCTTACAATATGGCTGCAGCCTATGCCACTTCTGTTCTTTCCTTCGTAGGCTCGGGATAATTCTCGACTTGTCGCGGGGAAATTGTCCTAGACCTGAATTCGCGTAATCGGCAGTCGTGGGCCCGCCACGGTATGACCATCAGGCGCGTTGAGACGAATTCGGCTGGTCTGTTCTTCTGTGATCCCTGATCGCTTCTCTTACTCAATTGTGCATAAATGGAATCCAATGTTCCCTGTTTTCCTTTCTT